>JAAUXT010058707.1_pt1 | contig 16153 bp, 20 predicted proteins | sample 7278171 | NCBI WGS metagenome assembly JAAUXT01 (sample SAMN14350112, study PRJNA611818) | marine sediment metagenome | isolation source: surface marine sediment (1.8m) | place: French Polynesia: Moorea | collected 2018-08 | reverse complement strand
GTTGGTATGGTCATGTTGGCGTGGTCACGTTGGCGTGGTCACGTTGGCGTGGTCACGTTGGTGTGGTCATGTTGGCATGGTCACGGTGTGGTCACATTGGCGTGGTCACGTTGGCGTGGTCACGGTGTGGTCATGTTGGTGTGATCATGTTGGCGTGGTCACGTTGGTATGGTCATGTTGGCGTGGTCACGTTGGCGTGGTCACGTTGGCGTGGTCACGTTGGTGTGGTCACGTTGGCGTGGTCACGTTGGCATGGTCATGTTGGTATGGTCATGTTGGCCTGGTCACATTGACGTGGTCACATTGGCATGGTCACTTTGGCGTGGTCACGTTGGTGTGGTCACGTTGGCGTGGTCACATTGGTGTGGTCATGTTGGCATGGTCATGTTGGCGTGGTCACGTTGGCGTGGTCATGTTGGCATGGTCACATTGGTGTGGTCACGTTGGCGTGGTCATGTTGGCGTGGTCATGTTGGCGTGGTCACGTTGGTGTGGTCACGTTGGTGTGGTCATGTTGGTGTGATCACATTGCCGTGGTCACGTTGGCATGGTCACATTGGTGTGATCACGTTGCCGTGGTCACATTGGCATGGTCATGTTGGCGTGGTCATGTTGGTGTGGTCACGTTGGCATGGTCACGTTGGTATGGTCACATTGGCGTGGTCACATTGGCGTGGTCACATTGGCATGGTCACGTTGGCGTGGTCACTTTGGCATGGTCACGTTGGCATGGTCATGTTGGCATGGTCACGTTGGTATGGTCATGTTGGCATGGTCATGTTGGCGTGGTCACGTTGGCGTGGTCATGTTGGCGTGGTCACGTTGGCATGGTCACGTTGGCGTGGTCACGTTGGCGTGGTCACCTTTGCGTGGTGACGTTGGCGTGGTCAGGTTGGTGTGGTCACCTTTGCGTGGTCACGTTGGCGTGGTCACGTTGGCGTGGTCACCTTTGCATGGTGACGTTGGCGTGGTCACGTTGGCGTGGTCACCTTTGCGTGGTGACGTTGGCGTGGTCACGTTGGCGTGGTCACCTTTGCGTGGTCACGTTGGCGTGGTCACGTTGCTCAGTAGTTTTGGAGAAGTTGTAGGGTCGGGCCCTGCGGCCCTGGATCCGCAGGAGGACGACGCAACTCTGGTGGCATCTCGTGTGTTTACCGTCTGTGCCTTTGTAACCACAGACCCCGCGCTGTTGCTTTTTTTCTCGCAGACTTTCTTTGCATATGATACGTGCGTGCGTGTGTACTCGTGTGCACTTCCAGTGTTCATTTTCTGGTGAGCCAGGATTTTTTTTTGCGTTGAAAAAAGGAGAGTACAAATTGAATAATTGTAGTGGTGAGCACGAAATCGCGCCATTTTCAAACCTCCGCACACGTTCACGCACGCGGGCGCATTCAAGGGGCGACGGGCCCCAACCCCGTCAAAAACAAAATTTGCCCCTTGATTTTGCAAAAGAAGTGACCAACCAAGATTGGGATGTGTTTCCCCAGGGAGCCCCCTCCCCTAGGTCTGGATCCACCCTGACCCGAGAACGCACGTGAATAGGTGATTTTCCTCCAAGGCAAAAAGTAATCTTGACAAGGAAAATTTGACCAAATCGTTGTTTTTGTTGCAACTTTGGCCTTTGTTGCTTTTCAATGAAACCTCACCTCACGCACCCGCGCTTCCTGTTCGACAAAACCCTGTTGGTTTTTTGCCTCTGCCCCTCATGCAAAAGATGAATAAATACACCACTTTTTATGATAAAAATTAAATTTCACGTGTCTGCATGCAAGGGGTTTTTGTGAGAAAATCCGGCGTGTGCATGCAGAGGGAGATTAGGTATTGTCCCCTGTATGTGTGTTGATATACGGGGTTGAGAGGGGTTCGCGACAGCCTGATGAGGGGTGGGAAGATTGGGGGGTGAGACGGGGTGCGAGACACGCAAGGAGCTTTTGATGGGGACAGGTGCGCACGAGAAGAGAGAGAGGGAGAAACATAGCACAGGGGGGGTGCGTTTCCATAGCTGCATAAGAGAGACAATTTCCGAAGGGAATTGAGACGCGTGTGCACGAACTCCCTGGCTCTGGTGCTCGAAAAAAATTTCCCCTTGTTGATGGTTTTGACGTCGGTGAACTGGAGAAAGCTGTGCTCTTGCCATGGACATCTTGCAGATTGCCCTGAACCTTTCATGGACATTTGCGCACTCACACACTGATACACCAACACACACACCTCCACACACCTGCACACACACCTGCACACACACACACACAAACACCGACACACACACACACACACACTCTCTCTCTCTCTCTCTCTCTCACACACACACACACACACCCACACACACACACACACACACTCTCTCTCACTCTCTCTCTCTCTCACACACACACACACCTCCACACACACACACACACACCGACACACACACACTCTCTCTCTCTCTCTCTCTCTCTCTCACACACACACACACACTCACACACACACACACTCCCTTTTCGCCTCGGGACCCCGTCAGGTCACGTGGAACTGCGTATGACTGCGGGGTCAGCAGGGGTCGCCACGTCCCTGTGCCGGGGTCCCCGATGAGGTGACCCCGCGGGGACATCAAACACAAGACGCACGCACACCGCGAAGGCGGATTCAGACAACAGGTTCTTTCAGTCCCAACCCCAGCACTCAGTCATTGAACTCTGACCTCAAACACGACGTCTTGTGACCCTTGACCCCGCAGGCCCTGGGTCCCTGACCCTGGGTTTTGCCTGGTCCCCGGTGCCCACCGTTGCCCGCAGCACGCGTGAATCCGCGCGTCAAACGACGCGGAACAGATCGCGCGTGATACGCGTCAATTCCATCGAGATCGTCTCGCCGATAGCGCACGCGATGAGATCAGGATCAAACCTGGGTTGTTGACCAGAAGGCTGCACGTTTGTTGAAGATGTGACAGAACAAAGGGGGAACTTTTACTGGCTCCCCGGGGTTGATTTCCAAATCAACTTGACAAAAAGACAACAAAACTTGAGGGTTTCAAAAGCAATGAGGTGTGTGTGTGTGTGTGTGTGTGTGTGTGTGTCCGTGTGTGTGTGTTTGTTTGTGTGTGTATGTGTCTGTGTGTGTGTTTCAGTGGTGTGCGTGCGCACAACCCAACCAGCTGGGTCGAACCATCCTCCAGCCGAAGAAAACAACAACAGAAATTATATCAATCAACCCAAAAACCTCATGGCATTTCCTCGCAATCAGTTTGTTGCACAGATCAAAGAAACGATTATTCTTCAGTGACAATGGGTTACCCGCTGCTCAACTCAGATGCCCCCTGCTCTGACGTCACTTCTTCACGTCAACAAAATATGGGGTAAACAACTTATCAACCTGGTGGATCAGGGGCCCTGAAGTCATCAAAGCCCCGTGTAACCTGATACGTCCTTCCTGTGTGGTGAACCCCTGAGGCGTCTGATCTGACCCTCACTCGGATCCGGGGGTTCTCTTTGGTGGGGTCCTCACCCCAACAGGTTTTAGGGGACTGGGTCCTTTTTGAGTGGTTTTGGGGTCTGAGTACCCCGATCTCAGGAGGTTTCACAAAGATTCAGATTCCAGATGGGAGCAGGCTTGATGGGGTCTTGATATACTGTCTTGACACAAGCATTTGAGGTTTTCACATTGGGTGACGTGCAGTCGTTTTGTGGGTTGACGTCAAAAATTCCATCATTGGGGGTTCAATACCGCGCGTCACCAGTGTGAAAACCACCATTGAGAGCTGTTGTTATCCAATGAATGATTGTCCTCAGCCTGCGACTGCTGAAATGTTGAACCTTGAACCACAGTGCGCCAAGTGTTTTTGCGTCAAATGGAGGGAGCCGTGTTCAAAGGGGTTTTCACATTGGGTGACGCGAGGTCGTTTTGTCTGGATGACGTCCGAACTCCATCATTGCATTCTGTTTCATAAATTTTGACGCCGACGTCAAAAGAACGACCGCGTGTCACCAATATGAAAACCGCTTGACTCCACCCCCCGGGGTAGATTAAGTGTTTCTCCGAACAGAAGTGCAGCCACAGTGCACGTGGTTCAGCTCGACTTGGATTCGGCCTGAGCCCTGAGTTCACTCACTCTCTCACTGTGGTGTTTGTATTGAAAATTGATCCCCGTTGATTTGCAGATATAAAGGGATCAAAATACTAAGTGCGTGTACTTGTAAGTGTTGTGTACCACAAGGAATGCGCCTTACGCATCGTTTGAGGACACGAATAATCCGCTGTCCTCAGTCAGGCTCCTCTCATGGTTTGTTGGGCGCCATGCAAAGCGTTTCTTTGTCCGTACCTTGGTTCCCCTCTCTGCCTTCTCTCTTCGCTCTCTGGTCTCACTTTGCCTCTCTTTCCCTTTCTCTCTGTCCTCTTCCCCTGCCTGTTTCTCTTTGTCTCTTCCTCTGTCTGCTAGCAGCAACAGTTTGGTTTACCCAGCTCCATTTTCATCCGCATCAAAATGAAATTGAGTGGGTTGCGTCAGATCTGCCCTGCGTACGCGGTTTTCCTTCGGACCCACCTGGTTCTTTGACCTACCAATTGACAAAGAAGACTTCTGAGTTTGAGGTGCTGCCTTGCAAGTGTTTCGGGCGCTGGTGTGGGGTCCTAGGGGGCGGGCACGTGTATCCTGCGGAGCTGGAGTTGGTGTCAGACGCGTCGCGTCGCGTCGCGTCACGTCACGTCACGTCGTCTTGTTTGACGTGACTCGCCGCGGAGCGCGCGACTACAGGACGTGCGTTTTGCTCCAATGACGAAGTCCCTGTTTTTGTCAGAAACGTGCCCTTCTTTTTGGACACAAAGACATTGTGTTGTCGTGTTGACACAACACTTTTGCTTTGTTTTTGCATTTTTGTTCTGAGGCATGGCAAAGAAGAAAGGGCGAAAAACTTGCTTCGAGGAAATTCCACAACGACGAGGGGCGAATGTCGCGAGTCAGATACATTGACTTTGCTCTTAAGTTTAGAAAATACCCAAACAGAAATGGAGAAAATATGCGCAAATTGTGAAGCACGCTGTGCCCTGACAACTGTTGCCGTCTTCTTTGTTTGTAAAATTGGGCAAGTGAGGCAAATTTCCTCCTTTCTACACATTTTTCAAGAAATGAAAATTTGTCTCAAAATTTCTGCAACGCAAGTGGGAAATATCTTTCCGCTCCGAAGGCGCCGACTCAGAAGTGACGAGAATGATTTCTGATGTTGACAAAGTGATCCGTCATATGCGAGGGTGACGAACATAATTCATATTCAGCGTTTCTTTGTTGAGATGGTGAAGGCTGATGGAGGAAGCCGGGGAAATGGGGTGAGAAGGAATGAACAACAGTTGAACAAGTTGCGGGAGATTCAGAGTTGTTGTGGAGGGGGACCAGAAGGGGGGGGGGTCGGGGGAGGGGGGCATCTCTCAAAATCAGCAAATTCAACCCTGGAAATTTAGCTGCATTCGTCATCCAAAGGGTTTCTGGTTCATAGAGTCGTACTCCGTTTTGTGTTGGTCTTCTTTTCCCTCAAATACAGACCAGCCTGTGACCGTGAGTTTGAAACACGTTTCCCTGAATGGAGAAGAGCCCCTGTCCCTGATTCTGGACTTGGTGTCCCAAAGGAAAAGAAAGGGTGTTGGTTGTCTCAGCAGCCTCGTGTTCTCTAGATGTAGTTTTCCACTTCTCGAGTTGGGACCGTGGACTGGTACCCAAGTTGTGTTGACCGTTGGCTCGATGACGTACAAAACTGACCTTCACCTGCGCTTTTGGTCAAACTCACCATCTCGCGATGCCGGAACCTCGCGACCCCAGGTCCCCCTCGCGGATCTGGAATCTGACGAACAGAGTCAGCGTCCTCTTGATCTGAGCCTCTTCCGCTTGAGTCGGTTTGATCCGCCCGACTCCACGCTGCACTGAGGCGATCAGGTGGGATCACTGCCGTCCGTGCCGAGACACTGTGGGAGAGAATGGCACTTTGGACGTCAGTGGTGTGACAAAGTCGGAGTCTCATACAATGTCCATGGAAACCATGGGTGGGGTCAGTGGACTCGTGACACGAGACCAAGTGCAAGATTTTGAAGAAGAGACCACAGAATCAAGCGAAGATTTTTACCCGGAACAAAAATTGATAAAATGCCATGTGCTTCTCTCTCTCTCTCTCTCTCTCTCTCTCTCTCTCTCTCTCTCTCTCTCTCTCTTTCTCTCTCACACACAGACAAACACACACGCACTCTCTCAGTCTCTCTCTTCTGTCTCTCTCTCTGCACGGGAGTGAGAGGCAGGGGAAAGAAGGGAAGAAGAGAAGGCAGGGAGAAAAGAGGCAGCGACATGGAAAGACACGCTGGTTTGTCTCCCATTCTTCACCACCGAAACCCACGAAAGCGCCACTGTTCACAGTGTCCTTGTCCCGAGCCCGGAGCCACGGCTTCCTCGCAGTCAGAAGCATAAGCCACGAGTACAAGTGCTCTTTGTTCAGCAATGTGTGCGACAAGACAAGTGCAGATCTCAGCGACAACTGAACGGGAGGGAGTTGGACCTGGGGCGAACAGTGTGTGCGTTTTCAGGTGCGGATTCAGGGTCCTCTGGGACCCACCAGTGAAGCTTCGAACACGCCAGTCACAGAAGGCTTCTTTTGTCTCAGAACCAGAGACTCCGACGCAGTGAATCCAGGGGCCAGTTGACTGTGCCTGGTTGCGGATCAATTGTTCAATGGGGGCGCCATGCGCTATGCGCCATGCGCTCCAGTCCCCCTGGCTCCGCTGAAGATCCAAAGACTGGGCTTTTTTCCCTGCTTGATCCACCCCCAATGTCACTGCACAAGGTGATATCCCGAGGCGAAAAAGCGCTGTGTATGCATTGTGAACACGCAATAAAGTTAGCACACACATAATGATCCCGCCTATCACGAAGGGCTGTGATAAATGTCTTCGCACACAAGGCAAGAAAGTTTGGAACATTGGGTGTTTTGGCCCCAGGACAAGTGTTTTCTTCCGTCTTTAGTGGATCGACTCTGCACCACTGGCAAGACGTGGCGACGTGACGTGACGTGGACACGTGACGTGTTGAGGCAGCATGACGTGAAAATCGGTTCCCAAAGCGTGATTGCTGGAGCTTGGAACGGTGTGTGTGTGTGTGTGTGTGTGTGTGTGTGTGTGTGTGTGTGTGTGCGTGTGTGCGTGGGTGCAAGAAAGGCCACAGACGTGCGCTGAAGTGTCAGTGGAAAACCTGATCCAACAGTGAACTTTTCCCAAACGCAAACGTGTTTCGGGCCGCAACAAGACACACGACGCCTGTGGACCTGTCAACAGAAACAAAGACAAGTCTCCTTCCAAAAATTTCGTCAAAGATCTGCTGGGAAAAAAACCGAGACCAAGCACCAAGAGAGTTGGTTGTTTCTCATCTTCAAAACACCACCAGAAGTGCGTTGCCAAGTGGATTCCTGTGGCACGAGACTGAGATGCCTCCAGGAGTGAAGGTGCCAGTGAGAACAGCGTTACCGTGGTGTGAGGAATGGTAACTATGGTGTGTTGTTACCTGCTCTTACGTAATGCTGGTACCTGTCAATCAGAATCCGAGTCAGGTGCCAGAAACTCTGCAGGTGTAAAACACTGGGCTGAGGTTTGTTGTACCAAGGTTCCAGTGCTTGTTGCTCGCAGTCAAAACAATTGTAAGACCCCACGAAGTTACAAGACAAAGGTTGAACACTTGGTACTGAAAAAAAAATTCAATAGCCATCAATGTTGGGGGACCACAAGCTCTTTTGAATAGTCAAATGCAAAACGTTGTTTCTGTGCACCCCTTCCCAGGCCTCAACTGTCCGCTTCGGTCCAATCAGGACTCCCGTCAGATGGAGCTTGTGTTGCCAGGAGAGGTCGTCCTCTCCCCCGGGGGTGGTTCTGAGGGTGGATCAAAGGGTGGGTATGAGGGCAGATCTCAGGGTGGGTCTAAGGGGAGATCTGATCGTGGGTCTGGAGGCAGATCTGGGGGCAGATCTGGGGGTGAATCTGGGGGGCTGGTCTGAGGGTGGGTCTGAGGGTGGGTCTGAGGGTGGGTCCAGGAGCAGATCTGAGGGAGGTCCTCAGGTCCCGCATGTTGTGTGTGAGCGGAGGCTGCCCGCCCTGGATGCCGCCCTATACTCGGCACACCGCCCGCCTGGCCGTGATTAGGACCGGAATGTGTGTTTACACCGGAGCCTCTGGGGAGAGAGAACAACGCTTCGGCGCCCTGGCTGCTCGCCCATCTAACTCACTCCGTTCCTGCAGTGGGACCAGCTGAATATGAGCTGCCTGCATCACAGTCCTGAAATTTTACGCGCACCCATTTGACAACAGCGTTGGCGCGTGGTTTTGGGTTCGTGCAGACTGTAGACAGGGACCCGAGTGGTTTTGTCCCGTTAGAACACCCAATAGTCTTGCAAATCGTGGTTGTCCCGTGATGGAGTGAGTCGCTGCTGACAAGTGTTCTTGTTTGTGAATGAACGTACAAACGTGAACCAGAACCAGAACGGAATCCATGAGTCAAAGAGGCGCTCAGCATTGGCTGATTGAATTGAATTGACACTGCAAAGGCCTCAGCGACAACGTCTGTCTCAGTTCGGAACCTGCAGTTTCTGGCCCTGTCCAGGGCCTCGGGGATCTTGAGCCTTTTGACAGCGAACAGGATTCTGAAGTTTTTGCCTGCAGTCCGACTGTTTCCTGTTTTTGTTGACCGCATTCTTCAGAGGCGGATGTCCTGGCTCTGTGGTATGTACGATGGACCCTGCACAACCACAGACACACAATCCCGGAGGAACAGAAGTTCAGATGAAACCACACACCCGGACAAGAACACGTGCGAAAAAGGACTCCTGTTCCACAAATTAGACTTTTACCCCTTTCATGAGAAGTGGGGATTTCACACAGATAATGCGGTGTCAAAATTTTGACGCGAGGCCAGGAACGGACCAAACCATTTTTTTGATGCTCTCCATTGGGTGTCATGTTAAATTTGATGCCTGCGTGTTAAAATTTGACGCGCGCGTGAAAAATTCTGACGCCGCCCTGCCTGTGTAGAAACCCCTATGACGTGGAAGAAAGACGCGCACATGTCATCCGGTGGCCCCTCACACAGTGCAGCAGTTGTGGCGCAGATATATCCCGATCAGATGGCCTTGCTGATAATGTCGCCTGCTGCGGATTTTTATGGCCATGTTTTGGTCATGTATTATCGCCCTTGTGATGACAGAAAATGTGGCAAGAGGATCTTGTGGCAGATTTAGCTCGGGGCGTGCCTGGTGTGAAAAAGTTGAAATTGTGACAACTTTGAGGAAGCACGAGATAGAGATCTGACACTTCAGGCGTCGCCATCTTTTTTCGTGGTTTTGGCTTTTTGTCCCTGCGAGGAAAGTATCAGGGGATGTGTCAAACGACTCCAGTTTCAAATCCTTTTTACGTTTCAGTTGACATCGGAACTGCATGTGTGTGACTGAGAATGCGCGCGTGTGTGACAGTGTTTGCGTTCGTGTGCGTGTTCGTGTGCGTGCGTGCGTGTGTGTGCTGGTGGTGGTGACCAGCCTCGGAGCAGCTGCATAGTCTTCTGGTGCGTCAGTTGAAATCGGAACTGCAAAGTTGGTGACTGAGAGTGTGCAGGCGTGCGTGTTGCGCGCTCGTGTGTGTGCGTGTGTGCGCGTGTGCGTGTGCGTGCGTGCGCGCGGGCGTGCGTGTGTGCCCTGGTGGTGACCAGCCTCACCCCCAATTCACACCAAGCGGACCGACGCTTACGCACACCAAGGTCACAGCACACCAAAAATAGGTATCACTCATGTAAAAGGCAAAGTAAATGGGCAGTGAGTAGTAGTGTTCATACCAACAGTTCCACATGTCATTGTGATTGCAAATGGGTTTCAGCCCCATTCGCGTGTGGGTGCGTCGTACGCTACCGCACGCGGTGTGGACATCTCAGGCCTCAGGTCCCGCAGAATCACACGAGAACTTCTTTGTCCTCAAGCCGCCTGAGATGAAAGTGAGAGGCACAAGTGTATCTCCACAGCCGAGCGGTGTTCTGCTTTATGGAGTCGCTGCTATTCGATGCTATTTGATGTGTATCTGTGGGCTCTGAATCCGAGATACGTGGGGCCGAGACGGGGAGAATCCAAGCATCTCAGCCTCGGCTTTATGCTCTGATGGCTCGTGTTTCTTTTGCTGGGGTGATGTGTCCTTGTCATCCAGACGAATAGGGGTTTTCACACCGATAACGCGGCGTCAAAATTTTGACGCTGGGCCAGGAATGGACTGGACCATTTTTCTAAAGCTCTCCATTGGGCATCATGTCAAATTTGATACCTGTGCGTCAAATTTTTTGACGCCAGCGTCAAACAATGTGCGTGTGTGAAAACCCCTCATCCTCGGACGTTCGTTCGTGTGCTCTTCAACTGTTGTGCACGTTTAACGCTGGGAAACAGACTGGCGTATGTTCTGAAGGTTCAACTGACCCAAATGGGAAGGAAAAGATCAATCAGAAATTCCACTGTGGGAACTTTCTCACAGAACTCGACCAAGTGCTGGGATTTAGCAGAAATATTTTCACCCATGACCTTCGTTGCCCTCAAACAGAGGGTGAGGCTGGGCTCCAAGTGAGCAAGCTGGTACGCAGGCGAAAATGTTTCGAAAGGGGGCAAGCAAAAAAGCACAAAATGTAACCAAAGACCAGGGGCTGCAGTTGAGGCCGTGCAAGAAGACACGACTACCGTCAGGGGTGGACACAGCATTGGGGTTTGTGGGGTTGTGAGCGGAACCCCCCCCCCGTCAATTTCAGGACATTTACTCGTGCCCCTGCGACACAATTGGTGGGTGGGGGAATTCCGTCTGGATCCACCCCTGCTCTGGCCCCTGGATGCGCCTCTTCTTCGAGCCATGTGGGCTTGTTCGTTCTGTCACCAAAGGAATCCGAGGCGCATTATGATTTTGTCATAAATTAATTGCTCCCAGACAAATTCCAGACAAACCTATTTTTCACCCTCTGAACCCAAACATTTCTGCTTTTTTCCAACGACAACACACTGTCTCTGGGCCTGTTCAGCAATGACACTCCAGCAACATGTAACATTTGCGTACTGTATCTTACGTGGAGAATCGGAGTCACCCATACGTTTGCAAGGCAAAAATGCTCCCGTAACTGCACAGAGGCCAAAACCATTGTTCTCTTCTTGAAGGACACGACTTACAGGTCGTCCGAATGTGTCGCGTGGTCGTGTGAAGTTTACAACTGGTCACCGAGAGACGAGCTTCGTCTGATCTCTGGAAACTTGGCGTAAAGTTCAAGGACCGGAAGTCGCGAACGCGCAACTCTTCCCTTGTGCGCATGTGCCTTGAAAAGCGTGCAAAAACAGTTTCGTTTACAACACGTGGCAAATTGGAAGAGTTTCCGTGTGTCTATTCTCCAGACGTCCTCACCAGTCTATTTCCCGAGATACAGATCTTCGTACAGGCAGAGAAACCATAAATTACTCTGGTGAAGTGTGAGGGAGCGAGGTGTGAGGAAACGCATCAGTCACTGCGACATGAACGAAGCTCTGAAGACTCTTCTGTGGGCTTCACATACGCACAACGTTTCAGGACCAACGTCAAGCGTCTAACGTATTTTGGCTGAAATTCGTTTGGTCTGTGTCTTGTCCAGCTCCTGGAGACTCTTTGCTCCTCAAAAGATGCTGACTGCTGTGTTGACGCTGCGTACGAGTCGTCACCGTCAAACGTCACCGGCGTCTGCATCGACGTCACCACGTCAACAACAACTGCTTCATCAAACGCGCGACAAGAGTTCAAAAAGTTCGGGCACTTCACGATTTCACAAGACCCGTCCTTGATAGACAGGGGATCTGACCGCACAGTCTGCAGAATCTAACAGCGCAAGAAAAATTGATTGTTGTAGATTCTGATGCAGTCGAGATGTGACGGAGTCAGACTCCCTTCGTGGTTGAAGGTGGTTCCGCGAGAGGTGCGGTGTGTGATGTCCTTCAGGGCCTGTGAGGGTGTTGGGGTCCAGGGGTGATGTTGTGATCCCAGGGAGGCCCCAATCCTGGGGCGGATTCCCACAAATACAAAAAGACACGTGGGCAGTGAAACCACAGTGTATGAATTTTGTCGGCCATAGGGAAGGGAGCCTGCGCCCCACCCCTGGATTTACCCCACCTGGGCTCCCGGTGCAGGGTCTGTGGGCACATTGACTGTGGTTCTGAGATTGATCCGACTGAGAATGGAGTGCTTTGCTTGTGTCCCAAATCTGGCCCATCTGTGTTTGGACAATTCGCACTGAAAGAGTCTCATCGGCGAGAACCTACCCCTGCTTGCAGGTCTCAGATCTGATGGGATTCTGCTTCCTGCGGCGAACCAACCTCAATGTCAGGGTCATGTTGTCGTCTTGAGCACAAGTTGACGAAAAGGTTCACCCACGCTGAAAAAAATTCTTCCTGTGAAATCAAACGACTTTTCGAAACCTTTGATCGAGAAAAGAGATGTATGAGTGAAGAGGAACCATTTTTAGGTGATTTGAGGTGGGTTGCGCGATTTGGGCTCAAATGAGCCAAATCAGTGTGAGCCAAATCAAAGCACCTACAGCCAGCGTCTTCCAATTTTAGTAAGTATGTGTACAGCAGTTTCATGGTGAAGATGAGGATTAATTCAAGATCTTTTGGGCTCTTTTGGTTCATTTTGGGTTGTGGATAATGCACAAGGAAGGAATTAGTCAAATTTGAAATTTTGTGTTTCTGAGGTCAAAAAGTTCAAATTTGGAAGTGCAGAAAAAATGGGGTGTGGAAGTGGAAATGTCTCTGTATCTCGGTACAAATATTTGGTGAAAGAAGTATATTGACAAAATGTAGTATATTGTAGAGGTTTGAGAGGTAACATTTAATTTTTTATCTTTGAAAATTTTTATATTGTTTTTTAGGTGGGGCTAAAGTTTGGGATAAAAAGTTATTTTTTCTTGAAAATTTAAAAATTGATACTGGGCAATTCTTTTGGTTGATATGTGGATATTGTTGTTAAACAATATGTCAAAGTTCCATTTGCTCAAATTTGTTCCATTTGGGTGTGTGCTGAATGAGTTCCGAAGTTGTGAATATTGAGTGAAAAAAAGTAAGAAATCTGTTCCTTCCCACATTCCTCATCCACACCCCAAATCACTTTCAGTGTAACTCCTGCTGGCTCTATGTCAACACCAAAAGAACATGAGATCCTGTCATATGATACCAAACGAGCGTGAGATGCTGTCAGGTGTTGCAACTTAGCCCTTCGACAGCTTTCGCATTTGAAAGCTTTTAAAACTCAACCTACTGGTGGCGAAGTTTATTTCAGCTCTGTGGCTGGTCTGCACCCCAAAGATAGTCCACATATGTGAAGAGTGTCCCCTGCCCATGCGCCATGTGCGACCAGAATCTAGATTCTGTAACCTAGATCTATCTGATAGATCTAGAGATCAACGTTGACAACAGGCGTTTTTGTCATTCTGCACAGATATTTCTCACTTCCCGATGTCATGCCACAAAGAAAAGGTGCAATCAGAAAATAAAACGGAACTTTATCAACAGTTTTGAACTCACCCACCTTTCCCAAACACCAAAATACCAAATTGAAACAAATTAACCGCGGTTAGAAACAGATCAACCCGCGGTCAGAAACAGATTTACCCGCGGTTTTGCGCTGCCGAACAGCTTCAAACGTTACGGATTTTCGCTTTTGAGCTCATTTGACCCGTTGAAGACATAGACGTCTACGATGCCTACATGTTCTCCGAAAAGATAGATAGAAAAATAATGTTGAATACCCCTAAAATTTACTCAGCAAACCAACCAAAAGCACACCAGAAACACATTGGCAAGTCCAAGCAGAAATGCGATATCCGTTCAGCGCTCTATCCGTAAATTCGATGATCGTCCGATTTCCCGCCACATCCAAATACATGATACCAAAGCTGCTGAAAACTCACGAAATTGTTTCCAGATACATCTATTGTCGTTGACAGACTTTAGAAGGCTATTCACGGCAATCTGGATGTCCTGGGTTCGACAGCGAACGCAGCAGCTCGAGCGTCTCACGTAAAACGGTCGATGTTTTGTGTTGGTTGCTGGATGGTCAAGTCCAAGTTGCGCACAAGTTTGGTCCACACGCGTTCGTGTTCTTGCAGACTCCCAACTGGTGCTCAGAGAAGACTCAAAGGGGCCTCCTGTATTGAATTGTTGGTGTTGAAGAAAGAACTTAGTTCTGTTCTTTGCACGAGAACTGAAGCTTTTTGTCCCTGGTTTGATTTGTTCACAGGGTGGGTGGTCCTGCAGGAAATTTGCAAATTGTGCTCTGCGGGCAGCAGACCTTTTCACTCGATCCGTGGATGCGACATCTTTTCTATTTTTTTCAGCGGTACAGCTGTACATGTACACCACAATGGAGGACACGGATGACAGGTTGAGTTGCTCGGTGTGTTTGGAGAAGTACGAGGAGACAGCGCAGCGGATGCCGCGGCTGCTGCCCTGCAGCCACACGGTGTGTGAAACGTGTGTCCGAGCGCTGTTGACCAACGACTTGCCTCTCCTGGTCTGCCCTGAATGTCGCAAGAAACACGCGGCCCTGCTGGGACCGAAGACTTTTCCGCAAAACAAGTACATTCTGGACACTATCAAGCTGTTGCACAGGCAAGGTAAGACAACTTGCAGATCCACGGTTGGGGTTGGAAGGAACCAGGGAAGGTACCTGATGTCTCACTGCTGGGTTTGATATATCCCTGAAATTGCTTGACACGAGCCATTGGTTTGTGGTGGGAACTTAAAATCTTGAGTTTTGCGTGTGGTTTTACAGATGAAGAAACGAAAAGGTTCGGCAAATGCCCGAAACACGATCGTGTCCTCAGTCTGCACTGCCGATCGGTCGGGTGCGACGTCAACATCTGCCAAATGTGTCTGATCTCGGTTCACCAGTGCCACGACGTGATCGACGTCTTGAGTGAAGAAGTGAAGAACCAAAGCGAAGAAGTTGAAAGTCTTGTTGCACAGTTTGAACAGTACCAAACTGGGCTGCAGGCGACAAGGGAGATGGTCACGACAAAGTGCATTGCCGACCTGACGATGCTGCAAGAAAACAAGGAGGACTTTGGCAAGACGTGTGACGATGTCTACAGACTCATAGATGTCCGGATGCAAGTGGTGTTAAAGAGCGTGAAAACAAACAGTGACATTGTTGTCAGACTGTTGTTCTCTTTGAGGTGTCTGCGTGCGAGGATTCAGCTGGGTAGAAATGTTGACGCGACTGGAAGGAAGTTGCTGCAGCAAGCTGAAGATTTCATGTTGAATGCTGTACGAGATCACAGGTGGCTCGAACTGGATGACGACGAGGTTGGCCGACCCCAGAAGCGGCTTCGTGGAAAAGTGGTGGAAAAGCGACGGGGCCTTCCGAAACTCGTTCAACGGTCCACCTTTCGCGTTGGAGGTTTGCATTTTTGTTTTTTACGAGTATGAGGCTGATTTCATGGTTCCTTGACTGCCACAAGATCAACACACATGCACACACATTTGCGATGATATTTGGTTTCAAAAGATGCAGTGGTTTCACAGATCTGGCATGTTTGTCTGCGACCAATGACGGATGCATCGTGGCGTGTGAGCGGCTCGCCCGAGGAAAGGCGTTCGTGTTGAAGCGATTGGACGCGCGCGGGGGCGTCCTGGTGAAGCGCCGGCTGGGCGGCAAGAGCCCCTTCGACATGATCGCAGCTTCGTTCAGAGACAGACCCTGCATTGTTTTCTCTAACGCGTGAGTATGGGACAAACTTTTCTTGCCAATTGAGGTGAACGAAATTACGACCGCAAAGAGCTTTTTAGGTGATTTGAACCTTGAAGCTTATGTATAATGTATGGTGATGGTGAAAATCACCTATAGGCATCAAAAGGCTAAATCTGTGAACGCGAGTTTGAAAGTGTTCTATTTGTTCAATTTTGGTCAAGTTTGGTTTTTTCATTCACTTTTGGGCTGTAGTTGATGCACAAAGTGTTAAAAGAACAAATTTTTACTTTTACATATTTTTACAGGCAAAAAACTAATATAGCTGACATAGTGAAATTTGGGTATGGCTGTATAAATGGCTTTATAGCTCGGAAACAGTTGATATTTGCTGAAGAGAATATTAAGAGAAAATGTAGATAATTGCTTGGGCTAAATTTTAG
>JAAUXT010032918.1_pt1 | contig 16153 bp, 13 predicted proteins | sample 7278171 | NCBI WGS metagenome assembly JAAUXT01 (sample SAMN14350112, study PRJNA611818) | marine sediment metagenome | isolation source: surface marine sediment (1.8m) | place: French Polynesia: Moorea | collected 2018-08 | reverse complement strand
TGAAGACTGACAAAAGTTAATGAGGCATCAACAAGACAAAACCAAAAGTCAATGAGGCATGAACAAAATGAAGGAAAGAAACAATAGATTTTGTAGACTTCAGAACAAATCTTGGTTATATGTGGGTTATTAAAACTCAACTTAACAAATACACAATAAAATGCACTCAAGCACTCCCAAAATGCACTTGTGCCTCGTGCATTAAAGGTCATGGCTTTCGTGCATTAAAATTGTGTATTTGTTTCGTTAGCGTTCAATAACCCTGACGTATCAACCTGAGATTTTGCCAAGTGCAGCGGACTGCAGTTTCCTGCACCGCCCAATATGCGGTGCATCAGGAGCCTAATTTGAAGGCTTGAAATCACCCTAAATCAGCAGTTCGCTTTCATCAGGGTGCAAACTTCACCTTGAGTCGAGGGAATCGTAGGCAATCCTCAGCTTGTAATTGTAAACAGGATGCGAGCTGAACTGATCCAGATTAAGTTCGGTGACTACCTGATGCTGCAAAATAATAAATTCTCAGCGAGAGACGCGTTAAATACATCTTCGGTCAAAATTTTCCTGAAATGATGGCGCGCAGAAATCCTGTGTGTTCGTTGCCATCGTAAGTTACATCAGAACGGTTATGAGAAGCAAAAGTAACAACGTGTGTTGTGTCAGTTGGGCCCAGAAGACTGAGAGGCTTTGGATTGCAGAGAAAATGCAGGCTGGGCGATTTTGTGTGGGTTGAGTTGTAGTGCGCACTTTGAGGCGTAAACAAACGTCAGAAGGTGGACGTTTCGCGTACGGCGCAGCTTTTATCACAGCCAGACCTATTTCTAATGAAGACCACTGGCTCAGTATGTCGTGAATTTGATCATGAGAAGAATTTTTAGCATTTTGTTTTGCAACAAAAGAAAACTCCAATGATAAGAGGTGGTACACCATATTAGTTTCCCGTGGGAGCTCACTGAAGTCAGTATATAGGCACTCGATTGCTGTGCAAGGTTCGTCGCTAAAGGTGAAAACTATTTTTATTTTCAAACTAGCTTGTCAGTCGAACTTCAGAGTTGCATCGACGCATCGAGGTTCTCTGTAACAGCGCAAGACGGTCAAGCTGACAGATACTGGCGCACTTCACATTCTACCAGAGAAAATAAACTTACGTCACCGCTTCCTGAAGATTCTCTGTCCAGTAAACAAGAAGTTAGGAAACAATTTACTCCACAGTTGAAGTTTTTGTTTCATTCAATTGACAAAGAAAGAGGAACCACATTTATATTAACATTCTCCAAGTGGCGCACCAGGAGTTGTTCCGGTGATGGCGTGAACAGCGGTTACACAATCCCAGGGGCTGCATTTTTTAGTCTGGAGTTGTAAGCTAAGAAAAACACTACTTCTTGGCAAGCTTTGTGCTACTGCAGTTTAGAAAAGAAACACTCAGCAAATCTCGATGAAAGTTTTTCTGCGCTGATTTTCCTATCAACACATTGTATTGCTTCAGGATGAGAGGCCAAAAGTTTTTGCATCTTGACAAATGGGAGGAAATCCTGAGGGCTTGAACATAATGAGATGAGCAAGAGTGACAGTTTCTTGCGTATTAAACCTCAATCGCCACAACTGTGTTTTGTTTTTGACGAAGTAAAAACTAAAATTCAATATGTTAAAAGTATCGCTTTTTTCGTGCGTGACCAACTCTTGATGAATTCTTGCTTTTTGTTGGTTGCATGTTTGTGTGCTTTCACAGTCCCAAATAAGTGAAGCTCTCTTTTGAAAAATAACACCAAAACTATTAGCTACTATGTCTACTATCTTGTTTGTTTCCATTCCTCGCTTTGATAGATTGCGCCAGCACTTGTACGAAAAATGCTGGAAGAGGTGCAGAAGGTTGTGGAGGAAAAGCCAAACAAGTCATCGATTATCATATCGGTGGCAAACGGAATGCCCTGCACGCGGGGCGGAGCGCATACATCTTTGCATTGTTCCAAACAATTATGAGCCTATTATGCACGTGTACACGAAAGACCTGCAACAGATAGACAGCGAGTATCAACCTCCCACTGCACGTGTGGAGTCGCGTGGTTTGTGCGCTTGTAACGATGTCAAAGAGACTCGTTCACCCGTAAAATGAATTTTGAATATCAAATTTTGGAGAGAATCTGCAGATGTGCGCATAAATGTCTGTGTCATACGAAATGTAAGAATGATTTTCCATTGAGATTTTGTAGTTTTGGTTGTCTGAAAATGCTCGTGCGAGAGTAAGTATTTTCTCTGGAATTTTGCTGGCATTAAAATTTTGCTTGAGTTTGACGTCGCTTGGTCTCTTTTTGAACTTTAGTCTGTTGATTTTGTTGACTTGTGCCGTGTATTCCTTTCCTGGATGTGCGTTGTCATTTTGTCCCGGCGTGCTTCTCTTCTCGGATGCTGCTTCATATTCGATTGTGTGCGCGGCTTTTGTTTGCTTCGATTTTTTGTTGAGGGTAAGGCAGAGTTGCATGGGTGCCATGATTCTTGGTTGTTTGTGGATGAATGAAAGTTCAGTTTTGGAGAATGGTTTAAATCTTATATGGCATCACTTTCAGTTTTATTTTGAATGCACATCAGAGCGCATCATATTCCACAAAAACGTGTTGACTATTGTTGTTTTGCCCGAAGTCGTTGTTCTTCGTCAAGCAATTTCTGAGAACTTAGCCCCATCCATAAACCTGTCTGTTCATTGCAGGTTCGTGTCCAGGGTTCGTGGAACGCCTGGCAAACAGCGAGACGGTACGGCGGGTCACTGAGCCAGTGATCGGTACCTGGATGAAGGACACTGGGCGGGTGGACGCCCGAGTGTGGGCGGTGGAGGAGAGCAACGCCATGCACTGGAGCTCCATCATGGAGTACGCCACCGAAGACGACTTCATCCACCAGAGAGCCCCAGTGAGGCACAGCCTGCCCGACCGATGCTCCGGGCTCGGCGCCGTCGTGTACGACGGGAACCTCTACTGCCAGAGGTTCTCGCCCCTGAAGTGGAGAAAGCCCAGCATCCTCAAAATCAGGCTGTACGGAGATGTGCTAATGTCGAGAGCCGAGCTGCCAGGGAAGCAGGTCGGAGCCAAAGGCTGGGCTGGTGCGTACATGAACGTTCAGCTGGCTGCGGACAGTTCGGGAATCTGGGCCATATTCGCCGGTCCGGACGACCTCCTCAACGTGTTTCAGCTGGATGTCAACCTGAATAAGGTGCAGGGTTGGCGAACCACTGTCGCCAAGGACAGCGTGGGTCCAGTTTTCATGGTGTGTGGAGTTCTGTATGCTCTGGACAGCCACTACGCCAACAATGTGGCCTACATTTATAACACCGCCCTTGCTCAAGGCAGGCACCTGTCAGGCGACAGGATCGTGCTGCCTTTCAAAGACTTGTCAACGCTGCACTACAACCCCGTTGACAACAAACTCTACATGTGGACACTCTCCAGGGAAGAAAGCAGAACGAGCAATCGGTACGGGAGGCTGAAGTTCACCATCAGAACCAGAATGTATGGCGTCGCCGAACGACTTTATGTTCACCTGTCCCCACGCCGAATTCACCTCTGAGCTCTGTGGCTCCGCTCAGCCCGACCTCACGAGACTTTTCCGACTCCAGGACGACTCTTGGAAAGGGTAATAAATCAACAACGGCAAAACCTGCCCCCGAGTCAACGTGAAGACCAATGTCCGTCGCAGACATTCTTGTCTTGCCGTGCACGCACCAGTCCTTGGTCCCTGCTTTACACTTTTATTCTCATCCCAATCGAAGCGGCGCAATGTTCGTCACACGCAAGAGTACTGCCTGTCTTCGTGAAGAATCACATGGGATTAACTGATTTCTCTTTGGTGTGTTACATTTGATTTGAATACCGGTATGTTTTTTCCGCAAGATTTGGAATCTCAGTCAATTCGAAAAGATCTTCCACAACTCAACGGTCATGAAACCGGTCGTACATGTTTACCCGTACGTCGTGGTAGAAATGGGTTCTCACTCTTGAAGGTCTCATATAAAGTCTTGTATGATTTCACAGGAACAATGTGAGAACCCTGTCCTCTCCGACTTTGACTCATTGACGCAGTCAATTCACTTTTCTGTCGAATCCCAGTCCAAACAAACTGGTTTCACTCGGAAAAAATTCGTCCCAAGTCAGCGAATTCGGTGGGACCATTCTTGTTTGGACAGTCGAGCAAGTTTGTAAAAACAGTTCTCATGCAAAGGTTCGTGGTTGAAGCCTGCTTTTGTTTCCTTCTTGATGATCCTTCGATGGTTTGAAGGAATCACATTGTGTTGTCTTAAACACTTCGCTCAGATTCGGAATGTTGTGAAGGGGTCTTCACTCTCAACGGTTGTTTTCTTTCCGAAGACATTTGACACAGACGAAAGTTGCAAAAGGACCCTGAAATGCTTCTGTGATTTAGATTTGCACGAGGGTCTGCTTGTACTTGTACTACTCGTAATGGCTCGTCTATGTTGTTTTTTCTCTTCTCAACAAACCAAAACGGAAGGTGATGTACACCACAACGTTTATTGTCAATTGAGAATGTTGACCGGAATACTGATTTGAATCACTCTTTTTTCATGCAGTTTCTTTGGAAATAGGCGTCAGTTGTTCGATTGTTTTCATAACACCCAAGTGCTGAACAGCGAGGTTGATCTTTATGCAGTTGAAGAGAGCACACAATCCGAAAAAAAAAAAATGGACACACTGTAGGTTTTTGAAATCGCTAACATGGACAGAATTTGCACGAAGAAGTAGAGATTTACTAATCTACGGTTATTTGTAGAGGCACCATCAACTGAAGTCCATTGTACAAAAAGTTATCACATTGTGTTTGATGTACACAGTTATGCGTCCGTTGCCAATAAACAAGCCATCGAGATTGCACGGGTCGGACAACGGCTCGTGTACCTTTTGCCTGGTCTGTTTCCAGTGACAACAGTTTCTCAGCTTTTTTTCTGCATCAGAAATGTGTCAAGAGTGGAGATCATTGTTCTAAACATTTGTTTTGTATGCATGAACAGCGGTCTGTCTTTCCGGGCAATACGCAGAAAATCCCCCTCACATACGAGCATTGTTTGCGTGCGAATACGGCTTCAAATGTTTCAAGGTTTCACGTTGAGACCTTCAGCCGTCGCTCTTTGTCCACCTTGAAATTATCTGGCACAAGTACACATCTTTACACGGAAAATCGCAAAAATTACCATTTCAGTGGATAGAACGCAGGTGCGTTTTACAGTTTGCCTGTGTAACATGCAGTGAGCATTTGTTCGTTTGGCAACACATGAATGGTTGGTTATATCTGTGCAGCCTGATCTTTGACTTCCGTTCATAAGACCTGACCAAGTCCCCCACTACTTCTGAGTTGCACAAAAGGGTGGTACTTGCAAGTACACAAGTGGCAAAATAATACCTTCAAGACACATCGGAATCAATGTCTGCACGTATACAGTCATCAGTCGTTTCACACTAGCACCTTTGCACCTTTCCGGATAACAGACGGTGAAAGTACCACACAGTTTGGCGGTTTTCTAAACTGTCCAATTCATAAAACTGCACTCTTCACCGGTCACAAACGTCTGAAGTTTTCTTTGTTGGTGCACCAAACACAAACTTTACGAAAATGCCTGTGCAATGAATACTTCACTTTCTCCAAGACATGCAGTGTGTTTTTGCGTAGAAGCGGTCACAACATGAGCCTTGCGCAAATTTTGTGCGCGTAAAAGAGGAAAGTTGAATCCTAGCCTGCATGTGCTTGTCTGTCACAACTCTGCCACGAAACAACATGCACAGACCGGAGGATTTTGAATTGAGTCTGTTTCCTGCAACGACTGGCTCGTTGCAGGGCAAACAAGTCTGAAATCCTTGCGCACCTCTGGGTTTTTACACTGCCGCACTTGTTCTCCAAGAACGCAGAGTAACAAAGCAACTTCGGATGCATGCACCACAAACAAATCTGACCATGCAGAAATAAAATTGGAGATCCTTGTGTGCACTGAGGTCGACCATTTTGTCCATTTTATCAGGGCTCAAATCCAGTAAAACGGCTTTTTTGATCCCAACGAACACATATATAACAGTGTACGAGATTTCCACTTCGTATTTCCATTTTGTTGGCCAAAACATTCAAACGGCAAGAGATTTTCAATTGGGTACGCACTCAGAACGCCAGAGTGAAATCTAGACTCTACCAAAAGTTTAGATCTGATGTCATGACAGGAGCACCGTGTTGAAGAGACGAAACGCTGCAAACCTTTGTCATCCGATTTCGTTGCACCAAACTTCGAACTTTCTCCTTGCAGATCCAGGGAAAAGTTTGACGAACTGGCTGGGCACTAGCATGCAGGAAAACAACTGCAGATATATCTTTTCTGAGCGTCAGATCAAAGGCACTTTCATTCCATTCTATCTATGGCCATCACCGACAGAGCTTTTTTTCAACAACTTTCTCAATCACAGCAACCAACAGAAACGAATGACAAAGCCCCCATGGATCACCAGGTGTTTCAAAGCGCTGATCACAGTGTTGGAGCAAACCTCATTGAAAGGTGAACAACTCACACAAAACGTGTGCTACATGTGGACCACAAAAAGAAAAACTAAAGATATTCTGCAAGTAAGAAGGAATCCCCTTGACTCTCATTTTCAGTTGATGTCACCAGTTTCATTGTGTCTTTGGCAAGATGAACAACCGATGATAAAAGAAAATCACAACAAAACTTACACCTCAACATTTGTGCACAAGCACATACGTGAATGAGTTATGCAGGTTTTTCTCCTTTGTGTTTACAATCATGTAGAGTCTACATCGCTGAAAACAGCCTGAAATTCACTTTTTAAACTTTCTCAGGCTGAATTTGGATTTGTCTTTCGGCTCTTCGTATACAAATCTGTCAGAGACTGGCTCTGGAGATTCCGCAGACTCCTGATTCTTGCCTTCTTCCCCCCAAAGGAATGAGACTTTCTTCGAGATTGATTTTTTGCCATTCCCTTCAGTCGCACCATTTACATCCTTTTCGAGCGTGGACGCATCCAGAGGAAGTTCGTCCTGACTTCCTTTCTTCTGGAGACTGTCCTTGTCCTCTTCTTCTGGAACTGCATCGTAACCCGGGTTCCTGTATCCGTTCATCCCTCCGTTGGACCTGGAGTTGAGACTGGAGTCACTTTCTGATTGTTGATCAAACGATTCGCCCAGACCTTCGTCCTTCTTGGTTCTGCCATCTTTTGGCAATTCCTTTTCTTCTCCCTTGGAATCTTCTCGGATGGGTTGGATTGTTCCGTTCCCGTTGGCTTTGGCTTCCGCGGTGCTCAGTTCCTTGTTCTTCAAGAAATTGTTCACGTCAAAGTTGGAGTCCTGACTTGGTTCGGTTTTTTTCTCGTATTTTCTTTCGAACCTCTCCATCGACATGCGCGAGCCCTTCCTTCGCAATTTGCCTGAAACACAAAAGGTCAACGGTTTCTCATTGCACACGAGCACGTGCCATCACCATCACATTGTGAATCATTGGTTCTTGTTGTTTTTCCAGCTGTACATTTCTGCTTCTTCAGAATCTGACCAAAGCTCAAATCCCTTCTGACGTTATTTTGGAAAGAACTTCAGCACCACGAACTTTGACACATGTGCAGGACTACAAAAACAGGGGATCGGTCAGAAAAGAAAATTGAGTTCATGCTTGTTTCCAGCAAGCAAAAAGAGCTACAAACAAAAAGTCTACAAAACAGGAAAGACAAAACAAAAACTGGGCTCAAACCAAGCAAGCGCTAAGATATCTACTGCACCGTGCCATGTCAGCTTGAAAATATCACTTTCTTCCGTTTGGAAAGCACAATGAAAATTTTGTCCAAGTCACAAAGTTTTGGCTTTCTTAATTATCTCTGCCAGAACCGCCTGGTCAGGTTAAATTCGCTTCTAAACCATGCGTGCAAGCCGGGGGCCCATTTCAATAATTTTCACAAACTTTGTCATGTTTCAAACTCGACGGACAATTTCAACACAAAATGAATTGTCACTGATGCACTTCACTGCAAGTTTTTCTCGATCATGTTACAGAAACCCAACTCAACATGGTTCAGGAAGTGCGTCCAAGCTCAAATGCGCCCAACTCAAAACGTCTTGTTTGAAACAAAAACGGCTCAATACCTTAACTTTTGAAGCTGAAGTTAATTGCGGATTGGTGTCAAAGTACAAAACTGCACGAGGCTGCCAATGACATGATCCTCATGACCACTGAAATCTACGTGGTAACTGACTTCTAATTGAGAAAACTTCCGGTGTGTAGGTACCTGTAGCATCTGACGTCGTAACAGACAGTCAGTTCAGCATTGGCGTCGCCACCAAAGCGCTCAGAACTCAGAGATGCACAGCTTGGCAGCACTTGGTCCCTTTCAAAACAGCTCCACAGGAATGATGGCACTCCAACAGCACAGCGTCGCAGACTTATGCTCCGTGCACGGTGCGACACAGGTGCGCGCATTCGGTTTCCGCTTTGCACGACTAAGAATGCAGCACGGTGTGAACTACTCCGAAGGCACGACGTCAAGAGCACGTGAGAAAGGTGTGCACGCGTGAGATCAGACTTCGTTGACGTTGAAACGTATTGCGCGTACACTTAATATACACAAATAAGGCCTTGCGTGATCGTGTGTATCTTGGTGTTGTATTGTGGTGCAACAGAACAGCCATTTGATGAACACAGATTCAGAGAAACATCAAGTGAACTTTACAGTATCGTTCAGAAACATTGTGTGAACAATGCGTCGACATGGGGACCAGGACAGAGCTTGGCAAGTGTGGAAGCACTAACATACAGGTACAGCACACAGTGTGTCAAGTTACTTCACAGAAGAGGAAGTGTGTGCCACAAACTACGACACTTGTGCTTGTGTTGCAAAGTGAAATCTACTCTTTGGGTGTGAAGTGTCAGTCACTGTTCAAGGGCGAAACTTTCGCCTTTGCGTGCGGTTCACGTGCTTACTGTTGCCTTTTCCCGACTGCTTTATGTAAGTCGGGGTTTTCATGCCATTGTTGCGCAAGATCTCGAGCAGCTCGTAGCGGAAGGACGAGATGTCCTGTTTGATCTCGTTGAGGTCGTCCTCCGTGACGCCCTCGGTCTGCGCGCCGCGCTGCTGCTGCATGATGTAGCGCTTCACCAGGTCTCGGATCACAGACTGCAGTACAAGTGCAAAGAAGTTGTCCTGCATGCTGTCCGGTTTGTGTGAATGAACGAAGCTTTGAATCGACCCCCAAAGATGTCAAGATCCCGAGTTCTTTCATACGTCGCAGATTCATTTGTGTTGCGCAAAAATTTTGAGAAAGCTTGTGCGTAGTTCAACGTTTGTGACAGAACTTCGTTTTCGCAGTGAGCGATGGTTCCTCGAGACAGGTCTTCTTTGTCAGAATTCTTCTGTGCATGCATGTGAAACGAAAATTGCTCTGATGTCGATCAGAACCTACCTGATATCTTGCTTCTCGTTCATTGACTTTCTTCACGAGTTTCTGAAAGGAAAAACCAGTGTTGGTACACCAATGGTTGCAACGAGAGTTTTCCCATAAGATCAAGGAACAGACGACTATCTCGCGATTTTGTCAAGCCACACGACGAATCTTTTTTGTTGTTGTTTTGAACAACAAAAAAGCGCCATTGTACAGGAAGCAGTGGGGGCTGTGGAGGAACGAGAGAAGGACGCGCGGCTCGCAGATCCGTGCCCCCGAGAAAATAAAACGTCAAAACAGGTAAATACGTACTCAATAAATAATAGCGAATCAAGCTGAAAACACAAACTCACTCGAATGCTCTGCCACTTGCTACGCTTCTGTTGCTTGGTGCACATGCAACATCTCTCCTTCACCCAGGAGAGGACGTGGATTATGGTTTTGGGCGTCGGAATGATGTTGAACGGCGGCGGTACTGTGGCTCCTTCCTCGAAGTAGCTCATCCACAGCTTGGAGCGAGCGAACTTCCATTCTGTGTCCGAATCATCCTGCAACGGGAAAGAGACACTTGTGAAGAGGCAGTGTTGGTCAGATCAACGCAAAGACAAAACTGCGAACAGAAGGCCCACGAGTGCGTGCTTACGATGATCTTCTGGTAGGAGTTGCTGAGCATCGCAATGAGCATGTTGACCAGCACAATGATGATGATGGTGCTGTACACGCCAAACATCGTCTTGCCGATGAATTCCGTGAAAACATGGTCTTCCCGCAATTTGAAATGTCTTATTTCTACCAAGGCAAACGTGGCAAAGTACAAACTCTGTGTAATCTCCCACAGGCTGAAAAAGAGAAAAAACAACGGTTGTGGACGACTGTGTCGTGCAGGCGTAAGGTGTGTCAGTTCTCGCACCGCAGAAGCTAATTTTTGAGCTGATCAATGCCGTTCGCATTCCGACTAGAATCTTGAAGTGAACAAGGAGTTGTACGCAGAATATCATGGATTGATCTCAATGAGACAGCACGAGTTGATGATCCACTGAAATCGGACAGTTCAATGGCGTCGCTCCGACAAACCGGTCTTTGCAATGGGAAACCTAAGCGCAACTTAAATGCATTCCAATGCAGCAAAGAGCAAAACAGTACGTATGATTTGGCAAAAAATATGACAAAAGCGTTTCCAAAATACTTAATCTGTCATCATAGATCTCATCTTTTCATGAAAATGATTTGGTTGCAAAAAGAATCAAACCTTCAAAGTCTCATTCAACCTTTTCGCGATGAAACTTATTCTGCAAGTGGCTTCCCTGTTCAGATCAAAAGTAATATTCCAATACAATAAAGTCTACTCATGCAAAATCAGCACCAATTTGAAATACTGACTTTTGAACTGTTCAGGGCACACTTGATCTTGAGCCTTAACAGCATGCTATGAATAGGTATCTAAGTACTAGTACTACAACGACTATTGTACCTATTCAACACATACAAAATGACAAAAACAAACTATCGTCAGTCTCTGTGAGGCAAACTGAGCCAATACTGCGAGAAGTACGAGGGGCAAACAGGGAATTCGTCACCAAAAACCAGTTCAATTCGTCAGAGGAATCTCCTGAGCTCGGAACCTGTGCATTCCACCCAAACGTTCAACACGAACAATAAATTTTCGTCCCAAGTTCGTTTTTATTTCGCGCAGCATTGGTTAGTTTCCCGTGGAATTAGCACTTGTGAGTGAAAAAGTTGGTTTGATCAAAATGAATGAGTGACGCAAGATACCTCGCCTGTGAAAGGAAAGTTTGTTTTCTGGAGAAACAAAATCTGCTGTTTGCACGTAAAAAGGCATTTGGCTGAAATGACTGTGACTCTAAATTAATTTCTTTGAACGTCAAACGAATGGCCAACGGTTGGCGAAAGGGAATTTTGGACATTTCATGTTTGGTAATGCACGTCCTCCTGTCGAGACGAAATGACCAAGTTGCACTGTCTAAAGATCATACTGACCCTCCCATGTACGTGAATAACCAAATATGAAATGTGCTCGAGTGTCACAGTTCAACTTACTTCCAAAGCGTTCGGTCACACTCAGTGACACAGTCGTTTTCGTTATCTGTTGCAGCGACGCATCTGTCACAGGCCTCTTTGCGAGTGGTAACGTAATAGCCATAGAGCTGGTTGAGCCCACATGCAAACGCGACAATCACCAGTACCACAAAGAAGGCAAATCTATAGAAATATAAATGCAGGTAAATAATATCTACGAGACAGTGAGCTTAGTTTTGTAGCGCTACCAGAGGGTATTTGGCAGAATACACGAACGGAAACGCGAGCGCGCATAAGTCTGAGCGAAAATCATTGAGAAACGAAACAGGACGAGTCTGAATTCCATTGCTGCGCTTGCGTTGTTCAGTTTGCGTATTCTTTGTGGGATGTTTTGGTGCAAGCCCCCGATACCTCCCATGAAAGCACCACTACCATTGCACCAAACCCAGCGAGCTCAAGCCCAACTGCCCCGCACCGAGAGCTCGGCTTTGTGAGCTGCAGACGCACTTACTTCCACAGCGTTTTATCACAAACTTCACAATCCTCTTTGGTGTTTCCTGGTTCGCCCAGACATTCGGTGCAGAGTTTCTGGCGCTGGAGGGCGTACCACCAGTACAGCTGATTGAGGCCGCACGCAAAGGCCACAATGACCAGTATCACAAAGAAGGCAAATCTGCCAAGACACAGGTCAAAATCAGTGAAAATGTGTCATGAGCTCCCAATGAACAATGGCCAACAATACATGTTGCATGGTCCGATAAATGACTTCATCAAACATTTCTATTCCGAAAAGAAAAGAAAGCTACAGAAGCTTATGTTGTCTGACATGCAGACGAATTCGATTCCCTTTGATGGACAGCTCTTTCGGGATTGACAAGGCTCAAATTCTAACTACGTTGTTCCGCCTGGCACACGCAGAATCAAACTTTTTGTGTGTTCGGTTCACGTTCCTATGCTTCGCACATTTGTCAATTTCCAGAGAAGAAATAATTTGTACAGGTACTGTATCGCGCAGCTCAAAGTGTGAAAAACTGTCGCACAATTCATCCTTGTAAATCATTCGGCTCACGTTCGGTTTTTGACAGTTTTGTGAAGTGGCTTTTGAAATTCTCCACGTTGTTCTGAAACCAGCTTCACACAAACGACCGAGACAAATGTGAGACCAAACAATCAAAGCACCTGCATTTTCTCATTTCTCTGAAACGAAGCTGTTCGTTTTTGTTGCATTACACATTTTCGACATGTGCATGAGAGTGCGGAACATAAGCTTCAGCAGTAAAACCCGCAGCAAGAAATCGAGGCACGTACTTCATGATGTCCATGACCATGCGACCGAGCGTGATCTGCAGCGGGCCCAGGTGCGGGTTCACCTGGAAGATGTACACGAGCTTGAGGGTGCTGAAGATGTTGGCTGCGGCGAAGAGACCTTCGGACACGAGATTCGGGTCGAATGGGTCCCACGAGTCTCTCGGCGCGGTCGCTGCAGGGTCTTTGTCCCTCTTCTCTTGCTCAACCTGCAGAAAAAGTGAACCATTTCATGAGCTAAGCTTCAGACTCGGCCCTTGATGCTGATGAAATGGAAAACGTGGTGCCGGGAGATGTTAGTCTGTGGGGAACCCTTCATACGTTTTCATTGAATAGTTTCTGCTCCTTCTTCTCCAACGCAACATACGAGGAGAATTTCGCAAATGTGCTTTGTGAAAGCTGTGGTTGCAGAACAGAAGGAAATCCTTCAAGTTTTCTTAATTGACGTGACAGTGATACAAACTTTCAAAAGTAGAAGTCGCACAAAAGTCTGAAACATGAGAGTCTGCGCGAGCTGAGAGAATGTTAAGAGGTTCAGGCATTTTACTGTGTGTCATTTTCCATGTACAAACCACATACCTTGATGTAGGCGACGAGTTTGAGAGTATACGTTGATATGTACAGTGAGTTGGTGATGAAGTCAAGAATATTCCACATGTCCTGTATGTACGCCTTGAGACCTTCATCCCACAACTGCTTCACCTCGGCCCAAATCAGCCCTGCAATACGTAATAAAGCCCTATTATGTCTCTTCACTTATCCCATTAGGTGGTTGCCTGCAGAATGTTTAACAGAGTTCTTCCTCATTCAGGACAACACTACGAGCGTCGCATGAACATATGTTGTTCTTTGCAATCATAAAATTGTGACTAAACTTTGAAATCGTCAAAATGGGCGTCGTGAACTGAATCTGAAATTTAGCAAACACTTCGTGAGATTGTGATTTGTGTTCCAAGAGAGACCGCAGAAATTATTGTGTTGGGAGTTTGACCCTCGCCCACTCTCTGATGCTGCTCCTAACGTATGAATCTCCAAAGAAACACAGAACATTTTGAAAGAACGCTCTCACGGCGACACTTTATCAAGCACAGAAAGATCCAAGTTCGGATTCAGACGCGCAATGAGGCGCATCCAACGGAAAAGAGCTGACTGCCCAGGACTCCTCATAAGAAGAGGTTCTTAGAATTTACGGCTTCTCACCAGAAAAACACACCCAACACACACACACACACACAGGACACACGCACACACACGCACGCACAACTTTTTTCTGCCCGTCACCACTGATACCACACCCAATACCAACTGCGATCCTACAGTCCCTTTACCTGCGACCCATGCAAGGATCATCCACTCGATGATGGTGGGTGGGGCGCCTCGCACCTCTCTGTTCACTGAGCCTGCGCCGCCAATACTAATCAGAGACTCGATTCTCTGAGATGTCAGAACAAGCAGAGCTGAAACAGCACAAGTCCAATGCATGCATTAGGAGCTTCAGAGAGACAATATCGTGACAAAAGATGCACAATCCCAGGAACCAGCAACACAAAAACACAAATAAAGACAGGTGAACGGAATGAAAACGACCAATTTTGTTTCGAGTTGTCTGCCATTCGAAATGGCTTGACGTTTTGTTCTCGGCGAAACAGTGAAAAAAGGAAACTGATTTTGCTTTCATTTCGCCCGTTCAGACAGTATATTGCCATTTTGTCTTGCTCAGACCAAAATCACGAAAGAACTTGAAACAGAGACAGAGTACTCAGAACCACCTGACAGCACTGCTGAGAAGAATCTGAAACTTGCAAAGGAATTTCTCCACAAAACTACACGAAGGGCACCAGAATCACCAGCAGACTGCTACACAATTCGCCATTCAGGTACCTGCCACGTGCAAAAATATGATCCAGTGCAGAGCATTCATTCTTGTGGCTGTTATGTGGGTCACCTTTTCCTCCACTTCGTCATCAAAATATTCATTCACTTTCAGGGTGGCGATTATGAGTATAACTAAAATACAATGGGAGCAAACAAACTCTACAAAATGTCAAAAAGAAACTGCGAAATGAAAATTACAGGTATTTGTTCCTGGCAACAGAGCAGCTTTGTTTCCAATGTTTCTGATGACCTCTTTCCGTTTTTGTCAAGGAATCTTCTGTAAACATGTTGCGAACAAAACCAAAACTGCTCCAGTGCCATTTTCTCAGATACGAAACATTCTTTGATGTTCTATTGGCGTCTCCAGAGTACCGTGCAGTTGACGCTCGTGTGCGCATTGTGAAACGTGAAGGCGCTTTCTGCATTTGCTGTTTGCAGCATTTTAGTCACAAAATCGAGAATTTTGTCAGTGTTCGATCACACACGCGACACAACGACAAAACTCACAACGTTTCCAAGTTCAAACGTGTTTAAAAACGGCACTCACAGAGGAAAGTGATGTACGATGCGCTGTGACAAATAAACTTGATGAAGGGCCGTCGCATGAAGTGGCCGACCCACGACTTGGGCGCGAGGATGTAGAGAAGAGACAGGATTGGGTAGGACAAACACACGTTGACGCAGAGGAGCACTTTGAAGATGATGTGTTTGCGTCGGAAACCCGGCAGACCTTCGTACCACAGAGACGCCAGCAGCTGCTGACAGTTGGCGTGAGCGACAAACTGCAACACAAGAAAAAGTCCATGTATATACGAGTGCAATGTCGACGCGCCTCGGGAATGTCGTTGTGTATTTGTGCGCAATGGCCCATCAGGACCAACCCTTCGACAAAGTTTCGTCCCGGATTGGAACCCCTCAGAAAAACTTTGAGCCTCCGCCCCAGGAATACCTGCCTCTGTGTGTTGTTCCTTTTCCACAGACTTGAGGTCTGTCACAGAAGAACGTTTTCATGAAGACGACTTTGAACCCTACGATCCCATAGAAGAGCAAAATTTCTGTCTGGGACGTGGGAGGGTGTATTGTTTTGAAACTTGGAACAATTCTGAAATTCTGCCCTCTGGTAAGTTTCCTTGTCATACGAGGGACAATCGAAGAGACCCTGTCTGGGCGAATACAGAGGGTCCTTCTCCGCAGAATCATGCACACAGCAGAGTGAGTGATAAACGTTTCTGCTGGAGCAAACCAGCGCACAAAAAAGGATTCACGAGGGGAACGAGGGAAGGTTCCGCAAAGTCGTGCGTGAGCGTGAACGTGGAAATGTACGCCACGTCATGACGTGAAAACAGCCATACCTACACTTCACTTTTGTCCAGACTCTTGCACCCAACTTTGTCAGGCAATGTAAAGTCTTTTTAGGTGATTTGAGGAGCTTGGTCCGATTTGTGAGCTTTTGGAAAAAGCGAGCGAAATCGGAGTGAGCGAAATCAAATCACCTATAGGCAGCCTCTTCCAAAAG
>JAAUXT010031304.1_pt1 | contig 16155 bp, 17 predicted proteins | sample 7278171 | NCBI WGS metagenome assembly JAAUXT01 (sample SAMN14350112, study PRJNA611818) | marine sediment metagenome | isolation source: surface marine sediment (1.8m) | place: French Polynesia: Moorea | collected 2018-08 | reverse complement strand
TTCCTTGGATCTGGTTTCAGTCCATCCTTTGTGAGTAGATGTCCAAAGTAAGGAACTTCTGGCAGGAGAACCTTTGCCTTGCTGGGGTTGAGTCTGAATCCTGAGTCTCTTTTCTGAGGAGATTCAACAAGCAGGACAATAACAAATTTCCTCTTCAAATAAACACACTGCTCAACAATGGAAATAATTCCTTCTTTTTTTGCTTGGTTGAAAAGAAAAATCTTCTCACTTTCTTCTGTTCTTTTGTGACAATTGCTACAAAAAGTTTGAAATAGTCTTTGTCATCATTGAATTGCGACAGGTAAAGTTCTTGAGTGGTGATTCATTCTCTGTACAGACCCTGTTCTGGGAGGATTGTGTAGTTCTCGGTGCTCCTTCTGTGAAGCCAGAAAATATGATACCACCAGAACATTTTTTCAAGGCCCCCTTTAAGTTTGTTTGGTTTTTGGCACAGCTCAGATGCCCCCCTGATGCAAGAAACCATTGAGTACTGTTTCCTGCAGAAACAAAAACATGTTGGGTTTGAGGGCCAACTTTCTGACATTGTGTCCAATGTTTTTGCATTTCTGCCCCATTTGAGCAGAGTTGGCGGCTGTGCCTGGTAAAGAGTCTGTGGCAAAAGAACACTTCCTGATTGAAGTTTAAGACTGTTGAATACCCCCATTGTCCTGCCCACTGAAAATAACTTTGGTTTGTATGGTGAACAAAATCTTTTCAATCCCAATGTTGCCAACAAATCTTTCTCAGGGAATTCAGAAGAACTTTTCAAATTCACAAAAAGAAGACTCACTGGATTCACTTCAAGTGTGCAGCAACTGCAACAAAACATGAGGAAAACAGGTGTTCTGTTCACCAGTCTGCAGGTCCAATAGATTCATTTGAGCAGTCAGAGACACGCATTGTGGTTATGCCATCTTGGTTCTCCAACAAGAACTACAAATGTTTCAGAGAACTGCCCAAAGCAAGACATACCAGTTCGACCAGCCCTTGCCGGGTTCCAACACTCTTGTTCTGTCAGTCCCTGCTGGTCAGTTCCTCTCCATCATTGCACTGCTATATTGTTCAGTCCCTTACTGTCTGAGTATGGATGGATCCTGAGAGATGAGAGATTGAAGGTTCTTCACTGTTCACAAACATGGTGGATTCACATTGGGTACAGTTCAGCTTGCAGTGACAGGTCCAGGAATCACAAACACAGTTTTGGCCTGAACTCTCAGCCCCCTTTGAGTTCCTCTCAAGCCAATCACTAACTCACTAACAGAAATAGAAAGTTTGTGGGTGCCACTTGATCAAGATTGCACAATTTGTGACCTTCCAGGTTGCACTGTTTGACCCTGGTTGCTCACACCATTTGGTGACCCAGACAATGAACTTCCCTATCGTTTTCAGTTTCGATCTACTGTTTCAGAGATTCATGTGTCACAGATTGCAAGCCAACATATGAACAATGAAAATCCAGGCATATATGTCCTCAACCATGCTGCACCTGACATTTCACCGACTGCTGAAGTTTCTATCCTCTGCAGTGGTCACTTGTCCATATTTCCACTTTGCTTTTATGCAGCAACAGATTTGTTGTGTGAAAAAGAAAATACATGTATGAAAGGTGTTTTGTATCTGAGGAAGAAAACACCATTTTCCTCAATTCTAAAGTGAAACTGATTTCCAGCCTGCAATACCACCTTGCACGTGGCATCGCACGTGTTGCATCTCCATGGGGCCCGGCCACTCCACACCCCTCACTACTCAACCCACTCACCCCACCTCACTCTGCCTCACCCGTTTTACCATTCCACGCCCCTGTCACCTGACGGGCCTGCACCCCACCCTAACCCACCCCACCCCTTCACCTCACAATGCCCCTGTCCCTGATGGAGTTTGTACATTGCTCTGATTCACCTCATCCTGTCCCACCTCACCCTCTCCTAGCCCTCACCTGCCCCACGCCCCTCTCACCCTGTGGGGCCTGAACCCAACCCTGCCCCACCTCACCCTTCCCTACACCTGCTGCCCACACCCTTCTCACCTGATGGGGTCTGCGCCCCAGGTGCCCCTCTCTATGTTGAGTCAACTTAAGAGCACATAAATCCCCTTGTTTTCTTTGCCCAGTAGGTGAGCCTTGGAGAGAACAAGGAAACAAGTATATCAAGAATTCCAAGTACATTTTCACCTAAAATACCTACAAACAGGTCAGACTGAGTGCATTCCTGCCTCAGACAAGCCCCATGGCCGCTTTGTGGGGTGGGAGTGGGAAGAGTGGGAAGAGTGCTCTGAAGCAACTTTAGAACATGGGATTTGCTGTTGTTAGACACCGGATGCTCGGTCTTCTGAACTGGTTCCCTGACTCTGCACTTGGTGAGAACATGTGAAGTGCCTGCTAGCACAGTCACAAACCACAGATAGATCTTGCATGGGCTTTGACTGAAGAAACATGCACTCACTTGGACCTTTCCTGATCTCGGAGACACAGGACCCCAGAACTGTATTTTGTCCACAGACACAAAATTTTGTTGCAATCACTTTGTGTGAAGGGTCTGTGTTTTTGGCCCATTCTCATCTGAAATTTATGTTTATTCAGTTTTCTCCTGTTCACCCCAAATTCTTGGCAATGTCATTTGATTTTGTCTCACAAACTTTCCAAATACCAACTGCACACAAACTTGATACTGAGCCAATAAGAAGTGGAAGTTGACTCCACTTCAGGATTTCTGAAGGGACAGCACATAAGAACAATGATGAACAGAGATCCAGGGCTGACATCAAATAGTACCTGGCAATGGCCAATTCACAACAGATGGTAATGAATTGTGTCACACTCAACGTATCTGTGGCTTTCATGATTCCTTTGGACTCATCCAAATCTCATTCAACTCCACTGAAACCTGAATGAAACTGTTGACATGATTGCTATTGTTTATTGTGACACACTCACATGACTTTTCAATCAGTTCTTTTCCCCTCCACTCCCCACCTTCAAGGGCAAGTTGAAAAATTCTGTGGGAGGGGGAACCCAGATAACGTGTTGGTTTCGGGATGGGCAAACCAACATCAGCAGCGGCTAATAATCACCAGGTCTTGTATTTTGAGTGACATGGCTCCTGATCAGTTCTGTTTGACTGTCAGAACACAACAACAGACGAAAATTAGAAGGGGTTACCTGGCTGAGCCAATGCCAGTACAATTGAACTGGCAAATAGTTGTGTGCTCCAGATTTCATTATTCCATTGTGATTTCCCCTGTATTGTTGGTGCTCTATGTTGGCCAGCAGCAAGCAATCCCACTCAATATGCTATTTGCTGTTTATTGAGGCACTTCTCCCTTGAACTTTCCCCAAAATCAAGGTTTCAGCAAAGTATTTGCAAGCCTGGATGTCCAATGTGCCACCAAACAACTCCAGCAGATTGTGGCAACAGACATGTGTCATGCAATGAATCCTTACACCATGGAGCTCCTGCTGAATTTAGGAAGTTCCATTGCCCTCACTGTGCGTTCCAGTCACCATGTGATTTCCTCAGTAGGTGTTCCAGTTGCCATCTGTTCTGGTTACCATGTGTTTTGGTTTGATACTTTTTCTATTTTTTATGCACCCAAGTAAATTCCCAAATTACATCTACCTTGCAACACTTACACCAACAACACATAATGCTCACCCGTATACATCTTTGCTGAATGTCCTTCAAGAACACTTTCCTAGAATTGCAAGAAAAATCCCAAAATTTTTAGAACTCTTTCCCCCCCCCCAGAACCCAGGCAATCTCTCCCCTAAAAATGAAAACAAATACAACTGGCACTAGGCCAGCACCAAACCAATGTGTTTCTTCATTTCAATCAATTAACATCCTTCATCAAATATTTTTACTTTACTTTGTGCAATCAAGTCCAAAATGTTGTGACCCATTTTATAACTTTTTACCCTCACAAACTAAATCTTCAATATTCACAAAATCATCACTTCTGCACACCTTGACTAAAAATAGATTTCAAGTGGATCCAAAGTTGAACTTCATCTTCATCTTCACATGCTTTACTTCACGAAAGCCTCCATGTGATTTCTTTGACTCCCTCATCATTTCTGTGGCTCAAAAATTTCATCAACCTGAATCAATGGAGCAACCTTCTCAAACCACCAAAAAACCATCTTGGCAAGCACAATAAATAATGATTCTCACAAAATGTGTTCTTTTCATGGCCCTGATGCCAAATTGTACATTACTGGAAGCAATGACTGTGTCAAAATTGCAAAACACTGGCTTTGTATTCCATACTTCTCTTCCTTGTCACTCAAGAAACAATCTGTAGTTTTTGTGGTGGTTCAGCAGCTTGTTCCTTGAACTTTTCAAATATACAGGTAAAGTTCAGATTGAAAAGAATGGGATTCAGTAAAAAGTTTATGGGCATAGCAATGACCAGTGTAAACAGGGGCAACTGAACATGGTAGTCAGACATACTCAACATGACAATAAACACACCTGATGAGGGCAGCCAACACAGTAAATTTACAATAGCTGCCACAACCACTTTCACTGTAACAACCTTGTTCCTTATGGTGCGCTGAGATTGGTTACTCACCAAGCCTTCTCCAGCTTTCCAGAGATGTGCAATCAATTTTACATAAAATATAGGAACTGTAATAGATCCAACAACTTGAAAGACAATGAGGATGATTGTGCTGGATATGTATGCTGTTTCATGGCCAATCATCAAGCAAAATCCTCTTTTTTGTTGTTGAAATGGATTCAGAAGTATGGCAAGAGTAGTACATAATATCACAATGATAAGGCAAAAAAATGCAGCAGCAAATATCATCTTGGAAACCAAGGAGTTAGATTTCAACTTTGAATCCAATGGTTTTTGATGACACTACACCGAACAACTGCCATAATGACCAAACTCTCCACGCTAAAAATGTTGGAAAGGAAAGCAAGAGCTGCAATTGTGTGACAAAAAGGATGACTTCTCCATTTGAAATCTTTCATGATGTATGTCTCACCAAAGTATCTGTCAACAGACACTATCATCACAAGGACTGAGGCAAGTACCAAATCAGAGACTGACACAGGAAGCAGCAGCAGGGAGAAAGATTCATCTTTGTCACCAGCAATAGTCACAGAGTCTTTGACAATTGATAACAAATTAAAGCCCACACCAAGTAACCCAATAATCCACAAAACACACTTTAGACCAAGCCCATCAACCATATTCTCACAAGAATGAGGCCAGGGAGGTTTTGTTGTGCAAGAAACATGATTTACAGCACAACACAATACATAACTGGAAGAAAACACATGAATCACATTGTCTCCAATTATCTCTACATGTTCAAATGTGTGAATGTCATTCTGGGATAAATTTAGTGCTCTGACTTTCAGGAGACTCTGAAACATGCAACGTTCCAGCTTTGTGAGGTGATTGAAGGCTAAATCAATCATATTGATTTCATGCTTGAAACTGAATGCCTGGCATTCAATATCTGCAATTAGATTATTTGATAATGAGATAGTTTTGATGTTATGGAACACTGAAACAAACATGTAATACAGTTTTGAAATGCAGTTCACTGACAACAATATCATTTGCGCAGAATGCCTTGCAAAGCTACCGTCTTTCTGAAACCTTACATCTTGAATTGCATTGTACCTGAAATCAAAAACTTCAACTTCAAAAAAACAACTTAGCCCAGAAGAATTTACATGGTCAATCCCAGTATCTCTTACCACCAAATAAGCACATTTAAAATGTGCTGCAGATTTCATAAATTCTGATGGTGGAAAAAGGAAACATCTCACAACAAACCCAAAGCAAGTGCAATTAGCTGGACACACTCTTTTGTGTAAATAACAATACTTCTCATCATCTTTCTTGGGGCAGTCTCTGAACCCATTGCAAACATTTTCCAAGTGGATGTGAGTTGAAGATTGGTGGCATTTATAAAAACCAATTTTGAATTCTTCAAAACAACCTTCTTCATCATGTCCCCACGGACAGTCCCACCTCTCATTGCAGACATATCTCCAAGGCACGCAGTAGTACAGAGGGCATTTGAAGGTGTGTGAGTGCTCACAATTGTGCTCATTGCAAGCCTCTAAGTGGCTTCCATTGGAACAGTGCTGCAACATGTTTTGTACTGATGACTCTTCCAAAGTGTACTGGCATTTGATTTCGTCAGAAGAGCAGTTGAACTGGGTCTTGAAAAAAGCAGAAAGCTCTATGTGAGTTACATTAAATGGTAAAATAAAGCCACAGCTGACATTTCTTCTTGCATTGTGCAGGACATCACACAAACATTGATGACCAATTTTGGCATCATTGCATGAATTTGTTTCATTGATGGATTCTGTGCAGTTGCACACCTTCTCATCATCTCCAAGTGGACAATCAGTTTTCTGGTTGCATACCACAAGGGATGACAGAAATGTTCCTCCTTTGCACAAAAACACATTTGTAACATTTTGTGATGTGTGTTCATTTGAAATTATGTTGGAAATTTGTTTTTCCTTGGAGAAAGATGAAACATTCATACAAATAAGTGTGGTAAAATCAAGCATTCTTCTATGGCAAGGAATACTTTGCCACCTCAACAATGAAGAATGAGATAACAACAGAACAGTGCAAGAAGTGTTCTTGGACTTTTGTGTGTCCAGTTTCTTCAAGACAGACAGCAGCTCCCTGTGCCTTTTGGCTTCAATGAGGAAGAGTGATTTTTGACCAGTGTGTTCTTGTGAAGCCTCTGTCAGAAGATAATAGTCCTGTAGGAATTTCATGTAGGCACTCCAAGTTCTCTTCCATGAAACAGTTTTGTCAAAATAATGAATATTTATTGGATTTTTGTTGCTCCAGAATAATCTGTCAGAAATCTGGAAAAAGTGAAAACATGGGAAAAGTTCTATCCAGCCCCAAAACAACTTTCAAAGATGTGAATGCAAATAGTTACCCATTAAACTTTACACATCACAGGGTTCTTGTGGTAAAATAAGGTGAGCCGGGACAAAGACACATGAAACACATCACACAGTGTATCTGAAGGACACTTTGTGACAACCACTGTGTATTTAATATCAGAAAAAGAACTTTCATACCAACACACCAGCTTTGAAACCAATTATGAAAACAAGAACCACCTGAAGTCCAATGTAAACACCAAGTGGCTGGTAGAGGATGCTACGGTGAGGATGTTCACTGTTGCTGGCTGTGAAGAACTTTCCTTTACTGAGGAACTTCTCATTGTGTTTGGAAAGTGTAAAGAACAAATTGTCTATATCTCCCTTGCTGTGTATTGATGGTAGAAGTAACCCACTTTCAGAGCAATGGCATTTTGCATCCTTCCAAGATATAGTTTGCTCCACACATGATGAAAAACTGGAATTGCACATTGGGACCAGTGTGTACAAAGTCAGATTTGTGCTGAAAGAAGATAACTTCCTTCTTTCTGCAGCAGCTTGGTCTTCCAAATATTTTACTTGCACAGATTTATTCACCTCTACAGGTTTGTGAGTTGTTGTGAATATAATTTTCATTTTGCAAAATGTATGATCTGTCAAAATTTTGTTTTCTGGGAGGTGTGTGTGCCAGAAACACTGTGGCAATACTGTTGTGGGCAGAAAGATTTCATGTTCTCCAAAACTAGAATTAAATGATGTGTTGAATTCAACTCCAACCAGGTGCATAGCTTTGCCAAATTCACCAAAGAAGTCAGGAAACAGTTTTGCTGGTATTTCCCAGGAGAATGACACAATACCAATAAAGGAAGCAACAGCAGTCTGGCGGGATCTCAGTGACAGGATTCCACCATCAAAGCTGCACAGCTGCTGATTATACCAGAAATTTGGCTGAAACTCAGAAAAGAATCTGTGATATTTTTTGCCTTCTGATGAGTACTTGTTTTTTTCAAGGTCAATGGGCACAAATGGCACATAGCTTGAGGTGGGTTGACAAGCATTTTGTAAGTTCCATTTTGTGTATTCATAGGCAGAAACAACAATGTTGAGTTGGAAGTTTTGGAACACTTGTGAAACCTTATTGCAATTTTTGTGACAAATACAAGTTCATCATCATATCTGGTCTCAAACTCAATGGCATCTTTGAAAGCTTCTGTGAGGGAAAATTTACCCAATCTGATCCTTTGAGTGTAGGCATGCTGTTCAAAGTCAACTCCACTGGCAAGTACAGGTGGGCATCCTGGCTTTTGATCCACTGGGAAGCAGCACATCCTTCCAAAATTTACAGAACAATGGTCATTCCTTCCAAGCTTTCGCTTCACAGCATAATTTCTATTTTGTCTGCATGGGCTGAACAGCCTTGTTTGCAAAGTGTTATTTTTGTCTCCTTGGTGCTCAACTAGCAATGACTGTGTGTAAAACTTAGCTCTCAGCCACTTTGAATTCATGCTGTCTACTTGAAGCTCATGTGCTGATTTATGTCTTGTTACCTTTTCTTGATAATTGAGCCAGACTCCAATCTTCATGTTACACAGCATAGTCAAGCGATCCCATCTCTTTGAAGTGGGAAACAAGACTGCAACTAAGCATGAATATTTTGCCCTTGTAGAAATGTTGTATGTTTGCGCCACTACACTGTAAATGCCAAAAAAACATGTTCAGAACTTTTGATCAGGTAAAGCAAGGCTGGAACAATTGTTTTGACTGATTTCTCTACACTACATCATTTGCCTGGCTTATTGTGCAAAGTAAAGCAGGAAAGCCCTATTTAGCTCTTTGACCAAGAACAAGACAAAAGAAAAATTCCACCAAGAAAAGTTTGACCCTCTATTTGGCTTTCTCAACCAAACAGCAGGCTGCAGCAGCTTTAGGTGTACACAACACCCCACGATTCTTGCAATTTAGAAACAAAAAGCCCAGTTGAGACCTGCAAAAGGGTGTGTTTAAACCTGCATGTCTCAACATGGCTTCAATTGTGTGTGTGTTGTACTGTGTTTGGGTTTCAAACAGACCAACACACTTTTAATCTGGCTTTTTGTTTGTGTATTTGGAATGCAGCTAAAAAGATGAATTTAGTAAAGTCCAGTCACATCTGGGTGAGAGCAAGAACTGATGATGTATTGGAGACCCAAGAATTCATGTGGAGGAATGTGCATATAGTTTTGGGTTCTTTTTCTCTATTGGGTGTGTACAATCCCAGTACAAAAACAGATGAACATTGCAAAGAACAAGAAACACTGACAATTGGCTGTCAGACAGGAAGTTTTTCTCTACTCTATGGTTTTGCTCGGGTTTAGGTCAGAATTATTGATTTTTTACTCCCTCTGGAAATAGGACAACCATCACCTGAACAACACAAACAATCATGCAAGTCAAATAGTAAATGTCTTACAAAATGTTTCAGGAATTAAACTTACTGCTTTCCACCACAGACATGTCTGTTGTGAGTCACTTTTGTCTGTGAAGTGTCTTCTTTCCCAGTATCTCTCATGTTTATGGTCACATGAAATAATAATGCAAAGCTGAAGGTGATGACAAAACCCACACAAGGGGTCTGGCCAATATGAACTGTGACCTTCAAACTAACAAAAGCTGAATATGCATAGAAAACTACCACAACATACTGTGCAGCTTTCTGACTGATAAAATCATGAGAGGAATCAAGATCAAAATTTTCCATATTGTCTGGGTTGTCCTGTGTAATGTTGGTGCAAGTTGGTTTGAACTCTGATATTTGGGTGTTGTTGCTGTTGAACTCATAAATTGCCACACCACCAAAGAAACAATGCGCACGAGAATCAAATGTATCAGTGAGTGTCATGCTTTGTATGGATATATTCATTGATGCTGATGAAGGTTGCAGAACCTTCAAGCTTCTTTGAGCAAAAAATAAGCCATATTGCTTGCTCTCAAACAAAATGTGGTGGAAAATACTAGAAGTTGACACAAATTCTGTCACATTTCTGCTGTGAAAGATAAATGTTAATCCAATATTGTTCAGCATGTGTTTATATGTCACATGTACCACACAAACTTGAAAAGAGTTGATAAACACAGGTTTTGACATTGTATAGGGCACTCCCTTATGTCCTGGCCAAGGGCCTTCAAAGACCAACAAACCTGCAGCAGTCACATTCAGGAACAGTGTTTCATATTTTGCACCAATAATTCGAATGATATACTTTCTGTCCCAATAAATAAATGCTTCAGATTCTGACAAAGTGATCAATTGATCTGCCAAAGAAATAAAACATGCAAAGAGAGAGTGAGTCGTATTTTATTGTCTACAAAGTCCTGGCCATGGATGTGCAGAAAAAATACCTTTCAAGAGGAATCGCTCCTGGCATGTCCTGTCAACCATCCAGTAACAATGTCTGTATCTGTCATGTGACCGGGACCTGGTGACTTGAAAATTCATATCTAGTTGAATGGAACCATTATTGAAAAATCCATCGGTATTACAGGAATAAAGGAAAACCCTGTAGTCAGGTAAGTAGCTGTAAAACGAAGGTGCTGAGCCACAAAAGATGTAATCAAAACCGCGGACCAGAAATGTTACAAACCCAATCTTCCTTTTGCAGTGAAATATTGTCTTCACAAACAGGTGATTAATCTTGATGAAAAATTCAAATTGTTTTGCTCCTGCCAAAGAAAGATTCAAGTCTTTGCCTTTTTCTGTGTAACAAAGCCTTCCAAAGGGCAGGAAAAAGAAACCCTCAACCTTCACTTTTCCTTTGTGCCGATCTTCATTCAGACAATATTTGCCACGGTTCCTTGCAAGCACAAATTTTTGGGCAATATATTCAGGAGCAAGCTCAAATGAAAGATCAATTGTTCGAATCTTTCTCCCAAAATTATCTGCTCTGCACTGAGTCGTCATCCAGTGTTGGTGAAGAGCCGCCACGTTCATTTGACTCAGGATGTGGGCAACTGTTTCCAGTTGGATGTGTTCATAGCCAGCAAGAAAAGTATTCAGTTTGTAGAATGCAAAAACAAACCACTGCTCTTTTTCTCGTTGAGTGATGTCAATTTGATTTGTGGAAGTCCCATTGTCATCATAATTGTGATCATAATAATCATAATTATTTGTCCGATCTAGGCCTGGTGCAAGTTTGGCTCTCGCAAAAGCCAGATACAGAAGGGTTCCAAGTGAGATGGTGCTCTGTGAATGATAAAAGCCCATTTCTCTGGGGTTTGTCAGAACAACTGAGTAATGACAGCAAACAGGCTGTTTCATTAAACAATACTTTTGTGTATTCCTTTCTCTCAAGACCTTTTGTTTCTTGGAACTGTGGCTGAAATGTCAGGAGAAAAGAAGTGACAAAGGCTGAGTCCAGAAGCAATTCAATGTGAGAGACAATGAACAAGGAACATAAAAGACAAAGCACAACAGAGCCAAATAAAGACAAAGGAATTCATGTTTCTTCAGTATCCACCACAAAAAATATGTTTTGGGCAAAGAGAAAGACTTCTCCCATCACACTTACAGCACACACAAATCACACCTGCACACACACCACACAACTGTATCAGAAACACAACACACACAGACACACACACACAAACTGCACACAAAGACACAGATAGGGACAAAAGAACACAAACACACATACACACACACAAGATGACAACACACACAGACAGCACACACAGATACAAAGTGACTAGAAACACACACGTGGAGCACACACACATATGACACATAGACAACATGCAGGGACAACACCCCAGCCAGAAATCCGCTGAATGAAGAAAACACAGACTCCCAACATGCTGCAAACCAATGGGTACCAACATCATCCCAATTCCTGTCAGTTTGAAGGGTTCAGAACCACATCCTCCTGGCCACCACAGGCCAAAGGTAGTTCCAACCAACAGAATTTCAACCACCTTGGCACAGCTTGCATGGCAAATCAATGTGTCTCCCTCTGTGTGGAAACGCGCACAAGCTTGTGTGCTGCCCCTCTTGTTTGGTGATTTTGTAAGGTTGTCCGTCAGCAGCTGCTGCCCTGAGGTGGAATTGAATTGTCTTTCCCCTTCTAAACAAGACTTCATCAGTGCAGTTCATCTGCGACGGGGTGGGCCCCGAGAGACACCCCGGCGAATTGTTTTTTTTTCAAATTTGTGTCAAAAAAGGCAACAAAATTGACAGTGTGTCTGTTTGGAGTGTTTTCATCACGGGCAGACACACACACATACACACACTGGGACACGCACAAACTTGCACACACACACACACACACATTCCAGGGCATCACACATGGTTCAGGAGAAAGCATTGGTGTCATTTCATTTCTGTCAGCCAGAGAGGAGACATCTCTCTCTTGGCATTCTGATTGGCTGAGGCAATTTCACCTTCAAGAGGTACTGACAGGATTTGTTGGTGAGTTATCAGGGAGGTACTGATAGATTTTTATGGACTAACAGCAGAGAATGTGCAAATGGTTGTGACAAATGACCTGTGAGGCGAACTGGTTTTATCTACAGCAGTCTTTTTGCGAAGGATGCTGTCGAAAAGTACCATTTAAGTTTCAGAAATACCAACCACTTGATTGCAAGGCACCAAATTTCACCATGACATGATGGTGGTGCAGCATACTGCCAGATCCACTGTGTCCACGCATGTAAAAAGGACACACCTTTTTGCTCCCTAAAACTGGACATCATAAGTTGGGTGCGTCTATTTCATGAGTATTCTGTTTCATTGCTTCAATGACATCTGAATCCCGCAGATCAAGTGTAGTATTGGGGGTCCGTGTTTGGTACATGGATGCAACTTTTCCACGAGTGGTTACGGTACTCAGTAAGTGGTTGCACCCACACTGCACTCAGACATATTTATGCGGGCACAACATAAGAAAGGTCAACCCTCATCCACAATCTAACTGAGCCTCACATTGAGAGCAAGTGGCCACTCTGACCTGTTTCTCTCTCTCTATGTGGTGTGCTCAGCCTTTTTCACACCAATACACTTCGCTGCCAGTTGTTGATTGCACCAACTCCAGCATTTGTTTGGGAAATCCATTCTCATACAGGCACTGGTGCATGACGATCAGTCCCACCTCTTTGCACTGAACCTTTGCTCCTTAATTCTCATTGTTTTGCATTTTTGAATTCACCACAACTGATTCGTCCATGGATAGAAGAGCATGCATCCCACACTTTGTCCCTGCCCAGGCCCACGCATGCGCAAGTTCAGACAGCACCAGCCAATGGGAGCTGCATCTCGGAACAAGTCACCAGGTGTTGCATCATTGCACATTTCAAAACATATGGTGCCCATGAAAAAACTTGACCAAGAATTTAGCATTGAATACAGCAACCAACACACATAGGGACACAAGGCCAGATAAACCCAGTGTGACCCGATGGACATCAACAAGGACCAGTGATTTCATCTCACCTTTCTGAGACAAGCCTGAACTTCAATCTGTACCTTTTGGAACCGGGCTGCCCAATTCCAACCCACAAAATGCACCCCTTTCTTATGGGGTGAAAAAGAGGCACATTATTTTGGGTAAATATGGTACCTAGTGAACAACCCTGACACAGGGATGCCCTCCTTCACGTATGCAGGTGGAATACTGTGATTGTACATACAAACCAAGAAACTTGCAGTCCTAAAAGAGGAACTTGGACATGTTGGACCCGTGCATACCGAGTTTGTTGAGTTTTGGCGAGGTGCTGAAACCTTCCATACCCTGTGGAGGAGAACAAGCATACCCTGAACACAGCAAGTGTACATTAAAAGTTGTGGTACTGCAGAGAAGATGCGTACCCTCAGTAGAGGAGCATTCTCTTTTTCCCAAGCCAATAGGCTGGGATGTGTTCAACATACCCAAGCATACCCTGACCAAGCAAACCCTGAACATCAGAAACACCCGATGGTTCCGTGGTGTTACCATAACACAGTGCCAGGTCTGTGGAACCCCACAATACTCAAAGCACAACCCATTAATGTGTGCCACAGTCGCACAAACCTTCTTGCCAACCATACCCTAACAAACCAACCCAAAGATGAGGAAAGTTGTGATGCCTTGCTGAAACTCGGCTGCTCCCTCCCTACCCATTGGCTTGGCATTGTTTCCTCCATCCCCATCTCTGTACCACCCTTCTGCACTCTTTCCTCACCCAACCTCCCAGCCCTGCCCCTCCACCCACCCACTGAACATTTGTGCAGCATTCATCAGGAGAGAGCAGCTGATCTCTCCTGTCTCCATGTCTCCATTGACTGGGTGGCATATGTTAGGTGCACATGTGTGAACAGTTTTATACTTTATTGGGTACCTAACTGAGCATCAGAGAAGGAAGCCCAGAGTGTGGGTGAGGTATGAGTTTATATACACCTGATATATACACAGCTTTAGAGGAGAATGGGAAAGAATCATGGGTGATTAAACCGGTACTCGAGGGTTCGATTAGAGATGGTTCGATTACACAACACAAACAAAATGCGCATGAGTCTCCAGGCTCAGAGACGTACATGCCGAGGTGATACAGCGGATACTGTATCTCATATTACACACAATACTACTTCTGATGGACCCAATGACTTGGTGGACCAAATGGAAATGTTTCAAATCCCAAATCACTGTCATTGGGTGCCTCACACATGGCACGACCCAATCTGAGAGAGGACAAATTCAACTTCTCCTGACCAACAAATACATTACAAGATCTGCAAAAAAAATGAATACACAGCAAAACAAAACACACTGTTTTTTTAATGAATCTGATACCAGCACTATGAAACTATCAAGAGAAATGGGAACTCAGATTTTGAACTTGTAGATAACATTGCAGTCTCCACCATGTGTTTTGCAATTGCATTTTGTAAAATTATAATTTTTGCTGTCAGTGCAATTGTGCATCAACATACTTGCCTTGATTATGTTCACAAAATGTTTGGGATTGAAGTGGAGCCAATGTGTGTGTTGCTCTTTCTGATGAGAATACCATTGGGACAATGTGGCTTCCTGGAGGATTGGACAAAATCTCATTTCAACATATTCTACAATGCTCCTAAGACTTGGCATGAATATGTGAGGGGCTATTTATTTGATTCCCTTAGATTTCCTATATCAGTTCACCATGCAGCACTCACTTGGTTTTTGTCCAATCAATTGGCTGATATGACAAAATTTAAAGAAGTCAACAGATCTGTCTTACTTTTTTCAAGACTTGTGTCTCTCTTGAAGACAAAGCTGAACTGTAGTTTCTCAAACCAAACAAAACACGAATCCCAAAATACTTACCACATTGGCACTGTAGTCACTTTTCCTGTGGGAGACTTGATTCTGGACTCAGATTTGCAGCCTTCAGTTCAACTTTCTTGTCAAATGCATTGCAAAAATGGGTTCATGGCTTAGGATACCTGTCCACTCTCCCAAGCAAATGACATTGTTCTTGAAACACACACTTTGTATGACCTGGAGTTCAACCTCAACATCAATTTCAGGATGAATTTTTCATTCACAACAGTGGAATTCATCAGTGGTTCTGCAAATTTTGCAGGGGGACATGTTCCATGTGATCTTGGTTTTCTCAAAATACATTCACCTCTAACAGATGGGAAGTTAATATTCTGTGGGCATTTGTCCAACTTCAGTGTTTTCCCAATATCTAACCTCATCAAGTGTCACTTTCAGTGCATCCAACAACAGTATTTGGCATTACAGGCAATTATGTTGTTCAGGACAAAGGCATTGCTGTAAGTTTGAAATATGGAGGACAAATCAACAAGGAGGTTTCTAGATCTGGCTTGTTCCAATTCTCTAAAGTTGTTTCACTTTCGGTTTTCACCATGAAAGTGGTAAAACTACACAAGTTGGTGTTGGAAATGGTGGGCAGTGGTTGTGCAACAACAATTGTCTCTGTATTGGATGGTCCATGGTTCTTGTCCCAAAGGGTGTGGCCTCAAAATGGGCTGTATGAACTCTCCACTTTCCATGCAGTTGTTGCAACACTAAAATCCCTCTTTGCCTTGGGAGATTGCTCTTTTGATTACTCAATTCGCAGTGATATTCTGGTAGCTTATGTTGTGAAAGATACTGTTATATATATTTACCATGACCACCCCTAAGTACTGCCACAGCCACAACAGCCACAGCCAATCATATCATTCCCTAGATGGAGCCACTATCCTAAGCTGGGTACATGACCCAGACTGCCAACACACAATAGCTTGTGACACCATAGAGGAAGGTAGCCTAAACCACTG
>JAAUXT010022843.1_pt1 | contig 16155 bp, 20 predicted proteins | sample 7278171 | NCBI WGS metagenome assembly JAAUXT01 (sample SAMN14350112, study PRJNA611818) | marine sediment metagenome | isolation source: surface marine sediment (1.8m) | place: French Polynesia: Moorea | collected 2018-08 | reverse complement strand
GAGCCTCCACTGTTTGCAGTGGAAATTTGCGGTCTGTTTCACAAGATCTGTTCGATTGCTCGCACACCAACCGCAAATTTGCGGTTGTTTGCGGTGCAATCGAATACGCCCTTGGATACGTGTACGTGGATCCTTGTTCCAGTTTGTCAGGCTCAGAGCAGGTTCAGTCGAGCCCCTGGTTTGAACGAAAAACGTCAGTCGCCCCACACAAAATGTTTTCCTGCTGAATGAACGTGAAAACCCATGTCTATGTGAGCGCACCAGTGCGGGTGTAGATGCTCATGTTCGGAGTTTGCTTTGCAGAAGCACACGGGGAAGTCCCTGTACCTGCTGTACAAAGCGATCAAGCAGCAGACGGAGAAGGGGCCGGTGGACGCCATCACGTCCGAGGCCCGCTACTCGCTCTCAGAGGACAGGCTACTCAGGGAAAAAATAGAGCCCACCACACTCGTGAGTACTTGTTCAGCTCGAGGCCGTTGATACTGTGGAAGATTCCAAATCTCAGCGTAGGGTTCATGGGTTCTGTTTTTCAAGAAGAACTTGTCCGGGCCTGGAGTCTTTGAATTTACAATTGCCAAACCAATGCTTAGATCAATTGTTTCTGTCGTGGTATTGCACAACAATCACACAGTTCTGTTTTGACGAGCGACACAATTCAAATAGTCCCCACACGTGCGAATTTCCTTTGTTGCAGAACGTGAACCTCGTGGCTGAGGGCGAGACGGAGGTCGTCGCCTGTAAAATGCTCGACTGTGATACAATAACCCAGGCCAAAGAAAAGGCGCTGGATGCCATTTACAAAAACACACCCTTCTCCAGAAGACCCACCGTCTACGATGTGGATCTAGGTGAGGGGCGTTTGACTGTGTGTGTGAGATGTGTTGGATGTTGTAGATGTGTTGCTGTCTTTTGGGGTGCACAGTCTGTGTCTATTATTTGGTTTCAGTGCTGGGTTCAGATCCTTGTTGTATCAAAACATTCAGCTGTGACTTGCATGTCTGTGTTGTGAATGTTTCGAAGTGCTTTGTCAAATTGTGCTTCACGATTGGCCACTTCAGCGCGCGTGCATTGCCTATCCTCTGCTTGCGTTGTGTTGTCCATTGAATGCTGTGTCTCTCTTGATCTCTGCTGATCGTGAAAAGCTTTTGTCGCACCTGCACAAAGTGCACTGCACGCACTCTTCTGTTTGTTGTTGCTGTGACAATTCATCGGTGACTCACATCACACATGTTCGTCACCTGTGGTGTGCGGTTTTTCTTCAATTTAAATTTTTGCACGAAGTAAATGTCTGCAATTCAAGGTGTGTAAATATCGCTGCAAGCGTGAGATATTTGCAAAGTTAAGCTGACGAATCAAAGTCTCTCAATCCAAGGGATTCGCTTTGCTCTAATTTGCCTCAACTTGACAAGAATTTCTCTCTCTGATTCTGAAGAAACAACACAATGAAAGAAGCAACCAAGTTCGGCCGCCGTCTGGAACGCTCTTAACTTTTCTAATTTCGCTTGGTTGCTTCTCATTCTGGGGGTCAAACGCTTTGCCCTTTCTTCTTCACACTGCATCACGTGTTCGTGTCGGCGCCTTCCTGCACATGGCAATCAGGTTGCAGGAAGTGCCGGCCACGGACTGCGGAGTGAACGAAGGATCGCACAAGACAACGGTTCTTGATGTTTTACTGTGGTTCTGTTTATTTTTATGCTCTCAGTCGCCTTGGACATATCACACCACCACCATCATCATCACTCTAATAGTAACAAACTCTTGAGCACTCTCACCAGAACGCTTAACAGAGGTACGTGCAACTACAAGGTTTTATCTGGTATGCTTTGAGAGGAGATGTGTGTCTGTCTGAGTGAGTGAAATAGATTTGTAGACGTCACAACCAGGGACAAGCGCTGACTTTTGATCTATGTTCAGTGGTGGCACAAGAGATGGAACCAACAAAGTTTCTCCTCACCGTTGCCCAGGGTACACCTGCGACACAGGATGCGTGTGTGCATTCAGTTTCTGAGGTTTTATATGCAATGGTGGTCGACGGCGCTTGCTATCCAGGGATAAAATGGCTCCAGGGGTGAAAAGAGGGAACCTTGGGGGACCCGTCCAGCACTCTCTTCTCACTTGTTTGACTGCTGTCATCGTGGCTGGGTTCAGCAGGGTCGGACAGCTGAGTCTGGTGTGTCAGGTTCTCTGCCCCCCACAGCACCTGAGCTCACCTCCTCCTCCTCCCCCTGTAGAGTGGCGGTCGGGCCGCGCGGGGCACCTGCCGCTGCAGGACGAGGACGTCACGACGGAGATGGTGCGCGGCTGGAAGCGCGTCAACACGCTGCGGCACTACCACGTGCCCGACGGCGCCACCATGGCGCTCTCCTTCAAACAGTCCAAAAACGACTACGTCAGGAACGTACATGGTATGGCACACACAGACACGCACACACACAGACACACACAGACACACACACACACACACACACACACACACACTTGTGCTAGTTTTGAAATTTATGACCTGAGAAGATCTGAACCAGTACACGTTTGTCAAGGAACGAGGTTTGGTTGCATGCACGTCCGAAGTTTGCCACAAATCTTCAGAACAAAACGCTATTGTAGAGGGACAGTGAATTCGTTTGGTCTCAAACGTTGAAAGGGAGCGTTGCGCCAACGCTAAATTTGTTTGTTCCACTTGTGTTTTTTGCTGATGTTTGGATGTTTTGTTGCTGCAGGTATGGTGGAGATCACGTCAATAGGCATGAAGCCAATAGTCACGCTGGAGGAGGGAACCAAAGTCTGGCACTTGGTGAGTTCCGTCCTTTTGTTTGGCCGTTGAATTTGAACCCAAAAAGATGAGAAATAAAGGTGAAGCCAGTACATTGAATCTCGCGCTGTTTTCAGGTGAAGCACGACGATGGTTTGTACATCTCGAGAACGCAGAAAGTCATCTCGGAAATCTTCCTCACCCGTCTCCTCACCACCAAGGTGCGCGCTCCTCAATCACTGATCTCATGGACTGTGTCGTGCTGTCTTGTGTTTGAAGTGGGACACCGTGTAGAGCCACATTTTCTGAACAAACAACTTCCTTTGAAGCTACTGACGAACTGTTGCTGAGCTTGTGGATTCACCGCACGTTCTGTTTGTCTGTTGCAGGGTACCGTCCAGCAGTACATCGACGACATGTTCCTGCAGATCCTGCGCGTCGACCACACCCTGCCGTCCGCCGTCAAGTACCTGTACGACTTCCTCGACGCCGCCGCCAAGAGGCACAACATCGTCGACACCGAGGTCGTCCACACCTGGAAGTCCAACAGGTACTGAGTTCCTTCGCTTGTGGTTGTGGCTTCGGGTGCAAATCATTAAAGGCAGTGCAAGCGTGGGTAAGGCCTTATAAGCAAGGACTTCGTTGGGCATGATGTGAGATTTTGCAACGTCATTGTGGCTGCAAAGTCGTGTTCGTGTTGCAACGCAACAACGATGTTACAGTCGCCTGTCAGAAAAGGGCGTGAGAACCAGAATTGTTTGGTGGTTGCAGTTTGCCGCTGCGGTTCTGGGTGAACCTGATCAAGAACCCGGAGTTCGTGTTCGACATCCACAAGTCGCACATCGTCGACTCGTGCCTCTCGACCATCGCGCAGACCTTCATGGACGCCTGCTCCACCACCGACCACAAACTCGGCAAGGTCAGTCAGCCTGCGCTTTCCTGGGTTCGAGGTGCACACACGATGCACCGTGACCGTCTGGGTCAAAGTCAATTTCATCTATCGAAAAGTAAGAGAATCTTTCCAGGTTTTCGGTCGAGAGGCCTTGACTCAGTCAGTCCCGACAGTACAGCGAAATCCCCAACCGACTCTGGCCCTCGCAAGCCTGTCCAACGCGCCGCTGCCCCATGTCCCACGCGGCCCTGTCCCACACCTTCTTGAGCGACCTTCCTCACGTGACCCTGATTTTCAGGACTCGCCGACGAACAAGCTGCTGTTTGCGCGCGACATCCCGCGGTACCGGAAGTGGGTGGAGCGATATTACAAGGAGGTGGGCGAGGCGCCACCCGTGTCGGAGCACAACATGAACATCGCGATGACCGAGATCTCCATGACGCACCAGGCCGACTTCAACATCTCTGTCGCGCTCAAGGATCTCTACAAGTACGCCACGCAGTACAACTTCGAGGTGAGTTGTTCCAGACAGGTCAAGCTCGTCGGTGTCCTCAAGTAGGTGGCCACAGTGTGGAATGCAGGGGCCTTGGAAAATCGGAGATGATTGGGCAAACATGTTTGCGGAATCCTTTGAGGGAAACACGTGGCATTCTGTGAATCGTTCTTGTTGTTTCAGCTTCTGGAGGCGCTGGACGACGACCACTCGGCCAAAAAGTTGCATCTGTCCCACAAATTCGAGCAAGTTGCGGCCACCATAGACGGTTCTCCTCTCTACTAGATACGTGGCAGCAGCTCCTGTGGATCCAGGAGACTTGCCTGACCAACCTTCACAGGACCTGTCGGTGGAGAAATCCAAGCCGTAGCAATGGGAATTGCGAATACGGCGTCACCTTGCAAAAATGTTTCCAACCCAGGAACACGTTCAACAAGGATAAAACTGGACACCAAGTTCAAACAACTTGTGTGATGGTGCTATTGAGCAATTTCAACGAAGTTTCATTTATCCAAGGAATTCACTCGGGAAGGAACCACTTGGGTTGGCGACTGACGAGTCAAGGCCTGTAAGGTTTCACGACACTTGTGCGCGAATTCCGATTTGGGATTCCGAAGGATCTGAACACGAAACGTGAAAAGTGTCTGAGGAAAGTGTGGTCAGTTGCAATGAACGGAATGCAATTATTCTCAATGTGATAAACTTTGATTTTGTATTTTGTGACACGGTTGCAATACAACTCAATGAGCTATACGTGAAGTACACCGGCACTTGAGTATCCCATATCCCAGGTCTTGACCAATCACCATTGTCTAACATTCCTGTGTATTAACGTGCAGCCTGAGGCCGCGTGCGCGCGCTGGTCTCTGAACACATCTGCGTGTGCGCGACCCGTGAGGCAGAACCGTCTCTGGTGTGAGTGCATGGAGACTGCGGTCGGGTGAAATGGGAAAGGTGTTGTGCTGGGAGATGTTTGACGCTCGTGTGGTGTGAAGACAAACAGAACAACAAAGCCCTGCTCAGTCAACGTCTTCAAATCTGCTTTCCGTGCACGTGACCTCTTGTTGTTCTGAACAGGATGTTTCATGGCGTGGAACACTGGTAATGTGCGTGTGTGCAGCTGAGACATTGAACGTGAGTTACGAGGTAGCAGTATGCAATGAATGTTGCTGGTGTTTTTGTTTGTCGTGTGTACTTACTTTTCGTGTTTTCTGTGTTCAGTGAAAACACAAACTGCCAAATGTTATCAGACAGGGAAACTGTTTCAACTGTTTTGCTATGCTGTCTCACTGCATGATGCCATTTCTTTCAAGGCTCTTTCTGAGAGTCAAACGAGCAATACATTTTACAGTGTGCAGACAATGCCGTGTTGTGGATTGCAAATTGTTGCGTGAGATTGTCATCCTTGTACTGATGAAAGTCGTGGTTGTTTTGTGAAAACGGAGAATTTACTGCTTTTGTTTGTGACACCACGAAGGGAAAACAATCTGCCTTCCACAGAATGTCCACCAAACGATACATAAAATACAAACTTTTCACCAACTGATTCGGTCAAACTCTGGTCTCATGCAAAACTCCAAACACTTCGTTGATGTTTCCATGTTCTAGTCCCACTCTGAAGGAAAACAATATCCTTCAGAATGTAGTTCATTGCGCGTCTCCAGCGGATGGAGGAGCCCAGCCCTGAGACTTGGGGGTTTGGACCCCCACACCCTGAGAGACCGAGATCGGACCATGGGGACGCGATCACGTTCCCTCAAACTACACGTCTCTCCTCCAGTGTGAATGCGAGAAAGCCCATTGAAGGTCACAAGAACCGTAGGGTTTCCGTTGGGTGCGAATGAAAGAAACGAAAGCAAGATAGGTTTGAATGTGTTTAGATGAAGTACGATCTAGCCAAATGTACAAAGCATTGTAAAAAGAATTGTAAAATTTGTACAAAGGACAAAATGCGTGTAAAAAAACACGGCAAGACGAAACACTGTTTCTTCCTGAAACCACGAGAAATGGAACAGATTTGCTTTATAAGGCGCACGTGCATAGAGCTTGTGGCAAGAGGTGAACACGTAGATCCACACTGGTTTGATGTCCACCCACATGTATTCCCGGGCTACAAAGACACGTTGACAAGCTCCGTGAATTGTGCTTTTGATCGTCTTTGTAGAATGAGAAGTTTGTATTTTTGTAAAATAAAAAAGTGGTTTTATTACATAAACACGTGGTGGAATGTCTGTTTCCCAATATGATTCCAATGTCAGTGCGGTGAACAAGTTCGTCAGTGACGACCAGAGAAAATTTTGCGAGGCGGCGTATGAGGTCTGTCTCGTCACAACGTTTCCGCCGAAATGCGCTGAAATCGTCAAGTGTGTCGCTTCCCTTTCGCACAACCGACGAAACGTTGGTGACAATCCTCGCAAGGAACAGTGAGCGATTGCGGCCGACAGATTCCGTAGAACAGCAATCTCGGCTCAAACATGACGGCACACACGAATTGTGGCGTTTCCGCCAACGAAAGGTGCGCACGAAAGCAGGCTTCAGTCCACGCAAATATGTGGGCATCAATCGATTGAATATCAATCTCGAAAAGATCGCAAGCCCACCATGAAATGCAGTGAATGCACGACAGAGAGCACAGAACAATGTTTCAACTTTTCCAATTCGAAAATGCTGGTTGTCAGAGGAAAAGTCACGAAATTGTGCTTTGTCACGGCGAGACGAAAAGCGAAAATAAGCGCAGTGCCAAAAGTTTGTCTTGCTGCACTTTCTCCTTGTGCGATGAGCAAGGAGCTTGTGCAGCTGTGATGCAGTGTCCAGGCAGGGGGACAATGTTTTTGGCCAACAATTCGTCGCCCCACAAAAAAGAGAGTTGCAAGGGATGTCTGCTGCAAAAATGAGCAGACTACCTGCACGTATTATCAAAGCAAATGTCATGTTTGCAACACTGCTGAACTCCCAGAACAGCGAAGAACGACCATGGTTGCGTTTCAAGGGTGTCTCGTTGTGTTTCTTGAAAGTTTCGAGAGTTCAGATGCGCAAAGTTACGTTTGACACACACGTTGTCTGTTCCGTATCAATCAGCCTCTGGTGTTTTTGATCCGTGCTTCCAGTGTGATGATCTGCGCGCGTCTGTATCCGTTGGCTTGCATGCAGTGACCGTCAGCCGGCCCTCGCGACGGGGCTTGGAACACTGACAGCGATGTCGGGCAGTCGACCAGCCCCAGACTGCTCCTCGTCGTCGCTGGCGCTGTTCAGTTCGCGCTCCTGGAACGGCTTGATGTGCTCGTGGAACGACGGTAAGACCTGGAGAGAAGGAGAGAGACACACGTATATCTATTGACCTGTGCGGTGCTTCCATACCAGCTTTCCTTGGCATCCAAGACCAGAAAGGGACAGAACCCATCGGATAGTCCATGATCAAGACTCCTTTGTAGTTTACATTCCCATTGTGCAAACAAAATTGTTGAAAAGAGAAAGTACCCCGTGGCCTAAAGCTCCAGATATTCACAAGTCCGACAGAAATTTTTCAAGCACAATGTGGACTGGAAAGGGAACCTCTGGCGAGCTGCTTGAAGAGTCTGAAACATGCAGTCAATTCTAAGCATTCAAAGGTCGATGCACTCACATCCACTTGATTGAGGGGACTGTCCTGAGCAGCCATCAGCAGTCTCTCCTTGAAGTTTCCGTCGTAGGACCCGATAGCGGAACCCAACGCCTCGTCCGAGTGATCAAACGCGTCCACGAGTGCAACCGCGTCTCGTCTGCAACAACAAGACACAAAAGGGTGAACCTGTACGCAAGCCTGGTTCAAAAGCTTCTGACATAGACAACACTGTATTGACAAGACATCATTGCAAGCAGCAGAAAACACCAATGACAAGTTCACCTGACAACCGGGAACAGTTTGTAGAGTTCCTGCTCAGCCAGTAGAACTTGTGGTGCTGTCAAGGCTCCAGTCTGAGAAGATGACCAAAAGGGGAAAATTGTTCAACAACCGTTGATCCTGAAGATTGTTTCGTTGGACACGTTTCAGAAAGATTGTTCGAAGAAAAATGCCAACGCAACAGAACGGAAATATTGCCAGCACAAATGCTTTTCTTTTCAAACATTTACCTTGATGAAGTCTCCGCTGTTGACGTGGATCCTGTAGAGTGCGTGGAGCTGACACAGTCGCGTCAGGACCGTCCTCAGCGACTCGTCTTCTTCTTCAGCAACAGTCTGGGCAAAAGTGTCGACCAGGGTCAGGTCACAGTGCGCCTGCAAACAACTTGGATCAAAGAACTAGCCAAGATTGCTGTTTGCGTCAAGCAAAAATCTTCTACAAAAAGGTTTGTTGAAATTGGTCATGAAACAATGAACTTCGCGTTTGATGTCCAACAAGCGTTCAGTTCCTCAAATGGAAACGTTTCCAATGGAATGGTTCTCCCCAGGATGTGGGCAAATCTAGCTCGCGCATGCGTGTCGTACCTGGGCGGCGTTGATAAGCTCCACCTGGTGGCTGTTCCAGGCGGCAAGAGGAGACAGCCCCGACAACCTTGGACTCTGCAAGATCTCAGCTGCACCTCGAATCGTTCTGAAATCAAACGACAAAAAGGCCTGTGCACTTGAGCAAAGCGATAACCATTGCAAGATAAAGCGCGACACGGAACAATAAAATGATGACGTTGGTTTGTTCTTTCTTCGTGAGCTTTTGCTGAATGATGTGGCTGTTGTGGTTGGTGTCTGTCTCACTTGTAGGCCCTCTGCTTGAAGGCGCTGGTGAGCGCGTCCAGGTCCCGCGCTCCTTCACTGGTCGCGATGACGGAGCGTCCCGGCTCCAGGCGCAGGTACGACAGGCTCTGGGGAAGCGCCTTCTCAGCTCGCGCTGCTTCGTATGAGTCCAACAAGCGCCTGGAAATCAGGAAAATAAATGTACAGACACGAGTCGTGTGCGAGGTTTGGTATGTCAAGAAACAAACGTCCCCAAATTGTTCCTTTGATTCAGGCTTGAAATTCGCTCCTTCAATGTGGTTTGGAAGCGTTGAAAAGTGTCCTTGTTGTGCATGTGTAGAGTGACAAGTGGCTCCACCTGGCCGCCTGGAGGTAGAGCACGCTGTTGTCGCCCCCTGCCGCCGCCGTGTGGAGGTGGTCGGCACAGATGGAGGCGATGCCCGACGCCATGAGGTAGCCGTGGCCCCCGCACGCGCGGCGACACACCTCCATCCCTTCGGTGGACAGGTCGGTGAGGAATGCCTTGAGTCCGCACGACTCGATGTGCAGCTGCAAACAACCAGTCACGTGTCCAATTCAAATACGTACCGCGGTACACAAAACAAACAGCAGGTTGGTCAAACGTGGGAACTCAACCACAATTTCCCACCTCCGCCAGATTCTGGAAGTTGCCGTGAGCGATCTGCGTGTCGTAAATCGTGTTGTAGCGTTTCGCGAAGTCTTCCTTGGCGAACCAGGTGGCGTAGGACAGCGTGATGGCGGGCAGCAACTTGTACTGCTGCGTCTGGTAATCCAGGACCTTCCCTTCCTCCGCTCCGGAGCTTTCCGAAGACATAAGACCGCAACTTTAGAACTCAAGACGCTTGAGTCATTGCATCACAGCAACTTTTTCTGCGAGCAAGAAATATTCTGGAGCAAACAAGCTGAGATTTCACAGCCATGTCAGAGCGCAAAGGCCTTTCAACTGGTGCTTGATGTTCGTCGCCAAGATTCAAGACCCGACCGAGTCGTTTCCCGTGTTCCCAAATCCGCACGACGCCATGTCCATCCACCGCACATTGCTTGTCTTCCCAGACAGGAGTTCAGTCCCCGCTCACCTGGGGTCTATCTTGCCCTGCCTGCGCACCGCACTGAACCTGGTGGCGATGGTCGCCGCTTGCGACAGGAACTGGAAGCTCCAGCCGCAGTAGGCGTTGCGCATGCGTAACAGCGAGGATAGCACGACGCCACGCCCGCCCTTACCCTTCTCTTCAAACGTGCCGTCTCGGTGCACCTACCCACGACACGTACACGTCTTTTACGGATCCTGCCGGAAGGGGGGAGTGGTCGGGGCCCGGGCCTTCAAACCCCGACAAGCAAGTTCACCCCGTTGTACATGCACGCGAATTGAGTACCGAACACCATCGACCGTTGTGAGTTCTTCTTGACATGGCGAAGATGCAGCAGGGTATTTTCTTCCGCAGCAATGGACCTGTTCTTTTGCAACAGACCAAGGCAGGACTCAAGTGCGGTTGAATTATCCAGAAAGGACCCACACAGGAACAGAGCGTCCAGGTCTCTTGGTTCCGCTGGAGACTTTGTTGACAGTTTGTGGAAAAACACTCAAAAGTGAAAAACATGCGAAATGCGTTATTTGAAACAGGAAACTGACCTCGGCGTATCTCATGAGCATGTTCTCTCTCGGGATTCGGAAATTGTTGAACGCTACGTAACCGTTGTCCAGAGCAACAAGTCCCATCTTCGCTCCAATGTCCCCAACTTCAATTCCTGGAATGCCAAAAAGTGACGCCTGCAAAAGCCTGAGTACTTCACACTGAAAGAGACACATCAGAGCATGGTGTCTGTAACAGCGTCAGGAAATTTGCTCTCGTGTGCCAACCTGTGAAGGGCTGGTGAGTGTCTCTGTCCCTGAGGAGCGCGACGAAGGCCTGCAGCCCGCGCTTCTGACCTCCGGTCACGACGTTGGCGACGAGCACGCACATGTTGGCGCTCTTCCCGACTGAAAGGAAACAGTGGGCCACGGTAAACTGCGCCTGCATATTTCGACTTCTCTGTCTTCGGAGCAGCTGCGCTGGGCCACTAAGTTTCAAGGCCAGTTTCCACAAAGGATGCAAGGTGCCCCGGAGCTCATTGCCCTTTCCCAAGCATTCTCAAACCCCATTAATTTTGCACCAAAGGCAAAAATTCTCTTCCACAATGAAAGGCCAACACGAAGGTCGGGTCCTTACTCCAATCAGACTGATAATATCTCGTATGCATGGACCCTCGGGATGTTTTGAGAGCATCAGATTTGTCCCGTTTGCCCAAGACTCCACCTGACGCTTGAGGAGGTGGTTTTGCTCTGACACCAACCCACACCCCACACAGCGGACAAACATCACCGGGGTTGTTCTGAGGTTGGCCGAGATGCAGGTGGAAGGCAACTGTCCGGCCCTCAGACACAACCCTAAACCCTCATGCAGTGTGATTACTGTATCCTTCTTGTAACAATGCGTGTTCATGTAGGCAATATCGTTGTGGGCAAAGTGCTGTGTGGTACAAATTCTACAAGTTCAGAAATCGTCAGAGGACTCGACAGGTTGAATTTGTATTTGTTTGCGTGCATCTCTGTTCACCGAAATTCACGACATGCCACGCGAAATTTCTCATGCAAAAGGAAAATCTCGATGAGGTTGGGGCCATGACATTCGTTGCAGCGGTGACGTTGATCAAATACCGGGGCTGTTCGGTACACCAGGTGCCAGAAACTTTTTTGCCAAAACTGTTGTACAATAAAGCGAAGAACGACGCTTTCATAAGCACGCATGAAAACTTGATAGCAGAGTCGTCGCAAAGGTTGGGCTGACATGTTTGTGTCTGTCACCTTGCTGTGTACTCACCGAGTACATGCAGCAAAGAAGTTTCTTTGGAAAAGAAAAAAAGAAGGCCTTTCAGTTTTATGAAGTCAGGCAGAAAATTTCTCATTTTGCTTCTCATTGTTTTGTGGAAAGTGTGCGTGTGTGGTCTGACTCCAGCACGCACACAAACATTGAATATGAGACTAAGCGGGGCAGTGCCCGAGTGTTGGTCACAAAAGCAGTCCATTCTTTTGAGGGTTTGGCAGCTTCAGCAGTTGCATGATTTGCACGGTATGAAGACCCACCCGTGGAGTTCTGATGAACACTCAATGTTAGTTCTTCACGGCTTCATTGTGAGCACACTGTGGAAGGTGAGAACAGAAAACTTTTGGAGAGGAACGTCACATCATGATGTGTGCAAGAATACCACACAAGACCAGTGAAGCACAGACATACCAAATTCCAGGTTTCACTTCAAACCACACACACACACACACACACACACACACACTAAGAGCCAGGGAAACACTCACGGCCTCCAGCCCAGAAGAGCACTCCTTCTGGAATCGGAGTGTTCAGCAAAAACTCCTCAGTCACAGGGTCGTACGTTGCAGTGGTCTGAAGATCCTTCAGATTCGACCCTGATGTCAAAAGGAGCAACGTGAATAAAGCCAGAAAATGTCTGGACAAGTTGGTGCTTCCATATTTGATCGATTCGAGCTCAAACTCAAAGAGCCCAGATAATTTTCATCTTCAAAATTCCCCAAAGAAAAGAGAATTTCTGGACAAAAATTGAGTGGACACAACAGTTTCAGATCAAAGGCCTCCGGGACCCGAATGCCCTTGTGGTCCCAACCCCATGGAGCAGTCTGCTTCAGAACTGACCGTGGCCCACTTCGGTCTGCACGTAGCTGCCGATCAGCTTGAGGCTCCGGCAGAGAGGGAGCCACTTGTCGCGCTGCTCGTCCGTCCCGAGTCGCTCGATGGTCGGGATCGCCAACATGTAGTGCGGACCGAACGCCACCTCCGCACCAATTCTGATCCCAGAAGAGGGAAACGTGCAAAAGGACGTGTTTGTCTGATGTGAAATGAAAATATCATTGGTGTGGTGTGGTGACACATTTGTTTCAGTATTTGTTTCAGTTGCCAAAGGGTCTCCACACCAATCTGTGGTCACTTTCGTTGCCAGGCGATTCTTCCTTTGGGGCCAGTCAAACTGGAGTTGGATGTTTGGTCTGTCGTGAGGGTTTGTTTTATCGGTGTTGTGTCTGATCTCTCTTTTGCATGCCACACGGCAAAATGACGTTCGAAAACTTCATTGAAAGCGACAATTTTCAACATTCAGCCAACAATTCTCAAAGGGAACAGAGTGACACGAACAGCATCCCCGAGCAACTGTCACCCACCCAGAGCAACTCCAACAAGGTGCCAACGAGTGCGACACGGTTATACAACCAGGAATTTCGTCACTGACCCGTGCACCTGGTAGAACTCGTCTCCCTCCCACCCGTAGCGCAGCGCCAGCTCCGTCAGCTTCAGCCCCTTGGGGATTGAGTTCTCGTACTCCTCCAGCTTCGTCATCGCGTACTTCTTCTCACCCAGACCCCGAAACTCGGGCTCCTGAAACACGATCCTCTCTGCAAAAGAAGTCACAAGAAACTTTGTGCCTTCTGCAAAATGTGACAGCAAGCAAACGTGGCATATCGTATCCAAAAGTGCATTTGAGTTGAAGCGCACGGATGTTTGGTCAGAAGCGTCGCTTTCCTTGACGATTGTGTTTTTGAGAACAGACCTTTCTTTTTGGAACTTTCGTGATTTTGTCTCTTTCGACGAAACGTGATGGCCAGCAAATGAGTGCACGCTCACGTTTGTGTGCCACAACACTTGTAGTACAGCACACACGTTTAGCGCCTTATTCTCAATAAATCAGTTTTCAAATGCGTAAATGCGCATGTTTCTGTTTTGTGGGAACACCCACCAATCTCCTTCCGTCTCTTCCAAGCGAAGGACCCGGCGGAGAACCTGTGCAGTTTGTCCCTCAGCGTCTGGACGTCGAACGTGGCGCGCGCGCGTTCCTGCTGGAGGTCCGGGTTCACGCGCGCGCGCTCCTGCAGCAGGTCCGGGAACGTGGCGCGTGCGCGCCCTTGCTGCAGGTCCGGGTTCGCGCGCTTCGGAATCTCGTTCCGGAGCCGGAACACGGCGTTCACCATCGCGCGCTTCATGCTGCCGGGTGTCCACATTAATTTCCAATTTGAAGAGCGTGCGCTGATGCCCAGTTACATGTCAAACAAATACTGGCGTCCGTGTCAATTTCCAAATCGAAGGGCAAACGCTGATGCCGAATTCCTTGTCGCGTCCTTGTTTGTCACGAAGCCAACTAAAATCTGCAAAAATTTTGCGCACCCCAAAACTCTTGATTCCAACTCTTTTGTGCTCCCAACGTGGCGCCACGCAGCCCGACTTTGAGACTTGGCAGCGACGCCAGTCGATCGTCACAGTAAAACGCTCTCGTGCTGCTCCAGTGAAGCTGAACAAGTTCGACACGTTCGGTGCGTGCGAACACAAAACGAGCCGCTTTGCACGAAAGTAAAATCAAACAAACCTGTATCTGTTTTGCAACCTCAACAAATTTATCAAATGACTCCCGTTTGACGACAACAGCGAAAACAAGAGAACAAGTGCAGAACAACAACATTCAGATGGTCCATCGCCAGTGTGCACAACGTCGATCACTGAAAGACACACATTGTCTTCTTGTGGTCCGAAACCCCAAACATGAGAAGAAAATAAATTGCCACAAAAGGACGATATTCTGGTTTCACATTCATCTCTGCCGGCCAATTTTTCAAACGGCAACTCAGACTCAGGGAAGATGTTGTGGTAGTTGCGGATTGTTCTCTTCGCAGAAAGGTGTGGGTCATCCAGCACAAGTATTGGGACACGAGGTGGCCAGGATCATCCTGCACGGAGCCTGATTCACTCAACCAACGTTCAGGAAAAAGAAAAGAGTGGCGTTTTCTGTGTTGATGCTTCCAAAAATCCAGAATGCCCCGCCCACTCACCAGCAAAGTTTTACAAAGCAACCAATTCCGAATTTTGTTTTCAAGAAAGTTCTTCCCAAAAATTTAGCAAAAAGTGCAAGTTTGGTGTTTGTGAAGGTCGTACGCTGACAAATTGCCTCGTTTATTTGGTATTTGCCTGGTTAGACAGAAAGAGAACAAAGGGTGGGCCAAAGTCGACTTTCTCACAACAGAAAAATATGCTGTTTTTGGACAAAACAGACAGGCAATTTTTTGTGCACTGCATGCGCGCCTCTGCCGCACCCAAAGTGCACCACAGGATCCCATCCACGGTAGCTGTTGGTTTGGAGTCAGATACGGAGCAGTGCTTCAGAAAATTGAAACAAGGGAATTCTGAAAATTTAATCGTCAATAAATAAATATTTCAAATCAAAAATTGGGCCTGTATTGGGCAGAACGACAGAACTTCACAACGGAAGACAACCTTTCTCATCTGTGTTTTCAAAGACGAGAAGAATAATCCTTCGTGCGCGTTGCTTCAGCGTTTCCTTGACGACCGACATCCTTTTGCATCTCGGTCTGGAAAGGCTTGATGTTCTCGTAGAATGATGGCAGGACCTGCAAGCCAAGCCAGTCAAAGCAGATGGCATTTTTCTTCAAAAACAGAAGGTGAACCCTCAACCCAATTTTGTTTGTCTTTTTGTTTCGTGTTGCCGATCGGCAGTTTTTCTCACGACGCACCTCGGTACAGTTGAGGTGGCTCTCCTGTGTGGCCAGCAGCAGTCTCTCGTTGGCGTTCCCGTCGTAGGATCCGATAGCGGAGCGCAGAACCTCGTCCGAGTGATTGAATGCGTCCACCAGGGGAACTGCGTCCGGTCTAGAAATTCACCAGGCTTTGGGTCAACCACCTTCCCAACTGTGGGAGGAAAACCGAGCAAGTCTCTTGTGCAAAAGAATCTGCGCTCTGTTGGACGGATACAAGAAGTGAAAGCGAGTCGAATGTCGATTCACTGTGTGTTTCCTACAGATATTGTCAACAATGAGACAGAAGCGGCCGAACCTGACGAGCAACAAGACTCCCAGCAGCTGAGCTTCAAGAATCTGCGCTTGTTGTACAGTCAACGCTCCAACCTACAACGTGCATCAGAGTAAAAAATAAAAAAAAACTTGTTGATCGACATGTCAAATCTCGTTCCCACTCGTGGAAGGTTGTTCTAACATGTCCGTTGTTTCTTCAGACTGACAACATCACGCACACCAACTTCTCAGAGTGATCATGGACTTGCACCAGCGAAGTGCTTTATTCATCAGCTTGTAAACACTTTCTTCAAACAAGGCACAGTCAGCACCTTGACGAACTCTCCGCTGTTGACGTGGATCCTATAGAGCGCGTGGAGCTGACACAGTCGCGTCAGGACCGTCCTCAGCGCAGCGTCCTTCTCCCGCTGAACGTGCTT
>JAAUXT010088305.1_pt1 | contig 16158 bp, 17 predicted proteins | sample 7278171 | NCBI WGS metagenome assembly JAAUXT01 (sample SAMN14350112, study PRJNA611818) | marine sediment metagenome | isolation source: surface marine sediment (1.8m) | place: French Polynesia: Moorea | collected 2018-08 | reverse complement strand
GTCATTTTTTGATAAAAATTGGGTAATTATTTTGCCTAATGTGGATATTGTTGTGAAACAATGTATAAAAGTTCTATTTGGTCAAATTTGTTCCATTTAGGTGTATACTAAATGAGTTCTCAAGTTGTGAATGTTGAGTAAAAAAAGTAAGAATTTTGATATAAAAAAGTGACTGAAATTAGAGTGACCAAAATCAGAGTGACCGAAATCAGAGCAACCAAAATCAGAATTTCCTCAAATCACCGCGAGCTCCATGGAACTATTTTTGTTGTTTCATATCTGTCTCCATTTGTGTTTCAGGGTTTTCATTCGGAACGTGCACCAACACAGGTCCCCGAGGTCCGACCCAGCACCAATGCAAGTCAACCTACAAACAGACAGATGTGGAGGTCAGGGTCATCGAGGAAGGTCGGCTGAAGGGTGTGCAGGTGTGGAAGGTCCCAGAGACCAACACGTACAGGTTAGAATTCCTTTCCAAGTTACGAGATTTGACACACGAAAACACAGCACAACGATAACTTCCTGAGAAGTGTCACTGAAAGCAAAGCGCAACCAGGAGATCGGTTCCAGAAGCTGTTTTGCGAAGGGTCTTCGGACACTAGTTGACTACAAAAGAACAAACCTCCTCCACACGGTGCACACTCCTCACAACTACCCGCGAACCCAACTCGATGGTCTCCGCCCGTGTGCTTTGAAACCAAACAGAAACATGCTGGCCAACTGCGGTGAAACTCAGTGATGATGGCTCCTGGCTCTTTGACGTTTAGAACTGGGCCAAGCTGTGTCTGCAAGGAGCTGAAGAAAATAGTCTACTTTTCTTTTTGCAAAAGAGCAAGGCAAAACTGTTCCATACTTCTCAGTTGTTGTCAAGTGTACTTCAACAAAAAACTTCTGAAGTGAAACAACTGTAAAAAAGGAAAAATGGGGTGAGATGTGTGAGGACTTCAGAAAAGACCACGATGCTTCAGCATTGAAACAGAAAGATGTTTCGCTGCCGGCGAGTTGCGTTGGTTGCTTGTGTCGAACGAAAGCAGGCAAAGAGGTAATTGGTAAGACGATTTGTGAAACCTCACTGTTCACGAGCTTTCCTCGAGACCCCAAAGTAAAGGAAGATTACTTCCAGCTGGCTTTGGCGACCACCGCCAGCGCAATTCCTTTGTCCTTTTCCCACTCTTCTGCAGAAGGACAACACGCTCACTGGCAACAACAACAATTTTAGAATTTTGTTGCAATGAGTTTGGTGAGGAGAACTCACACCGTGTGAGATGACAGAGATCAAACAACAAGAGAGGGTGCAGAGTTGCCGAGGAGCAAAAAGAAGGAGAATCAGCCTTATGAAGGCCCAGTGTGAACATGCGTGAGCCGCGCGCTACTTTTTTGGCTCTGCCTTTGTTGTGAGAAAAGTGGTGTTCACAAAGTTCCATGTTGCATCAAATCAGGCAAATGTAGTTTCTGAGGCCTTGTATAAAACATAACTTCTTGTCAGATACGACATGGAAACGAGCGAGAATTAGAGTCTCACCTTGAGCTCAGAAAGGACAGTTTCTTTCGAAAGAGATGAGGGCCTGGGACACCAGTTCATCAAAATTATCTCTGTCTGTCTGTCTGTCTGTCTGTCTGTCTGTCTGTCTGTCTGTCTGTCTGTCTGTCTTTTCAGGCAGAGCCAAAGTTTGGGTACAAGTTTGGGCTTTTAGGAAAGTGTGCATTATAGATTTAGTAAAGATTTTGGCAAGCTATATGTGCAATTTAGGTAACAAGTTTCAATGTGCAGATAATTTGGATTGATTTGGGTACATTCTGAGTGATAAAAACAAAAAAGTATTTGTTGAAATTCATAATTTGTGCATCTGTTTATTAGCATTTTGGTCACTGCATTTTGGTTGTTGTATTTTGGTCACTGTGTTTGGGTCGCTTGTGTTTTGGTCGCTTGCATTCTGGTTTCTCAAATCACCGCGAGGTCCATGCAGCTATTTTTCACCCCAGTGAGAGGTGCCTGGATTCCGGAAAAAAGATCCCTCTTCCCTTGATTGCCCCGGGATACGAGCTCGTGGAACGTTTTTTGCTCGTCAGAGACGCAAATACCGGTCCTCCCGACTGAATCAATGTTTGCCTTTTTCGGGCTCCGTGCAGCATCACTGCGCTGGCGGCGAGCGGCGGGCGCGGCGTGCTCAACTCGGAGCCGTCCAAAGGCGCCTACGTGAACGCCAAGTTCAACCTGACGGAGGGAGAACTCGTCTACATGCTCGTCGGCCAGCAGGGCGAAAGCGCGTGCTCACCCGTGAGTTCCGACTTTCTTGCCCTGAATTTTACCTGTCGGTACATGAGCCTGAAAAAGCGATCAAAGCTACAATCAAGACAGACACTGAGAAAGTCTGTTCTTCTCCACTCGGGGCTGTCACTTAGTTGGTTTGGTTGTGTCAGGAAGTCAGTGATCAACAAAGTGTATTTCCTTTGCAGACAAACCAGAGGAACAACCTGACGGTTCGAATCTGCAAGGAGGGCCTCACGGACGCGGACCCGTCGCACATCTACGGAGCGGGAGGCGGCGGAGGCGCAACATTCGTCTTCAAGGTGCGTGTGCTGAACCTTCGCGTGTCCTTATTTTCTAGCTCAATGTGAAAAAATGTATTCATCTGGCTGCAAGTGCGACGACAGTGTGTCTGTCATGGTTCTTGATGGGGAACTTGAAATGGAAACTGCAATTTTTGGGCTGTCGCTTCAAGTGTGATGAACCGCAGAGAAATGCTCCAGAGCTCAAGAACACTTGAACCCGACGCCAGGCAGCCTGCACAGATCCACTGAGAGTCGAGGGCTGTTTTGACAACCCATCATGGAAAAAAAAGATTTCCTGTCTCGACATCAACGGAGGGATTGATTCACCTTCTTCTACCCAAGCTGGTTTCGTACGGAACCAAAACACCCCAGAGGCTGCAAGCAAAATGAATCTCTCAACGCACTCCAGAAGGACGCGGCCGGAGAGTTCGTTCCGCTGCTGGTGGCGGGCGGCGGCGGCGGCATGTCGTTCCGTGTCGGCGGAAACGCAATACGCGCCAACGGTGGCCTCACACAGGGCGGCAGCGGTGAGAGTGCCTTCACCCCTGTCGACGGAGCAGGTTCGCTTTCCGTTTCTTCCCACACCACTTCACAGAGCAGTCGGGAGTCAAGAACTACCAATCAGAGAAAAGCATTTGACCGACTTCCACAGGGCAGCCTTTGACCAACCACGGCCTGTCCACAATTCATTTGTCTGGACAATATTCCGTTTGAAAAACACGCACAGAAATGAGACTTCGCACGACCAGTCAGACCCAACTTGTTGTGTTCCAACAAAGCACAGAACGGCCGTCGGGTTGACATGACAATCAGGTCAATTATGAAGCACCACACCTGAACGTGACAATCAGAAGGAAAGTGGGACTGCCCCAAAATAGCACTTCTGTAGGTGCAACATGAGAAAATTGGCTTCCCCCGTTTCCCTCGATGGTGCGTGCAGCAGGAGAGAACAACGTCTCGACCTCTCCCCAAATTGCAGAAATTAGTTCCACCGAGGAAACTGTTTCCCTTTTTGGAGGGGACAGGTCCGTGCGCAACGTCCATATTCCGTTACGTGCATGTGCACGGGGAACTTCACTGCAACAAGGTCACATCTTCAGTCAGAGTTGTTCGCAAGGGAATTAAGCCTGAGAACATTCATAACAACCGGAGGTAACCACCTGGAACTTTGAAGAACATGTCAATGGTTCTCGTGAGGCAACTTTATTGTCTTTTGTTGTTGAAAATCCGAATTCCTGGCAACCTCCACGTTGACATTCCAGGAGGCGGTGGCGGATGGAGGAACACGCTGGCCGTCATCTCGAGGTCGGGCGGCGGCGCGCTGCTGGACGGCGGCGTGGGGGGCGTCGCGTGCAGCGAGGCGGGGCGCCGCTTCAGCTGGGACCTCAGCGGCGGCTTCGGCGGCGGCGGCGGCGGATGCAGAGCCGGCGGTGGAGGAGGTGCGTCCAGGACAACCGCACTGACTCGTGTCCTGGACAATGCAGTCAACAAATGGACTGCACTGCAAAACTTCAACCCTTCCTTTTGTTTTTGACGAGTTCAAGTTCGCAAGTTCATGTTGTGTTTCTCTTGCAACAATTGGGTTCTGCATGGACACTTTTCCTGGACTGAAACGTCCTTGCGAAGGTTTTGATTTCTGGTGGTTTCCTTTTGTCATGGCCTCACGATTTTCGCTCACGTACACAGGCGGCTTCACAGGCGGGAACGTCTCGCTCATCGACAGCGAAGAGCACAACGGTCAGGGCGGAACCTCGTACATCAGTCCTCTCGGCAAAGACGCGCACTTCGAACCAGGTACGTTGCACAGCCGCTGCACGGATTGGGCGCAAGAGTCGACTCAGATGAGATTCTATACACAGCGAGTTGCCACAGACCTGTACTCGTTACTCATCCAAATCATTGTTTGTGGGTTCTTCGATAACAAAGATATCTGCATGCGGTGAAGTCTTTGGAGGACGTGTGGCCCGAACAGCCGTTTCTCAAAAGTGCGTGTGGTTTGGGTGTTTTGTCCAGTCACAAACTGAAAGCGAAAACAAAAAACGAGATGACCAGGAGGTCACATGTTGCTCAAGCCGTAGATGAAGAAATCCATAACAGAGCCACAGAGCCATAAAATAAAATGACAGCCCTATATCAGTATCATCTGATATCTGTAATAGAGCAGTAGAGCTGCAAAATAAAATGGCAGCCCACATACAGGTATAATAGCTACCCCCACATAAGAAAACCAAAATAGCTACTCTCAAGAGCATAAAGTTGAGATGTTACCTCCTCGGTTGCCAGTACACAAATAATACTTATACTGTTTCCCACGCCTGTCAAAGCCTTTCAGCCAATTAAAATGTGTTATGCATTCCAGCCCTGAACCTGGCATAAATACTCACAGTGGGGGGGGGGGGGGTCCCTCAGTGCCACATGTCACAGACAGACACATACTGACAATACTAGTCGCGCTTGCGCGACTGAAAAATTGAAGAACTTCCAGGACAGACATCTTGCGCACGAAATCAGAACTTTCAACATCTGCTTTGGAGTCACAGGGCGACAAATTATTCGCACACCAATCACAAAGAGCCCAAACAGGATATCTCATGTAGACAGTGTGAAATCAACACAGCTGATCAAACGTGCAGCTATTGTGCCGAGTTGCCAACAAATCCATCTGCTCATTGCAAGAACATCAAATAATTTGTTGTTGCGAGACCCAATTCGTGGAAGCCCAGAAAGTTTTGAACTGATAGAATGCAAGACCAAACAGTTGTCAAGGTGGTGTGAGCATGTTGAGCTGTGCACCGTCAGACTGGTTCCTAGCTGGCTCTTCCTTCTGATCTGTGGGTTTCGTTGGCCTCTACTGTTTTCGCTGCATGTGCATTTCACTTGTCGCCTGATCTCTCTCTCTCTCTCTCTCTCTCTCTCTCTCTCTCTCTCTCTCTCTTTCTCTCTCTCTCTCTCTCTATCTCTCTCTCTCCCTCTCTATCTTCCTCTCTCTGCATGTGTGTTTGCTTGTGTGTGTGTGTGTGTGTGTGTGTGTGCAGGTCCGTCTGCGTGTGCGTGTGCGCAGGTGTGTACGTGTTGGTGCGTGTGCTAACACGATCTGTTATCTGAACCACAAACAGATTTTACTTTTGATGCGCATGTGAAGCCCAAGTCCTTCCTCTTGCAGGCAACAACGACCAGGAGGGTGAGGTGGAGATCGCGCAGGTGCTGCCGTGCGAGTGTGAGTTCATGTGCATCTACCACAACTACGAAGAGGGAGAATTCAAATGCTACTGCCCGCCCAACCACGTCCTGGCCAACGACAACCTCCATTGCATTGACCCAGGTTGGTGTTTTCCTGTGAGTGCGTGGCGTTCCCAACCCTACACGTCGTTCCGATAGAAAACGGGGGATGCTACGCCAGAGGAGTGCAATAGCGGGGTTGCTGCTGCTGGTTTATCGTGACTCTGTTGTGTTCGAGAGCGTTTTGTGTCACAATCGTGAATATTTTCCAAATCAAATCAAATCAAATTTGTGTGAGTGTTTGACGCACCTCAACATCCACGGTCCAGACGCATCCGTTCTGTGGGGCAAGAAGGTGTGTTCACGGGACATCCAACATACGCGTGAGATGTGACACACCTCATAACGAATATTTGGATACATTGGCTTGTAGGTAACACAAAAAGCAGCACTTTTTGTTTCTATTCAGAGAATCGGCTGGAGCTGGGCCCTGTGAGGCGGGAGCGCGCGCTGCCGGTCGGCGCGCTCGTCGCCGTTGTGCTCGTCGGGGTCGTGCTGCTGCTCGCCGTCACCGCTGTCGTCCTCTGCGTCGGTACGCCAAGTGTCGTGCACTCAAACCCGACACGCAAAGAGTCCAGTCAAGTTCACTGGTTGACCGTGCAAGTGTTTTGAATGCAGGACTGAATCCCGGAAATGAGCTGATTGATTTTGTGGAAAACAAAAGCAAACAAAACACTGAGACAGACGGGATACTTCCTGACATTTTCGACTTGACATTTTTCGCCTGACATCTGTTTGACATTTCTGCGTCTTTGGTTGAGCGTCAGATGTCGCTGTGTCCTTGGAAATTTCAATCTGCATCTGCGTGTGTGATGAAATTTCATTTCGCATGCAAGCACCTGTGAAAGTTTCTTTTATCAGTGCGATAGGGCTGTACGCTGTCGATTGATGGCTTTTCTTTTGTGCAGCGCACGCAAGTGTCACACTGACATCACCGCAAAACCCACGGGTGGAGTCTCGTGTGGAACGTCTCGACGTTATGCGTGCCTCCTGGAGATCCAGAGTGCTTTCTTCCATTCTTTCTGTGCACGTGCGACTTTCAAAATTGCTTGAGTTTCACCGAGTCTCCGTCCACGGTCCAACTTCAACAACCTGTCATTGTCTCTGTTCACAGTTCACCAGCGCAGCAAGCGGGACGTCAAGTCGTCCGGACTGGAGATGCTGAACCAGGCGGACTACCAGCTCGACCGGCTGCGCAACATGCCGGCGGGCGGCGCGACGGGAGGCGTCGCCGAGTACAACCCCAACTACGACTTCGGCGGCCCCAAGTGCAGCATCCAGGACCTGCCCAAGATAGACCGAACCTACCTCAGGCTTGTCAGGTTGTGAAATCTTGCTTGTTCTTCTCAGTTCAACCACATTTTTTTTTATTTGTTTGGCATTTTCCAACTGCGGTATCTTTGCTTGATGCGCCCATGGCTTTCCTGAGGCTCAGGCAGTGGGTAACGAAATGGGCAAAAGTTTGGTGTGTGTGGCGAAGGACATCCTCAGTGTGGGAAGAGCGTCACAAGGTCCAACTGGGCAATGCTGTCTGTGCCTTTTTTGCGAGCTCAAAAATGAGCCACGCTTGCTGCACCAACATGTTACCACCTGCAGAGCAGTTTTCTGAACAAATTGTTCGTTGTTCCCAAATATTGAAAACATCAATCTGCCTTGAACATATTATTTGCTGTTGTCAAATACAAATCAACAACAAATGACCACAGGGTGGAGCCTGCGCAGTGCATACGTCCTCAGCCTGAGCTCCCAAGGTTTTGGCCTCAGGTCACGAGAAACGTTCTCGCGTTCAAGAGCGGAAACCACGTCAGTGCAAGTGTGGAAAGCACGGGAAGCACTCCAAAGAAATGAGTCAAGGACACCTTCAATGGAGATTCATATATTTTTCTTTTCTGGTGAAACTTGACGGCATACACTAAGTTCACAAACGTGAGCGCTCGGATTCAAATGAATCCAAGCACTTGTTGTGCGAAGTCCCTTTTGGGTGAGGACTCTGTGGTGTGACGACTTTGAGCAGGTTGCTCCACTTCCTCCCCCCTCCCCGTCCTTAGCCGAAGGAGGACTTCGTACCCGCAGTGATCAGGCTCTGCCTTTCGTTCAAGTGGAGCAACGAAAGGCTGTGAGCCCGTACGAGATACAGGGTCTCTGGATCAAACCATCAAAGTATCACACGATCACATGACTCTGTCGACACTCACACCACAAATTTGGTTTTTGTAGACCACTGGGACAGGGCGCGTTCGGCGAGGTGTACCAAGGCTACCTGGGGAACGTGCCCGGGGAGGTGGGAGAGGTGCCCGTCGCGATCAAGGTGAGCTCTACAAAGTCTCAAGAAACAGGCAAACTGTCTTCCTGAAGTCCACTCGTACGCTGGAGAACACGAGGATCAGCGGCACTGTTCACGTTTTGCAGACATTACCTGCCTTGTCCAACATACAGCAGGAGCAGGATTTTGAAATGGAAGCTCACATCATGAGGTAAAATGTTTCGAAATTATGTGTTTCTAAAACAGCGTCTGTTGCGAGAAAAAACGAGCTTTCCATGTCTCTGCTTGTCTGTTTGCAGCAAATTTAAACACCGGAACATTGTTCGATTCCTGGGCGTGTGCTTCGAGCATCATCCAAAGTTCATAGTGCTGGAGCTCCTGGAAGGTGGAGATCTGAGAACTTTTCTCAGAGAATCCAGACCACAATCGGTAAAAAGAAGTTTTGTTTCCTTTCTGGGCAGATGTCATTGCAATTGCCGTGCAGATGTTCTTTGTCGGTTTCATGATGTCTCTGCTCTTGTTCAGGGTCACCCAACGCGATTGACCATGGTCGACCTGGTGCACCTCGCCCTGAACGTTGCTCAAGGGTGTCAGTACCTCGAAGAAAACCACTTCATTCACAGGTGAGCAGCCTTTCCACTTGTCCGTGTTTCTTGAAGGGCCACAACAGAAAGGGGAACAACTTTCCTCTGACTGAAACATTGAGCTGGATTTACCAGTTCCTCCTTGAACTCCTTTGTCGATTACACATATATGCATTTCACTGTTGGTGCTGCGGTTCTTCAACAGGGACATTGCAGCGAGAAACTGTCTCCTCACAACGAAAGGTCCGAACCGCGAAGCCAAGATCGCAGATTTTGGCATGGCCAGGGACATCTACAGGTGAGCAACGATCGCACGGGGTGGAAGGTGGAACAAAGCCAAAGTTTGGATTGTGAAACGGGAAGACTTTCCAACCACCGCAACAACGACAGGCAGTTGTGAATTCTCGGAATGTGCGCCTTGAGGTTTCCTCCACAATGGAAATCTGCTTGATTTGGTTATCGTTATTGCGTCATTTCGTCAATTCACCAGCGCACGGAATGGCAGAGACAAACTGTTTGGCTTGAAAAGACCGCGCGCCGTGTGCGTGCCCGCTGGGATTTGTCACTGCTCCTTCCACCTGCGGTTCGCTGCTTCCCTTGAGACGCTGACTGCTGCTCTGCGCTTTGCAGGGCGGATTACTACAAGAAGGGGGGCAAAGCGATGCTGCCCGTCAAGTGGATGCCGCCGGAGGCCTTCCTCGACGGCATCTTCACCAGCAAGACAGACGTCTGGTGAGTTGTTTTTCTCCCTTCCGTGTGTCGGTGTTCAAACAATTGACTGCATGTATCGTGGACGTGGGAAAATGACTTTCGTGATGACAGCATTTTGTGTCTGCAGGACGCGTGTGTGCAACCAATGTCGTTTGCGTCAAAATTGGTGAACAAGTTGGCGCAGGAGATGCCAGTTCGTGATTTCGTTGAAAGCTTTCCTCCCAAAGTGATGACTGCTTCATGCTGTCGTTCTTTCAACAAAGAAAAGTAATTTCGCTCAAGAGCGTACACGTATTGTCATCTGGTTCCACCGGGATTCCTATTTCAAGTCTCTTTGAAAACTAAACCCTGCGTCATGATCAGTTCAGCTTTTCCCTTGAAATTCCAAAAGACGAATTATGTCCGCATCCCAAGGCATTCACATGCAACAGACAGCTGCAAATCAACATGAAAACCTCCCCGCATCCAAAAAGTTCGAATTGCCTGAGCTGAGTTCGCTTCAGACAATGAGAAAACAACCAAACCTGTTGCAAATACAGGCATGCATAACAACATTCCCGTGCCACCGATTTCAGTTTGTGCGACTTCAAATTGAGCGAATCTGACCTTCAATCTGACTCAACTGAATCTGTTCACACCAGGCCCGTAAATGAATTTGAAGGGATCTTTGCTCTGGAGTCACATGCTCAGTACTTCCTGCCATTTGACTTCGAAACCGTAAAACCTTCGGGCCTTTTCCAAACCAACTCAGTGGACATTTGCGCGGTCAATCAGGTCCGTGCCTGCAGCACGGAGTTCATTTCTGTGAAGTGTCCATGCAGTTTCAAGTCGCGTCAATTCAAGAGAAGTCACAGCCTTCTGGCCATGGAGCACACACGGATCGGACTACAAAAGAACAAAAAGAACCAAAGTGTGCATGTGCATATTTTCTCGACAGAATCTTCAGACATTCCAACGAAAACTAAGAACATTGTTCGCAATTTTCTTCTGCATGCACAGGTTCCCCACGGAGTTAGAGCCTCTCAACAACTTGCAGTGGCTCGCGTCCATCTGTGAATGACAAAAATTGCAATATTTTCAGGTCCTTCGGGATCTTGCTGTGGGAGGTTTTCTCTCTGGGCTACATGCCGTATCCGGGTCGAGGCAACCAGGAGGTGATGCAGTTCGTCACCGTCGGAGGGCGCCTCGAGCCGCCGCAGAACTGTCCTCAACCCGTGTACGTTCTCCACTAGTCCTCGCGGCAACACAAACAGCAAGCAACGCTTCATGGCAGTTGCCTTTTCGTTCGATCCATTTGCCCCAAAATTCGTTGTACGCCTGATAACCCCAGCAAAACTTTGGATGTCACCTGACATCACATTCTTTCTTTTTTTTGTGTGACCAGTTGCAAAATTTTCAGATACAGACTGTACACCGGCACCAAAGAAATGGGGGTTGAGGTGGAGTGGGGAGTGGTTGGTGCCGAAATCTGAGGCAAAAGTACCCGCGAAGTGTGAAAATACCATGCATGCGAGTCGTCTGAACGGAGTGAATCGTAGATTTGCTGTCTGCCCACAGGTTCAACATCATGGCGCTGTGCTGGCACGGCATCCCGGAGCGGCGACCTCCGTTCAGCGCCACTATCACCCGCCTTCAGGACTGCCTCCGGGTAACGCCTTCGCTCCACTTCACACCCGAACAAGACGTGCACGCTCCCCCGCCCACCTTCATGAGGCAGTGTCTGTACTGCACACAAAAGACCATCGTCATGACCGGGTCACAAGAATCATATTTCAGTTTGCAGTTTTACATGAAGTCTGCATGCTGCAGAGCCAGATTCACTTTGTGTTCAAAATACACGTATTGTGTACCGGTGTCGTCTGCCATTCCATGTATTCCATGTACGCGTTGCGGCTGGCCGAGTGAGCCAAAATGGCAGACTTCGCCTGCTGCAGCCCATTTGCAACCTGGGCGCGAAGTGGCGCCTCTTCGCCGCACGCGTAAATGGAACGCGCCCATTGCAAATGTGAAGATTCGGGCGTGACATCTTGTTCACCTCTCACTGCATCACCGCAAAGCAAAACTTCCACTCAGCTATGAGGTTGGGGTTTCAGGACCCGGAGGTGCTGCACTCGCCGCTGCCGGTCTTCCACCGCCCGGTGGCGGCGGAGGCGGAGCCGCTCGCGATGCGGCCTCGAGACCCGGACCGAGTCGTGCTCAACGTCGAACCGCCGCGCAAATTCCTTGAGCCGGTCAGGGACACTCACACACACCACAAACACAGACACAGCACGCACATACGTACTGCGCATCACCCCCAACACACTGCAAGCACACCTGCAGGTGTGCATGCTCGAGCGCGCAAAGGCACAAACAACGGATCAACGCCAAAATTCATCGAGGAAGCCATTCTGAGAGGAAAATTGTTTCGATTGCTTCTGCACAAACAACGTCGAACTGAACTTTCAAGTAAAAAAATTTCGAACTTTCCAACCTTTTGCACCTGGGGGGGGGGGTAACCTGGAAACCCAGAAAATTGGAAAGTCAGAACATACATATTCCGACTTTTCAACTTTTTGCATCGGGGCGGGGGCACCAACCCAGAAAATCAGAAAGTTGGAAACTCACAAAATTGGAAACCTTGAAAATCAGAAAGATGGAAAATCAGAAACATAGAAAATCAGAACGTTGGAAAGATGGAAACCTTGAAAATTAGAAAGTCAGAAAACTGGAAAATCAGAAATTTGGAAACCTGGAATGTCAGAAACCTAAACAATTATTATTGGAAAGTTGGAAACCCAGAAAATTCAGAAAATTCCAACTCTCCAACATTTGCATGTGAGGGATCAGCTGAAAACCAAAAAATCAGAAATTTCTGACTTTCCAACTTTTGCAAGGGGTCAACCCAAAAAGTTGGAAACTGGGAAATTTCTGATTTTCTGAGTTACCTCCCTTCCCTGGAAAAAATTGTAAAGTCAGAAATTTCCAAGTTACCCCCTTGGTTCAAGTCAGAACGTTGGAAATTTCTGAATTTCCCCCAAACTCGGAAGAATATCCCGTCTCACGGACCACAGATACAGGCAGAAAACAAGATCAGCTCTCAAGCTGCTGATAACCACCCATTTCAGGACTCCCCGAGTTCGGTGGACCAGCTGATAGGTCCACAGAGCCCGGATCTGGACACGGCGCACAACCGCCGACCGAATCGAGACAAAAACTTCGAGCTGCTTGACCGGCTGCTCGAGGAAGACCCGGCGGCGCTGGAGCCGACCGGACCCGGACCCGTCGCCGTGCTGGGCGCAGCAGCCGGCGCCGCCAGGGGGCACTACAAACGCGTGTTCGACTATGATCACACCACGCAGGACGATTCGAGTGGCCTCGACACGCCGGACAAGGAAGCGATTCCAGAGTGCTCCTCAGTTCTGGTGCACCACTCAGCAGAGCCGCTCAAGGATTCGGAGGAAGTGCAGATCCACAACACGTGCGTTGTGGTGAACAACGGGAAAACTGACACCATGGTCACGTCCTCGTCGGACTGCTTTGACGACAGCGGAAAGAGTTCCATGGAGAATGTGTCTTCTTCTGATAATTTTACAGCGAAGAAGCAACCGGTCAACAGTATAGTCAGATCGAGACCCAGCCCCAAGAACCCAGTCACTCAACTTTCCAGTCCGCTGGTTCTCACAGACAGCAGCAGCAAGGGGTCAACAAACACTCCAAGTTCTAGTCTCAAACGAAATATGAATGGCCACCAGCAGCAACCTGGCAACGAAAAGTCTCGAAACACAGAAGCAGCACCTGTGACATCTTTCCTTCCTGCAAACAGTGGCACAAATCTAGCTAATGGCCACATGGAGGGTGCTGAACACCTAACTTCCTGTGAAGAACCCAAGTCTGCACTGAGGGATTCTGGAGCAAGCTACGAAAACGTACCGCTGGGCGACAAGAACGCGACAACGAAACCCAGGAGCGCCTCCGCGGGTTCCTCCGACAGAACGCAACAAAACGCTCATGCTCTGCACGATGGATACGCAGCGTGCAACAACTCCAGCGACCGACACCAGGACTCCGGGGGCGACTCCGGGGTGGTGGTAGATTTGCGAGGAGCCTCCAGTTTACACAGAAAGCGAGACAAGAGCCCCGCACTGCTCTGATGAGCGCGCTGTACATACTCCTTCCCACATGAGATTTTTTCCAATTGATGTGCCTCTGACTGGACTGCATTTTGCAGTGTGTTTCGTTTCTGATTTCCACCCACTGGATCTTTTGAAAACCGAGACTTGATGTTCGCGGCTGGAAGTACGAGACATAGAGCGCAGAGCCGCAATGTGCTTTCTGCTTTTCGTTCCCCTGGTGTCGTGTCGGCGTGAACTGACAGAAATACGCTCACAGTGCATGTCCTTGTTGTTCACGAGATCGATTCAACGGGTCCGTTCACAGTGGAACTTTCTGGTGGTGTCGACGGACCCCATCAGATCGGCGTGACGCTGCGTCCAAAAGGACAACTGAGCCTCCTGCACAGCGCAGCATCAAAACCACCCGGTGTGGCGAGACAAGGAAGAGAGTCCTCTGCACCTTGTCGACGCAACTGCAGAGTGACAGTGACTGTGCCTTCCTTCTGCCGGTTTGAGATTCTGAATGGAACTGACTGAGCATCATGTTCGTGTTCAATTAATCGCATTTCGTACCTTTTATTGAGTCTGATGTCATGTGAAATACTGCGAATGGAAACTTCACATTGTGAGTTCGCATTTGCAAATGTGCGCCAATTGTTGGAAGTGATGTTTCGATGTAAACTTGTGTTCACAACAAAGGGGTAGATGTACGAGGCATGTACACAATGTTTTGCATATGAAGCTGCGGTTGAGTGTCTGGTGCAAACAGAGACAAATCCTCTGGAGAATCTTGAGGGCACATGCCAAGCTTTATGGGAAACAAAAAACCGCATGCATAACACAACATGGATGCACAAGAAACATGGATTCTTAAATGGACTTGTGCCTGTACTCGCGAATTAGGTGTGGCCCAAATAAGTGGGTCCAAAGTCAAGAAACTGAACAGAGACATGCTCCACTGTCTGGTCCTTGCACACAAGGACTTTCAATGTCCGAAATATTCCCCTTGGGCTGCAATGCAGCGCCGCAACATGTCAGGGTATCTGTCCATTGCCTCTTGGAATTCCGCAGCTGGGATTGCCTTCAGGATCTTGTCAACAGCAGTTTGGAGTGCAGCAATGGTTCCAAAATGTTTCCCACGGACCTCCTTCTTGACTCTTGCAAACAACCAATAGTCCGGAGGGGACAAGTCCGGTGAGTAACCTGGGTGTGGCATTATCCGGACACCATGGTATTCAAGGTAGTGCACAGTGGGAGTGGCTCTGTAAGCTGGAGCCCCGTCATGAAGAAGAGCCCAACTGAGCCTCCATGCCTCTGGGTGTCGACGCCTCACTGCTTCTCTGAATCTGTCCAAGATCCCTTGATAGACAACAGCTCCGATTCCCCTTCCATCCGGGACCCATTCATGGTAGACAACGCCCTGATGGTCGAAAAAGATGACGAGCATGGTCTTCTTGGTGCTCCTTTCCTGATGGACCACAGTGGGTCTCTCTTCCTCGCATGTCAGCCATTGACAGTTGGCCTGTTTTGAAGCTGGATCCCACACCCAAAACCAGGATTCGTCCTCGGTGATGAGATGTTGCACTGGATCATCTGGATCCTCCAACATGTCCAAAGCTTCCATTGCCTTCTCCACACGCCTTTCCTTTTGAGCAGCTGTTAGCAGATGGGGAACCCATTGGGCTGGGGCCTTCCACATCTTGAGGTCAGTCTTGAGAATTTTGTTGGCCGTGCCCACTGAAATGTTGCACTCTTGGCTGACTTGTCGGACAGTTTGCCTGCGATCACCAGTCACAAAGTTCTTCACTTCATCCACCTTCTGTGGTGTCCTTGTCTTAGGCCAGCCACTCCTGGGAAGATCGGTGACAGCTTCATCTGTCTGGAACCGGATGACCCATCTTTGGACTGTTGACCTGCTGAGGGTGTCACGCCCATGCACTGCAAGCAGTCTGTCATGAATTTCCTTCGCACTCAGTCCTTCTTTGCACATGAACTTGATGGTGATCCGCTGTTCATTTTTGTTAGGCGGCATCTCTCCAAGCAATTCACCCAATATCTTGAAGACTTGCAGAGAAACTGCTCCGGAAAAAGTGGTTCTGCAAGCCGCACATGAGTCATTTTGGCGGTGCACAAAGGCGCAGGCATTGTCCCCTCGGTGCCAAAAAGTCAGTACAGTTTGGTCAACAGGTCGCCAAACACGGCTTCATATGCAAGACATTGTGTACATGCCTCGTATGACCTGCATGAGTTGTTTCCACGCATTTGTGACCCGACGACTGGAACACATGCAACCAGATGACGCACGTCCGTTCGATCTCGTACAAATGTTTGTCACTCCAGTGCATTCCATCGTTTTTCTGTCGTTGAACTTGCTCTGCCACGAATTCAAACCAGACAGCAACAACCAAGGAAGGTTTCAAAGCACTCATCCACACAATCAAATTGCTACAACCGGGTTGTGACAGAGTCAGCGCGGAAAAAAGCCTTTCTTGCAACACGCGTTTTGTGCCACTTATACAAACCCACAAGCACGTACGTGTGTTCAAGGTCTCCCACTGTCCTCGGCGCTCAGCTCGAATGTTTCTTGTGTTGCTTGTACACCATCACTCTCCAAGGTTCTATTTCTGTTTTCCTGCACATTTCACAGACTAAACTGGTGGACCAACCTGCTGGT
>JAAUXT010043247.1_pt1 | contig 16160 bp, 11 predicted proteins | sample 7278171 | NCBI WGS metagenome assembly JAAUXT01 (sample SAMN14350112, study PRJNA611818) | marine sediment metagenome | isolation source: surface marine sediment (1.8m) | place: French Polynesia: Moorea | collected 2018-08 | reverse complement strand
GGAAAAAATTGGGCAAAAATCAGCGTGTGCCCGGAGGGAGAAGCAAAATTGCTGCGAGAATTCGAGTCACCATAAATTTCTGCCGTCCACAACACTCCTACCCTGCCAGGGGGTGCTGGTATTAGCAACAATTTTAACATTTATGTATATTTTTACAATAATTAGACAGAAAATAGCACAATATCACTATTTTGCTGGCTTTTTAGCCTGCATCCCTCCCCCATGGGGTGATCACATGATCATGTGACTTGGGTTTTTCCCTCTCTTTTTAAAATGGTAGATGCAATCGAGGTGGAGGCAATTTCATTCATGAAATAACAGATTCTGCAAAGAAAAAAATGAATGCAACAGACAAGGATAACAGCCGCTGAGCCTTGGGCTCATCAATGCCATGGTCCAGTTTATCCACCAGGGGGTGCCTGTGTGAAATTATTCTTTCCATACTCTCATTGTGAGGCTTGTGCTGAGCATTCACATTGGGCAATTTTAAAGGTAAGCCATTGGTGGTTCTCAGTTCATGTCACTCCACACGGTGGGAGAGACTGCCATGAACCAAAGTTCATGACCCTACTTGTCTGGTTGATTGTTGTGCGAAGTCCCTTTGGAAATATGTATCCTCGACGTTTCTTGGTCTCAGCCTCGGTTCAGTTCTGAGTCTAAAGTTCTTCCGAACGCTACTTTTGTCTTCCGATCGCCACATTCTGCAGGGGCACTCAGAAGCAATTTTTCTCCCACCGATGTGGGAGTATATTGGACTTGGCAAACTTGCTGTGAGGGCTGTGATTGGCTGAGATTACGACCAGGACCAATCACAGAGCTTGTTAAATTGTGGAGCCAATGAGAGAAGAGCTTCCTTCTTTCAAATTCATTGCACAATGCATTCCCCTGCGTTCCCCTGCCCGGTGGGAGATTATGCAATGAACTCAAGTTCATGACCCTTTTATTTGAGCTCTTCCGAGCACCCCTAGTGGCCCCTACGAGCATCACCCTTTTTAATGGTCATGGTGCTCAGAAGATGCTCTTCCGAGTGCCGCCTAAACTGTGCTCTTCTGAGTGCCCCGTACAAACATCAGTGAGATACATGCAACAAACAAGCAGATAAACATAAAGATAAAATATATGCAAAAATATGCAATGAACTGTAACATGAAACAATTTTCACAAGTCCTGCACCTGCAAGTCAAAATATATAAATTAATACCTGGAAGATAAAATATTCAATGAATTGCACAAGACAATTTGAGGATCTCACAAGTGCACACACAGATGCAGAAATGTCATGAAACATGAAACTTACACTTGCTCCATATGCACTACCCAGGCAACTGTCTGAACATACATGTATACACTGTCCAGAATGAGTAATATACAGTACTCACTTTTGAACTCTGAAAGATACACAGTCTATCTGAACAGTGCAAGATTTCTGCCAGTCTGGTGACACAACCATGACACTTGATCAAGCAAGGGCTCTGATTAGCTGTTGGCAGAGTACAAGGATGAAAAGTAGCACTTGGAAGAGCTTTTCTTCCAAGAACTACCAAAAGTGTGGTGCTTCAAAGAGCCTGGTGGCACTCAGAAGAGCCAGAGGTTAAATGCATGCCTGAATCTCACATCCAGGGGCCAAGATTTATGGGGTGCATGGGGTGCTTGGAAGAGCAGTTAGGCGATGCTCAGAATCTTGAGCATCTTCTCCTGAGTGCTAGTCCTGAAAGGGTGATACTCAGATGAGGCACTTGAGAGTGCTCAGTGGGCACGAGAAGAGCTTTTGCTTTCGAGCGCCCCTGAAAAGTAGTGCTCAGAAGAGCTTGAGACTCAGAACTGAACTGGCCCTTCTCCCTTGGGGTGGAGCACCTTGTGGCGTGGTATTGGCATTGTAGGCCAGATGCCCTTCTGGACAATCTCCCCTGTGGACAACCCCTCCCCCCCCTGCATGACTTCTATTGAAGATAAAGCAAAGATCTTGGCTCATATGCAAGGTCTTTGAAAGCACGTTTGGAAAAATATATTTTGGTTGCCATGGTAACTTTTTCCTGGCTACCATAAGTGCAAAAGGGTAAAAAAATAAAGAAATGAAGTCACATTGAAGGGACTTCGTACTGCAGTTGCCTTGAGTACTGCATTTCATTCAAGTTGCCATCACTTACTTGCACAAACTTGACATTCAACCCCAAAATACACCACCGTAAATACCATTTTGAATTCTTTGGGTCTGAAATTTAGAAATGTTCAGTTTTGTTCTTTTGACGATCTGGGTAATTTTTGGGACACAAAACACAGAAATGATGCCTCAACTGATTTTCAATCTTGCTCTAAGCACCAAAGTTATTGTCTCCACATCCACAAAAAGCCACTAAACATTCCAAGCAAGTGTAAATAGGTCTCTTTGCAGACAAAATTTCAAACTTTGATATTGATCCCTGACCTGACCCAATATGGGGTATGAGCAGTACACACTTTTTTCAATGCCTGAGGCATAATTTGCAACCAGGTCCCTTTAAAATCCACCAATTCGTTTCTCCCACACCAAATTGATCTGCACAACACATTGAGCACAAATGTCCATGGACCCCGCCCCCACCTGATCAAACTTTCATTTTCAGCAGCGTGTGAAGCAGTGGAAATTTCATCGTATTAACCAAATGCCTACTTTGTGTGATAGCCCCACTGACATGATGAAAGTCTTCAGATATCCTTGACCAACCAGAAAACATATCTGAATATTTTGAATCTCCTATTTTGAGTTTTTGGCTCGGACAAATTCAAAAATGTTTCATTTTGTTCTGGTGCATGCAGCACGAAAACGTGCAATGCTTTGAATTGTGTGTTTGACTCTGCTAATTCGGTTTGGTAATGTGTGCGCAACGGACAGGTAGCATTGCCCAGCCCTGTGATGATTGATCCACCGTGGACGAAAGGCTCAGTGTGCAGTGAAAGTTCTGCAGATTGACTTCCAGAGGAGCGAACTGAAAAAAAAGAGCTGCACGAGTTGTTCGATGGCTTCCAGTTGAATAATTCGGGAATGGGTTCCAGAAGTCGAGGTCGCCGTGTACTTCGACTTGAAGCCGCAGCCTCAGCGATCATCAGAAGAAGCAGCTCCCATTACCAGCAGCAGCTTTCTGTGAAACATGCTGGCGTCGCATGCACGCTTTTTATGGTTGTGAGCATGCCTTCGGCAGCTGCGTTTCAAAACAGCCAAGGCTTCAATCATTGATGATTGCATTGGATGTGTATCAATCCCTGGCGCTTGAGCATTTGGCTATGAATTGTGTTGAGCACACGTATTCCATGCAGGAGGAACACGAAGCTACTGCAAACGTGTATATACAAAACAAGAAAATGACACACAACGTTGAGCTGTGACACCCGCTGCAGCATTTGTGTTGCAGAACTGCTGGGCTCTGGGTGTGAGGTTCCTTCATCATGGATTGTGGCTGATAGTTTGGGCTGCATCGTTTCATTTGAGCTCCAAGGTGAGTGACTGTGTTTGAGTTCTTTGGCTGCAGCATGTGCCCAAAGTTGTCAGCAAATCAATAAAGTACATTACTGCACCCCAAGCAGAATGTGAATGCATGCTGAAGGACAACGTGCAATATATCACTGCGTGTGTCAGGCAACACGTTTCTGAAGATGGTTGTGTGACGGTTGCAGAGGTACGAGAAGAGCATTGGCGTTGTCAACTTGAGGATCGGATCCACCACGCTTCGTGAATCCGCACTCCGGATCACAACCCCCACCCCAGAAAAGCCCACGATACAGTGTTTTTCCCCGCACATCCTACATGTTGGTTTGCAAGAACACAATTTTTGTTTTGTGTCAGGGATTGAAATCGCCCTTCCCCATCGGGGTTGGGGCCTGCAACCACATTTTGGGTCTGCCTTTTTTGGGTTCAGGGTGGTTCCAGGAACACATCGTTGAAGTGGGAGCTTTGAAGACTGTCTACCGTTTGTTGCAGAGCAAGTCTGGAAGCGGGGTTGGGTACGTCCCTTCAGCTGTTTTTTTCTCCACTGAATGAAATTCAAAGTCCGCCTTGTGAACGTCCAGGTAGATCAACGAAACCCGAAGCTGGCGCTGGATACTGCGGCTGCATTGATCGTGTTTTACGAGCAGACAATGCTCAACACAAAGATTGATGATAGTTCCCGGCTGAATTGAATGATTTTTCACAGTTTGTTTGCCTGATGACAGGACCGTACGTATCACCAAAGTCGTCGATCAACAAACAAGAATTGTGTGGATGTCCACCATTCCTTGCACAACTATTCTTGACCAACAAATCTAAATTTCACTCCAGAGGCCGATTTCAGTCAGTTGAGGCCTTCCCAGTTGAAGGCCACCAGTTGAAGGCAAGATAAAGGCTCTGATGCACAGGCATATGAGTGATCAGGTTTCACGTGAACCCTGACAGCGTGCACAACTGTAAGTACTGTAATGCAGTACTGCATGTCTGTGACAAGCGTTCCGAAGATGAACTGAAAATAACTTTTGACGCGAGAGCCAGAACGTATTTTTTCAACATTACATTTCTTTCTTCCAGACGCATTACTCAACCCGCGGAGACTTTCAAGAGATATTGACAATGTTTGAGGTGAAGCATGTTGAGACGAGATCGATTCACAGTCAGGATTGTCTGTTGTCGTTGCAGGGTCAACAAACATCGCGATGCTGCCACTCCCAAAACTGAGACTGAGCGAAGCGGAGTGATCCAGGGCCCAGGCTCCTGTTCATCCAAATGACTGACACCTGGAGTGTTTTGAAGCTTCCGGTGCACATGAGTTCCAAGTGAGTCTTGCACTGTGTTTGGCCAGCGTGCTCGAGCAATAATATTTATCAACCGCGAAATTTCTTTGTCGAGTGTCAGTTTTCCGTCTTTGGGAATTGAGGTACGCGGACCGAAAAGAATCGTGGTCTTTCAAATTTTGGTTCTTCTGGCATTGTAAAAAGAAACCAGATGTCGAGTTTGGGGTAAATGATACAGAATCTGCGTTGCTAATTGGAACATCAATGAATGCTGAAATGAAGGGTCTTCCTGGTTCCATATTCTGCCGATGAGCAGAAAATTTGGGAAAAGTGCATCAAATTCGGTGTTGTTCGGGTGAGCGTTTTGTTCGGGATTTTTTTTTCTGGTGAGTAAATTTGGTTGCAGACGCCTCCTTCTCGTTGCAGCATTCTGATATCTGGTTGCATGTCAGAAGAAAATGCGTTCGTGCTCGGGTTCCGCTTGAAATTCATTGCAGTTTCTTTTGTGCTCATGCAGTTACCTGTTCCAAACACAGAGAACCTATATCAAACACTGAAGTACGATCAATGTTTCCATCGTGAAGAATGTTTCATGGTGGGAACACTCATTTAGATTTGTCTCACAAGTGCAAGTAAACAATAGCGTTTATGATCCACATTGCAATGAAATGGTAACTGTCTGTCAAAAAGATTTTTCTCCAGCAGAGCCCGCGCGCCGCAATAAATTTTCGTATGCTGCGTGTCATTCACAGTTGTTTGCTTAAGACCGAGGACATCTTTTTGCTCGAGGTTTAATTGTGAATTTGTGACATTTTCTGCATAAGACCAAGAGAGACAAGTTCTGTCTCGGCCAACAGAGTTTAGTGCAGGTGAGGTCGCCTCGTTTCTCTGCGAACTTGAGTTGTGACATTGGTATACTATACTGCTTGAAAGGAAGAACGGGAATCTTTTTCTGTGCATGTGAAAATTGACCATGACATGTTTTTCCAAAATGCACACTGGGATGTAGTTTGCCCTGTGGCATTTTCAGATTTCCAGAGGCAACTTCGCTTGAGGCCTGTGAGTTGTTTCCTGAGCTGAGAACCTGTGGGGAAGGAGAAGCGCAGGTCCTGTTCAGACGTCACGAAGAAGCGACTGTAGCTCTTTGGCCTTGGGATTTTGACTGTGTACACGCTTCTTGTAAATATTCGTAATGCCATGAATACATCAATAGTTATTTTACCCTGCAGGTAGCCAGGCGATCCTCAATAACTTTCACTTGGTTTTTGTGTTTGTTTGTTGCTGGCTTTCCTGAAAAAACCTGACAGGTTCTCGACGAATTTTTGAAAGCCAAGCCTTTTCAACTGCGCGAGCTTTTTCCGCGTGCATGATGGAATACATTGATCTTTTGCGCAACTTTTGCACAATACTGTTTGTTTTATTTTTCAGACGCTTTGCATTCTTGACATAATCCAGTGGGAATCATCGTGTGCGACGCCTCCCTCGAACCAGTGAAAGGAAACCCCTTTGAAGGACATCAGAAATTCCCCGTGAGTTGACCTGCCTCTTCTGCCAATAGCTCCGGGGCAGTATCTCACCGCGCTAGATCAAACAATGGATACCACAAGCAATATGCAGCACAACATTCTCCTTATCAACACAATAGATCGCAGTGGTTTTGGCGGCATGTCACCTTTGGTGAAGTCTCCGTCAGAGAGCAATGGATTTCTGACGGATATCAATGAAAGTATGGAAAGTCTGGGAATCATCGAGAAGAAGTCTCCCAGTCAGGACTCAGAATTGTTCACACGCATCACCGGAGTTCCCAATGGCCCTGCCGCAGTGCAAAGTAGTGGAAGGACAGAAATCGCAAAACCGAAAGGGGCGAAAACTGTCAAGGTTGTCATGCTGGATTCGCCACAAGCCGTCGTGGGAATTTGGTCGACTGTATACGTCAAACTACAAAACGTCCGAGAAGAGATGGATGGTGTCGTGGTCAGTATGGAGGTCACGAACGGAGACACAGGCAGGACTTTCGTCCCCTGCGATTTCCTCATCCAGGAAAACATACTTGCCGTGAAAGCTCTGCCGCCCAAGACGGGACGGTGCACGTTCGTGGTCCAGTCCCAAGACGCGTCGTTCCGAGACGCCGAGTTCACGGTGGAAGTATTTGGCAACAACCCCGAAGTGTCGTTCTCCGAGTCGGGCACGGACTGGCCCGTCACCGTGGCCTTCAAGCCGACAGAGAAATGTGTGTACCTTGCTTTCAATCACCATGTGAGCAAGTTCACTCACGACGGGGAGTTCGTCAGTGTGATTCTCAAAGACAACGGTGCTTACATCAATGACCTGGCGGTAGACCCCAAGAGGGCGCGACTTGTGGTCGGGGTGTCAGGATGGAGAGACACGAGAGGCTACAAGATCAGGTTCCAAGAGGTCAGGTTGTACTCCATGAGCGGAACTCGCATTTGGACTGCAGGCAGCCACCAGCCTCTGCTGTTCGGCGCGCCGATCTTGCACGTGGCTTTCAATGAGGAAGGCAACGTGATGGTCGCAGGACACAAACACGTGGACATCTGCCTCAGAGGCACCGGAACCATCGAGAAGAACGTCAAACTCGAGGAACTGACGACCCCGAGCAGAGTGTGCGCCACCCCAGATGGCGGTTGCGCCGTCGCAGAAGCCACTGAGGGAACGATCCAGGTTTACGACAAAGACTGGAAACTGAAGGTCAAAGTTCCGATCGTGGATCACGAGGGGAAGCGGGTGCACGGAGTGAGCGGACTCGCAGTCGACTCCTCGGGCAACATTCTGGTCAGCTCCTGTGAGAAGGAGGAATTCTTTCTGTTTGACGCCGAAGGCAAGTTGATCTCTGTGATCGAGAGTGACTGGGATTGCCCCAAATGGCCCCTGGACCTCACCACCACAAACGACGGATACGTGTTTCTTGCAGACCACGGCAATGGTTGTGCCAAGAAGTACAAGTATATGTGAGTACGTTGTGTGTGTGCGGACTCCCAAATGACATTCGGAGCTTCCAGAGACAGGTCAACTTGTGCTTGTGCGCATAACTGAACATTGAAATAAACTTGGAATCCAAAGAAATGCGACGGGGTACATTTGGTGAACAAAAGGCACAAGATAGATTTTCAAATCAAAAGCAAAAGGTTTGGGCGTGCATGGAACTTTGTTCCTCATCCACGATTGGTCATAATGTGTGTTGTGTAGTCATTTTTTCTGCGAGGAGCGTGAGAACAGGGCCCCTGAAACGAGTCAATGTCCACACCTGAGCATCATTTGGGCTGGGGTCTGAGGCAGCAGCAGACACACGGGAGGACGATCACTTGCATATTTTTGAATGGAAATTTGGTTTTGGCAACGCAAAGGTTGTGAAATGTGTACAGAATGCGAAGGACTTGACTTGCATGTGTACTTTGCACAAATTGAAAGCTTGGACCTTGCAATGGATGAGTGTCAAACTTGTCAGGCTTGAAAAAATGCTTTGTACTCGTATACCAAATTTTACATTTGTTGTTACCCAAATTGTACTGTTCGCATGTACATTGATGTCAGTAACATTTGTAATGTACCTTTCCGGCAGCGACACTGTCGCTCCTGAACCATCGCAAAAGTGTTCGGAACCAGACAACAGGCAGTGCAAGGTGGGGCTCTTCGCTTTTTGACTGGCACAAACCAAGACCATCAAGAACCCAAACCCCTGGTTTCTGTCCGTCTTGTTCGTACATCGAACCCTGCCCATCTCTGAGGTTCCGTTTGTTCCTGATGAGCAGACCCAAATGTTGTTCAATCACAACAAACTTCACGCATGTTTGAACAAATTTTCTAAACTCACGCCAATTATTCATCTGAAAGTTTTTTCTTTTTTTGCAGATATTTTGCCTCTTGTGCCTTCGTGTACTTCTCGTTGTCCGCGCACGAATTTGTATTTGTAAAACAACATTTATTTTCAACCCGTACAGTTTTGTGCGTGTATATGTGGGCAGAAAAGCAGCATTTTTAGCAATTGGCAGCAGCACCAAAACGAAACGTTTGCGCTCGCGAGTGCGACGCCGGAGCCTAGAAATCCTCAAAACACTTCATTCGCAAATAAAATCCCGTGCAGTGTTGGTTCTTGAACTCCAGGAGTGTGAGATTACGACTTCAGGTCAAGACCAGAAAATGTATGTTCCGTGGATATCTACATTGAAACGTGGGTGAACCAGAGCGCGCCCACAAAAACAAACCGTGGTTGTTGAGTTGTGTGTGAGAGCAAAGTAACGTTTGCAAGCGGAGTAAACATATTTTCTTTTGGATTTCTGCGGGTCGGAGTCTTTCTTGTATCGTATATTTTTCTTTTTACAAAGGAGATTTACCTGAAACCCGATGATGAAATAAACATTTTGTATCTATCAGAAGAACACAAAGCTGTTCAACAAGTTTGTGTACCTGCTGACAGGTTTGTTTTCCTGTGTGTGCGGTCGCCCAATATTCTTTATTTCATCTGGAGAATCATCCTCGTATCTCATGCAAACCTGTTTCCTTCATGGTTCGAGGCTGTCGGTTTCGCTGGGACATCACCCCTTGCAGGTTCGCAGACACAAACGAGTGGCGATCTTGACATCTTGGCCACCATTTTTGCCTTGGGTCTGAGACTCGATCCTCAGAGCACATCAATTGCGTCGGGATTCCAAAATCAAAGCACCTGCAACAAAACTCCCATCTCCTTTTTGCTTGAGAAATTTTGCATTCTGGAAACTCTCACATAGGAACAGAAAGTGCAACAGGTGAACACGCGCGCGAGCGCTCGAGCAACGTTAGGATGTACGAGTATTCCCCGGGACCGGAGCCCAGAACTGAACTGGTTGCGCACCGTGCCCGGTCCTGGATTCAGTAGAAGATCATAGAGAAACAGACGAACATAAAACATCAAACCAGCAACTTTCTACCTGTGTCTTGGCGTGAACAGAACGGAGCCACAATCGGCTGACAGGCTTCCCGCTCTGCAGAAAATATAACCACAGCAGCTGCTCGGCACAGCGCAGTGGTTGTTCGGTGCAAGAAGCAACCAGGCGGTTTGTTGTGTGACGCAGTTTCTGTTTCTTCGTGTGGAGAGAAAACAAAGAAACAACAAATACACCCGTACAGCACTTTGTTTGTGGGACTGTGACTCCACAAATGAGTCAGTAATTGCCAAGCTGCATGTAGAACAAGCACGCGAACACGGGAAGCCGATGGATTTTCAACATGCGTAAACATTTTGCGCAGTTGAAAGCTCGCCAAAGGTAAGCCAATTTGTGTTCAGTGCAATCCATTGTCACGATAAGCCGGCATTTTTGGCATCAAATTGCACGAACATTGAAGTGGATGAGCGTGAACAGTTGGATCTCGTGCAATTACATCTCTGGACCGCGCCCCGACTCAACAGCGCGTGGCAATCGTGTCACGCAAGGCCACCCTCTTGAGAAGAGGTGGGTGTTTGTCCTCCGGGTAACCCATCTGCACTGTGACCACAACTCACCAAGGTACTCGAACCTCAAAACGGCTCCCCTTTTCTCCATGTGTTTCAGCGGGGTGAGCATGCAGCAATTTACAGTGCGAGCCACTCGAACGAATCAAACCTCCATTCGTCGCTGATTTCAAATCGAGCTGTCATGACAACACCGCGTGCACTTTCAGACCGACAGAACTCAGCCAAGACATTCAGACCGACACGCACCATGCTCTCGGGGCGTCTGTGCCCGCGGGTGGCGGGGTGTGTGTGCGGTGCGTGGGCGGGAGACGGGGCGGACTGCAGGCGCGCGGCGTCGACGGGATGTTGCCCTTCATGCGAGCCGCGCAGAATGGACACGTCGACTGCCTGCAGATTCTCATCCAAGGTACCATTGCGGTTCATGTTTGCTGGCTCGGTGTCCGTGGCGCACGATTGCTGGCAAGTGGTGATGGTATACAGGTAGTGAGCGAGAAAGCTGAGGTTTTTTGGGACATTTTATTGCTGTCAGACACACAGTTAGAGATGCAATCGCTTGACGTGACGTATCCTGATTCTTCTGCGAAGTCAAACACAAATCTGTCTGCTCTTCAAACGAAGAGAAATCGCTTTCTTCTTGATAACCTCATGTATTGAGAAGTTGACGAGAAGAAGGTTGAGGTGAAGAACAAAATGGTTTCTTGACTTGAGTGCGAATTGATTTCGATGTTTTCAGGAAGCGACGTGAACGCCGTGACCAACAAAGGCGACACAGCCTTGATGTTCGCAGTGAGGAACAACTGTGTCGATTGTTCCAAACAGCTCCTTGCTTCAGGGGCGAATGTGAACGTGGTGAACAAACTGGGAAACAGCGCTGTCACTCTGGCGACAGCAGCTGGGAGCGCTGAGAGTCTGGCCGCGCTGGTGCAGGCCGGAGGGGACGTGAACACTGCCGACAGTGAAGGGGTTCTACCTCTAGCTCGCGCCACCATCAACAACGATGTGGAGTGTGTTGAAGTTCTGTTACGAGGCGGAGCCAGTGCCAACGCGTGCACCAGAAACGTTGGCGCGTGGTCAAAACCTGCATTTGCGTACAGAATATTCACTGTTCTCATGGAGGCAGCGGAAAGGGGCCACAAGGATTGTCTTCAATTGCTGGTCCAGGCAGGAGCCAATGTCAATCTCAGAAATGACAAAGGACATTCGGCACTGGTTTGTGCGCTCAAAAACGGACATCATGCTTGCGCAGATATTCTGGTGAAAGCCAGTGCCGACGTGAATGTGTGCGATGAACACGGAAATACCACTTTGATAATGGCGGTGAAAACTGGCAACACTGCATGTGCAGAGCTAATACTGAATTCTAGAGCTGATGTGAACGCCAAAGGTGAAAATGGCACAACTGCGCTGATTCAAGCAGCTCAGCAGGATCGTCAGAAATTAGTGGAGTTACTTTTGGCAACTGGAGCGGATGTCAACAGACACGATGCAGAGGGAAACACAGCTTTGCTACAAGCGGGGAGAATGGGACACGCACTGTGTATTACTCACTTGATCAAATCAGGAGCCAAAGTAAACATGTCTGACAACAATAGGTGCACCGCTCTGATCGCAACGGCTTCTAATGGCCACACGACTTGTCTGGAAATTTTACTTGATGCTGGAGCCGATTTGAACAAAAGCGACACAAAGAGGAACACAGCTCTCCATGAGGCTGTTGTTCGAGGTCACAGAGCATGCACGAAGCTGTTGCTGAATTATGGAGCTGATGTGAACTTGAGCAACGGCAACGGAGCGAGCCCACTCATCAACGCGGCACAGAGGAACTGCGTTCAAGATCTTCAGGATCTCTTGGCATCAGGAGCAGATGTCAACCACTCAGATGTTGGTGGCCGCACAGCTCTTATTTACGCAGCCAAAAATGGATTCACGCAATGCGTCGAGGTATTGCTTGGCTCAGGAGCAGATGTGAACCACTGCAGTAAATATGGTTTCACTGCTGTAATGAGCGCTGCCGAGAACAACCACTGCGGATGTGTGTCTGCGCTGGTCAGCTGCGGGGCGGACATCAACCTCAGCAACAGGGATGGTGACACTGCTTTGAGTCTGGCAGCAACAAAGGGATACGAAAAGGAGAGAACATCTCAATCGAAAGCACCTGATCAATCCACCTCAAAGATAGACATCCCGGTTGAATTGAAATCGTGTGAAGCTCTGTCAAACATTCTCACGTTGTTGCGAGCGGGAGCTCACGTGAATCGCACGGACAACAGTGGGCGCAACGTTCTTCAGCGCTGCACACAACGAGACGGCAGAGGCAAAACCTCAAAACTTCACGGTATCCTGCTCAGTGCTGGAGAAAAGCCAGGGTCCTCTTGGGATGAAAATCAGCCAGATCGGACCGAGTGCCTTATGTCCAGGTGCAGAGATGCTATTCGCAGTCACCTGCTCCACACAAATCCCAGAAACCTCATCTGCAGAGTGCCCAGGCTTCGGCTCCCCAAGTCCCTCGCATCATACCTGCTTCTCGATGTACCATTAGAATGCACTTGAAATGATTCAAATACAAATGATTTTGATACTGCATCATTTGCACGTCTTCTGGAAAGTCAGAAAACCAATCTTGAGAACTTTGGTGCAGCCAAGAATAGTTTCTCTTCGGACGGATTCCATACAGGTGCCAAATTCATTCGAACTTGTTTGAACACAGAAAATTCGCTTTATTTCTTCCAAATCACAACGTAGAACGAGACAAGATAAAATTTAAAAGTTGCAACAGAACTGAAAAATACGAATGCATGCAGGCGCAAGTTGAGAAGTCCAAAAGTCACGAAATGCAAATCAGAATACCACAGCACTTGTTCCACAAAATTGAGGATCACAAAATTCCACGCAAATTTCAAGCTGTCCGGGATTGTTTGTTTGAAATAAAAATGTCAGCTTTCAGCAGCATCTCCAGGTTTTGAGGGAGATATCGGAGCAGTGGAGCTCTCCTCGTCGGACTCTCCGGACGCCTCTCCCCGCTCCACGAACCTCATGTCCAGCATGTCGTCCGCTCCGCGTCCTGATGGGGATGGGGGGTTGGGAGACACTGGTGCAGTTGGTGCAGACCCAGCAGCTGAAACAGGCTGAACAGCGCCAGTAACTCCCGAAGTGTCTCCAATCTGCGATGGCGAGGCGAGTGCAGTCTTTTTCACGCTGTGTTTCCGTTGAGGCGACTTTGCTTTCTTCCCAGCACTGGCCGGAGGTATCCGTGGAGGTGTCAGCCCGAAGAAGGATGGAAGAAAACCAGTGTTTCCGCCGGCAGGTGGTGTGCCGTGAACCTGTGGCTGGCCTGTACGTCTTGGGGACGTGCGAGTGGTGGTTTTCGCGGAAGACGACTTCCGTCGCGCAATTTGAACGACTTCTGCCGTACTTGCAAATTGCACCACCTTCGGTTTGGCGACACTTTCCTTGACTGGGCTGGCAAGAGCGCGAGAGTTTTGTTGAGAAGACTTGGATGTTGATGGCACCTGAGCGTCGGATGGTGATGGTTGGAGCTGCTGCTGTTCACGTCTGTGAACTCGAGTTTCGGGCTGAAGTGGACCGATATCTTGGGACGGACTGCTGTGTTGGGTCAGACTGGAAGTTCCTGCTTGACCATGGACCTGTGCTATCATTTGAGCCTGACCAGGCTCCACGTGGGGATTGAACATCAATGAGACTGGAGATGCACTCGCTGGAAGAACTGGCTCCGGGGTGTAAGCTGGTGGCGGATTTCGATCGAATCCGTATGGAGGTGGTGGCTCTCCTGATGGCGCCACAAATTCAGGTCTTATTGCGTTTCCACTCTGCGTATCACCAGACGGAGGCGCCTCTGCTGCCTGCGAGCCGCTGAAGATGTTCTGCAGCGAAGACTGCACCGGCGTCCAGTGGCGCAGTGGCGGCTGTGTTGTCTCCCCAGAATTCCTCGCTCTTCGGCGGATGGTCAGTCTTCTCCACACTTTTCTCAGAAATGACCGCGGAGCTTCAGGCTCCACGGATTCACTGCTCGGATCCTGCGCTGGTTCCGATGTTGGGGTGGACGTCGTGTCTCCAGACCCGTCACTTTCTGATGAGAGTGGACGCGCCAACCTCGCACCGACCCTCACTTCTGTGATGTAGAGTCAGAAAAAAACTTGTCAACAAGAAGGCTATTGCCTAATGTCCACATACACACAGACAGGTGTCATTACAATAAGCGCGCGTCCTATCGGCAGAGCCGGACAGCGCGCTCAAAAAGTCAGAAAAAAACTTATCAAAAAACTTTGCAGCTTTGGCCGAGACCCTGTTGGCTCTCTTCGAAACAGGGAGCCAACTGGCCGGTCAGAGCTCCGATTTCTGCATTGTATTACTTTTGGTTTGGTGGGGTGGAGGTGGGGGCTTGGGCAGGGGGGGGCCTGGGTGGGTGACGGGCTTTGGGAACAAGGGCATCTGGCCTACTGTGCCTATACCACACCTTCGTGCCTCTCCCAACCATCCAGACACACTGCGTGCGTCGCGTCACGTCAACGTTGCGTCTGCGCTGCTTGCGTCAAACAAAGACCAACGCAAACTGAATGCGCTGCGTCAACTGGTGAGTGACGCACACAGTGTGTGTGTTCTCCCATTCAAACCAATGCAGCGCGACTCAAGCGTGCGTCAACTGACCCGACCACTGACGCGACACACCGAAAAATCTCATTTGGTGTGTCTTGAGCCCAAGAACATCCAAGGATCGAGCGAGTGATCACATTGAAGTCCGTTTCTGACCCTACCTCGTAATTGTATTGAAGGGAGGTACTCGCTCGACGACGACGCAGAAACAGAGGTGGCGGGTTGGCTGGAGACTTCACTTCCTTCGCTGGCGTCCGGTTCCGCAGGCGTCGCGCTGTCCGTGGGGGCCTCGTGGTGCTCGTCGTTCGTGTCCTCGCCGCCGCGTCGCCCCCTTTGCTCCGTGCTGTTGCTACCAGAGTCCGTTGCACTGCTGGGAGTCATTGTGTGGAATCCAGATGACGTTTGGGGGTCGTCTGGCTCATACATCTGCTCGGCGGTGCCTTCTGACACATCTGTCTGTGACTCCCCTGGTGTGGAAGTTCCTACACTCTTCAAAACCGAGCTGTAGCTGGAATGCACTCCCGCCTCAGACTGAGCCTCGGCCATGGCCTCTGCCTGAGCCTCAACGTACTCTACGCCAGTCTCTAGTCTGTATTGCATCACAGGGTCATCCATCTGGTCTCCCAGGTTGCGCAACATACGGATAATTCCCCAGCGGCTCTCGCTCCATGCCAGCGCCAGGGCTTTCTGCCCGTTGTTGTTTCGCTTGCGTAGGTCAGCGCCTCGTGCGAGCAGCTTCTTTACCGTCTGTTCCTGACCGTGCAACGCCGCCAGCATGAGCGCCGTGTTGCCGTCCGTGTTGGTCCTGTCGACATCCACTCCAAAGTTCAACAAGAGGTTCAGGCCCTCCTCATCACCCATGCGAACCGCTGCCAAAAGCGGCGTCTCATCTGCGTGTGTTTGTAAAGTCCATGAGCAACATCATGCACGTTTTGTGCTGTGAAATTCACTCACTGGGAATGATAACATGTTCAATTCGGCAAGAACACCCTCAGTGTGAACACAAACCGCTCCCAACAGTTCTTGGATGCTCGGGGAAATTGGGTAAACCCAAAATCTTTTCTGGTAAATTTTTCTCAGAGCAGTTCGAACATGTTCTTGACACGAGGAGGGGAGGGGGATCAGTCATGCTGGGAACACATACGAGGGTGGATTCAGTTGTACCATTCCTGATACGAGGATGAATCAAGTCAAAGTGACAACTAGACTTTCAAGTGGAGAATCAGCCGCGCGCAGTGTACATGCGCAGGACAGCACTTGTGTGTGTCGAAGAATGTGTGCATAGTGTTATGTTTCTCAAAAAACAATTGCAAGCATGAAAATGTAAACTTTTAATTTTTCTGCATGTATATCACAAGTT
>JAAUXT010017231.1_pt1 | contig 16163 bp, 22 predicted proteins | sample 7278171 | NCBI WGS metagenome assembly JAAUXT01 (sample SAMN14350112, study PRJNA611818) | marine sediment metagenome | isolation source: surface marine sediment (1.8m) | place: French Polynesia: Moorea | collected 2018-08 | reverse complement strand
TATCACAAAAAGAACCTGAGATTTAGCCATTTGCATCTGGTTGCTAAGGAGTTTTGCATCTGGTTGCTAGGGAGGTTGCCATGGAGATTCTTTTGAAATTTGACTGCAAAGTACACAGGAGCAGCATTGCGGTGGACCGCAGGATCTTGCAGCAAGGGACCAATCACTCCGTTCACTTGGATTCCCAACGTGTTGGCTCGGGGCAGTATCACTTGATCTGTGTATCATTTCTGACAAAGCTACAATGTTTGCTGGCCGCGGAAGGCAACGAGGGGGGGGGGCAGCATTTGCCCCCCCCCCTCCCTGAGGGTCATCTGTGGCATGACCAAGGGGGAGGGGTGTTGCGGGCACGCTGGGCTACAGGCGACCACGGGCACATGGTGCCACGTGTACACTCGTGCCGGCCCTCGTGCCTGGGTGGGTGCTCAGGGTGTACCTCAGCCTACGGGAACTCGCACAGCACCTTATCCACATTTGGACTGGACAAGGATCCTTGTCCAAAGTCGAGCCAGCTGAGGACGTGAGATCTTTCCGCACTTAAAGAGATCACGTCCGTCCTTTTCCAAAATCTGCCTGGCCAAAGTCATGAGGCGTTACGGTGGTAAACGGTACCTTACACGTCACATTCGTGTTTCAGACGCGGCCCTGGAGGCCAAGCTCAAGGAGCTGCAAAAAGCCAATGAAGCGCTCAAGTCTCAACACATCGCGGACACCCAGGTGTCGCAGAAGCACCGGGAGTTGCTGGAAGCGTTCAAGCGAGAGCAGGAGCGAGCCGCGAAGAGGCAATGGGGAGACTACTCGGATCTGGATGGCACGGGACCCGCGGGTGATGGGACTGGTGGTGACGGCCTGGCGGCGCCTGCGGCGAAGAAACAACGAGGTGCGGACCTTTTTAGCTCCAAAGGTGCTCTGTTGTATTCCCAGCACGTCTGAGGGGTCAGTCTTTTCACAGCAGATTTGAGCCTGTCAGGGGAGTGCCCCCCATGTTTATTGACAAGATAGCCCAAGACATATTATTTCCACTGGATGCTCTCATCACGGTTTTGCGTTCAGCACGCGAGGGCAAGAGTGGGGCCAATGTCATCAAGTGTATCGAAAAGCGGCTCAATGACCGTGGTCAAATCTATGAGTGTATCGAGGACTTCCAGGTCATGGAGGAAGTGCAGAACATTCGGTATGCGGAGGTCAGTCATGCGTTTCACGTTTTCTGGTCCGTCTACGCTCAGCTGCACCCCAGGTATACACTGTTGCACATGCAGCATCTGGATGAATTGAACCAGATGATGCAGGCGGGCAAGGATGTTAAAGACATCCTCGAGTTTGATGAGGAGGCGCGGGGGCATTACATTTCCCTGGGGGATGAGGCCTGGATCGTGCGCAACGAAAGTGTGCGCAAGAAACTGATGGCAATACGCGTGCGCCCCACATACAAAGAAAAAGTTGTGCTGGAGGCCATACGCTCGGGTCGTGGAATCAGGGGGTCCCAGATGGACGCCCCCTCCTCGGGTGGCAGGGGCCAATCACAGGAGTCTGCCAGGAAGGCCAAGAAGCCCAAACAAAGCAAGGCCAAACAGTTCAAGCTGTGTTTCAAATACAACGAGGCGGGCAGCTCTGCTTGCAAGAAAAAGAAGGAGGACTGCCCCTTCAAACACAAGTGTTCCAAGTGTTTCGGGGACCATGGCTTCTCGAAATGCGATGGTCGTGGCCCAGGTTTCCTGGACAACTGAGCCCCGATGTACGAGCTGGCCTCGACATCAAAGGGGCGGGTCTGTATCACTGTGATTCAGCACATGTCAAGTGGAAATAAAACAGAGCCCGACAAAGAAACAAATGCTGTCTCTTGCTTTCACGTCACTTGCATTTATCTATGCAGGTCCGATCGATCTGCAACGAGCGGAAATTCGCACCCCAGTGTGTTGGCGGGTGCTTCAGCGATTTCTGAAGATGCACCCCGATCGGGACTTTGCCATGAGGGTGGTCAATGGTTTCCGCTATGGATTCAGTTTGGGGTTGGCTCGTGAACCACAACCTTGGGCGGACCCTCCCAACAGGCCGCTGGTGGAAGAAAAACCCAACTCGGCTTGGGACTTAATCTGCACAGAGATCAAAGAAGGTGCAGTTCTGGGGCCATTCGATGTCAGGCCACTTCCCAACCTTTTGTGCACCCCCATCAACATCGTTGAGAAAGAGATGTCATCAGGCAAGTTCCATCTCATTCAAGACCTCTCGTACCCCTGGGGAGACGATTCCAATGGTGTGAATGCAATGGTGCCCAGCCAGAACAAAAAGGTCAAATACCAGGGCGTGGATACTGTGATCGAGATGGCGCAATGCTTGCGCCCACACTTCCCCGATGGTTTGTGGGGTTGCAGAATGGATATCTGCCAGGCTTTTCGTCAATGCCCGATCCGCCCATCTGAGTGGCACCTGATGGGTTTCAAGTTTCATGGCCAGTACTTCATGGGCACTCAACTGCCTTTTGGAGCCTCGGCCTCGTGCAAGGTCTTCGAAGACGTCGCACAAGCCATCGAGTGGATTCTCAAGAACCGTACGGGGGTCGACACCATCTCCCATTATTTGGATGATTTCTTCCTGCTGCGAGGGCTGCTCCAACAGCTCAGCAAACTCATGCGACAATTTCACAGCCTGGTGGATCAACAGATCGGATTACCAGTAGCACTGAACAAAACTATAGGCCCGTTGCAGTGTGTGGCATTTCTTTGGCATGGATCTGAACTTTATCCTCTACTGCATCCAATTGCCCACGCAAAAACGCAAGAAATGCATGTGGTGGATCGAGTATCTTCTGGAGGCTTTTGACTCTGGATGATTCATCTCGGTCAAGGATCTCCAAGGGACAGCTGGGGTCCTGAACTTTGCGTGCAATGCTCTGCCCGCAGGATGCACATTCTTGGCGAGGCTGCATGCACTGCAGCACGCGCAGGGGGACAGTGTCTCACCCCGCAAGGTCACACAGGAGGTGCGAAGGGCCTGCTACTCTTTCGAACCTTCCTCGCGGATGACAGCCCGCTTCTCGTGAGCTCCGTGCCATTCACGATTAGGCTGCCGGTGGATGACCCCACGCTGCCAGAGATCTACACAGATGCGGCAGGAAACCCCACCTTGGGTTTTGGCCTGTACTTTGACGGCCAATGGGCTTGGGGTTCGTGGGCAGACACCCCCTGGTTTCAGGACAGCCATCTGAAGGCCCACCAGATGATCTACCAGCTGGAGGCTTTTGCCGTCACTCTGGCCCTGCACCTCTGGGCTCTGCAGCTCCGGGGTCGGACAGTGCGCATGCGCTGTGACAACTAGGCGGTTGTCCACAGCATCAACAAATGTTCCAGTGCAATCGCCTGTGTGATGCAACTCATCAGGGAAATCGCCCATTTGTCCATGCAATTCCAGATTCATGTGACGATCCAGCACATGGAGGGGGTCTCGAACATAGCAGCGGATCTTCTCAGTCGGGCACGCATCGACGACTTCCGGCGGGCCTGCCCCAACACAGACAAATGGCCAACATCGATGCTAAAACAGCTGTGGCCGGGATCCTGGACGCCCTCAACATCGACCACAGTAAGTGGTACATGGGCTTGCATCCAGCCAAAGCCGCGGTGGTCAAAGTCTTCGCGGCGCTCTGCCAAAAGAAAGGACTCCCGTTGGAACTGAGTCCCAAGACTCTGGGCTCCTTCCTGGGCGACCTCCATGAGAGGAAGATGGGTGTGGCTTCAGTGACGAAAGGCTGGGCAGTAATCCAGCTTCTCGTGGAGGGTGCTGGCCTGATCATTCCCCCAGGAATCTGGGAAGTTTACGACATGGTGGTGGTGGAGGCCAAGCATTGTTAGCCGTTACCCAAGCGAAAATCCCCATCACGCATGACCTCACGAAACAACTCTTGGAAGCCGTGCCGAAGGTCTTCGCAGGCTATCGAGCGCTTCTCGTGCCAGCAATGTTCCTGACCACGCATGGAGGGTTGCTCCGAGTGTGCGAGTACTCATCGGACAATTTCTATGAGCTCGCACGAAACGCGCTTTGTCCATCGAATGACGTTAGGGTTCACTCTCCCTTGGCGATGAGTGACTGCGAGATAGCATCACGCGATGACATTGGAGGTCAATTTTACCATGGTCTCGAGAGCCAGCTCGAGAGCGCAAAGTGCTTGAGAGCCAGCTCAAGTGACCATGTTAAAATTGACTGACAGCGGAGGCAAGTGGGGCATTTCAAGCACATGTCACTCATCATCATTGATGAGTGAACACACGTCTCCTCCGCGCTGGCAGGTCAGCCTTTGAGAAGTGGGTCACTGCGCTTGGTTGAGTGTGCACAATGTCATGTGGTCTGGAGGTCAAGGATTTTGCCACTTTAGTTCCTGTCTTCGTAGAGTTAACATGTACAAAAATTTTGTCTTGGTTTCTTACTCACATTTGTGTATTTTGGTGATGTCCAGAACAAGTCATTTTGTTCCTGGGAGTGACGACAGCGATGAAGAGAATTGCGCAGGCGAAGTTTTGCTGGAGAAGACGCTCACAAGGATCATTTTTGACCTTTATGCTGAGTAAGTAATCATGTTGAACACTTTTGACGTCTTTTTGTTTTTCTCTGAGCAAAATGCTTGCGATGTTGAATTGTCTGCTTGCTGGTAGTGCAGCAAAGGGCATCCCCCGAAACACATCAGTAGCAGCTTCCTTTGATCTTTTTGGGAATTCCCTGCAATGACGTCAGTACAGGTTTTTCTGGTGCGGCTCGGAAAACAAAAATTTGAATATTTCTCTTGTTTTCAGTGAAGCACCGACATCAACGCAGAACACAAGTGGACCATCCTTCAACCTGGGCTTCTCCGGTGACCATGACATGAGTTCGAGCGCGTCGGATGACACAGAAGATGACTGCACTGTGGTGACCTCCATGGCTAGATCTACACCATCAATCCAGAGACTTTCGCCATCGGACTGTGAGGTGTACGAGCATGAACCTGAGGACATTGAGGCGTTGCAGAACAGTCAGGGTCTTGTGCCTTACAGTCAGACATTGCAAGAGGATGAAGACGACAACAGTTCCACCACTAAAACAAGTGCCACCCGCTTCAAGGCTCCAAGCTCCGACTTCGACCTCGAGAAGCTAAGTTCTAAAACCTTTGCTGCTGCTACCGAAAAAAAGATCCTTTGGGCCACAAAATTGTACATGGAGTGGAGGGAGTCATGCCTCACTTCTGGTGAAAAGGGTGACATTTTCAAAGCCAATTTGAATGCAGTCGACATCGATCCCAAGTGCTTGTGTCGGTCTCTCTGTTGTTTCCTCAATGAAGTACACCGAGTTGATGGTGAGGAGTATCCTGGCAACACTCTTTATTCCCTCATGATAATGTTGTAACTGTTCTTTGAGAAGCAGGGTAAGGAGTGGAGACTCCTTGAGGGCAAAGTCTTCCATCCAGTGTGAAATACATTGGATAATTTGATGAAGTCGCGCGCTCTGTCTCATATCTCAAAAGTGGCAAACAGTTCTGACCCGATTAGCCAAGATGAAGAGGATCATTTGTGGGATGAAGGAGTCCTCGGTGAGGATGAACCAGATGTGCTCTGTGATATGATCATGTATTTAGTTGGGCTAAGTTTTGCGCTCCGGGGAGGGAGGGAACAGCGGGCATTGTGATGTCCAGGATTTGAACCCCAAATTCAAGTCAAAAGGAACGATGAAGGCATTGAATTCCTTGAGTACCATGAGGATTTGCGCACCAAAACAAACCAAGGAGGGTTGAACAGCAGAAAAGTGACACCCAAAGTAGTGCATGTGTACGGGCATAGTAACATCGAGCGCAACATTGTGCGATTGTACAAGAAGTATGTGTTGCTTTTGCCTCAAGAAGGCAAGTGTCCGGCGTTGTACAAGTATTCTTTGGCAAGGGGAAGGCGCAGTGGGCACACATGGTACTCGGACAAACCCCTCAGTATTAATACCGTCACCAAAACGGTGAAGAGCATGATGCAGAAAATTGGAGCTGAAGGCTGTTTCACTAACCATTCACTCAGAGTCAGTGCAGCGACAAGGATGTTTAGCTCAGGAATTGAGGAGCAAATAGTCAAGGAACGAACAGGACATAGGTCCGATGCTGTTCGCGCCTACAAGCATACCTCAGAGCACCTTTTGGAAGCCGCAGAGCATGCCATGATCGGGGACAAATGTCCACCTACATGTACAGTGAGTCACCCTGAATCAGGTGATAAAAGTTTGACGCTGCATGTCAAACTTGAAGACCAGGGTGTCACAGTTTCTGATGAAAAGAGTGGGTCATTGTCAGACTTCTTGCGCAGGGTCGATGAGCGCAGCGATGTAAAACACGTCAAGTTTGAAGTCCAGTTTTGTGACTGAAAAATTCATGTTGCTCCAGTCAATTAACAAGTTCCTGTTCTTTTGACATTTTGACTATGTTTCATGGTTTGTTTCTGCGAAGACATTTCATTCTCAGTGTGTTGGTTTGAGTAATAAATTTTCTTGCAGCAAACATGTCAAATTTGTAGTCATGAACGACGTCGACAACATCGCGATCGCGTGAGTGACTGACCAGTAACGCAACGCTGCGCAAACAGGCTCGAAAAGGCCGGCCTGCCAGCGCGGGGGAGACCACGCGCTAAGGGCGGCGGGCGTGAAGATCAAGGAGCAGGGACTGTGCCTGTTTTTTGATCACTGCAAAGGATCCTCAGCTCCATCGGAATGGGTCATCAAGTGGGCCAGTGTGGACCCGGCGTTCAATTTCCGGGAACAGCTGGAAGCGTACCAGGCAATCCGCCCCCCGTCGGAGTACTTCTCCTGTCGTGAGGACGGTAGCCCCCTCCGTTCCAAGGATGTGGGCGACTATTTGGACCTGTGCCTCATGCACACCGACTGGTGGCACCTCAACGTGACCTCGCACAGCTTCCGCGTGGGACAGGCCACGGAACGTTTCCAGGCTGAGGACAACATCCAGAACATCCAACGCATGGGTCGCTGGACGGAGAGGTCCAACGCATTCGAAACGTACCTGCGTCCAGGATCAGCAGCCCTGGACCCGCAGGAGTTTGCTGAACTTTTTCCGGGGAATGTCTGGCAGTGGACGGAGAAGCATCTCAGCTGGTTGAAGGATCACGTGACGAGGCCCACCAAGGAGGGTGAGGCACACCCTCACATGCAGCAACTCACGGAGCTGTTCCAGGCAGAGCCCACGCACTTTCCCATGCAGGGTGCCATCGCGGAACACTGCATGCTACGCCAACGTAAGGCCTCCAAGAAATATCTGGTGACTGCCCAGTCGAAACAGTTGAAGGCAGCTCAACAAGTCAAGGCCTCGTTACGCGTGCAACATCAGATTCAGACATACTTACAGCCGGCCATCCAGATGCCGCCGCAGAAAATGCTTCCGGTGGAGGAGGAGGACCACCCTTGTCTGGTCTGTTCAGCCCGAGCGGCAGAGCACAAGGAACTGAAAGCCGCGCTGGGTGAGAAAACAGCCAGAGTCCAGCAGCTGGAGCAAGAGCTGTCGCATGCTCACTCAAAGTTGCGACAAGTGGTGCGGGCTAAAGATGTGCTGGAAGCGAAGTTGGACAACTGCCTGAGCGTGTCGAAATTATCTTCTTCACCGGCTCGCTCACCAGCACCCCTCGATATCGCCACGCCCATTACGGTGGGGGGGGGGGTCAGATGCCCCAGAGGATCAGCCGACAGATTTGGATGGAGAGTTGGGCTCAGAGGCCACGGCAAACCAGTGCCTGGGGCGGATTTGTTTTCATCAGCGGGCACTTCATCCTCGTTGGACACCGACATGGAGGTGGACGAACAACGACAACCCAGAAGGGCGCCCAAGCGACGGGCGGCAAGACTGCAGTCGTCCTCGGACTCAGAGAGCAAGGAGGAGTCCCCATCGCCATCAGGGGCCTCGACACGTGACAAACTGGTTGAAGATTCGTCTCGCATGCTGGCACGGATCTCCGATGAGATACACCGGCCCAAGTACTCATGGAAATCAGTTCGTTCCTCGGCAGATGCCGTGTTTGACAAATACTGGCAAAAGGTTCGCAAGGCCGACGGGGAAGCGGCACGGAAATCCATGCTCCAGGAGCGGGAGAAGGTGCGCTACTTTCTGTGCCATCGCCTGGACCCTGTTTTCAGGGAATGGCGTTTGTACAGCAACTCGACCACCCGTTGGCGTTGGGACAAGCCCCCACCGAAAGCATCCATCTCGGATGTCATCAAAATTCAGGTGAACGCAGCCTATTACAAATGTGTGACTGAGGGCATTGCGGCACTCCCTGAGGAGCGGGCTGAACCCCTCACCCGAGCTGAGGGGCGCACAGTTCTGGATCGATTACATCTTGAGGGGTTTCATGTCAACCCAAAGTTTTATCCACAGGCCCCTCCACCCGAGGTGGTCACCGAGGTGACATGCCTGGGTCGGGGTAATCGTGAAAAGGGTCTGCATGAAGCGTTCAACAGCCTCCCCACGAAACGCTGTCGCTACTCGTCCAGCAGCAGTGACAGTGATTGACAGTTGAATTCTCGGGTGCTGAACCCCTGCAGTGTTGGACATATTGGGTGAAAATAAAGCCTCATGATGAGTTCGGTACTCACTGTTTTGTACTTTTGGTTGCGGTGGCGAGTGGTTAGCTTCGGGCGGACTCCGGAAGCCGATGGCTTGGCAGCTGAAACGAGACAGAATGTATGGCCCGACCAGCTCCCACGGATGAGTGGTTTGCCGGTCTGGACACAAATTACTTTGGTTGGTTCCCTTGGAGGCTGGCCTCCTTCGGGTTGGCCTGTGTGATGACCGCTATCGCAAGCTGAGTGGTTCCATCATCCCTGCGGGTTGGCAGTGAGTCATGTTCATGACACAGGCCATCTTGGGCATGTCTGACAGGTGAAGCCACAGGCGCACACCTGTCAACAGATGTCAATTGCAATTCACTCAAGGAATTGCCATGACCTTTGGCTGAATTGCAACTGACCCCTATCCAGGGGGTCATTGCAATTGGGGTCAAGGCCAGGTCAAGGTCACTGACCTGAAACCTGACCTGGGTCAAGGTCAACAGCTTGACCTGACATGACCCCATGTGGTCCCAAGTACTGGTCTTACTTCCTGACCAATCACCAACCAAAGTCTCTTACAGTTGGACAAGCAGGGGCGAACCAATTCTAGCGTTAGCAAAGAATTGTGGTTTGTGTCATTTTGTTGTCTGACCATGCACATGAACACAGTCAAGAAGCTACCATTTGTGGACGCGCTTTTTCAACAGAGCAAAGGTCGCGCAGATAAACTCGCGGCAAAAAGTTTGGTTTTTCACATCAGCGGGCAAAAAACTTTCCTTCCTGGGTCTGAGAGGGAGAGAGGGAGGGAGGGAGGGAGGGAGGCGCTCGGAGACCATGGATTCACCCCAGCAGCAGCACAGAACGAACAGTGAGCTTGTGTTGATGGGTGAACACAGACAGCCAAACCTGCGATGGGTTGATGTGCGCATGAAGGTTTCGGAGATCTCGGCGATTTTGCAGAACTCCTCGATTACTTTCCAAAAGAATGTTTCAGGTGGTCAAAGGCGTTGCCAACGGGAAACTTCCCAGGAAATAAGTGGTTACCAAGCTGGAAGCCTCTCGTTGCAGAGCCCCCTCCCCGCAAACACACACACACACACACACACACACACACACGACCACACCCCTCCCTTGCCAAAGACATGTCCACTGGGAGATCAGGGCCGTCTGCCAAGAGCTGGTGTTCACTAGTGGGGTGTCCACAGGGGAGTGGTGGTAACCCCGTCTTGGCCACCGCCCTTTGCAAACTGTTCTCATAATTTTCCCCTGCTCTGGCTTTACCTGATGCACGCGGCGTGCGGCAAGTTAAAGAAGCTGCGCAGTGGCAGAGATGAATCGTTAACCCTGAAGGAATGGTGCAGATCAAAATTATTATCTTTGCATTTATCAATCGTTTGTGCTGCACAAAAAGAAGCTGAAATGTGGGCCACGTCACGCCCGTTCATACTGCAAGGACAGATGTCTGTCACGCGCTTCTTCAGCGCAGGCGAGCGCGCAATGCGCGGTGGGAGAACGCAAAACTCTCCTTGCGTCGGATTGATGACACAACATCAGAAATGGAAGAAACTTTCATCGGCAACGGGTGGTCCACAAGGTGCGCGAAACACAGGTCGATTGTGCAAATTTTTAAATTTTACTCCAAACTACACACACGCTCGACGCTTGTTCACACATACGTGCACGTATTTTGCAGCATCCAAAGAAAAACACTTGTACTCGTGCTACTCACTCGAACACGGATTATTTCTGTGCAGACACAGTGCATGGAAACCGGTAATCACTTTTCACATCTGTCAAATATGAGGTCCAGAACTCTTTGTATCTCGTCCTCAAACACTAGTTGCAGGGCGTGTGTTACGTTCATTCGGATAACGCGATGGTCACGATATTCTGATGTTACGATCGTGATGTAATCTTTAAAAGACATTGTGATTGCAGGCCCCATCTCATCGCGAAATATTGTGACATTCCTGGGGAAATCAGTTACAACTTCCGGAACTTTGGGGTTGTTAAGGAAGGAATGTTCTCTGAATGGCAAGAATGGGTATTCGTGGAAGTGACGAATGCAGGGACCAAAGAGTTGCACGAAGTTGCAGTCGTTTGTACCACAAGCAAACATTGGGAAAACGAGGATCCTTCCCAGGATGTTGCTGATTTGGAAGGCATTTTTGAGCACTGCTGCTTGCTGAGCTTTTGACAGGTTCTTCTTCAAGAAGTCAATCTGTAGATAGCGGTTCATCGTGGAGCTATAATACCTGAAGCGGAATGCAAATGTGTGCAATAAAAATTATTCTGCAGGCAGTGTTTCAGAATTTACGCAAAATCGGAGCGACAGCCATTTTTCCAACAGACGCTTTTTCTCCAGGACAACAGCACTTTCAGTCACAAGGATGGGAAGCTGCCGGTCAATTTGCTCTCATTTCAGCACCAGAATGCATTCATTCACTTGTTGGGTCGAAAAAAATATACGTACTCGTTTTGATCCAGTGACCACCACAGCTGTTCCTTGAGCAGATAGGCCTGAGCCGCCGGTTCATCGTCCAATCCACAAATTCGCACAGCGACACTCGATTTCACCGAGCAACCAAGAAATTTTTTCTTGACAGAAGAAGAATGTTCTTCATCATTGTTTCGTTCGCAAAATGCTTCGTCATCCAGCACGCCGTACCGAAGTGGCTTGATGAAAACTCTACTCAGGATGTTGGGCACAGTTCCGAGGTGATGACGGGTCGTGAATGACACGGAGGCTTTTGTTGGGTGAATCAGGTGAAAGCCCGGACGAGAACGGCTGCAGGTATTCCGGGTGGAAACGACGTCGTAGCCTCCGTAAGATCTCAGATGCACCAATGGATTCTTCAGGAAAACCACATCGGGCGACACGAAGAACACCGAAATGTTGACTTGAAGGGCATGAAGAATCACTGAGTTCTCGATGTTTGTGCTTGGGCTCAGGAAGATTGATGTTAAGTTGAAGATTCTGGTGCAGAACAAACACTAGTTACAACAGTTGTGCGCATCGAGATACTGTACCTGTGCGCTTCTTTTCAAACGGCATGCAGATACCAACAAAACAAGGAAAGACGATTGCATGCCCCTCTTCTGCATCACGAAAAGAAGGGTCGTTTTTTCACAGTATTTTTGTTTTCACTGCCTTGTTTTCAAATTCAAAACGCGGCCATTTCAAAACGATACTTGCGTGACACCATTGTTCCGTAACCATGCGCACGCTGCCAAATCCAGGCACACAGCTACGAAGTTGGTGATGTTGAACCTGAGGATCGACGACACGAAGAAATTGACGGCCAGGTCCTTGTGACGCTCATCCACAACACTGAGGACAACAAAGCCTCGCTCAGAATGAAGAGAAACTTGAGTCTGGAATTTCGCGAGTTCCGCAGAGTCACTGAGTACGAAATGTTCATCAAGACTCATTCCCGCTGACTTCGGGAGTCTTGGAACAACTGTACACGTCACAGCAAAGCAAACGACACCGACGAAAAGAATCCGTTTGCACTTCGTTGTCCGTTTCCATCCACAGCCCAATTTGGTCATTTCTTCGGCATCAATGTAGACGGCACTGGAACCGTTTTGCGTGAAGAACTCACTGATAAAAATGCTGTCCTTTGAACAGTCACGAAGTTTCTGTGCAACAAAGCATTGATCAGTCTCGGGATACACGGTGCTGCAGGACGTGGTTCATTGATCTTGTAAAGACCATGACCTGCTTTGCAATTCTCATTGATCGATGATACAACCTGTTTTTTCTTGTGTGTGGGAAAACAAGATACTCGTACACCTTTTTGGGGTCAACGTCGCATTTCCACAACAGCCGCACACGAAAACAAAAGATTGGTGTATGTTGTCAATCTGACCTGCCTTGCCATCATTGGCTGTTCTCATGAACCAAGCTTTTGCTATAGATATTCATAAAGAAAAGGTCAGTGACAATGTTGCGTGCCGTCATTCTATCGCAGTCACCAAATCATCCATGAAGGTACATCCTGAAGGTGAACTGCCATGCACGCTGGACCTGCGTTTGTCACATTTTAACTTGTCGTCAGGCTTTGTCAAGTCTGCAACCCACAGTGGGTGCATTGAGAGCTGGGGTGGGACCTGTCCTGAAATTTTATCTTCAGGAAGGGTGAGTCGGATCTGCCCAAGTGGAATGGGAGACTACACAGAGTGAGGACCTACCCACCAACCTAGGTGGTAGGGGAAGAGCCAGCCAAACTTTTCAAGCACCTCCCCCCCTCAACAGCTTGGTCTTTAGAGATACCATGAGGTCCTACCCCTGCCAGAACGTCACGCCTCGAGCTGTTTCCAATGCACAACACACGCGCTCGCTCCGAAGGACGCGCCTGTATGAAAAACAAAGAGAAGATTCGTCAATCGTCACCAACACCCGCACTATATCATGGATTACGCACCAAACCCCCACTTTCTTGGATCATCCAGTTGCTCTCACCAGCCTTTGCGCAGCTTAGATCCCACCTTTTTGGTGCTGTGGGCATTGAAAGGCGGTGTGCATGCTTCTTGAGTGGCTGACTTGCAGTATTGTACGAGTGCTGTGATAGACTGCATGGTCTGTTGCATGCAAACTGTCACTCTGAAAGTTGATGTGTCCTGGAGCTCCACTTGTTCCACTCTTTGAAATGTGCCCACCGTGTCACCCAGAACCACCCATGAAAGTCTTGAGGTTCGAAGTGCCTGGCAGGTTGACACGAAACATTTTGCTTGCAATGCTGACCGTGTTTTACCATACGCTTTGGTGTTTCGAGATAGATTTTATCCAAATCGCATTGTGTTGCCGCTGTTGTGTAATCGAACCACCTCCAATCGAACCCTCGGTTGTCAGTTCAATCACATATGATTCTTTCCCACTCTCCTATGAAACTGTCACTTCACCCCAGCTTCAGGTATATACATAAACATTTTCACCCCTCACTCTGGGCTTCCTTAGAACTCTGAAGCTTAGGAAAGTGACAATAAACTAAGCTGAAACCTATATGGGACTCCACTTTTGCAACCTGGTCTGTGGACAGGAGGGATTGGCTCCTCTCCTGACAAATGCAGTGAAATGGTTCAGCCAGCTGAACGCCTACGGAACGATGCTGGCCTGAACACCCATACATAACACCGCATTTTGTTCGAGCACGGCACACCATAACGTGCACACCATGCCCTCTGTTGCAATGTTTTCAGTTATCCACCTCAACTTTTGTTCTGCGTGGTGACATTAGCCTTGAACATTTTATTGGCGGTTTAGCATTTCCATTTTCGAAAACGTGGCAGCACGTCAATCATTTGATTTCAGTTTTGAGGTGGAGAAGAGCACCAGTTAGACTGTGACTCAATCATTTCGGAAACATTCAGGTGAACGTCGAATGATAATCCGAGTACCTTGTCCCCTCCGAACACAGAGAACGCGTTCAAGTTGAAGAGAATAACAGGGAAAAACACGAAGTGACCAGTGGAGCATGAGATGTCAATCGTAGACGATTCCATTGAATGTCCGCAGCGAATTGTAAGACACCATAACTGATTTTAATGGATCGTAGAAATATAGACGGAAGATCTTCAGCAGCCACTGAGTGGTCCCTTTCCTGCAGTTGAGAATTTCCGCCAGCGTCTTGCTCAGCCTGGGATCGAAGTTCCATTCACCAGTGTAAGGCACAGTCACTTCCAGCACAGACGTGTGTTCGTAACCTTTCAACTTGTTCAGGATCGACCCGCGTTTGAGATTTTCAAACTCAGTCAATCGCACCTCGGAGGCAATTGATTTTTTCACTGATTTTGGGATGAGTGGATGTTTCAAGAAGATGTGTTCCCTGTATTTGTCTCCGAAACGTTTGTCCAATGGTCCAATACAGAGTCCGAACAGCTGGATGAAGTTGCAGGGGTTGCCATTGCAGTGGAATTTGGGCAGAATCAACGTTCTGTTCAGCAAAAACGACAGTTGAAATCCATTTTGCAATGCCACAGTTTGCTCCTCTTTTGTGAAGTCTTTTGTTCCAGGAATTTTCAATTGAAGATACTTTCGAGTGGTCGAACTGTAGTACCTGGAAAGAGAAAACCTGTTTTGTGAACACTGCACAAGAGCAAAACAAAAGCGGCCACACTGAAAGGACTTCACTGGCGTTGTCCTCCAACGAAAACTCGGAAGCGCAATCTGTTTCCAAATGGCAAGAGTGAGAAGTCCCACGGACCTGTTATTTTTTGTTTTAGATTCAGAAATTTTCACAACATTTTGCAAGCAGGGTGTCTGGTAACTTTCTTTGAACTCTTGTTGTGTAATCGAACCTTGTTGTGTAATCGAACCATCATCACTCGAACACTCGTTATTCGGTTCGAGCACACATGTTCTTTCCCACGCTCCTCTGAAGCTGCACCTGTAGCACAGCTTCAGACCCCATGTATAAAACTGACTGTATTCCTGTTTTCTGGGCTTTGCTTCTCTAAAGCTCAGGTAAGTGCGAATAAAACCTTTCCTGCAGACCACATACATGTGACTAGTTCTATGCAACCTGGCCAACAGGGATGGGAGACACCGGCTCCCTTCCCTGGGTGAACGCTGTGAACAGGCTCTGCCAGCCGATGGCTCTGGTATGATGCTGGTATGAGCACCCATACATAACATGGAGGTTCCACTGATCAACCTTGAAAGAGTGAGCGCTCATTAACATTATTATCATTCGCCATGAAACTTTGTTTCGGTTTCCATTGAGAAGCTGCAACAACGTTTCCATTCATTGACTGAGTGAGGTATGATGAATGAAACTGGTCTAACAGCTGTATTTTAACGTTAACCAAGTTCATTCATGCGACCATGCACCCTTGAGGATACCCCAGTAGGTACATACATGTACAATATTTTTGCGGCGCAAAGAAAAGTCATAGACGAGCACTGAAATATGCTCTACAAAGTTTATTTGAATCCTCGTATGCATGATCCAGAACAACTGGCAAGATTTTTGGCAATAAAATTGTTGGATATCAAAAATCGACCAGAAGAGGAACAGTTGCGAATTCACAACTTCGTAAATTTGTTGACGGAGAAGCGTCTTCCTGAAACAAGACTCAAAGCAGCAGGTCATACACCTTGGGAAATGGTTACAAATTTTGTTGAGTGGATTGAAGAGTTTGGCACATATATCCCTTTGTATCGTTGGACAACTGGTGAGAGAGTTGAAGTTGAGAATGGTTTAGTTTGGAACACATGTGACAGACATTATTATTTGTTGTGCATTTTCCAAGAAGAAGGTGTGCCTGAAGGTGTTCAATATGATCCTGATACCAACACCAATCCCGCTACCTGATCCTAATCCTAGAGATCATCAATTAAACGTCCACAGTGATTTGGATCCTGAGCTAGTGCCTAATGGCAACCAAAATCAGAATCCACATCGCAATCCCAATCCTAGACCCAGGAGAATGGGGGATGATTTCAAACTGACAGCAATTTCAAAATTGCCAAAGTTTGATGGAGAAACAGAGGGACACAAGTGTCCAATCACTTTCAAGATTCAAACTGAAAGTGCTTGGGAGTTCATCAATGGTCTTGCCACACCACAGGGCAGACTCACGGATGATATTCGTGAAGCCCAAGG
>JAAUXT010055054.1_pt1 | contig 16167 bp, 13 predicted proteins | sample 7278171 | NCBI WGS metagenome assembly JAAUXT01 (sample SAMN14350112, study PRJNA611818) | marine sediment metagenome | isolation source: surface marine sediment (1.8m) | place: French Polynesia: Moorea | collected 2018-08 | reverse complement strand
ATCAGGAATGATCAAAAAAGCCCAAAAAGATGACACTTACCACTCGCGTCTGAAGACGACGATTCGCTCTCCGACAAAGAGCGCGGGTGTTTTTGCACACAAAATGGCTCTCCAGGAGTAACAAAAATTGCGTTTGCGTTTGCATTGGCCAAATCTGCTAAAAATACAACACGTAAAACAGCCCACATACACGTTCCTGTGAATTTTTGCATTGCGTTGACCAAATCTGCCAAAAATACAAAACGCAAAATATCACATGTACACGCAAATACAAAAAGTTGCGTTTGCGTTTGCGTTCACGTTTACGTTTCTGCTCCTGCTATAAGTCTCTTTTGTCACTCGCTTCACTGCATCGTGTTGTTCAGCTGCCGTCATTGTGAACTGGTAAAGTGAATGTGTGGCAGAAGACTTGATCCATTTGTCGTAGATTTGCGGAGAAAACGCAGCGTGTGTTCGCGAGGTTCTGAGCAACCTCAGCAGATTCCGATTTTTAGTTGGCGATGTAGCGTCACACCGCGACGGCCTATTTTAGGCTGTTTTAGCAGCAGGCTCCGCAGCCGCAAAACTTACACGTAACACGTAGCTTGCATCTGCTAAAACTCCCCTTTGTTGCGTCGTCGGCAGGTGAAAATATGAATCCGGTACGGTCACGCGTCAACGTCACTGCCATTCAACCTGTGTGTCTACGCCACGTAGTCAGTTTAGGTAGCGACTGGTGCATCACAGCCAATTTTTCTTTTGTCTACGTTTTGAATGGCTCTTGTGGGTCGTTTTTGTCACGCGCTTGCAACGTCACAGCTTCATATGGTTCAACCTTCCATCTCATTGTGAAATTTTTACCTCAATTTGGGAGTCGTAGCCGCACCGCTCAGATCCGTAAAGTGTGTTTCCGTAAAGTGCGTTTTGATGTTTTATCATTTTTAGCGCCGAGCAAAAGTTGCGCGTTTTATGCGAATCTGTTTGATTTCCAAGTGGATCTTGAACCACGCAACAATGAGAAAACTTGAGAAACCTCCACTTGAATCCGGCATGGCTGTTTTGTGAATCATGTGTTTCAGAAATAAAAAAAAGTACAACGGGTTGGTGCGAACGAGTTGAGTCAAAGCAAACAAAATTTGTGCGGCACCTTGTTTCCTGGAGCGCTGTGCGATATCGACTGGGTTCGTTGCGCATTGACGCAACACCTCTTCATTTGACCAATTTAGTGCGAGAGCCAGGAATCCAAAGATTGGTGAAACAGGCTCGGTCCCAAAATTCGACATCGTTGGTGCAATGCCTGGTGCAAGAGAGTGCGTGTGCACATATACCTGACCAGAGGCCGGGGGGCAGGAGGGGGTCGTCGTCTGAGTTGGACCCTTGGAACAAAGTGCAAGGACGTGCTCGTGCGTTGGTTGGTCTCTATCCAAAACCGAGTTTGGACGGTTTTCGTCTTTCAGTTTGCATTTACCATCGCAAACGGGACCTGCGGTGAAGACTGCTGCAGTGAAAAATTCTTGTTTGGTGGTGGATTTGGGTTCCTACGCGACGTGTGAACGTTTCCACTCTGGTTTGACTTTCACATTGATTTCTTCACAGCTTTTTTCCGAAGCGTTTTCTGCTGTTTGCTTGGCTGATGTTCATACATCTGGTAAAAGCAGAGACAACGCCAGTTGTTGTCAAAAGCTGCCAACACAAAACAAACCTCACTTTCCGAGCGCAAATGTTGTTTTCCGTAATTCGTAGAAACGCAATGAATGGAATGCAAATCTGGAACTTTTGGCACCTTGAGCATGAGCAGAAGTTAAAATGAAAACTTCAGCTGTTCAAGAGAAAAGAGATGTTGGAGCAGTTCTGAAGGACTTTTGTGACAACACCTCAGTGCACGGTATGCGCTGTGTTGTGAGGAGTGGCCCAGTGTGGCTCACATTAGCATGGGCAGCAGTGGTTATTTTTGCCTTTTCTGGACTGTGCTTTCAGGTACACTGGATTATTTACAACTACACACAATACAAAACTGTGGTGAACAATTATCATAAGCCATATTATTACTTTCCTGATGTGACTATTTGCAGTGAGAATGGCATCAGCATGTCCAACATGAGAGCTGTTGCCAAAGAATCCAAAGAAGTTCAGTGTCTTTTGGATTTGATCACAAACAGTGAAATAGAAAGCAAAACTGACAATTGCACCTTGAACTACATTCCTCAAATTAGTACTGTTTTCCATGCTCTTGGAAAAGAAGTGTCAAGGAAAATTGGTCACCAGTTTGTGGACATGATTCTTGACTGCAGGTACAAGGGAATGCCCTGCAGTCAAAAAGACTTTGAACTGCATCAATTTTCAAGATATCTGAACTGTTATATTTTTGTGAAAGACAGATACAAAAGAACCCTGAGAGGAGGAAGTGATTCTGGTTTGTCCCTGATCCTTTACAGTGAGCAATCAGATTACAAAATACCTTATAGTAATGGTGGCATCAATGATAATTTGGATGGATTCCATGTTGCACTGGTCCCACAAAAAACTTCACCAACCGTGGGGACTTTTGGTTGGGGAATTCCTTTGGGTACTGCTGTTGCTGTGAGTTTCAAAGCAGAGGCATACAGACGTTTGCCAGAGCCATACAGCAAGTGTGTACCAGTATATTGGCACAAAGAGCACGTGTATTCCTTTCAAGAATGTATCAACAAATGTGCTTGTCAAAGAGTTGTTGAGGCATGTGGTTGCCTTCCCACCACAACCCAGGTCAGAAGAAATCACTCAGAATCAGAAACACCAAGTTGTGCAAGTGAACTCTTCACAAACAACACCAAAACAATAAAAATGCTCTATTGTGAGTCAATCACTGAACAAAATGGCTCTGACTGCAACTGTCACGTACCTTGTCACGAAGAAACTTACCCTCTGTCAGCGTCAGAGTCCAGCTGGCCGGCTCAGAGGTCCATCGACTCCTTCCCCAATTACATATTTGAACACCATTACAAAAAGGACAACTTGAAGGCTTACAAGCATTTTCAAACTCTCAAAGCTCAAAATGCTTCAAAAAATAGAATTCATCATTGGATCAGGAATCACTTTGTCAGACTGAATGTGTTCAGTTCAACCAGATACAGATCATTCAAGGCAGAAGTTCCCATGTACACAGCAACAGACCTGCTCTGCAACATTGGAGGATGTCTAGGCCTCTGGATGGGCATTTCTCTTGTCACTTCAGCAGAAATTATCCAGGTGTTGTTCAAGCTGCTCCAAGCTTCTGCGAAGAAACTCAAAGACACAAACCGAGTGACCCGCATCAAAGTCAATGAATCATTTGAGAAATAAAAACAAATTTGAAGTTATGAGATTGAATTTGAGTTCGCTTTGTGTTGGTTGAGAGTGGCTCCAGTGGATTCGGGAGCTCCAGGGCCTTGTGTGTGTGAGTGTGTGTGTGTGTGTGCGAGTGAGTGCACCTTGTGTGTGAGTGCACCTTGTGTGTGTGAGTGCACCCTGTGTGTGAGTGCAGCGTGTGTGTGAGTGCACCTTGTGTGTGCGAGTGTGAGTGCACCTTGCATGGGTGTTTGAGTGCACCTTGTGTGTGTGAGTGCAGCTTGTGTGTGTGAGTGCACCTTGTGTGTGTGAGTGCACCTTGTGTGTGTGAGTGCAGCGTGTGTGTGAGTGCACCTTGTGTGTGTGAGTGCACTTTGTGTGTGAGTGCACCTTGTGTATGCCCATAAATTTTGCTAGTGCACGCATCAGCATTGTCTTGAACAAAGGGTAAAAGCACATCGATTCAATGATTTATTGTGTGCCACACAATCGAGCGTTGCCAGGTGAGACCTGTGCAGTGATGGATCTCCTTGACGACTGTTGCCACAGGACAAGAGAGACGTTTCCACAAACAAGAGCAGACAGTGATGCAATGTTTGTCAGAAAGAAACAGCGAAGTGTTGCGTCGTTTGCAGCGATTGAACAGAGAATTTCTTGCTTTAACTGAAACATTCACGCACTTCCAACGCAAACGCAATGCTGAAATGGTGGTTGGAAAATGTTTGTGGCATGTATATTGGAATCAAAGATAATTTCAATTGCTTGCATTCTCTCAGGCAGTTTCATCTTCCCTTCAATATTTGCTCAAACCTCAACAGACGCGTCACTCACCAACAACCAACCAACCACCCGCTCATGCACTCACTCACTCACTCACTCACCCACTCACTCACTCACTCACTCACTCACTCACTCATTCTTTCATTCACTCACTCATTCACTCACTCACTCACTCACTCGCTCGACCACTCACTCTCTCACTCACTCAATCACTCATTCACTCACTCACTCATTTACTTACTCGCTCACTCAATTACATATTCAGTCATCTGCTCACTCACTCACTCACTCACCAACCAACGGAGCCAACTACTCAATGTGCACAGTTCTATCCAAAGTCCTCACGAATCAGTCTGTTCCTTCAGTTTTTGAGCAAACTCAGCCAGTTGCTTTAGAAACCCTTTGTTGGTCAGCACCCTGCCTCTCTTCTCCCTGACCAACCGCACAGCCTTCAGAAACCCGAATCCCTCCCTTCCCACCAGATATCCCACACAGATCGCCACACTCCTGTTCACTCCCTGCCTGCAGTACACCAACACCTTCCCTCCACATTTCGTCACGTGATCAATGTATCCAAAGGCGTATTCAAAGTGTGCGACGATGTCGTACGTTTCCGAGTCGTCTGCGTCGATCTGTTTGCACGTGATCGGGTTGTTGTTGCGACAGACGCGTGGGAATTGGTCGAAGAAGGAACGCCGCTCGGAGCCGGCGCAGTTCAGCGCATGCGTGACGCTCAGCTCGGTCAGCTGACCGACGCACATGGCGTCGGAGGCGTCCCCTATGTACAAGTACGGCAGGATCTGGGTGGGGCCCGTCCTGACGCCTCTGGTGGAGAAATTGTGACGCCACACTGGGGCTCGTTGCGGCATGAAACACCCGGATGGAATGTCAGGGTCTGATTGGAGGATGGCGTCGGCGTCACTGAGCATGTGCTGCAGCTGCGCATCCTTCGTGTCCGTGACTTCCGGTTTGATGGTGTTCGTTGTCAGGGTAACCGTGTCCAAGGCGTCCGGCTCGTGAACTTCCGGCTCTAAGGAACCCATCGCAAGTGTTGGAACCTGCAACAGAAGAACGAAAGTGCAAGAAAACCCAGAGGTCAAAACGGGAACATGTCCAATCGGATTGATATTGGCTTGGTGGACGCGTTAGTTCCAGAGCCCCGCCCTTCCAGACAAACGTCGCATTTGGGCGGGAAACCCACACAAATCCAAAAAAATTGAAGCAAAATTCAAACAGACGACAATATTTTGTGGAAAAGTTTGGTGCAACATTCCTGAACCTGAAGAACTTCTCATCTTTCCATCTGTTGAAAAATCCACAGTGGGTTGGTTGGAGTGACGCACGAACGAAACGCTGCAGACGAGTCGCAAAAAGTGCGCGGCTCAGATACGAACTCCAATCTCTCGCAGTTTCAAAGATTCCTCGGTTTGATGATCTTTGTGGGTTCACGCCTGATTCAGACTGCGTGTGTCTCGCGTTGCGTCTCTCACATTAAAGTGCTGCGGTTAGGTTTTCTTGTGCGACGCAGCACCCAACGACTCATGAGTGCAGAGAAGCATTGCTTGGCTGATGCAGCGCGAAATGGTCTTGAAGATCGGTCCACTTACCTGACTGTGGTCTTCAGAATCTTCCTTTTCTGGTTTCCTGTAGACGGAAGGTCTTCGTCAGATTTTTTTGTCCGTGAAAATTTATTTGTTGTGCGTCGTTGAATTCAACGTTGGAAAATCAAACAAAGCAAACACGATCTTTGAACTTTTTGATGAGCGCAGCGATTTGCGTGTTTGTTTCCAGTGTTGTTTCTTTGTTGATAATTAGTGCGTTCAATTGAGCTACAGTCCTTTGGATCACAAGCCAAAACTCGTGAGTTCCGGTTCATGAGGGCTGTGCAGGAATTATGAGCGTCCTTCAATTGAGATTTCTTCGAGTCAAAGCCTTTTGTGAGTCTCACGCAATTGTTCCTGTTGAATGACGTCGGGCTGTGTCCAAGTTCTTGGAATCAATCCTCTTTTGTGATCACTTTTATGGTTCTTTAGCTGGAAAATCCTCTCCTTTCATTTGCTCGAGCTTTAGGAAAGCGTAAATGTGGTTTTCTGGAGCAATGACCTCAAATGAACCTCGCACGTTGGTTGATCCAGGGATCCACTTCACCTGACGAGCCAATGGGGCAAACTGCACAGGGTGCGTCATGCGATGCGTGAGTCGCAGTTGGTGGTGCAGGCAGTGCCCCAGAAAATGCACATCCAGGCCAGGCTCTCACAGGTCCATTGTGTTGCATGTACCTGGGGCCTCGTGGTTCTGTCCAGATTCCTTCAGCACAGCATCACATGACGTTGCGTCTCTTTTTGAAGTCACAGGGTCCTGCGTCCAGGAGTGATTGTTGCGTCTGTCCTGTGGTTGGCTGACTCCAAGTAACGAGTATCCCCCGTGAGTACCCCCTGTGAGTATTATGACTCGACGTGAGTGGTTCCGCGGTGGGTAATTATCACTTTGAGTCGTAATGGCAACAGACGAGACGCAGACTCGGGTTTATCTCACTCAGGGTGCGGAGGCGATGGTGGGTGGTGACGCGATAAGGGAACTTCGGTGGAGTGGAGCCTTAAGCTCGATTTTTGAGGTCGAGTTTGGCAAGTGCAAGAACGACATGGAGTTGAGGGGGAATGTCAGCACAGCTGGGAAGAAATCGTGGATATACCTGTGGAAATGAACACGGAGTTGCATTTGAGAACCGAAAATAAGGTTCCTTCACAGGTCAAATTCCCAAATAAACCAAGACAAAAGAGATTTTCAAAACCATGGAAATGAACCAAGTCTACATCCGGAAGTTTCTTGTCCCAGAACCCGATCGGAGAAAGAAAATTTTCAATTTTGTGTGTTCTTCCCTCCTCATTCATTCCTTCCCCTTCCTCTTCCCCCCCCCCTCTCTCTCTCTCTCTCTCTCTCTCTCTCTCTCTCTCTCTCTCTCTATCTCTCTCTCCCTCCCTCCCTCCCTCCCTCTCAGTCAGTCCTCCCGTGAGATTGCGCCCCCTGCTCCTGCACGATGCATCGCTCTCCTTCTCTCGCAACGCGTACAGAATGCCGCAGCTGTGCGCTCGCCTCTTCTCCTGCAGATCCATCATCTGCTGCAGGGCTGAGCCAGAACTACGTGATTTCCCACCTTGAAGTCACAAAATAAGGGGATGAGGGGTACATTTATTCCGCCGGAGGTCAGGGGACCAGGGCCCTGGGTCCCAAGGCTACCGGACCCACCGCTGGAATCGTGTGATTTCAAATGCTGAAACGTGAAGGAACCATTGGGACAAGGACAATTGTTTGGGACCAGGGTCTGGGGAGTACGATCCCACTTGAAGCCCGATCCCAGGACGACTGGGCATTGGAGACGATAGTTTTGTTTTGCTGGAGTCAAATTTTCTGATTCTGGATTATATTGTCTTTCTTCCATGAGGAAAACACATTTCTAGGGTTCAAGATCTGGGTCGGAAACCAACCCTTTTGGGACCCGGCGTCATGCATGCAAGATTACATGACAACTATTTGTGCCTGCGGTGCACAATGGGCGGGGGGGGCGGGGATCAGGCCTGCAATTTGAATTCTGCAAAGGATCAGGGGAGCTGAACCATTTTACTGGTACATCTGAAACAGCCCTGAGTTCTGCCCTTCAGACGACCACTGTGAGTGAGTGAGGCCTGGATGGATGCACGCTGCACACCTCAGCCTCTCCCTCTAAACCCCGAAATACTCTCCCACTGCAGAGGAGCCGAGCCGCGCCGCCAGACTCAAAGCTGCCTTCAAAATATCACAACACGAAGAGAGAAATACCAGAAATATCCACGGCGCGTTGCTCGCTTGTTTTCAGGTGCAGGGATGAGTTGCTGCACAACGTGCAGGTGTAACAGGAATAGGCAATGCGCTCCTGTGCCCTGTAGAAGCAGAGCGCAATGCACAATTTTTCTGTGAATTCAGTACATTTGCAATTGCATGAAGAAACAACACCAAGGAGACAACGCAGAAAATGAAGACCCCAGCAGCGCAATTCTTGCTTCACCTGAGCCAAACAGCACAGATGCCTGGGGCAGGACACCTGTCGCCCCTCGTCTGAGGTGGTTGCGTATTGTGCAGAGAAGCTTTGGTTTCAATCAGTGGTGGATCCAGGGACAGGGTTCCTGGCCTCAACCTCTCTGATGAAGATTGCCCAGGTGATTGGGAGTCGCACGGCATGTCCAAAGGGATTTTCGTTTTGCAAGTTTTCCGCCGGTTTTTTCACGTTGGGGCGCAAACTGAGTCCAAAAATGAATCCCCGACCTGAGTTTGAGGCTTCAAGCCAAGGGTCAGAAGCTCGTTAACTGTCCCCATGTTGCCAGTTGCAAACAACCAGATTCCAGGATTCACCAAAGACATGTTGTTATCCGCATGTTGCGTTCTCCGCGCCTGGTTCGTTTCCAGGTGAACCTGGATTCAAGCCCACACGCTTGCAGCACAAAGGCTCACTCGTATGTCCACATGTCTGGCATGCAGTTTGTGCACCAGGGGACAGAGGTGATGCTTGTTTCGAAACACGAGAGAAATGTATTGTCCAAAAGTTTCTGTTCTTGTTGGTACAGATCAGCTTCAATGCAACACTTCATGCATCGGATGAAACGGTTCCTGATTGACGTTGCTGGCGACGTACCTCGTGTTGCGAGGTGTTTCTTGGGGATCCACGGGGCTGAGGCCCACTTCCCTCCCTGAAAGAAATTTTCTCCCCCCCCCCTTGCGTGGTTCTGCGTCAACAGATGCAAAACTACTCTTTCCTTTGTGCGAAAAGCTTTTGAAGTCTCACTGGCAACTGGCCACCCCCACGCCAATCAGGACCAGGCCTGACCAAGGGTACAAGTTCAGTCGCGGACGCTTCGGCCAATTGGCGCACCCAGTGTGAACGTGGCCTGGGCATCTAATGCAGCCTGTCATCAGCTGGAACGGTTCTGCCGCCCCGGGTGAGGCAGGAGTGGAATCAGCTGTTCAACTCGCTGCAGCCTCGCCTCATTCTGAGCGCAAGTGTCGTGTGGAAGAGTTGGCTCTTCCCACGCGCGCAATCCAGCTTTTGGGCAAGGTGCTGAGTACCTGATGAAGCCGCTTTGGCAGAGCTGTGCAAAGCTGAAGCTGCGCACCAGGCCAGCACCTTGCACTGCCATATAAAAGCTGTGGACATGACTACCCTGTATTGCTTGAGCTGAATGCTCAGTTCAAGGCCAGAGTGAATAAACATTTGAAGTATACGCTTGAGTCTTACTCCACTGCGGCAGACCAGCCAAGCTGAGACTGCTTCTGACCACGGTGCTGCACCTAGCAGCAGTTGTGAGGACGGGTTCTCCCGGGACCCGAACCGCACACAACACAAGGGCCGGGTTTTCCTCAGGTGCCGAATGCAGAGCACTCGATCAGTGGAGAAACATCGCGTCAGATTCGCTGTTCAGATTGCAATCAACCTCTGTCAGGTGGAGGTGAATTGAGGGGAGAGGTATTCAGATGGCAATGTATAACAATTCGTCTGGTAAAATGCTGGAGGCAAAAATTTGTTGAAATGAAACACAGAACGCAACTGCGAATGCATCTGCAACTGCATCTGAATTGGGCCAAAAGACATGACCCTTTGCTGTTTGCCACTCAGTCAAGGTTGCTCATTCAATTTGTGAAGAATGCAGACGGTTGATGCGGGGCAGGGACCCCTGGGGGACCACGCCCCCTGCATATCGCACCATTGGGCAGTTTTAGCAGCAAGCTCCGTAGCCGCAAAACGTACACACAACACATAGCTTGCAGATGCAATTCCCCTATTCTGGAAGAGTCCAGAGTAAACTTGACAAGAATTTATTGAATTAGAAACCTGTTATGTCTCCAAGTTATCCAGTTTCAAAAAGGCTCTCAGGCCCAAGTTTGGTCTGAAAATAGTGTGAAGTTTGTATGTTTGCATACCTGTGGGCTCTTACAGGACAGGGGAGTTGCATTTGCAAGCTACGTGTTACGTGTACGTTTTGTGGCTACGGAACGAGCTGCTAAAACAGCCTAATGGCATCGGGGACTCCTAACCCAATCCAAGATGCGCCTCTGCAGGCGTTATTCCTCACCTGGAACGATTCTATTATCCTGTCTTACCCAGAGTGAACTCATCTGCAGGTGTTTGCTTGGGTGGAGCCCTGACTTGGAGAATCCCCGTGCTGAAGGGTGAACCAGAAGCGAAAGCCATCAACCTCCTGTGTTTCTGCATTGAACTATATTTCTGAATACACAATACAATACAATCTGTACAGAATCACCGGTCCTCATCTGATCGGGTCTGTTTCAAACTGGAGGCGCCATCAAGCGTGGCGTCCCTACAACTCGTGAGCCCTGTACCTTGGAGCGAATCGAACACTCACTGACCTGCGGACAACAGAGACATCACGCATGACGCATCCACTGTGAAACAGACCAAAATACACCACACGTGTCCATCATGCAAGGTTGTCGTCATACGTCTACAAATTCATTGGCTTTGTACCAGCAACCAACAACTTGAAACTAAACTGCTCCCAACAAGCCAATTGAAACAAAACACCAAAACTTCAAACTGAACAGGGGGCTATGGGGTTCAAAAACCAAACAAACCAAACCAGAAGGACATTGTCTCGTAACTGCCCTCAAACCAAACATACAACATTGGTTGATGATGTTCAGGGCAGACTCAGCATTGGTTCCTCACGTCCTGCACTTCCATGCACAACAGCGACCCAAAGCAAGGCGGAACAGCTGTCATTGACTGACCACTGCTCTCTTGCCAGGGAGTGAAATCGGATGGACCACAGTTTGTGTTGTACAACCACTCTTGCATGTTGACTTTGTCCAGTTTGAAGTTGCCCCAACCTTTCAAAGACAAAGAAAGTACAGTCCAAAACGAATTGGGGTGGAGGGCCTCGACACTGGCTGAGACGAAAGTCGGCATTTGACATGAATACATGGCATGTAAGGCTTCGAACAGTACAAATCGGGCATATTATATTGCAATCTGAGACTTCAAGAAACGTTTCGAACACTCCGTTGAAGCATCTCAAAAACTGTCTTGCTTCTATGTTTCTTTTTCATGCAACGTGCGTCATGCAGCAGCTGAAGCTAAGAATCAGGAGTATCACAATGTTTGACATCACACATTTGAAATTGATCTCATACGAGGCCTGTCAATTATGATGCCGCTTTTTCGCAATTTTCAAGTCGAAGATTTTGCGATGCATCCATGCCAACTTTAATGCCAACAGATGATAAACATGTGAACACAAAGGGCTATAAAAATGCCAACAAAACAAGCATAAAATTGGAATAATTTGAAGTTGAAAACACAGTCTAAGAATGCAAATGGCGACGTTCAATGCGTGGCATGCATTTGGTCCAAACTTTGTTCACTCTTCTTCCGAGCTGTCAGATGAAGTGCCAACCATCTGGAAATCCTCTGGGGGAACAGAAATGTGTTCACCTTCAAAATAGTCACCATCCACTGCAACACACTTGTTCCACCTTGTCACCAGATCACTGAAGCACTGAGTGAAGAACTCTTCTGGGTAGGAATGGAGCAACCTCTTGGCCTCATTTTGCAGCTGCTGAAGGTTCTGAAAACGCCTTCCCCGCAAGTCTTGTTTCAGTTTAGGGAATAGAGTGAAGTCACATGGTGCCAAGTCTGGGGAGTAGGGGGGGTGAGCCAGGAGGTCAATCCCCCACTCCCCAAACTTGGCAAGAGTGGGCACTGCGACATGGGCTGGGGCGTTATCCTGATGAAGCAGGAAGGATCTGTTCCCCTCTCCATTCCTGACCCACAAATGGGGACGTTTTCTCTGGATTGCCTCCTTCATCCGCATCAAAGATTGGCAATATTCCTCAGATTTGATGGTGCCACCCGGCCTGAGAAATTCAACGTGAATGACACCTTGGAAATCAAAAAAGACAGTCATCATTGTTTTCCTTTGTCCCCTTTGGCGACGTGCCTTTTGAGGAGGTCTTTCATTGGGCAAGACCCAGGCAGCTGATTGGCGTTTTGTTTCTGGCTCAAAAGTCGCAATCCAAGTCTCATCTGTCATCACCACCTTGGCTAAAAACTCTCCTGGATCAGCTCTCATGAGGGCCAAGTTCTCCTTGCAGAGATGTTTGCGGAATGCTTTTTGCTCCGGTGTTAACAGGTGTGGCACAAAGCGAGCACTTCTCCTTCTCAGTTTGAGATCCTTCTTCAGAATGGTCCAAACAGTTCCTCTGGAAATGCCTGTTTCATCAGCCAATCCACGCACGCTGCGCCTGTTGTCAACACCAAGCAAGCCCTGGATGAGTTGGGTATTTGGGCGTGTCCTCTTGGAGCATGGCTGTCCAGATTTCGGTCTGTCTCTGGTCACCTCCTCACCAGCCTTGAACCTTTTCCACCAGACACGGACTTGAGTTTGAGACATGACATCGCCCTGGAACACTTGTCTCAAACGCCTCCAACAGTCAATGGGCTTGTAGCCAGCTTTGCACAGGAATTTTAGATTGACCCTTTGCTCATGGCAGCACTCGGGCTTAGCCAAATTGGCAAGCAAAAGTAAAAGACAAGGCAGGAACACACCCATTTTTTGGTCGCTGAAAGCCTTGAGACAATTGTGGTGATGCGGTGCCGGTCGCCAACTGCTGCTTGTGCGACCCACTTTCGTGACCTCTGGGATCCAAACACAAGTGTGCGAGGTCACACTGACCAGTCCATGGAGAAGATCAAGATCCTCCCTACACATCCCCCAAAGGTCGACGAGAAAGGCCAAACCACCGGACTTTTATTGGCGAAAAAGCGGCATCATAATTGACAGGCCTCGTAGACATTGAATATTTGCTTTCGTGGGCAAAAATTACAGCATGCACAGGGTGGATCAAGACAATGAATGGAAGAGCTCTGTGTGTCCAGGACACGAGCGCTGCCCGTCAGTGAATGACACTAAAATATGGGTCAGGGGCCTGCACCCCTTGGGTCTCCTGGATTCGGCCCTGGCACCTGAAAACTTCCTTTGCAATTCGGAGAACGTGCGCACATTGGAATCTCTACCTTCGGTTCATCTTTGTCTCTTGCACAATACTATCGTCACGGATTGACAACTCGTCAGTTTTCCTCATGTCACACGAACGCGCAGCAGAGACAAGGATTCTGCGTCCAAAAACAATGTTTGCAGAGCCTTGGGCGTGACACGTCTTTGTTCAAGGGACATAGTCAGGTCTGGGCCCACCACCCGGTCCTGGTTCCACCAGAGCAGCCTTTCTTCAGTTCACCCTCTGATTCCAGATGTTCGGAAGCCCATCACATGCAGAGCAAACGTCCAAACTCTGTCTCCAGTTGTTGCTTCCACAGTCAGATATCTTCACCAAAATCCTTGGCTTGGTTCCTGCTTCTGGAACATTTGTCCCTTGTGAACAGATTTCTGTTCCCAATCCAACACCAACACTTCCTGGATGCTCCGAAGCTGTCCGAAGAAAGCAATCTTGATCTCAGAAAGGGCGCCAGTCCCAGATCCTCGATGTCTTCAACATTCCTCGTGGTCAGGCAGACTCAAAAATCTTCTGCGTCAAAGACCTGGATTGAAGTCGCCGTGGACCTGGTTGTCCGTGTTCACTGACCCGGAACGTGCACGTACGGCTTGGGGACGCTGAGAACCACGTTCAGGTTGGACCGCTTCAGCTGACCACACCCTCCCGGCGTCACCCGACCGTACTCTCCGTTGGTCAAGCGGTCAACGTGGCAGTTCGCGACGTGATTCCGTTCAGAGCTGGGCTCGTCAGGCGTCTTGACGTCACGCGTCGTCTCAGAGACGTCAAAACGCGAATCATTCAAAATCTGAAGGCGTCTGCTCCTCGCTCTCTCATTGGTTCCTGGATGGTCCAATGAGATGCCTTGGTTGCGGAACTTCCGATCATGCGCCTCGCGGAGACTCGTTTCGTCCAGATGGAGGCTGCGTCGCGATATTTTCTTCGCGTGACTTGAATTCGCCACCGGGTTGTCGAACCTGAGAAAGAACGTGAGACTGACGTTATTCGTCGCTGACAGCTGGGCGAGTTCGGTTGAAGAGGGTCGACACGTTGCAGCACCGGGTGACATTGTGACGTGAACAGGGAGTTTCAGCAATGAAGAAGTTGTTCTGTGACTTGTCTCAAGTTCACAGCCTCACCTTCGCCCCTCTGTTCCTGCGTGTTTCCGGACACATTTGGGACTCGCCACGTTCAACAGTGACAATCACATGCGGGTTGAATTTGGCTTGGCACTCACACACAACACACATACACACACACACACACACACACACACACACACACACACACACACACACCGCCTGGAGTCCTGCTGGTCTTGGTCCGTGAAAATCAACCGACCATGAAAACACAAAAATTTTGGAAGAGAACTCTGTGTCGAACCTGGAGTCGTCGATAAACTGATGACGACGCATGCGCACCGGCTGCTCCGCGCCGGCGTCGTTGTCAAGGAGACCGAGCGAGCGCGCGAGGTCAATCAGCTGGCGCCGGAAGGCGGCGTTGGTCAGAATGAGGCCGCGACGCCGTTTCACCTGTCTGAAACCATGGCAACAGAACAACAGTCTGAAACCACAGCAACGGAACCGCATGTTCCATGGCAACACAAATGCGTGGTTCCACCAACGCGTCGAGGGCCAAGCAAATCTCAACTACATGTATCAGTTTCTGTCTGGATTTCAAAACGATCACGCAAACCCCCTCTGTCTCCAGTGTCCATGTGCTGTGCACAAACTCAAAAAAGAAACCACACAGATCTCTGCAAGGGACTCGAAAACCGCCTCCTGCCTGAATTGACCCAGAGTCCCCATCTCTCCGGAACCCCACGTCACTCACGCACCTGACGACGGCCATGAGGTCCCTGCGCGTCGTGATCATGAGGTACGCGACGCAGATGGCGCCACTGCGGTTCACCCCGCGCGCGCAGTGCACGAGCACGCGTCCGCCTTCCGCGCGCGCGGAGTCGATGAAGTCACGTGCCCCGGTCACGTGCTGCAGGATGTCGTAGTCCTCGTCATCGCTCGCCTCGAACTGAAAAATGTCAACGGGCAAATAGGAACGTGTGAATTGCTTTTTGCGGGGAGACGTGGTGTGGTACCCAGTCACCCTGGCTGGGTCCACCTGGGTGGACGGACCACCCTTTGATCCTGCCCGTGCCTGCCTATGCCCAGGTTGTTCTTTGGCTCTGGCTTTTCGCAATCCATGATCTGTACCCTGCAGGTCAAAGTTTTTCACCTGTCGTGCACTGTGGTCCTGGTTGTACCCACCTGCTCGTACCCTGTGACTGCGGTCCAGTCCTGCTCCAGGTTTTCCGAGCTCTTACCACCTGTATGTGCCCCAGTCCGAGCTGCACTCACCTGCCAGTACCCGGTGACCCCTGTCCACTCTGGGTACGGGTTCTTTCAGCTCTTCCCAGCATACCCTGTAGTCCTGGCTGTACCCACCTGCCAGTACCCGGTGACCCCGGTCCACTCTGGGTATGGGTTCCGGGAGCTCTTGCGGTAGGCGGCGCAGTTGAGCACGTGGGTGATGCCCAGGTCAGAGAGGAGCTGCAGGTTGGTCGCCTCCTGTGGAGAGATGCAGAGTCAGGCGCTGATACGTCATCAAGCAATGGGAAATTTTGTCATGGAAACACAGCACCCTCTGGTGGATCAGGCGCAAAGTTAGGGGGCGTTTTCTTGTTGTGAGAAAAACGAGAGACGCATCACGAGGAAGCGCGAGTGTTCCCTCGTGATACATTGGGTCCTGAACAAGACAACAATTGGCTTTTGCAGGATTTCGTTGCGCGACGCATCTTCCTGTGTGAGCCAAGCAGTCCAGCCGCTGTTCTCTGGTCCCACCCTAAATTGTGATATACCCGTGTTCAGGGTTTTCACCACTCCGCTCTCGTGTATCTCCGGGTGTGCATGTGTGTGTGTTTCCGTCAGTGTGTGTGTGTGCGTGTGTGTGTGTGTGTGAGACCCACCTGGTACCCTCCCAGAAACAGGTACTGCGTGAGCTGGGTGACGCCCGGGTGCACCTTGCACGGGTATTCCCTGAGGATCTCCGTGTGCGTGCGTGTGTGTGTGT
>JAAUXT010006245.1_pt1 | contig 16168 bp, 26 predicted proteins | sample 7278171 | NCBI WGS metagenome assembly JAAUXT01 (sample SAMN14350112, study PRJNA611818) | marine sediment metagenome | isolation source: surface marine sediment (1.8m) | place: French Polynesia: Moorea | collected 2018-08 | reverse complement strand
CTCACGTGTTGTGGTTGGGGTGAGACTCACGTGTTGTGGTAGGGGTGAGACTCACGTGTTGTGGTGGGGTGGGACTCATGTGTTGTGGTAGGGGTGAGACTCACGTGTTGTGGTCGGGGTGAGACTCACATGTTGTGGTGGGGTGGGACTCATGTGTTGTGGTAGGGGTGAGACTCACGTGTTGTGGTCAGGGTGGGACTCACGTGTTGTGGTAGGGGTCTCGGCTCATTGCGCAGAACCACTTGGTCTCGTCCGTGACGCCGGCCGCCTCCTCCTCCGTCACTCGGCGCCACTTTTTGCAGTCGGAGTTGTCGCACTGAACCCACGACGTCTTTAACTGAATGTTTGCACACAGAGAAGTCATGAACACACACAGGCGCCCCCCCCCCCCACGCACACACACAAAGGGGGATGAGGCATGACCAATGGGGTGTGGCCAAGGGGGAGGGGTAGAGGTCAAGTCCAGTCAAAGTGCGGACAGACGCACACATAAATTCAAGGCTGGCTGCAGCAACCATCCAAAATTTCGTCACCCAGAACGGCACAAGTGCATGACAAAGCTCTGAAATCTTGAAATTTAGATCTGTCTGGATCAAGAGCCAGAGATCGTCTGCTTGAGCAAGTTGAGACGCCGGTGCGTCCAGCCTCACCTTGTCCGCCCACGAGCTCCTCTCGGCCCCCAGCCCCGGTGCACCGTCCACCTGAGACAGGCGAACCGAAGAGTCCATGCCTAGTGCACCCTGAAGCTGCTAAGTCCCACTACCAACACATTTTGAACCGTCAAAATTTGTTTGGCGGCAATCTACAATCCCGTGCAAATCTCGCGAGATTCCGCGACGCGCTGCAGACGTTTTTCCTTTTCAGCCAATCACAGCGGCCCCGGCGCGTTGTGCGCAGTTAGAACCGCGCCATCTTTGTTGAAAAATGGCTGATGTTGTCGAGATCCACGAAGGAGGCGATGAATTCGACGTGGATGAGGAGGGCGATCGTAAGTTGGCTCCTTTGTAAACTCAGATAACTTGGCAGTCTGGCAGCATTGGAGAAGTCGTTCCCAAATTGTAAGGTTGCCAGAAAATCGTCACAGGAAATGCCGGCTCATCGATTATCGCCCAATCTCACGAGTCTGTTGGAGGCGTTTTGTTCTGTATCAACAGTTTTGGGTGGCTTTCAATGCACTTCTCCATTCTGATGTGTGTCGCCATTTGTGGTGATTTGACACGTCGAGCTTTCAAAAGGCGCTCTTGACGGAAACGCCAGATTCAATGGAGACTTGACAGTTGTGGATCATCCTTATCGTGGGAGATGCCGCAGTCTGTTGACCGTTGTTGAATGGAAAGATGTTTGAAGGTTTACACATCACTGAAGATACCCGAGGCAAACGCCCCCACCGTCTTTGATCCTTCTGGTCTGTTGCAAGAAAAGGCGGTGCATTTGTGTGGCAGTTCGTGCGCAGACGCAACGTTTGACTGTCGAGACTCCCGTGTGTCCCTGTCTCCGCGATTGAGTGACATCGACGCAATTTGTTTCAGATGGCCTCTCGAAGCTCAAGGAGAAGGCAAAGAAGAGGAAAGGCAGAGGATTTGGATCTGGTGAGGAGTTTAATTTGGACGTTTTCACCTTTCCCTGTCGCGTCCTTCGGAGCTGCGCACCAGTGATAGGTTGACGCAGCGATGTTCACGGGTTGGGGGCGAAACAGGAACAGACCAGCTCTTGGTGGTCAGGAGTGATGGCAATCAAGATTTTCTTGGCGAATGGCCGCTGCCAAAACTTCCGCATCAACTGTTTTGTCCACCACCCCCCCTCCAAAAAAAAAAAAAAAGATAAGAAGTCCTGGTCATCAGGGGTGCAAAGTGTTCTGCCGGAACACGACGCGACGTAGTTATGACAAAGGAGATTCACTGAAATCAAGATGAAGAACTGACCTGCTCTGCCTGAATGACAAGTTTCCATCACGCGTTTTGCTTGACGACGTTTGTTCATGAACTTGATGTTTGCAGAGGCGACGCGTAGCGGTGTGGAGGAGTACGAGGGGATCGAGGTGGACGAGACGTCTGGCCCGGGGCCTCAGCGCTGTGAGTCCTCCTCACGTTCACAACTGTGCACGGAATCTCCACCCAAAGCGTCGTCCACTGACCGTCCTGTTCTCTGAGGACGTGAATGCGTCGCACTGATCAACTGTTGAAATCTCGTCTCCCATGGGCTCTTGTCAGGATTTTCCTGTCTCTTGGACCTGGCAAAGAAGTCAGGAGAACCCCACACCTGTCCCAACTTTTGGTCCAAAATTAGAGAGTTCCCGACAGGCAACACATTTTCTCCAAAATTTTTGTCCTCACTTGGACAAAAATGTACCTTTCAAGGAACAGGTCCCACAATCCTGAGCAGGACATTTTTCGAGAAACAGCCCCCTGGAGGGGGCGTCTCGGGCGTCGCGCTCCCGGACAGGACCCAACCGTAACTCCCTCTTGCGTCCTTTTCCAGCCGTGGAGGGCTGGATCCTCTTCATCACGAGTGTACACGAAGAGGCGGGAGAAGACGACATATTCGACAAGTTCGGAGAGTACGGGGAAATAAAGAACGTGCACCTCAACCTGGACCGAAGAACAGGCTTTCTCAAGGTACCGACCACCACCTCCAACAATTCTGCACTTTCCAAATGCCAGTGAGATCACCGTGGGGTGAAAACCAGTTGCACTCGTTTGTCTCATTTGTTGCACACAACGTTTTCCATCAACTGATTTTCTGCTGGAAACTTCACCAAAAAGAAAGAAAAACGCGCTTTTCGGGAGAAAATGGACGCCAATCAGAAAGTGGGTGGGGCGAGCAGGTCCGTTTCCATGGAAATAGAGACGCATCTGTGTTAGCTTCTTGCACAGGGCTGCGCGCCATGTGTTTGACCTTGTTCCTTGACCTTGTCGCACTGCAGGGCTACGCGCTCGTGGAGTACGAGACGTACGCGGAGGCGCAGGCGGCCATGGACAACCTCAACGGCTCCGAGATGCTGGGGCAGAAGATCAACGTCGACTGGGCGTTCGTGCGGGGTCCGCGCGAGCAGAAGGACAAAGGAGGGTGCGTCATGTGGGCAGGGCTTTCTCCGCCGGGGGGGGGGAGATAGTGACCCAATAGTCCACTGGTACAATGACCTCCCTCCGGGCGGGTGCACTTGTCCGCACAAGTGATATGGTGGCCACGTGGAACCGCGGGTTTTCTTCGTGCAGCCTTCCTGTTTGAATGCGCCGGTGTGGAGGACGAAGCTGAAAATTTCTCATATCCACCACCACGCTGTTGAAATTCCCTCGTGGCCCAAACCAACTTGTCGTGTTTTGGCTCCTGGCCCGATCTGCATGTGATGTCCTTTTCTGACTGCTCATGGTGATGATGAACTGAACTGCCTCATTCGTGCTCGACACACTTAGGTTTGGATGAGTGACCACAACTGGAAATTGTCCGGTTTGGTTCCTTCATGTGTTGGGAGCACTTGCAAAACCAGTGCTCGGGTCAGTCAGGTAGAGATGGCGTGGTTTCAGAACGTATTTTCAAACGTTTTCAGCCGCAGACGCCGTTCGAAGAGGAGCCCTTCACCCGAGGGCAGGAGGCGGCGGTAGGACCGGCGGGGCGACGCTGGAACCGGCGCAGCCGGCGCTGGGGACCGGCGGAGGAACCGGCGGGTACGAACTGTACACTGTGTGGAACTCTTCATTCCTGGATTCTTACCATGTGCAGCACGCTTCTCGTGGCGACGGCCCCGAGTTTGTGGAGGGTCCTGATACTCAATTCATCAAGGGAAGAGGACTTTTTGGGTCCGTTGGGGAATATAGACGGAACAAACAGTCCAAAAACTTGTGCACCGTTTTCACCCACGTGTGAGACGCACCCAAAGTTTCGCCATGGTTTTCTGAAGTTGAAACAACAGTGATCTCTCGCACGCACGTTCAGGACGCACCCGAAGTTTTTGTGCTCAATTGTGGGACAAAAAGGTGACTTTTGTACACGGTAAAATTTGCGAGAAGAAAAACCGAGGGAAGATGTTTTGTTGTCCGAATCAACAACGAATTTCCCAACAGATGGAGCACAAAACTGCACAATTCGTTCTCTCATCACAAAAGCAATTCCGAGATGTCTGCGCGTCTGTACGGGAAGGGGGTGTATAAACCTGGAAGTTCTGAAATAAAGCCATGTACAAATTGTGTTTTTGAAATACAAAGCGTTTTAGCAAGAAAGAAAACAGTTGATTTCGGAAGGAAGAGGGACATTGGGGTCCTTTTTCACTGGTCGTCATTAGACAGTCGAAAAGAGGCACCGTCGGACGCTGGACACACAAAAGACAAGAAATCAGCAAGTGAATCACGATTCTCCTCAGTCTGAAGCTGAACCAACCGGAAACACGAGTGCTGTGACGCGCATGCGCGCCATCTGAGTCAAGATCACGTGGTTCGTATCAAATTCGCGTTTATTGAACATGTGCGCATGTGCGAAGAAAAGAGGTGGTGAGAGATGAAACGAAGCGCGTCATGACGAAGCGAAAAAACGTGGGTCAAATTGCTCGAGAGCAACGCTGGCGGGAACAGCGGCGGCAGCAACAACAGCAGCAGCATCCTCTGCTGTGGTCAGCCATGACTCCACTGGCGCCCCCAGGCGGGAACGCTGCACGTCCACACGTGGCGTCGCGTGAACACAACGCTGCACATTGACGTGTCACGTTGCGCGAACCATAACGTCCACACGTCGCGTCACGCGAACCACCACGTGGACACGTGGCGTCGCCCGAACGTTGGGCGTCGACAGGTGGCGCTGCGCACGGCTGCGGCTGAGCGGCTCACTGCGCAGGTCCGAACCTCTGTGCGCACGGGGAGGTGCAGAACAATAGGAAAGCTCCGTAGTGCGAGAAACAATAGAGAAATCAACAAAACTTCCGTCCGTCCACAGGGTCACGTGGTGTCCTGACTGGCACTTCCTGTGTCTCCATGGTGACGTCATCTCCAGGTGACACGTCACGTCTGTGGTGACGTCATATCCACGGTGACGTCATCTCCCGTGATGTCACGTGCATGATGACGTCAGACCAATACAAGTTGTCCCTTGACCACGAATATGCTTGGAGGAAAAGGACGCACGCGTCCTCTTCTCGGCGAGGTCAGGTACAGCAGTCACGTGGGACCTGAACACCACACTGCACGCCTCTTCCACAGCTCTGACCACGTGACTGACTCGAGCTGTCTGCGGAACACAGCGCGACGCTGGAAAACCCGTCACGCCTGCGGGTCGAGGGCGGGTCAGGACGGCTGCGGCTCCAGCACGAAGTAACGCGGCGTCTCGACGGGGACGGACCTGCGGGCCGCGCCGCCGCCGCCGCCGCTGAGCGTCCGCACGAGCCCCCGCGGCGCGCCCCGCTCCACCATCGGCACGCTCTCGGCGCACGGCCGGCTGCAGTCCTGGATGGAGCACACCTCGGCGTGCGTCGCGTACCCGCCCGCCGCCGCCGCCGTCACCGCCGCTCGCGACGACGAGAACGAGTGCGAGCGGTGGATCCCGGCCAGCTTGACGTCAGTGACGTCAGGGGCGGCGTCAGGGGGCGGCGCCATGAGCTCGCACGTGTGCGTCGCGTACAGGGCGTCGGCGTCTCCGCGCAGCACGGCGTGGCCGTACGGACACTCCGCCCCCTGGTGGAGCTGGCGGTGCTTCATGTAGAGGTCCCCGTGGTCGGGGTCGCCATCGCAGAAGTCGTCGCGGAGGTGCGTGAGGCACGGCTCGTGGTGCGAGGACGCTGCCGAGAATTTGCGCGTCGCGGCGGCGGGGCGACCGGCACCCGCCCCGGGACCCAGGTGGAACAGCTTCCGCCGCCTGCAATGTTGACACGTGACATGTGTGCACGTGACCAGGGCATCCAACAGCGCCACCCACCAGAGGGCCCCACTCCAGCAGGAGGCGTTCTAAATCTGCTTCTCGCGCGTTTGGACACGCGTGACCAGACAACGGACGAGTTCACAAGTGTCACACACCGATTCAGAAGCTCCCGTCTAGGACTCAGATCAGGGCCCCAATATTCGAGGGGGCAATGCTCAATCTCGCTAAAACTTTTCACCGAAATGCGAAAAAAATTGTGTCTGGGTGCACAATTGGGCGGTGCATCGGAACAGCGTGCCATACGAAGGAAGAGCTGAAGGAGCTGGGGGAGGAGGAACTGCAGGTGGTGGTGCAGGAGGAAGAGGAGAAGGAGAATGAGAAGGACAAGAAGGAGCAGAAGGAAGAAGAGCAGGAAAAGTAAGAAGAAGAGGAGGAGGAAGAGCAGGAGAAGGAGGTGCAGGAGGAGAAACTGGAAGAGCTGGAGCAAAAGGAGGAGCAGGAGCAGGGGAGCAGCAGCAGAAAGGGGATGAGGACAAGCAGAAGGAGCAGGAGGAGAGAAGGAGGAGGAGGAGGAGGAAGACCAGAAGGAGGAGGATAAGAAGAAGAGGGAGAGAAGGAGGAGGTTCTCACCACTTCCAGAGCAGGAGCCCGAGCGTCATGATGAGGCAGCCGACCATAACGGCGACGACGGTGATGACGAGCACGGCCGTCGCTACAACAGAGACGAGACGCGTCAGGGCGAGGCAGCCAATCAGAGAGCGAGTCGGGCAGAACCGCAGCCAATCAGAGAGAAGCACAGAGGAGCTGAGGCGCCACCTACCGTAGGACATGGTGATGCCGCCGAACACGATCTTCTCGCTCTTCCCTGCAGCGCCAGGAGCTGCAACACGCATACCACGTCACACACACGCACACACATTGTCACACACATACAATGACCACACACACATGGTCACACACACATGGCTATGGCCACACTCACATGGCCATGTATGCACACACACACACACAGGGTCATACACATACACATCACACATACACATGGTCACACACACACACTCACACACACACACACACATACACACAAGGACACGTCACCACGAAGTCAACAATGTTGAATTCTTACAAATCCAGGGATTTTCAAAGAGAGCAATGAACGTATGAGCATCACTGACCTGTGGAGCAGTTCCCGACCTGTCCGACCCAGTTGCGGTTCACGCACTTGAGGCTCCACGTCGCGGCGCTGGACGCGCAGCCGACGGACGCGAGGAGCAGCGCCGCCGCGCCGCCGCCGTCCCCGCCCCGCGCCGCCGCCGCCGCCACGCCGCCGCCCGCCGCTCCCCGCCGGAACCACATGTCCCCGTGCGGCCGCAGGTCCGGGCAGCCTTCAACTGCAGGAGAAACGTCACGTGACTGACGAGCGTCTTCAGGGACCCGTTGCTATGGAAACGAGATTCGCCGGTGGCGAAGCGTGAAGGAGCCCCGGGTCCCGGGGGCGTTGTGTGAGGGGAGCGGGGCAGCAGGGGGAGGGTCACGCCGGGAGCGTCATGCGTTGTGATGTTGGGGATGGGGACGGTGCAGTGTGAACCGCGTGCACGGTGTGACCCGTCTTGTGTGAACTTGCCCTGCTTGTTGTGCACACTTCATGACTGTGGGACGCGCTCTTCCGGAGAGAGGACGCGGCGCCTGACGCCGGTTCAGCCCGTCCAATCACGTGGTCAGGCGTCCCGAACCAGCTGCAGCTCCAGTCTGTGTGAGTGTGTGTGTGTGTGTGTGTGTGTGTGTGTGTGATGATCCACCCCTAAACGCTGAAAGCACGTAAGGGGGGGGGCGTTTTGCAGCCGGGTGCAAATGATTTTCATTTGGAAGCCAGAAGTGGAATCGCCCCTCCTGGATCGGAGGTTGTCGCCCCCAAACGGAATCTACACGTGACCTCGACAGGGCACAGCGCCCCCTCGCGACGGTTCAACTCACTCTGGTAGTGCAGCAGGAAGACACTGGTGGCGCCACCTCCGTCCCGCTCGTCGCTCCGGCCGCTCGACGAGAAGATGATCTCTACGCGCTGCGTCTCCGTGACGTAACGCTGCGTCGCGCCGCCGCCACCGCCGCCGCCGCCGCCGCCGCACACGTCGAACGTCTTGGAGTGGCGGTTGCCGTCGGTGATCTGGATGAACTCGTGCCCGGCGGCGGCGGCGGCGCAGAGCGCGGGGCGGGAGAAGTCGTGCAGCGTCAGGTTGATGCGCTGCCCCGGCCGCCCCTCGATCACCCACGGGCAGATCTGCAAGCAAGGCGCGTTCATCAGCAACCCCGGTCCTTACAGGACCACCACACCCTCCCGAAGAGTCTCGACGCACGTATGCGCTTGCCCCTTCCACCGTGCGCCCCCCATGCTGTACCATCTCGGTCCTTACAGGACCACCACACCCTCCCAAAGGAACCTCGGTGTGCGTGGACTCTGAACGTTCGTGTGTGCGCTTCCCCCACCCCTTCATGCAGTGCCAACACCAAATATCTCGGTCCTTACAGGACCACCACACCCTCCCGAAGAGATGTCTGCGTCCCCCTCCTGCTGGGTGCCTCTCCTGCTCCTCTCCTCGCACGCCTCGTACGCCTTCCCTCCCACTGCGCCGTGCCCTGCTGCGCTTCCTGCTCCTGTGCGTTTCCCCCACCCCTTCATGCAGTGCCAACACCAAAAACCTCGGTCCTTACAGGACCACCACACCCTCCCAAAGAGATGTCTGCGTCCCCCTCCCACTGCGCGCCCCCTGCGGTGTGTTGGCAGCGGGGTCCGCGCGGAGTAATTTCCTGCGCCGACGGACGGCGGACGCGCAGAAGGTCGCGGCGGTGATGAGAGCCGTGTGATGTTCAGTGGGGGCGGGGGTGCTGCCGATTCCGATCAAATTTTATCTGCCTGATGGGAGTGAGCGGAGAAATTTCCCTGTGCCACCCCGCGTCCCTCCCCACCGTGAAGCGTCCCGGTCCCACCCCTGCCCGCTGTGTGGACACCGGCGGCGGCGGGCCGCGGGGCCGTCTCCACTGATGGGCTGAGGTCACGTGATCCTCCTCCAGCGTCTCTGACTTCGTTTCCACAGTGGCTTGCCATGGTGACCTCACTGACCTCACTTGCACAGCTTGTTGCCATAGTGACCTCACTGACCTCGTTCCCACAGCCGGTTGCCCTGGTGACCTCGCTCGCGATGTAGCCCTCCGGGTTGACGAGTCGCACCGAGTCGCACGTCCTGCACATGCGCGGGTCCACCGAGGCGACTGTAGCGACACAGGGAGACGCCGCGTTCTGAGTGACGTCACAGCTCAACCTCCGCCCTACACCACCCCACCCTGCCCAAGGCAATCTTCCCTTGCACCACCCTGCCTCACACCACTCAGCCCCACCCTCACCATGTCCTGGTCAGCCCTACCCTGCCTTCCCCACTACACCCCAACCCCACCCTGCCCCACCCACCCTGCCCTACTCCACTCTGTCCCAGCCCCCCCCCCGCCCCCCGCCCCACCATACCCCACTCAACTCCACCCCACCCCACCCCACCCCACCCCACCCCACCCCACCTTGCCCCACCCTACCCCACCGCACCCTGCTCCGCCCAACCCTGCCCCGCCCCACCCTGCCCCGCCCCACCCAACCCCGCCCCACCCCACCCCACCCCACCTCACCCCGCCCACCCATACCTTTGAGACACCTGAAGCTGGCCTCGAAGTAGGTCTTGAGCTCCTGGTAGCAGGGCCGGGTGTCCTCGAGCTCCGTGTTGGGGACGTGGATGTCGCAGGCGCGGCGCCCGGAGCAGCGGCGGTGCGCCACGTCCAGCACGTCCGCCGAGCACCCGATGTAGCCGAGGTCGCCCTGCGAAGAGGGGGGGGGCGACGTCAGTGCCATCTGCTGCCGCCGAGGGGTGGTTAATACACACCCAGGTACACTCACTCACACACATGTCCACACTTACACACATACACTCTCTCACACACACTCCCCCTCACACAATCACAGACACTCAATCACTCGTCAGTCACTCACTCACTCACTCACACACATTCATCCATGCACTCACACACTCCTACACACATACATTCATACTCACACACTCAGAGACAGACACACTCACACACCCGTGTACACACACTCACACTCATGTTCACACACATACAGTCACACACTCACCCACTCATACCTGCACTCGCACACTCACTCACCCACACATACACACACACACACACACACACACACACACACACACAGGTGGCGCCAGCGCTGGGGCTGCGGTGGACACCACGACGCGTGCAGCGAGTCTCGGCTCGGAGGCATCAGATTCGGCCCGGCCTGTCAGCGGATACAGCGGCCCTGGGGACGCGGCGTCATCAGCGTCCCTCTGTTCTTTACGACTCACATCAATTTCGCTAATTGCACCAGCGGCGCTGCAGCCGCGGGAACCAGGCGCTGTGATCCAGGGACTCAGCGTGGCAGCGTGGCCACGCACACACACGTACACACCACACTCACACACACACCACGCACACCACACTTACACACGCCACACACTCACCACACTTGCACTTTCATGCACACACACACACACACACACATCTATGCCCCTGGACAAACACACCTCCGCACATACACACACACACACGCATGCACCCCACAAAACCACACACACATACCCACACCACAGACACACACACACTCACACACACCACATGCACATGTACACACCACACACACACACAACACACACACGAACCCCACCCACATCCACATGCACAAAGCACACACAACATACACAGACACACCCACACCACACACACCACATACACCACACCCTACCCCTGTACAAACACACCTCCACACACACGCACACACACGCACACAAACGCACGCACACACACACACACACACACACACACACACACACACACACAACTCATGTACCGCACCTCTCTCCGCTCCGACTCAATCCTCGCCTCTGTTTCCCGCATCCATCATTCATCGCTTCTATTAACCTCTGCTCTGTGTAAATAGGCGTCACGTCGGCGCCGGGCCTGACGAGCGTCCCGAGCGCGTTCGATATTCACACACCGAGCGCGCCCCGTGATTCTACGCCGAACGCACCCAGGTCCCTCCGCGTGCAGGGCCTGCGCTGCTCCCGGCGTGCACGTCGGACGCGCCCGTCGTGACGTGACGTACTGACGTCATTACGTGATAGCGTGATATAGTGACGCAAAATCATTACGTGACCTGACATGACGTGATGCAAAGTGACGTCATGACGTCATATCATGTGCTGACGTGGTGAGACCTCGTGACGTGACGTGACGTGACGTGACGTGACGCGACATCGTGACGTCGTGACGTACCTTGACGCAGCGCCCGAGACGCATGCGGCCGTAGCGCGCGTACTGCATGAGCACCACCTCGTCCTCCGCGCACGTCGCTGAGAACGTCTCGAGCTGGCAGAACTCGCGTACACCTGAAACAGACAGGAGAGGGCGCTGTGAGCAGCTGTACGCCACCACTTCTGACAGCAGAGGGCGCCAGCGCAGGGCTGTACCAGCTCGTGATTGTGCTTGTGAGCCTTCCACGATGGAGGCGCAGGGTGTGTCAGCTGGGGCACAGTACGAATACAGCTATTTGCAAGCATGAGACCCAGTGCGTGTGTGTGTGTATGTATGTGTGTATGTAAAGTGTGCGTGTGTGCGTGTTGTGTGTGTGTGCGTGTGTGGTGTGTGTGTGTGTGTGTGTGGTGGCGCACGCGGTATGAACGGGTTGGAAGCTGCAGATCCACGGTGTTCGCGCATTCCTCAACACGCTATTAAAACGGCGGCGGCCGACGCGCCTGTGAACAGCTCCGCGCGCTGAGTGAGATGTTATCAGCTTCTAAAATTGAGGCGCCGCCATTATCTGATGGTGGGTTTGCGTGCGGACCACTTTTGAGGAGAGGAAAAAGGGCCCATTTGGAGGTCGGAACTGAACGAGCTGTGAATGAGCGGGTCGCGTCGCTGTCGCCCCGGAGCCACGATCGGTACGGGCGGCGGGGCCGGCTCTGTCCGCGGGGACCACGCCCCCCCGCCCCCGGGGTTCATCCGCCCTGCATGCCCAAGCCCCTCTGGCCCTGGACCCCTCTGACTCTGGGCCCCTGGACCCCTCCAACCCCAAAGGCCTTCACCCACCTTCCACGCCCACAGGACCCTCTGCCCCCAGACCCCTGCACCCCAAGCCCCCATGCACACCTGAGCCCCAAGCCCCCAGGCCCCTGTGCCCCTCTGGGCTCTCTGCTCCAGACCCCTCCACCTTTTGACCTCTACACACACACCCATGCACACCACAGAGAGACCCTGCCAAGCCCATCCAGATCCCTGTGTCCGCTGAATCCCTCCACCCCTGGACCCCTCTACCCTCTGACCCCCTCCAGCCCACCCCTCTGCCCGTGACCCCTCCTCACCCTGACTCCTCTAGCCCCTGGATCCTCCCCCAGACCTCTCTGCCCCGGACCCTCTCCCCAGACCCCTTCGTCCCACCCCTCCGCCTCCGTGCCCTACGCCCTCGGGCTCGACACCGCCCCAGACCCGCCCAATTCAATTTGCGGAAGAGCTTCTGAGTGTATAAATCACAGGTCAGGACAGCGCGACGACAGGAGATGATGATGACGGCGCCGCCCTCAGGGGACGGAGCCGGTCCGAGGCGAGTCTCTAGATCTATGGGAGAGGAGCCTCACCCCACCCCACCCCACCCCACCCTGCCCTCCACCCCACTCTCACCCTGCCCCACCCACCCTGCCTCACTCCACCTGATCTGTCCAGCCCTGCCTGACCCTGCCCTGCCTCAAACCACCCGCCCCACCCCACCTCATCCCATCCACCCCACCTCACAGTACCCCACCCTGCCCCCCCAGTCCACCCCGCCCACACCCGCTAACCCCACTCTCACTCTGCCCCACCCCACGCCAGCCCCTTCCCGACCTCACTCTTGCACCCCCTTCCCCTCTGCCCCACTGCGCCCCGCCCTGGCTCCCTGCCCCTCTGCCCCACGCACCCACCGCCGCTGCTGCAACTGCTGGGAGATGAGTCTATGAGTTCATCCATCACAGAGTCACGTACAGCACACGGTGCCCGACGTTATCATGGGAAGTGGTCGCTGTTCGAACAGCCATCAGCGTCCCTGGGGCGTCTCCGTGTGACTCTATGCGCAGCGAGGGTCACGGGTGAGATAACTGGGGTCAAACCACGCCGTTTGTCACGTGTGCGTGTGTGTGTGTGTGAGTGTGTGTGCGCGCCTCCCTTGCTTCCTCACTCCCTGCCTGCCTCTCTCTCTCTCTCTCTCTCTCGCTCTCTCTCAGTCTCTCTCTCTTACACACAAGTACTGTGTGTGTGTGTGTGTGTGTGTGTGTCTGTCTGTCTGTCTGTCTTTTAGCCCCCTCCTCTCTCTCCCTCTCTGTCTGTCTGTCTGTCTGTCTGTCTGTCTGTCTGTCTGTCTGTCTGTGTCTCTCTCATCACTCTGTGCCTCTGCACAGTGTCTCTCTGTGCCCCTCAGGGAGGAACCCGGATGTCAGCTCGGAGCGGAAGTCACCGAGAGAGACGCTCAATCAGAGGCTCTTATCCGGTGCACGTGACCTCGGGGCCGCGGCGCCACTCAGCGCCTCCTCCTATTGGCCGCGGACCTGACCAATTAGCTGCCTCTTGAGCGTCTGAAGAGACGCTGATTGTGTGTGCGCATGCGAACCGGAGGAGCCACTCAGGCACTGTGTGTTTCAATTCACACACACTTGTGAGGACCTTTCACCGCCCAAACAAACGGAATTGGGGAGGATGGGGATGCTTGTCACATCCGCGGTGCCTCCCCCTCTGTATCCCGCAGTCTGCTCTTGTGTCGGGGCTGGGGTCAGGAGGGGGTGGGGTCAGGAGGGGGTGGGGTCAGGAGGGGGGTGGGGGGAGTGAGCAGCGTCAGGAGTGAGGAGCGTCGGGTGGGAGGGGGGCTGCTCCTGCCCCTCTCCATCTCGCAGTCTGCTCCCGCGTTCGGCGGGGGGTGGGGTCAGCAGTGTCGGGGGTCAGTAGCGACAGGGTGGGGGTGAGTAGTGTCAGGGGGCGGGGCAGCTGCTCCTTCCGAAACCAGGTTGCATAGTTGTGTGTGTGTGTGTGTGTGTGTATGTATGTGTGTATGTGTGTACGTGTGTGCGTGTGTGTATGTGTGTATGTGTGTGTGCTCCCGCCCCTCGCCATCCGAGAGTCTCCCCTCCTGTCGGGGAGGGTTGGCAGTGCCGTGCTGGTCCAGATTCGTGACGCGGACTGGCTTCACTGGGTCAGCAGCGTCGGGGAGGGGGCAGCGTCAGGAGGGTTTGGGGCCAGCGGCTCCAGCCCCCTCCAGTCTCCTCTCGCGTTCGGGGGGGGGGAGGGGGTCGCGCCTCCTGTGACTGCAGAGCGGTGAAGGAGTTCAGCGCTGAATTGTTTCACTCGCATAGGAAGAATCAGCACCAAATCCATTGATGCTGACTTCCATTAGAAATGCCGGGCTGGATTTTGAACAGCAAATGTGCATCATGCGGGTGATACGCGTTGAGCCGCTGTAACTCAACACGTTGTAATGATCCCAGCAGCGCGGACACGTGGCGACACGTGGAGACTCTCCCACGAGCGAACCGAGACCCTGGAGCCTTGAGTTGCAGAGAAGCTGCGCGCGCAGAGGGGAGGGCAGGGGAGGAGAGGAGGAGGTGAGACGAAGGGAGGGAGGAGATGAGAGGGGAGGGGGCAAGGCGATGGGGCAATGGAGGGGAGGGGAGCTGACGAAGCAGCCACTTAGAAAAGCAATCGAGGCGACGGCCGCTGATATTGTGTTGACACACGCGATGCTGAGGAGCTGCGCGGTCCCGGGAGAGCCCCTCTACACGTGCTCCCCGCCCCGCGTACACCTATTATCGCCCCCCGCGCACACCTATTATCGCCCTCCGCGACACACATTGGACTCTTCAACGAGCAATTTCGCTGCTCGACATTGCGCACTTCGTGTCGCAATCACTGGAGATGATGGGAGGCTGAGGCCGGTGTGATGTGTTCAGAGACCTCCGGTACCCACAGACCTCAGGCTGAGGCGGCCGGTGTAATGCGTTCAGAGACCTCCGGTACCCACAGACCTCAGATCTCCCTGTACCCAAAGACTTCAGGCCTCCCTGCACCAGTACCAAAAGCCTCCCTGCACCGGCAGATACAGACCAGATGTAAACCCGGTTCTCAGAGACCTCAGGAGCAGAAGCGGGTCCAGGGGTGACTCCAGAGGTAGGTCCAGGGGTGGGTCCAGAGGTGGGTCCAGGGGCAGGCCCAGGGGTAGGTCCAGGATGGGGTCCAGGGGTGGGTCCAGGGGTGGGTCCAAGGGTGGGTCCAAGGGTGGGTCCAGGGGTAGGTCCAGGACCACAACACAACAAAATATCTGTCACACGTTGAATTTGGATGAAAAAGAAGCCCTCCTCCCAGGGAGACCACTCTGCTGTCTAAATCCTGGATCTACCCCGCCCCAACCCCACAGCTGCCTGGCCCTGGGGGACTGCGCGGTCCTCTGCGTCTCTTGCTCCACCGCGCTGCCAGGTTACGCAGATCACTCCGCTGTTGCTGAGCGTCCGTGGCTGACGTCACTTGAGTGACAGCGCGGGGACGTCTCTTGAGCAAACGTGTGCTTTTGGGCCTGTGCACTGCGTTCACTTCCCTCTGATTGGTTATGTGTCCACAGAGTAAAACAGTGAGCACGTGGCTGGTTTCCAAACAAGAAGGCTGACGCCTGAAAGCACGCGGTATTTCGGGCTGGTCAGTTTCTCTGGTTCAGTTGGCCAGTTCAGTCACCCAACTGAACCACAGGGGGGGGGGTAACTGAATCACGCCAAAAAAATGAAAGTTGCTTGAAATGGCCTAAAAATCATCCAAGTGAATTTTTGTGATGGTTCTGTTACCCCGCTGGTAACTGAACCAAAAGTGACCACACACAGACTGTGTGTGACTACAATAGGCGCGCGTCCTATCGGCAGAGCCGGACCGCGCGCTTGAAAAGGAATGAAGCCAAAACAACCAATGTCATAGATTTGTCCTTTTTACACGGGACAAGCTTGCGGTCTTCCCTGCCACGTCCCCACCGGGGCTGGGAGGGAGACGCTCCCGTGTCAAGAAGGGTGTGAAATTGAGTAAGATGGAGACTGGTCCGCGGTGCGCAGCGAGGGAATCCAAATTGATTAGAATTAATTAGAATGAGCGTGAATCAGCACAGAGTTAGCTCTGTCCACCCAGGCTCCCACCCACATCAGTGTGTGTGTGTGTGTGTGTGTGTGTGTGTGTGTGTGTG
>JAAUXT010081463.1_pt1 | contig 16171 bp, 25 predicted proteins | sample 7278171 | NCBI WGS metagenome assembly JAAUXT01 (sample SAMN14350112, study PRJNA611818) | marine sediment metagenome | isolation source: surface marine sediment (1.8m) | place: French Polynesia: Moorea | collected 2018-08 | reverse complement strand
TTTCCAATGAGCCCTAGATCAAGTCTGTACCTTCAGTGGTTGCTGAGATAGGCCACCAATAGCCCTCCATGGGGGGGGGATGTGACATGACGTGACAGGACATCTTGGCCCAGATGCCATATACTTTTGTATATTGGTGGACCATTTGAGCAGACTATTTGTCCCAGGCCAGCACCAATAGCCACCAATAGCCCCCTACAGGGGGGGAGGGGGACGTGACATGATGTGACGTGACGTGACGTGATGGGACATCTTCCCTAAAGTGGCATGTATACAAAAAAATTTTCGGCACACCGCTAAGTGCTCTTCCCTGAAGGGACATCGCACAATGACACCTGATTCCGTAGTCTGTTACTGATGCAATGTTACTCTCCTCCTGATATCCAAAAACATTTCAAAGACTCAAAGTTTTGGTCGGTGTGTTTGTAGCCAAAAAAAATGTTGTTGGATTTCCCTAGAGCTCACGCGGTTGTACCCCCGCCTCCCTTGGACAAAAAAGTGGGACTTTGAAATTTTTGCTCCAAGAGTTGAGACGCGGTTGGCGGCCGCGAGCTGTTCAATGCGGCACGGGCATTCATTCTTGTCATCTTTGTTTTGTCTTCTTTCAGGAGTACCATTTCCAAGGAATTTCCTGTCCATTGCAAAGACAATACTGAAACGTCTGTTTCGTGTCTACGCACACATTTATCATCAGCACTTTCAACAAGTGATTCAGTTGCGAGAGGAAGCTCATTTGAACACATCGTTCAAACATTTTATTTACTTCATACAAGAATTCGGGTTGGTGGACAAAAAGGAACTGGCACCATTGCAAGAACTCATTGACAAGCTCACGGCAAAGGATCCGCGATGACCGTGAATTTGGACAGAAATGAATCTGCTGCTGAAAAGTGATCCAAGTCAGCTTGGTCTTTGCAGGACGTTGCATCACAGGAAGTAACAATGTGTCGTTCTCACAGCATTGTTTTTCACCGCGCCGCCTCAGCAGCCTGCTCAGTTGTTGTGCCAAAGTGCACGTTCCAGATTTTGAAGCACGCTTGTCCTGTTAGCGTGCCTTGTCCTGAAAGAGCCGCCTTTCGCGAAGTTCGCAACCTTTTCAACAATTGTTGTTCGAAATGCATTGCTCCCCTCCCCCAAATACTGCAACAGACAAAACAAATCCAAGATGTTTGCGATATCCTGAGGTTCCATGCGACACAGAGGCACTCATTGTTGTTGAGTGTTCTTTTGTTTTGTCAAAACGACAGCTGTGCCAAGTGATGGGAGATCTCTGAATGTGGTGCAAATGTTTTGCTATGAAAAGTTCAACTGTCCTGTGTTATCGAAACAATTTCGATGTCATGGCACTTCTGTCAAAAGTTGTGGAAGGGGTAATGACCGCTGCAAGAGCGGAGCGTTTGTGGTGAAACTCCAGTCTGGAAGAAGCGATCAATGTCGTGTCGTTTCCAGTCATTGCCTTTGCACTTTGAACATTCCTTGCAACATGTATTTTCATAGTGTTTTGTTGAACCTGCTCCGAAGATGATGTGCAAAACTCGTGACAAATTTGTTTTGATGTGCACTTTGTTGGACCAGTACAAAGATTTATTTCAGTGTGGGTGATACTTCTGCTGACGCCTTGAGTACGTACATACACGCGTGGACTCTGAATGTTTCAGCTTCACTCGTCGCGTTTCTTCCAGCTGTGTGTCAAGTATGCAATCCATTTTGAAGCTGAAAACTCGTTCAGCAGAGCTTTGTCCACAAGTGCAGTGATAAGCGAAAAAAGTGTGTTGTGATAATGCACCCAGAAATTGCCTTACCAAATGGGACCTCGCGTGAACATATCTGTTCGGCAGTTTCAGCATCACAGTCAAAATGAATCCTTTGTTTGGACGCTTTGACCATCGTAGTGAGAACGATTTGCGCATTTCAGTCTCATCACTGGCATTGGATTTCCTGTTTCAAAAAAAATAAGATCATCGTGGAAAAGGTTCGCGTTTTCCCAGTGCAGATGAATGTCTGATCCTCGCTTCATCTGGATGTCCAATTTGGTTTGCGCCTGCGGTTTTCACCTGAACACTGACGCTTGTGAAGCCGTGGTGCAGCCACAGCTTCATAATGAACAACCATTCCAGGCCAGTCGTGAGACCAAATTTATTTTTTCAACACTGCAACAAACATTTACAGCTCTTATTTCCAGTTTTGGTTTCGTATTTTGTTTTGTGGGCTTTTCCACTGCGTTGGCTTCAAGCAATCCGCCATCGTTGGAAAACCTTGTTTCTTCGTTCGTGAATGCGAAATCGTTCCTAAGTTTGGGAATTTCGGCCTGGATTTGGCGACAGAGGAAGATGATTTGTCGAACTGTTTGGAGACGGATCAAACGGAATCACCTTCCGCACAGTGCAACAGCCAAACCAACATTCGTTTCCAACCACTGCTGAAAATTGCTCGCGTATGCCAAACTGAAACAGTAAGCAACAGACAATTTGAGGTTGTGCTGTTTCACAAAGGTTTTCTGTGGTGTGCTACACTGAACTGGATACTGCCACACACAGTACAAAAGATATGTGAATTTATCAGATCAATAAAACATGAAAGAAACATTTCTCCATCAGTTTTCTCGAAGAACAAGAACACTCCATAGTGTAGACACGCGCCGAGCAGACTTGGCTATCTTCCCACCAAATGTGCTGTGCTTGTCAAGAATGTTGCTCATGGTAAGATGTGAAATTTGCAAGAAAATGGTCACTGCAATTTGCAAGAACCGCGCTCTTTCCCTCCAAAAGTTTTCACAATTTAGTGTGGTGTCACTGACTGGATTTTGCGAAAACACAAAAGGGGGGAGGGGGAAATTTCAGAGTCCATTTTGTTCAGCAAGATTTTGCCCTAAAGTTTCATTTCCGGATTGTGGGGACCAACCTCAAAATATTCGAGTCCAACTTTTGCCTTGGCAGGTTTGGCCAAGTCTATGGTTCGGAGCTTTGAAATGAACACACAAATTTCTTTGCACAGATGGCGCTCGAGTCCACACACACGGGGCGGCTCATTCACATCTCTTCGAAGAGTGATTATATGCGCGTCAACGCCTCGGCGGTCGTTGCGTGCAAACATGACCAACTTTGGTTGAAGCCGCACTGCTGACCCAAGGTGAAAACTTTCGTTGTTCAGATAGAAGTGGTTCAAAATAAATTGCAACATTAGTTTGGAATGGTGTTTACGAACATCGCAACATAAAAACGTGCAAACAAATGGCTCCGGAATCTGTACTGATGTGAAGCCCTTTCGTTCTGTCAAACAAAGCGCTTGCGCCCAGTCCAAGTGTGCAGTTTGGACAGAACGACAACGAACTACACTACCACTTGTCCGAGTCACAATAAAGTCAGGCCGTGACCTGGTGTCTCGTCGCCAGTCTCCTCGTGAATCTATTTGGCGCCCATCCTGGTTGGATCCTGTGATGGGTAGTGAACCACCTGAGGAGTTGGCTGCGCCTGCGACACGGGCTGCTGCACCACCGCCCCGACTGGCGGAGGTCGAACCGGCAAAAATCCGGGTGGAGGACGCAGCATCGGAGGCATCGGCGGCGGCCGCAGCGGCATCATGCCTGGAGGCATCGGCGGAGGGCGCATGCCTGCAAACACCCACGTAACAAACATAAAGAGCCTGTTTTGGTCTCGAAATATAAATGCTGCCTTGAAGAGGAGAAAAAATACAACGCAGACTCCTTCGGGACAGGACGGCTCACTCTGTGATTGGACAATGCAAAGTCGTTTGCTCGTTTGCCTTTTGTACCCACCAAGCGGAGGCGGTCTCGGCGGTCCTCTCATCATCACCACTGGATGCATGCCTCCGGGAGGCGGGCCCATTGGAGGAGGTCCAACGCCTGGTGGAGGCACTGTTCCCGGTGGGCCGCTCAAGTTGAAGAAATTATTTCCAATTTCTTCTGGCGGAGGCAACGCTGCAAACGTACGAGGAGACTGTGAGGACCGACCGATGTCAGGGTCACTCGAGATTGAATCTGAGGCAAAAGCACCAGAACACACAACGGCCGGTGAAACGAAATGCCCAAACACCCGAATGAGAAGGCACGGGTGTCTGGCCATTTCAGTTCACTTGAAATAGCCAGACATGGGGTGAACAATCTCAGAGTGCACAAGGCAATGGTGCTTGGCCATTTCACCCCAAAACTGAAATGGGGAGACTCAAAGTTGAGGTGCGTCTCACACTTGAGCAAATTCAGTAGTTTGACCCATGACCGACCCTGTACCAACCTCCAGGCAGCCCAGGAACTGGTTCCAGTGCCGACTCGTCGTCTTCTCCTTCCCTTCTGCTTGGTACCTGAGCTTGTGCTCTGCCCCATTTTATGTTCAACCGTCGACCCTGCCAGAAAGAAAGCCGTGTGCACTTTCAGGGAGAAAAATGAAGAGAAAGAAAAAATGTTGAAATCCAACTGCCTCATCTCTCCGTACCTGAATGATCAGTTTGTTGAAAGACTTTTCAGCTGCACTTTCTGCCGACGATCTGTTGGTGAACTGAACGAAGGCGCACTGCTGTCTGCTCACCATCGTGATGGAGCGAATTTCTCCGAACTGGTAAAAATGATCCCTGAGAGAAGGAAGAGTTGAGATGAAAATATTTTCCTGGTATTGGGCAATTCTCACAACAAAACTGCCACGCAAACAATCTGAACATGATCTCATACTGAGAGCAGTTTGAGAAGCACATTTCGCACCACGCCAAATGAAACAATGCCATGACAGTTGGACGCTTTGCAAGGACACTGGTGGAGTGAAATTCTTGAGTCTGGTGTGAAATTCTTGAGTCTGAAGTGATGGGAAAGGACGTGTCGAAATGCATTGAGTGTAAACTCCTGCTTCTACCATTTGTGCCAGATTGATACAGAATGTTCTTTTGAAAAAAAAAAAAACAAAACCACATGACGCACGTTTGAACAAGCTCAAGCTGTAGTCTGAGAAGCGCCACTCTCACACGCATTGCTCACAGGGAAAAGGCCGTATCGAGACAGCACAGTTGTAGAAAATAATTTCAACCACTCGAATCGACTGGCATGTACCGACAACTTACTTCAGATCTTGCTCCGTGATTTTTTCGCCGAGGTTGCCCACATACAAAGTGCTGATCGATCTGTCTTCTGGCGGATCAAGTTTGGGCATGCTGGTGTATCTCTTCAACAACTTGTCAGCCACAGGGTCGTTTACCCCGTAGAATCGATCTTTGATGTTCTGGTCAGCCAACGGATCGTCAGGATCAGTTGGTTTATCGTGCCTGAAACAAGAAGACACTCGTCACTGGATTTGTTCTTGTCCTTCACAAACATCGAGTGCAACTTTGGAGAAACATTTTCCCACCTGTACGGACACTCTTCGCCTCTTTTGCATTCTCCTTTGACCCAGAAAGAGCAAATGTGCGGTCTGTTACGCTTGTAATACGGTGTTGTCCTCGCCAGCTTCAGCAACATGTCACTGTGCCCTGGAGCCTTGCCTACAGCACCAACAGCGACCGTACCATCAGTGTTGGCGATCTGAAACAATAGATGAGAATTCTGCAACAAAGCACAAAATTGAGTGTGAGCGTGGGTACGTCACAGTCACACACCACTTACCTCTCTTTCCATGTTTTGTGTATAATACTCTTTGTTGACATCAGACCTCGGCATTTCATCCTGAATTTTTAATGCAGCATCCCTGACTTGAACGGGTAGTCCTGAAAACGACAACGATGAAATACGGTATTTCGCGATGAGTTTAGCAAGAAGAAGTCACTCTGCGTGTGTTCCGGAAGCTTCACTTCAGCCGTGGTGCCAGTGGTTACGCTGACACAACAACGTCCCAAAATAATCACTCACCGTATTCCAGATCGAGCAGACAAGTCTGGCAAATGTTTTTCAGTTTGGAACATGTCTGGCAAACTTCTGTTTTCTTGAACCTCATGCGAGCACCAGGACACCATCTGAAGATTGTGAACGGTCGGGCGCAGATCTTGCATTCTTTGCCATGTTTCTCTTTTGTCTAAAAAATATCAAAACATTTTTGTCAAGCAGATGGTGGAAAGATAGCAATGGCATTCAAGCCTTGATGGACGAGAACACCAGAACTTTGGACTCACCATTCGAATGTAAGGATTGTCGCCCAAGCATGTTTGGCACAGAACAGGAAACTCCTGAAACAAAGAGGCAAAGCGTTTGACAGCTGCTGTACCTCAACAGCCTTTGAAGCTCAACAGACGGGAACCGTCGAGTCCTCTGGATACTCGCAATGGACCAAAGACCAGATGGTCGGAAGGGAGGCGGAGAATCAAGGCGGATTTTGTCTCGAGTCCAACATTTGTGTGCCTGTAACCTGGACCAATGAAATCCTCTCTGTGTGTGTGTGTGTGTGTGTGTGTGTGTGTGCTTTTTTCTTGGCGGTCCATTTGTTGAACAAACCTTCCTTCCAGGTCCAAAATGATCCAAACAAAGGTGAGAGGGCTACCAGAATAAAATTTTCGGAAATCACGGCAAGTTGCCTTGGAAACCAGGACATGAACGGACACCTTTTTTGTCTTTGATGAAAAAGTGTGGGGGGAAGGCTCCTGAACCGGACACTTCGGGAAGGATGCAAACAACGCTCTTCATTTGGCGGTGTGTTGAACAAGTCGCGTCTTCAAGAGCGTAATCTCGAAATGTCTAAAATCTTTCCGAAGGTGTGTGTGTGGGGGGGGGGGCAGGGCCTGCCCAAAATTGGATCAGCCCCACATGTCCTGAGACCAGATCTTCCCACAACCTGGGCGAATGCCATGTGAATGACCTGCAAAATTTCCAGACAGGCTCCAGGCCCAACCCCCTCCCCCAAGCCCCCAAATGTTAAGGCCTGTGTAAAACTGACCTCAAATTTGAGGTGCATGTTTCTAGTGTTTTGACTGCAAACAGTGCAGGAAAATTCTTTGTAGCAGAGGTGACCACTTGCAAAGAACTTCCTGGAACTACCAAGTTGTGACGAGGGATCACAATCGCACGACTGAGAATTCCTCAGTTACGACCCCTGTAGTACTGATCAGGGTGACGCTGCTGCCTCAACCTTTTGCCCGAAAGACGCGTAGATTTTCTAGTTTTTGCACTGAATTTGCACGTTGCACAAAATTTCAGAGATTAACACGCCAGTCACTAATTGCGCCCACAGTTAGCTTTGGTAATCTTAGAAGCAACAAAACGTGCTGTTTCCGGCGGCTTGCAAACCAAAATCCCGGCAAATCGAAATCAAAAGCTCTCTGGCGTGCCACACGGTGGGCGATAATAGATTGTAATTGTATTTCATCGCCCTTCACAGCCTTTTCCGTCAGGCAAATACTGTTGTGAACCATTCTAGTGAAACTTCTCACCGAGTCCTCCCAATTTTGCCTATTATATGTGTTCGCTCCCTTGGAAGTCGCCATTGTGTTGTGGAAAAACAGGGAACTGTGAACACTACGCTCCCGTTATGTCCGCTTTGACCACTGCAACAAATGCGGAAGAAAAAGATTTAGGTCACTTCCTGGAGAGGCGAAATCCAGTTTTGTTTTATCCTCTGGCGTTTGAAGGTTTTTCATTGGAGGAAAAAGTGAATTTCAGTACAAATCTAATTTTTGGACAGTGAATCATTTGAATACAGTGCATGGACAATCCAGCATTCGGGCCAAGCATTCAGATCAGACTGGATCCGGTGTCTGGACTCGGGGATGCAGAGCAGTGGACATTTGTCATTTGGATTGATTGATCTAGCTTTGTGATCACTCCAACGAGATTGAAGTTGGTTCAGTCACATACAATCATGCCAGCCATTGCTGGAAACATAAAGAAAGTCGCAGTCATCAAGACTGGCGAACAAACACAATTCATCGAACTTGATCAGGTTGGAAATTTTTTCATCGAATCTTTTGTGTCGAGAGTCAAATCCACTGTAGAATCTTGATCTGGACCTCGAGTCGTTGAGCCATGAGCAGATGCAACGCCGCTGTGAAAAATTTTGCTGAGCTCAGGACACAGACAAACTGCACCGTTGTCCACAGTCTGTTCAAACATCAGTTTTTCACCAGTAGTGTACAACAAAAAGTGGAAAGGGGGTGGGGCAAACCCCTGCGCAGTGGACCCAGACAAAAGGGACACTCGTGTCGCTGTGTTCCCCTCACGTGTGTTCCAATGTACGTAACTCCCGAGAACTCTTTCAATGTCAAAGAACGAAAAACTGCGACAGTCAGTGTTTCATGAGGAAAATTCTGTTGTGAAATCTGGATTGCGTGCTTGATTGGCGGTGAGTTCTTTTGCTGGCGCTGTTTCTTTGACACAAATTGTTTTCATTTACAGGGACGCCCGTTGGCGGCAGTTATCAGAGACTTGGCGGAAACGTAAGTGGTTGTACGAGGGGTCCTCAATATTTATTTGCCAGCATGTTCAGCGTGATCGGCGAGACCTTGAGTGGAATTTCAATGCGGGTCACAATTGACAGACTCAAAGTGGCTGTGCAGACGTCTCTGAAATCGCTCGGTGCCGATCATGTTGGTTGCAGTTGGCAAATAAATATTGAGGACCCCTTGTATTTGTGCTCTTGGTTCCTTTTGTTCCTCACCAGAATTCCCAGAAAAGACCTGACGAGAACGCCTCTGAGTTGAAGCGGGGTTGAAAAGGGGAGCGCGTGCGCGTAGAGTCTACGAGGTCAAAACCAAAAGTCTTTCCCATCGGTTCAATACCGGTCAACTGATTTCAATTGGAGTGACCAAGTGACCAAAGAAGTTACCAAACTGAAATCGACATTGGTTCAGTTGAACATGACGAAAAAAACTCTTGGTATTGACCTCGTACGTCATACCTGAAGTGTGATTTGTGCAATGGACTTACACTTCTCGTCAATCAACTGGGACAATGCAGCACAGAATCTGCCTCGCTGTGTGTGGAAACCTCGCGCAGTCGCGCAATCTCCACAAATTCAAGAATCCTGTTCCACAAGCTAAAAGTTTTCTGATGTTTGTGTTGAAACATTGCAGTTGGGGTTTGAAGACTCCGGACGACTTTGCCTTGCAGTTCAACGAACCCAACAAACAAGCGTACATCACGGAACGGGTAAGCCTCGTCATTTCCGAGATTTTCGCCGTGGTGTGATCACTTTGTGTGGAGGAAAGGGGGGAAAGAGCTCTTTTGTTGATCAGTCGGAACAACAGTGAACTGCAATCAGTTTTGTGGGAATTATCGACGGAACCTTGATGGTACTAACGCATGTGATCAATTTGACCACATCAAAAACAAAAGAACTTTGTTTTTCTGCAGAATCGCTTGGAGATACAGAATGGCAATGTACTCAAGCTCACGTTTTCACCTGTAAGTTATCTTACTCTTTTCTTGCTTGTGGTAATGTTCATTGCTCAGTGCTCGATACACACCTGCCTTGCCAGCTGTGTGCCGTCCTTTTTGACTGCACCTAAAAGTACCCTCAAGTTACGAGGGGAATCCCATTACTGCCAGTTCGTTATCAGCCGCTTTGCGTGGTATTGCTTCGGGCCCGTATCTGTCGACCGTGAGGCGGCATGTTTTCACGACTTTCCGTGTACCCCCCCCCCTTGTTGCAAAAGTTAGAATGGTGGCTTCCAACTTTCTGTGTACCCCTCCCCCTGTAAATCAGGAAATATGACAACCCCCTGACTGGGAAATTTGCATTGGGCGCGCAGGCGATCAAAGCTGCTCGCGGCTGATGTTCTACTTGAAAGTCTCGTTTTGCAGATAAATATCAGGTCAATTGTCTGTGTTGAAAAAAGAGCGTCCTACACAATAGCTTTGACGCCACCATTGGGTTTACCCTCGAATAAGCCACAACAGTAAATTACCCTTTCGAATTGTTTTGTTTGTTTTTCGCACCGACGTACTCGTGTGTTTCGTTGTTTTCAACAGAGGTTGCGTGTGTCCGTGAATATCTGGCATCTTCAAACGAGTAAATTCGAATGAACACGCAAGCAACAAAAGGAAAAGAGCCAACAAATTGTTATCTTGGACAAGGAGTTCCTTTGGTATCGGTGAAAAGTTTGAACAAAAAATTCCAGGATTCTGTTCACTGTTTCTCGTTTGCGTTGAGCGTGTGGGTGTTGGACATGAGTGGGCATTCGCAAAGCAGTGCACTTGCACCAAAGAAAAAATGGAAAAGCCAATTCGTTGACGATGCCACGATAAGAATTGGTGTCAACAAGATAATCTTACCACATACAAATGGCACCAGTGAAGTTGTGTTTTGGACAACACCTCCGCTCACAACAAAAAATCACAACGATTGTTGTTGGTTCCTCCAGCAAGCAAGAATGTGCAGATTTGTTCATTCAGTTTCGTTTTGACGTCTGGACTCTAAATCAAAAGTGATTGTGGAATTCAGCATGAGTAGAATTCACAAAACAGCCAATCAAACTGTTTGGTACTTTGACACACCAGTTGTGGCGAACTATCTTGGTCAAATTGGACAAACACGGCCTCACGAGGTTCTCGTAAGTATTTTGAAGGATCTGGTGTGTTTGTTGCTGACAGAAGAGCCGCCGTTGCGCTCAAAGTAGGAGCGAGATATACATGTATCTTCATTTCACTTCTGCCTGACACACATTGCACTTTGTTGCCGATAAAGGCGAAGACAGCGCAAGAGATTCTGGGGAAGCTACAATCAGGAACAACGGCGGAAAGGAGCGACTCCTTGCGCCGACTCGCAGAGCTGTCTGTGGACTACACTTTCGCGCAAGAATTCATCAACAAGAAAGGGTTGCACATGCTCATCGAGATGGTGGAGTCCGGAGAGTAGTAAGTTTTTGCTCGGAATTTGATGCTTCGAAGTTTGAAAAATATTTACTTTGGATTTTTTGAAAACAGTGGAACCGAGGAACAGGACTGCCAACCCCAAACGGTGCGATGTGTTTCCTTTGCAGCACTGGGGATGCCTTGGCGTTCACTTTGAAAGGCTTCGTCGAGTTGATGGATCACGGCATTGTGTCCTGGGACGTTTTGCAGCACAAATTTATCAAAAACGTGAGACATGTGCCGGAAAAACATAACCTATTTCGGTCTTCGTGAACACACATGTCAATCACCCACCATCCAAACCTTGATTTTGATTACGAACCAGAAAAGAAATGTGTGAAATACAAAAACCTTTGCAATCCTTGTGCCCAGGTGGCAGTTGCTGTGAACGGGAGAGGCGTAGCCACCGATCCGACAACCCTGCAGTCGGCCCTGGAGATCCTCGAGTCGATCGTGTTGCACAGCTCAGGCAAATACAGCATGGTGGAGCAGGAGGTGACGCCCGTCAGCCTCATTCACCACCTCCAGAGGTGAGCGCCGCCGACAACAGGGTTCAGCGGCACATCCTTTCTTGCCATGGTGTCTGCATAAACAATTTTGTAAACATGGGGTGGAAACTTTTGTTGATTGCAGTTCGAATGCGGAGATCCAAAAGAACGCCATAGCTCTCATCAACGCCATGTTCCTCAAAGCGGATCTGCCAAAGCGAAAGGTTCGGCGTGCTCGAATCGGAGTGACCTGAGTGGAACGTTCAGAAATCGGCCAAACTGAGCCATTTTCCTTGTTTGTTTACAGAAAATTGCTGACAACTTACAGACGAAGTCAATACGAAACGTCATTCTGAGCGTAAGACCATTTGTGTTTTCAACAAAACATACTACTGCCAAAACGAACGAACTGTGTTCGAGCGGCATTGTTCGTTGGTTTCTCATCATTGTTCTTGGCTTGTAGAATGTCATCAGAGGATCAGCGAGTATTGGCAGTGAGATGGCGCACCAGCTTTACGTGTTGCAGTGTCTGTTGTTCAGCCTTCTTGAAGTTCGAAGAGACACCAAAGTTGAACTGAACGACCAGGTCAGGCAACCGAATTTCTCACGCGTCTTTGTGTGGATTCTTCACGTCGTACGTGGTCGCTTGTTTCAATGTTTGTGTCTCGACCAGGCTGACGTTTGGATGTGGAATCTCGTTTCAGAACGCCATCAAAGAAGTCAACGAATTGAGGAAAATCGCCTTCGATTCAGAAACGGAAACTGCAACAACTGGAGGTCGGAAGCAGAACAACGCCAAGGACTACAAGAAGCTGGGTTTCCAGGTTTGTTGTGATCTTCACAACACTGTTGTGTGGAGCTGGTTCGTGGGATGTGACTGCCGTCAGTCAATGATCTGAATGTCTTTGCAGAACAGCATCAATCCGGTGGAAGATCTGAGTCAAACACCTCCAGGAATTCTTGCCTTGGACAACATGGTCTACTTTGCCAAAATGCACGGGGAGAACTACACGAAGGTTGGTCCTGATGCACATTCTGTCGGACAGTGAATTCTCACTCTGAGACGATGTCATGGTGACAGGGATTTTGTATGTCATGAAAACAGGTGGTGCTTGAAAATTCGTGTCGGGCCGACGAGCATGATTGTCCCTTCGCCAGAGCCAGTATAGAGTTGACCAACATACTGTGTGAAATACTCAACGTTGGAGAATTGCGTAATTTTTCAGATTCCTTGTCCCAAGTGATGGAGTTGTTTCTGGTCGAATCTGTTTTGCGAAAGGTTCAAAGATACTGCTGTAATTTTTTAGCGCTTTCCTTTGGATTTGCAGCCACGGACGAAGGACAAGTTTACTACCCAATGTTTTTCACGAACGATCGGCCGTTTGAAGAATTCTACTGTATCGCAATTCAACTGCTGAACAAAACGTGGAAGGAAATGAAGGCGACCTCTGAAGATTTCACCAAGGTAACTTTTTGAACCGCCGCAGCTGTTGTTTGTCCATGTTCGTGTGTGTCTCGGGGATTGGGACTTGGACTTGGTTGGACTTTGAACATTTTGCAGGGACCCTACGAAGGTTGGACTTTGAACATTTTGCAGGGACCCTACGAACACAAAACGTACTTCGCAAGTCCCAAGAAAGAAACGCTGTGTCAGTCAAGAAGACCTCATCAGCTTTTGTGGGCCATCAAGCCTTGTGTTATGTTCTTGGTGTGCAGTCGCGCGCTTTCTGCACGCTGTGCTCTGATGCCTTTCAACGCGCAAGCAACGTTGGGAAAACTTGATGCAGACATACATACCGGTATCTGTGTTGGATTCAACAAGAAATGTTCATCTTTGCAGGTGCTCAGTGTTGTGAAGGAGCAAATCTCACGCGCATTGGAAATCCAACCTGGAACATTCGACCAATTCAGAAACAAGCTGCAGCACCTGACCTATGCAGAAATTACAAACATATGGCAGCAAGAAAGAAGGCACAAAGAAGAATTTGAATCTCAGGCTAGACCCATTGTGTAAATATAGAATTTCCATTCTTTTCGTTCACAAGTTGGCGGATCGGTGCGTTTCTTCACTGCAAAGTGTTCTTGTTCATCTTCAATCCCTTGTGTTCCCGAGATTAGAACGTTCGCCGCTGACAAAAAGGATAAAATTCACGCAAAATCTTTCAATTCATGTCAGAAACTTTCAAGAAATCTTTTTGCTTTTGATTGCAGAGAACTCAGGGAACAGATCACGCCCGAAATAATGGAGCTTATAAAGCAGCAGCGCCTGAACTATCTGGTGGAAGGAACAAGATTCACAAAATATTCCAAAGGTCAACGAATGAAAGGTGAGATGCTCATCACAATTTTCAGGAAATGTTGCTCTGAAATTTCATTGACGCTTCACAATCAAATCAATGCCTCAATCACGAATCGCTTCCTTCGGCTTCAGGCAAATTTTGGTACTGTCGGCTGTCACTAAACCACAAGTTCTTGCACTACGGTGACTGTGAAGAAGATGCCAAACCGACTGCTGAACAGCTGCCAAAGAAAGGTCTGTGCTGAGCCGCTGCGTTTCGGAAGCACTGAGAGTTGGCAATAACGTCCACGATGTGATCAAAATCATGTTTTGTGAAGTGGTTCCTTGGGTTTTTATTTCAGTTGCTGTTGTGGATATCAAAGGTCTGTTGTCTGGCAAAGATTGTCCGCATGTGAGAGAAAGAAAGGAGAGAAGCAAGGTGAGTTTTGGCGCAGACAAATTGTTCAGCGTTGCACTTGCACCGAAGAGTTCCGGCATTTTGCTCAAAAAAGCGTGTTTCGCCGAGTGAATGAAACTTCAGAAAACGAAACAAAAGCCACGATGTGTGTTTGGATTTGCAGGCGACTCTGGCGTCTCTCGCCTTCAGCATCACGACGGAGCCCGACCTGAGTGAGCCGCTCAACTTCATCGCGCCGTCCGAAGCCGACTTCGCGATGTGGACGGATGGAGTCAACTCCCTGCTCGGATACACAGTGAGTGGCATTGCACCCATGTGTGTCCTTTGCGATGCTGAGCAAATGGAGGTACCAAAAGTTTGCGTTCTTGATGAAAATCCTCTGACAATTCCGTCCCACTCACACGGAAATCCCATTGTCCCAATCTCTGCATCGATTGTTCCAGGACGCACCTCTTTTTCAGATGACCAGCGAGTTGACAAACACAGACTTGGAGATGCTGCTGAGCATGGAGATCAAATTGCGACTTCTTGACACGGAAGGAATCACGATTCCAGAACAACCGCCACCGATCCCGAAGGATCCGCCAAATTTTGACTTTGCTTATCAGGTGTGATGTCACATTCACACTTTTGCGCTTCACGCACTGCACGTTCCAGGGCCCCCTGCACCCCAAAGCCTTTTCCTTTTTACCATGGGGCGCCTTGTCGCAGCATTCCTTCATTCCGTCGTGGCGCACCGAGTGAGGAGGGAGGCGTGGATCGAATTCATGCCCTCACTCACTCCGTATGGAAGAAAGCTGAGAATACGCCGATTTTGGTTCCCTTGTGTGCAGGAGAATTTGTGTTTTGTTGGCTTTGTCCTGTTATTTGTACAAATTTGTACGAAACATCGATGTCGTGCAATTCAATTTTTGACGCTAGAATGCTTGACTAAATTGCAAACTTCATACTGTACACCGTATGTGTTCGACTGGTTCTGAATAAACTTTGTAATGACACAAAAGCACTTGACGTATCTGCCAACCAATTGGAATTGGCAACGTCGCCGTTCCTGTCGGTTCCTCTTCAGTGCTGATTGTGCTGATGTGTACTTGCTGTTCGGGGCTTGTGAAAGAAAGACCATGTCAAACATGGCTGCAGATGTGCGGATTTTCACCTGTGTAGTCGCGACGACCATCGTGATTCTGCTTCAAAGTTGCGGCACGGGAGCTCAGGGCTTCGGGGAACTGTTCGGTGCTCTCGGCGGACTGATGGGAGAGATGGGCGCGGGAGATCTGTGTGAATTCGAATGCTCAAACGGTAGGTGCGAGCTTGATGAGGAATCAATGTATGAGAGGCTCTGAAAGGAACGACACATGCGTGACAGAAATATCCGTCAAAATGCAGTCACACAACTCTTTGCAAACGTGTGCGGAAAGACGGCATGCCATCAACCCAGTGCGTGTTTTCAGTATCATCGATGTACATGCACGCAAGGTTGCAATGTTTGTCAAAAGAAATACGAGTTGGGGGTGGTCAAGATACTCGTATGCATGGTTTCACGTGTTTGCTTCCTCTGAGTTCACGATGGTTGAAATGAGAGGGTTGACCACCCTCGTGAAAATCTAAGCACACAGTTGTCTTTTTGGGTTGAGATTCTCAGGTGTGACTGAGCATGCACCTGGAGATCGATTTCAATCCCTCAAAGATTTCACAAACATTTTCTTTCTTCCCCTGCATGCAGGTGTCGTCCCGAAACGAAATCCAAAACACACACCGACTTCAAATGGTTGTGGTTCTTACGGCTTGCAGGCAAGTTTTTCTTGAGAGATATATATGCAGATCTACTGTGTACCGAATCTGAGAATACAAGAACTCTGTTCCCGTTCATTGCGGGAACATCAGGTGCGCCTGCAGGACAAGAAATTTTGTTCAGGCCTTTGTGCATGTGTCGCCCTGCATTCGCATGCATGGGTCCACCTTGCCTTGACCAATTTACAAGACCTGAACTCTCTTTTGTCATGATTGTCTCTGCATACTTTCTGACATTAACAGGTATGAAACAAAACAAACAATGCAAGAATGTCACATCAAAAAACCCTTTTTAAGCGTGTGGTCGTGTACGCGGTAAGAGCCATTGAAAGAGTTCCCGCTGGTTCCTGCCATTTTCTGTGTTTTACCGATCCATCGCAGTCAGTTGTGAGCTTTCCTTGCGTCCGGAAATGAGAACATAT
>JAAUXT010135519.1_pt1 | contig 16173 bp, 18 predicted proteins | sample 7278171 | NCBI WGS metagenome assembly JAAUXT01 (sample SAMN14350112, study PRJNA611818) | marine sediment metagenome | isolation source: surface marine sediment (1.8m) | place: French Polynesia: Moorea | collected 2018-08 | reverse complement strand
TTTGTGATGCTTTGATGCTCAGCATCAGAATCTGGACAGAAGTACGCCATTATAAATTATCCTAGTCAAGGCACCCCCAATTTGCAGGTTATTCACGGCCCCAGCAGAAACCTTCGCAACAGTCAACCGAAATCACACAACTGTTCGAGGCCTTTGATATTCGTTGGGTGAGGACTCAGGTCTTCAACGACAAGGGGAAGTTCGACAGGTTTTGTAACCGCAGAGTTGCCGAGTAGAGACTGTCTTGGGCTTCTTGTTTCAGCCATTGGAAACCAAGAGGTCCAGAGGATTAAAGATCTCCAGCTTGTCTCTTTCCATTCCAATTCTCTGTGAAGCTGACAGCGCAATTAACGAGCAACAAATCTCGGATTTCACCGAGTGCTTTCCGAGTGTTTGGCCGTCTCGTTGGCTGACAGATTGCGAAGATGATTCTCTGTTGGGCGAAGGAATGCTGAATGGGCCACTTCAATGTGCAAACGGATTTTTTGTCCGTTCCAGGCTGCGTCCTAAAGAAGTTCTGCAGAACGAGTAGAATATTAGTTTTTGCAGTAGAAGCCGATTTCAAATCGTCTTTCATTTCAGAGAAAAGAGTTGCTTGTGGATGCTACTGTCCCGATTTCAAAAGCAACAAAGGCTTCAAAGTGAATATCAAATGCTGAAATGGCTTCTTCCTGTAACAGATCCTTCTGAGCCAGATATCAAATGGCAAGTTTACAATTTTCAAAGAAGTAATTCCAAATGGATTCAGGGATGGGAACAAAGACTCTTCGACAAAAAGGCTCTCCAACATTTTTGTTCAATTGAAAAAAGCTTTTGTGTGTGCAACTTTGAAGAGAAACTGTTTTGCTTTCTTCATTTCTCTTTTGTTGGGAATTGTTTTGCAATTGAAAACAAAACTACGAGGAGTGTTTTTCAATTTGTGGTTGCACCGTTCTCCTCTTGAATGCGGCTGAGAAACCTTCGGGTGCAACAACGCGTTGTCTTCTCACTCACTCAGATCTTCAGCAGATGTCCAATCCGATGTGAATTTTGCCCCAATCAAAGCGTTGTTGTCTCACATGCAAGTTTGCAAATCGTTCGTGCTTCACATGCGCGGGAACATTGGCCTATCTTTTCTATGGTCAGTTTCTCATCCAGGAAAACACTGCACTCAGGAGTCACTTGGTCCAATCTGGGATTCTGAGGCTTGACTCCTGCTGCTTTGGCTTCACCTCAATGCAATTTACCAAAGCTTTTAGTCCTAATCCTGCGATTTAGGTGCGAATGCACGCGACGTCATTACAAGTGGACACCTTGAGGGCGGAATTAGTTGATTCGACCCGATGGGAAGAAACGAAAAACAACAACAACTTGCAGGGGATGTGTTTTGACAGTATGGGTGAGTTGCACTGTCCTCCTTGGGAGTAGAGCAAACTGAGCACTTGTGCCAAAGCTGACAAGATAGATCTGCAGACTTGATCAAGTCCTGCACGAGGGGTTGGGATGAAATTTCCTCCATACAATCTTTTTTTCTGAGAAGAAACAACGAGAAAAACTGAAAAATTGAAGGTTGTTGCCAAAACTCAAAATCCTGTGCCTTTAATTCCAGAAACACGCTCGTGGAAAGCTTCGTGCCTTCCGTTTTGCCGCAGTTCATTGCTTGAGAAGAATGACACAAATTGGAGGCACCAGCCACCAAATTAGGCATGAAAAGCCTGACTTTCTGCTTTGCATAGTTATGAATTTCTATTGTGGTTTCTGGCCACATTATGCAAAGCAGGCTTCGGGTTTGGAAAAGTCACTTTGTGGTGTTGTCTCTTTTCTATGCAGGAGGGAGAGGAATTTGCTGGCGCGGCGAATGGCAGGCCGCCCCGTACCAGCCCACGCGCCGTTACTCTGCCCATCCGGAGGCTCAGAGATTGAAAGGCAAAAGCCCTTGATGACCTCATGTGTCTGCAGTGACAAAGTGGCTTTTGTCTCACACGTTATTTTCACAGGTGATCCTCTTGTTAGCAGGTCTGTGGTGATGATCCAAATAGAGAGGAAACTTGGTAGCCATTTGTACGAACACAATGTAGCAGTTGGTGCGAGAACCGCGTCGCCTGATCTTCCCAATCATCTAATGCGAGTATCACCTCCCACATACATCCGAAACAGGACAAGAAACGAATGCAAAAGAAAAATGTCAGGCTTCAACCGTCCTTTACTGTTTGTCCTTGCACTCTGACAAAGAAACATCAGCAAATAATCTCTCATCCAAGGCCAAGAAGCGGGTTTCCTGCAAAGGTCACCTCTCCCGAGTGAGACACAATCTCTCAACACCAGGGCGTCCGTCGCTCTGTCCGCGAGGATCCAGGATCAGCCTCCCCCTCCCTCAAGCGGAGACCCGATTTCAATATTGTGTGCTCTGCCTCGCTTGAAAATGTCATTGCTCGCCCCTGCAGTGCACGAAATGGGACGACAGAATTTTTGGGGTCGGGGGGGGGGGTCCCGTTCCACCTGAATCCACTTCCGGCTCTGCAGCGTGTGACACATTTTCCAAAGCGCTTCTGCCCCCCTCTCCAGCGACACAGTATGCTGCACCAAGTTTTATGGAGACGGAGTCGATTAAGGGAAGAATGGGTTGTCATTCCGCTCTGTGACAACACGCCATAAAGAGTGTGGAGCAGGCAGATAGGTCTACGAACCCCGGGCGTGATAAGAATGTATTACGTATCATCGGGTCCCATCTCAAGGCATCTCCCGCACCGTCGGCCCAATGTAGACATCTGGACAGGTTCTCCTGTCATCGAATCAGGGTCTGGTTTTTGTCGCCAATCTTCGCGTGGGCGTCTCTTGTCGCGGCGGAATGGGAAATCTTCTCCTTGTATCAAACTGCAGAAGTTCCCCATCTGTCCAAAAGCCTGAGCCTTTTGGGATTTTTGTGCTGATTCGCATTCAGACTTTCATTTCCTGTCTTACAGATGCAGACGGGTGTGTTTCTGACATGCTTGACCACACCCACCACCGATAACCAAGTCCTGTTTCCACGGCCACAACATCCGATTCCTCCACTCATTCAAAAATTTCTGAATGAAGAATTCATTTTGTCAGCCTCAGTGACGGTTGCGATGAGACATGAAGTTCTGGTCCCTGCGCGGCCCTCAGCGAGCCATTACCCCGCGAACCCGTATGACTTGGGTCATTTGTTTCTTCTGAATGAGCTCACAGGGTTTTTGAACACGAGTTCACAGCAGTTGAACAACAGTAACTCAGTTTTGATTTGTCTGGTTTGTCTGTTCAGTACGGAAAAGGTGAATCTCTGGAAACTCAAGGATTTGACACGCTTGAGAGACGATCACACAAGAAGAACATGTCTTTGCTGACTTTTATCTTTGAGACCATGCCCTGGATTCGCTACTGCATAGAAATCAATTTGTTGTCGGACACACACAAGAGAACAGGAAACCAGGTCCTTCTGGGAACATCACCCGTCCAGATGAATTCGATTGGGTTTCACAGCTGAAGAGAAACTGATTGAGCTGTGGGGGTCGGGGTGGTTGTGGAATGCAGGTTACACACGCGTGCGAAGCTCACAGACACATGATGGAGTGAGTGAGCCCAGGATCCGAGAGCCTGACATTAATAGTCCACAATGATTGAAGGGACTTGCGTTAAGAGCCATAATGTGTTTGGATCTATCTTCAGGGAAAATATGACTGGCGAGGGGGATCCCAAGGCTTTGGACCAGAGGTTCTGAACAGGCGATGCTGACCACAACTGCACTGTTCCTGGCTTGAGTCTGTCTCCCTCCCGTCACCAAAACCTTGGTCGTGGAACTGCCTTTTCTTGACGTGTGTGGATTTCTTTCAGGCAGGCGGCCAGCAATACATTTCCATTCTCAGTGTCAGTATGATTTACTGACAGCGGACCGCAGTCCAAGACACAGCCTGACCACAAGATTGAGACCCGAACCAACGTCCAACAGACGGTCAGGAGGAGAATGACTTGCAACAGTGAAACAACGCTTTTCGACTCGTACATCGCACAGCTGTTGATGCAGGGACGTTGGGGGACTTTTGTAGTGGCTCCATAAATGCACAGGAAAAATAACAGACCGGATAAACGAGGAAGCCAAAAGGTCGCACTCACAAACAACGTGAACGGGCGTGTTTTTCACAAAACGAGACAACACTGTACTTGGTTTTGTTCCAGACCCAGGACGAGGAAACACAACAGCCTGAGTCTTTGTTTGAAGTGATTGGTCCAAAACCCAACTTGTCAGTGTCATTTTGTCGTCAGTGTGGAACGACAGTCGAGATTTGCTGACGTCACAGCTTGACCCACGGATGACCATCTTCACGCCTGTATAAATGAATCTATTGATTGTCTGCGAAGGAGATTTTTTCATCTTCCCACACAACGGTTTGACGGACAAAAATGATTGATGGGGGTTGGGTTCGTCTGCAAGACCGGAAATCAGGAAGACAAGATGACAGAACAAGAGAAGAATGGCGGAGAAGGATTATGAAAGCAAACTACAACGAAAAGCTGAGAAATGTTCTCCGGCAAAAGGAAACCAGAGACGAGCGTGAAGAAAAAGATCCATCAAGCCAACAAAGACATCAGCAGATTAGTTTCAAGCCGGGAAAGGAGATTCCAAATGATGGTCACTGCGAGGATGGATAAAAGGAGCAAATGAGGATGAATGATACACAGCAAGAAAGAAATAGGGAAAGAAAACAAGGTGGCGGGTAGCAGGCAGGAAATTGTGTTTTGTGTGTATGTATCTGTGAGGATGTGAAAGTGTCCTCGCGTGCGTGTGTGCGTGTGTGCGTGCGTGTGTGCGGGCGTGTGTGCGTGTGTGCGTGCGTGTGTGTGCAATCTCTGGGTGTGCGCGAATGTGCCTTTGTGTGCTAGTGTGTGTATGTGTGTGTGAGTGTGGGAGAGAAGTGAGAGAGACAGCAAGAGACAGAAAGACAGAGAGGCAGGGAGAGACAGACAGACAGACAGACAGACAGACAGACAGACAGACAGACAGACAGACAGACAGAGTGTGTGTGTGTGTGTGTGTGTGTGAATGTGTGTGTGATCGGAGACACAGCTGTGTCCCGCGCACAGTGTTGTCGCGCGGGACCGTGAGGCCTCGTCAATCCGCCTGAACCCGCACAGAGCAGCCAATTCCTCCAAATTGGTTTTCCAATACCCGACACACAATCACAAAGCTGAGACCCGGCCTCTCGATGCACGTCGTGTCCTCGGGCTGGTGCGCTGACTTGTCAACACAGTTCCCAAACGTGGCGTGAAAGTGTGAACAGGCACGCAAACTTTCAGAGCAAAGGGAGCATAACACGCAATTCGATGCAAGTGGCTCGCAGTCCAGTATTGGTGCGGATAAATTGGCTCTGCAGGTCCCCAGGATAAGATTTCCAAAACTCCAACCTTTGGATAATAAAACATGCGCTGTAGGGAGGGGGTCAAATGCTGTGGCCCAGGTCCCATGGTACTCATCAGCTACTGAGAGTGGAGCAGGCTCACTGATTTTGGGGTCCACTCTTGATATTTGCATTTCTGCCTCCTGGACGAGTTGAAAGCTCTGCATTCCTTCGTGGCCCTCAGCGAGAGTGCAATGCTGGTTCACGGACGGGGCATCCCACAGGCGTCGTCAGATACAATACTGCGTCTGGAATTTAGCAATGCCTGTTCCAGGTTCTCTGCGCTTCAGGTTGCAAATGGACGGCCTTGCAGCCGCAATACTCGTAATGTGTTGATATGGATCAAGTGGTCTGACTTTTCAGAAAGGACGCTTTTCTTTCCTTTTCAAGTTTGGTCAGCTTCTGAAGAAGGATACCCTTTGGTCAGAGTGAAACTTTCTGTCAGATCCGGGGTCGGAGCAAGGGGAACTCCCACTCCTGACCAGATTTAGACCCTCGGGACCCAACCCCAACAATATTTTCATTCAAAATATAAACAACCCGTACCTGCAGTGTTTGTGGGTTCTTGCCCTCTAAACTGCTGGAGAATGTTTTTGTTGTTGTCAAAGACTATTTGGAAAACTTTCACGGAACAAAAATTCCTTTTATTGTCGGTAACATCGGAGCTTCATGCAGCGTAACTGCGCAATATGCAATGAAAAAACGCAATTCCGACCAGACAAATGGATGATAATTCTCCAGATGTTTTTCACAGCTCTGACGATCATAACGCACTTTTACAGCAATGGACTTGTTTTGTGTATGAGAGGCTTTTGCCTCTGAGTCGTTCAACACAATAAGTGGACGTGAAGCAACAACCTGCCACCCAAAACTGAGTCGAATACTCGTTGCTCGTTGCTGCGTAGACTTCTGTTGTTTGGTTGCAGTAAAACATGAAACTCAAACTGACATCGTGAGTAATGCCACCGGAAACAGAAACACAGGACAGTGTCATTGGGCTCTTTTGTGCCGATACACAGACAGAATCCACACAGTTTGCGCGAGGTTCTCTGTGCTCAAAGGGATTCCCTCCTGGTGACACCTGCCCTTGTTTTCGGCTGTCACAGAACATCTGCCAGAGAAACCACAATCAAATAGCAGATACTTTCAGAGCCAAAACCAACACAAGTCTGCTTCCATCCCAACATCAGATCACTCATACATTGGGTCAGGGGCCACGCTTGGAAACAGCTCAAAATACAAGCGCTTGGAGACAGCCCTGTTCGGGTCATCCAGATCAGTCTGATTCACGGATTTCCATTTCTCACCCCGACCTCCATTTCCCTGAGCCGTGGCCTGTTTCACACTCAGTGTGCAAAAAATTGTGTTGATGTGCAGGTCAGTCCACACTTCATTCGTCGCTTGCAGCACATCGCGCATTGATTTGGACAGGGGTGCAAGGCAGGGCGCATTCATGGTGAAACAGCCTCAGTTTTTATTTGGGGACAGCAGCCTCACATCCCATTTCTGGAGTCTGATTTGTGGTTGGTTTGTGGCACTGACAATGAGGATGGAGGATAAAGCGCCTGATACCGCGTTATGGGCTGCGGTTATTTGTCACAGATGCGTGTGCATGAACTCCGGGGCTTTTACGCAAGAGAAGAGAATTATGGAAATGTCAAATGCTTGTGCCTGAGATGTCCACAGGCAAGTAATGGAAGCCATGGGGAGCTTGACTTCCTCATGAGGTTAGCAATCCCAGCTTGAAGAACTCAGCAAAAAGCAAAACGAAACTTGTTTCTTCTGCGTAAAAGTTTCTCTGGTCTCTTATGTAGAGCCATAATGCAGAGACGCCCTCTGCAAGGGCTCTCACACATACACGCACGCGCACACACACACACACACACACACACACACACACACACACACACACAGAGGCAAAGATTTGAAGATTAGTTGAACGCCAAGCTGAGATTGTCTTGACGATCCTGTGAGGGAAAGTGTCCACTGCACCGTGACGCCCACACGTGTTTTGTTTTTTTTTTTGCGAAAGGAACCACAGTTTGAATACGCACTCAACCCACGTCCTCTGCTCGTTTCCACAATTTCCTACCCGTCCCTCCTTTTCCTGTGCCTGGACGTTTCAGCATCAACAAATTGAGTATCAAGCCTCTACATGAGCCGCAGTAGAGATCATCTCACCATATTCATCCACACATGCATCAAGAACCAGCCCATCCCACAGGTTCTCTTCAGGTAGGAAGAGGATCAAGGAGGAGCCTGGATACACAGGCTTGCGAGGCCTTAGTATTCGGGGCAGAAGCACTGTCAAATCTTGGCAGAAGCATTCGGAATCACAGAGAGCGGACTTTCCTTGAAGGTGGACTCACAGCCGGCCTGAATCTGCCACCACAGGGTGAGAGTCAACATCCCCACGCAATCTGTTCCCCCTCGCTCGGGCCAAGGTCCGCCTCCACCGACCGAGGTTCCTCAGTATAACGAGGGCCTCTAGAGCCGTCCATTACAAAGGTTCCCCCAGATTGGGCCCATCGGGGGAGGCGCAGTGAGTTTGCAATTAATAATGCAATGCGGGCGGGATAGAGATGTGTGTGAGAGCGCAGTTTCGGGGTCACTGGGGCCGAGCTGGCACGGAACCCAACGAGCTGCAGCAGCTGTGGGAGAATCGTCTGTGGTGCACAGAGTGGTTGCTCTGGTTCAGCTGTGTTTTTGCATGGTTGAGGTTGGACGGAAGTGAACAAAGGAAGAGATCTGAGAGAATTTTGCTGCTCACCCTGGTGTCTACCTGAATGTCAGCTGACGAAAATAGAGGACCTGGAAACATTCCGGTCTTTTCTGTGCCATTCAGTGCGGTTTTTCCCGTTCCTTCAACAATCTGAGATGGTTCCCTCAATCAGGTTCTCTTTTTCTCACTCCTTGTCTGTCCCTCTCTCTTCTTCTGCCTTTTTTCTTTCTTTTGTCTTTCTTGCTCTCATGTGACTCATTCCAAAGTTTCATTCCTGCTCCCTGCAGTTCAAGAAACATATTCTCCTGGACCCACTGATTGTTATCCTCACGCACGAATCCTGGCGTCTCTCAGATTTCTGTGTCTTCAGCAGATGAACCCGTCACGAATGATTGGTCCAGTGCTTCAGGAACACGACACGCCTCCCCGTGTGTACTCAGCAGAGCGACCTGTCCTCCCGGTCTGTGTGCACAGCGAGTCTCACTGCCCCATCACCAAACTCATCATCCGGCAACTCAATAGATTTGCCGCCTCCGCAGATCTGTCTCAGCAACGGTCAAAGAATATGAAATGCTGACGAGTTTTCTTTGTCTGTCAACTGGGGTGGATTCTGGTGGCCCTAGCCTGACCCCACAACCCCCTTCCCAAGTGTGCTTCGCCTTGTGCAAACAAGTTTTGCTTTGTCTTTCTTCACACGCCTTCGAAAGTCACATTAGAGTCTCAAGAGCGCCATCCCTCTTGACCACACCCTGGACCCAACCCTGGTGAGATACACTGGAGAGACCGCCCAAACTCATCGATCAGTTCTCAATGGCAGGAGGTGAACTCATTAAAATGCATCTCCAGGCTTCTTCTGGCCTGAACTCGACCCAGTTCAAGTTCTCAGGGGATTCCACGTGACTTTGTTTCCTCGTTGGAGTGAAAGACAAACGGATCGGCCGGTGAGTGAGTGAGTGAGTGAGTGAGTGAGTGAGTGAGTGAGTCGGTCGGACGAGTGGGCGGGAGAAATGTCCTGCTGACGGAGACTTGTGAAGATACGGGGTCCGGCCAGACCAAGGCGGGGGCGAAGACGCTGTGCAAACTGTTCTTGAGTCAGAAATGAACAGAAGGGTACTTTTGTGGATCAGCGTGTTGAACTCAGATTCACAGCAGTCTTTGTGTCGTGTCTGGAAGACTTTTTATTGATGACTTTCAAAGTTTGATGCGGAATTGTTTGTGCCTCCACAGCGGTGACACCAGAGACTCGGGCAAACTTATCAGGATCTGGACACACAAAGCCAAAGGATAGGGAACATACGGTTTCCTTCCGTGGACTCTTGTCCAATTTTTCCACTCTGATGTGTGCGCAAACAATGAAACATCAGAGAAGAATCTGGCCCAGTCTGATTTTGGTGTTGGGGGATATGGACAAGAAAAAAATAATTTCCAGAAGAAGGCATGATTTACCACTGAAGGGCAGTGAGTTTTGATGCTGAAATTCTTTTTCTTTTTGTCTGAGCAAGAGTCTATTTTTCCCACTCTCACAGTGTGTACGCATTTCGTCTCTCCTCACTTGGCCCTTCTCGACCCCGATACATTTTTTACTCGAGAGAACGGAAGATCTTTGGTGGTCTGTCTCTGTTGTTCATACATAACTGGGTCCCCACAGACCAAGCTGCCGTGAAGGCTTTTCCTCAGCCATAGAACACTTCTCTCTGTTGGCCGTGTGTTTGGCATCAAGAGAAAAAAGCAAGTTGATCCAGCAGATCAAAATATCAATTTGTCTGTGTACACATACGAAAGGATTGGCAGTCACTATCACGCAAAAAATTCCTTCTGCATATAAAGCTGTTTCCTTTACTGCACTGGTATTCATCAAAAAATGAAGGGATATTATGGTTCCCTGCAGAACTGTGTCAACAGCCACAGGCCCATCGGCCAGAAAATTTACATCTGCTCCAGCAGACAGGTTTGCGGAGTCTAGGTGACCCCACTCGTAGTTTTTCAGGGACCTTTTCCTTCAATCCAAGCCATCCGTCGTTCACCTGACAAGCCGAGCCATGGAGTGGCATCGAAGCACCAAGCAACAAAGGACCGCGTTGGAATTGATAGCGTTTAGAGGACGCGTCCCCCTGTAGATCTATCTCCGATAGGGAGTGGGCTCTGGTTTCAGCCATTGTACAGCAATCTGGGGAGATGAAGAGATTTATTTTGCCTTCGTTCTGTCCCTGCAATGCTGTTCTTCCATCGGGATAGACCCAAAACTGCAGGGAAGTGGGAGATTGAATCAAGGAGAGCACAACCCAACCACACAACACTTCATTTTGCAATGTGCAGTGCGTCTGCATCTCCTTCTGTCCTTCCTTCTGGCAGTTGCATTTCCGCATTGCAAGGACGGCGCTGCAGCCGCAACCAGCGGCTCAACGAGTAATGAATGGACGGAGCGATGGGAGAGTCATTTGTTCTCCCTGAATCTGCGAAATCTGAAGATTCAATTGATTCTTGATGCATTTCTGGGAATGGAGAGAAGAATGCAGGATGTTTATGTGCGTGACAAATCAGCGTGAGGCGGGTTCCAGTGCCTGTGGCTCTCAATTTGTCACTTTGTTGCAGCTGAATTGCACATCAATGATCCACATTGAGGCACAAATGGACTTTGTGAGTCTTCCATCGCCAGTCCAAATCTATTTTGCAGAATCCATATCCGAACTGGGATGGAAACAGCCTTCAGATGCTGAAACCTTCTCGATTGAAATCGACAGGTCTGTTCGCTTTGTTCAAGGGACAGGCGGCACTTGTGAAGACACCAGCACAGCTGCCTTTGTGAGGTGGGTTTCAGGGCCACAGTTTGAACATTTTATCTGTTAATAAGAAACGTGATTTTGCGTCAAACGTTCAGTTCGTCTCACGCTTTCAGGTTTGTCAGATCTATATCTTGGGTATTGTTCCTTTTGTGAAGAACCAAAGCAAGAGGGTGCACCACAGACAACGCCTGACTGGCTGACTGACTGACTGACTGACTGATTGACTCACTCACTGACTGACTCATGTCTCCCTTGTTGTGTGTGCCTCTGTGTCTCTTTCTCTCTGTCTGTGGATGAGTGTTGAGGGCTCCTTCTCCCTGCGCACACCAGCCTGTCACACACACTCACCATCATTTCCTCCCACATGAATTTTTGAAAACCAAATAGAGCTGTCTCTGCTGCATTGTTTTCTCCTCAAAATCTCAACGCTTTGCGCCAGTCATGTGTTGGCTGATTTGCATGCAATGCAGATTACTTGGTTGGGGAGACCCTGGGAAAGAACAACTGAAGTTTTTCTTCATCACGAGAGGATTCTCCCTGAAGAATTGCAACGTAACACCTTTTCCAGCTGAAGAAAGCAACACAAAGCTGACAAAACACGTTTGTTCTTTTCCAAGGTCTCAGGTTTCCCAGGACACAAGCAAAGCTTGCAACCTGAACCTTCCTCACCGAACGACAAGTTCATTACTTCTGCTTCAGGACACAAAGACACAAAAGCAGATGTCTGTCACAAAAGAGCCAGTCACTTTGACACAAATTCAATGCAAGTCGCAGCAGATTGTTTTTTAGCCAGATGCCCCCAGGTGAAATTAACTTTATTCTGCATAGGAAACTGCGTGCGACAGTTTTGTTTGTCCTCGTGTTGCCCAAAGTCTTTTGTGTCTTACTGAAACACTGATCATCGCAGGCCTCCAGCTTGGACAGATTCAGACCAACAGACGCGAAGTATTCGTCACTGTGATTCTGCGGCTCAGCCTTTCACCTTTGCGCAGTGGCCTGGTCTGTATGAATGATCGCTGGGGCTGGAGTCTGCAAGTTCTCAAAGCACTGTTCCGACAACGCCGTCCTCGCAGCACGTCAGCCTCTCAATTGTCGTCGCTTTCACTTCACTCGTAACCATGTCTGTCATGGAGCACGTTCCAGGCACCAAAATGGCTCCTACGAAAACCTGAACTGACAGAAGGCTGCACCAGTTGCATAGCAAGCCACGATGGACTTTGAAGGCCTGTCACCCCCCCCCCACACACACACACACACACCCCACAAGGACGGCGCTGCAGGGGAACCACAGCGAGGCCCCCACAGCCCGCACCATCACAGTCGGCTGGGCTCCCGGCGCCCTCTACATCGCCCTGAAAGCTTCGGGGGATGTTTCATCATGGGCCAATGAACCTCAGTAATTGAGACTGCGAAAAAAGTTCACCGGGAGAAAATTCAACCGTAAGTGGCCCAATGAGTCTGGTGAAAATCAAAAGGATTGGAGCACAGGGCACTGCGAAAACGAATAACTCTTTAAGAACTTCGTGCACCAACTTTCCAATGCAGTTGAAACTGAATGGGGAGATATTAGGATGAGGATTCAAACGAAAGCCTTGGTATCAACACATAAATTTTCAGGTGTTGTTTTGATGAGGGGCCCTTGCAGTTTAGTTCAGAGAGTGTCTTGTGCAACAGAAACACATGATGCAAGTAACAACCGCAGCAAATTGTGCAATCTGCATTCCAACTGGGGAAAATATCTTCAGGGGACCGTGGAACGAAAAAAGCTTGAAAAGCTCATTCAGTTTGATTTAATCGTCGTTCAATTCTCTTCGGTTCCGGGAGGATTTCATCATGTTCTCCACAATCCCCAGCGCCGACTGATTCAGGCGCTGCAAGCTCCGAATGTGGCACCCATTTTCCCTCAAATCTGATATAGATGTACAATTTAAATTTGTTCATGTTGCAGTGCAACAAATAGATGAGGAGAAACTGAGGCCACAGAATGCTAAATTTATCAGGACAAGGAATGACAGGAAGCAATTCTCCACGAAAGTCAACACAGACAACCTATTTCCAATCCAATTATCCCCACAAACAGACTCGGAATGGCAAGTGTCAAAAAATCAACGTCTGCACTCAGGTCTACGCCCACGCTTCTTGATACCAAACCTCCCTATTGTCGCTCTCCACTCCCAACATCATTTCTTTCTCTATATGGGACAGAACCCCATTACCAACCAACTCCGCGGCACTGATCACAGAGAAACGAGGCTGGAAGTCAATTGCACGCGTCGAGCCGAACTTCTCTGGTTCACGAGCCGCATCCACCGCAGTAAAGAAGAAGAAGCCGCTGAGTTCCTGCTGCTCCACGAGGCCGAACAGACATCGCATTAGAGGGACGTCCACAGGGCGCGAGTAAATCTCCCAGAGTTCACCGCGGGCTCCTTCTTCATTCGCTCCGAGGAGGAGAGCAAGAAACAAGAGCGAAGCGGAGTCGTTGAATGCCCATCGAACTGGTTCCCAGGGTATGATCACGAAGATGGCAAGAAGTGGTTTGAGTCCTGGTGTGATCTTCCTGGAAGCACCATTGGAAGCACTGACGAAAAGAAAGAAGACAGTGACCCCATCCCCTGTTCGTCACGAAATTTTGAAAACTGGTCCGGACGAAAGGCTGTTGCAGGATTTATCCTGTTGAAACCACCTGCCGCTGAGGATGTCGTGTGGGATATGAACTGCCTTCTCAAATGTCATTTGAGTTTCTTCAAGGGACCAAGGACCCTGTGTGCACACAGGAATCACTGGACACGACGAGATACGAGTAGAGGCGACAGTGGTTGATCTGGGATTAATCTGCCAAACAATCTGTCCAGATTTTTGTGTCTATCTGCGTGCTTGTTGATCTTTTGGTCAGTGCCCGTCTGGTTGTTCGTCTTTCTGTTTGTCTGTCTGCCTGTCTCTCATTCATTGTTGCTCAAGGTGTCTTGACAAAAACGTTTGCATACGCTATCTACCACAATAAGCGACAAACCCAATCAGTGGAAAATTATCTTGCTTGCGTGCGCGGAATAAGACAGAGAAAGGCTGAAGACCATAAACAACCGGAGACTACAACACCAAGACTCCTCCCAAAGGCTCGTTGCGGAGGACCGACTTTTTACATTTCCAGGGCCCATGACTGTTGCCCCCTCATGTCTTTTGGAGGCCGGTGTCGCTTCCGAAATTCCAAGTCACGGGCAGACAGAACACGCGAAAGTTTGTTGAGGCTGTCCACACGCAAGCACACCCAGGAGCACAGACACCCACGAAAGCTTTGCCAAAAGTGTTTGATACACAGACTGTACACAGACCCCAATCTTCACTAATGCATCCAGGATAATGATCAATCAAATCCAGCCCCCCAAACAAGACAGTAAAGAAGGCGGCCACGCTACGTCTTGGCTAATCACATCTCCAACCCGCTCGTAACTCGGGATGCAACGTAGCCAAACTGTCTACGCACTAAATTGGAATCCCAAGACACAGTGATTGGAATAGATCCTCCCTCCTGTCCCAGCGGACCCTCCTTCCTGCAGCGCGTCTGCAAAGAAATGCTCGCACGACCCTCGTTCCTTCTCAGCGCCAGTGACGTATTAATTTCTCGGTGAGTGGCAGAGCTCCGGCGCCCCCGTGGCAGTTTGTCCCTTGTGTCAGGATTAGCCGCTGGCACCCTGGGTTCTACATTGCTGCTTGTGAATTGAGGCTTCCTGTCTGTCTGCCGTCCATGGCAACAGGTTTTGTTGGCAGTCCACGATTGAAAAGGAACTTTGCAGTTGTGTACAAACTGTTTCGTACGCAGGTTGAGGCCTGTGCTCTGCTCAAAGATTGCAGTTTTGAGCTTGTCCTTGCTTGCATGATATCTTTCCATTTTGTCACCTGGCTGCCCGTCAAAAGCGTCATGTGTGGCTGCAGCGATGTGAACCAACACTTCCGCTTGCTTCCAGAGAGCGACAGGTTTTGTGGCACACAGTGTGATTACACACGCAAAAGACACAACACAAATCTGAAACCAGTCATCAAATTGAGAAACTTGGAGCCAGACTAAGACGGACCTCAAGAACCAACAGAGCAATTTCATCCTCGTACACCTCAGGGTATGACTGCACAGCAGAAAGACGGGACATCATGCCTGCTGCAGACTGATCCTTTTGTGAGGACCTCCGGCACAAAACATCATCAGATTCCTGGTGGACACACAATCCTTGCCATTTCCTCAGGAGGAATACTGGGTGATGACTGTCCGAGAAATGTACATTGGCACGTTCAGTTCACCACATCTGAACATCCTGTGTGGGGGACATGGAATATACGTGTCGCGTCACCCATATGACATCCATGCATCAACCGCAGGTCCACATACACCTCCGTCTGTTGCATGCTGGTCCTGGGTGAGGACCTGGCAGGAGGTGGATGGTACATCCGGTGGAGACGTGGCAGAAATGTGTTGTCCATGTGGAAACTCACCCACACTGAGTCCACACACCCCAGCACGTCTGTTCTGTGTGGGGACCTGGCAGTACGTGGATGACATGTACATTGTGTGGGGGGACGTGTAGACATCTGTCCCTCACACGAATTCCCATTCATCGCCAATGGACACGACACCCAGCACATCTGAACCCATAGATCTGCCATGTGTAAGGACGAGCCAGCACATGGAAGACATGTCCGGTGTGCATGGGGACGTTGCAGAAATCTGTCTCTCACACGTATTCCCGTCCATCACTGCTGGACACATGCCCAGCACATCTGAACACACGCCCACGCGTGGCAGCACGTGACTCGCATATCCGGTGCGACTCCGGATGTGTCCATCATCACCTCGGCGTGGACGGATCAAGTCGTCCGTCCCTCCCACCGCGGACCCAGCTGTTCCTCCGGCGTGTCACATGCTGCATCAGGGAGATTGATCCCCCAGCACGGCCTGACCCTCACATGTGAACACTCTCACCACAGAGCGGTGGCTCCAGGGATGCTGGCACCAGGATATCTGTCAGTCTGGTTGGGCCTGTGAGCTGGGAAGCTAACTCAGTGAGCAATGAAGTGCCAAATTATGTTCAATTGTTGGGGAGATTCACAACAATGTTGAACGGGAATACATGTTGTGTGTGAAGCCGACAATAAGACCAACTGCTTTTTGTCTTGTTTGTACGAGGGAACATCAGGAACTAAGTTTCTTTTGGAGATTCCTCGGAGTGTGTGCATCCGATTGCGGTCTCCTTCAGGATTCCTGCCCCCATTGACCCAAGCTTCATCT
>JAAUXT010053350.1_pt1 | contig 16178 bp, 16 predicted proteins | sample 7278171 | NCBI WGS metagenome assembly JAAUXT01 (sample SAMN14350112, study PRJNA611818) | marine sediment metagenome | isolation source: surface marine sediment (1.8m) | place: French Polynesia: Moorea | collected 2018-08 | reverse complement strand
CAGGGTTGGGTGTGGCAGGGCAGGGTGGGGTAGGGTGGGGTTTGGGCATGGTCAGATTGGCCAGGGTGGGGCAGGGTCAGTTGGGCCAGCGTAGGGTGGGTGGGTGGGGCAAGGTGTGGCAGGGTAGGGTGGGGAAAAGCAGGGCGGGTTGTACTGGATAGGGTCGGGTGGGGCAGAATGAGGCGGGACAGGCCGTGCTCCTGGACTTCCTGTTCACACTTCCGGTTTCTCCCCTGCAGTCGGAAACGTGATGGCCGTGGACCCGGCGTGGCACTACTCGCAGGAGAACCCGGTCTGGGCGCTGCTCATCCTCGGCCCGACCCTCAACCACAGCTGCAACTTCCTGCTCTACTCGCTGTCGAACCGCGCCTTCCGCAGGGAGCTCGTTGCCTTGGTGACCGGGGGACGCTGCGCACGCGCACCGAACGCGCGCAGTGTGTCGAGCGCGACGCTGTCGTCACGTGTCGCGTGAAGTTTGTCGCGCGCATGCGCTGTGAACCCATCCGGTATGGTGTACGTGGTGTGAAACCCTCCCACTGTGTCTACCCGACAGTGTGATACCCATCCAGTGTGATACCCACCCAGTGTGATACCCACCCAGTGTGATACCCATCCAGTGTGATACCCATCCAGTGTGATACCCAACTGGTGTGAAGTCCAAACATCTGGTGTGAAACGTGTCTGGTATGAGCCCATCTGATGTGAAACCAACGGAACGTTTGAAGTTCATCTCGTGTGAAACCATCTGGTGTGGAACGAAATGGGGTTTGCAACCCATTTGGTGAAAAACCAACCAGCATGAATGAAACCATCTTGTGTGGTCTGCAGGTGCTTTGTTGTCACGGCGCACTGCATGCACTTCTTGTGACAAGGGTTTTCACACAGATGACGCGGCATCAAAATTTTGACGCAAAGCCGGGAACAGACTGGGTCAAATTTGATGCCTGCATGTAAAAATTTTGACGCCAGCGTCAACAATTCTGATGCCGCCCTGCCTGTGTTTAAACCCCCACTCTTCCACATTCGCGTCCCCTGAATTCACAATTGTTCCCTTGGGGCCGAGAATGCGCTGTCAATGCGCCATTAGGGGTTTTCACGTTGGCGACGCGTGGTTGGGCTGCATCAGAATTTTTGATGCGTGCATCAAAATTCAACATGACGCCCAATGGAGCGTTTTGACGCGGGCGTCAATTTTTTGACGCGCGCGTCACCAACGTGAAAACCCTTAATGTCTCTCGCGGCGTTCTTGTTCAGTGGCATGACGCCCCAGCTCCCTGCCCTGTGCTCTGAGTCTTCCCCCCCGCCCTCATGACCCCAACCCTGGATCCACCCTGGTGCTGCACCCGCAGCCAACACAACCTGACTCGACATGGCATTGCACAGACGACACGTTGGTTCTACTCTGTTGTGCTGAATAAATTTTCACCCATTTTTGTGATGAAAGGTTGTCTCGCGTTGGAATTGTGTGCGATTCGCTGGGGAAGCCTCTCTCACCGAGTCATGTTTTCCTGGGTTCTTTGATTAATTGATTGGTTGATTCTTCTGACATGACTGTTTTTGTCATGCCATCTGGCAGGCACAGCAGTACTTTTGCCAGTCTTGTCTTGTCTGTCATTGAATATGGACATGTTTAAAATTGTCTTGTGAACAGACATTTCATGAATTGTCTGACTGCATCATCGTCTTGAGTCGGAAGGAGGTTCTTGGTAATGAAGAGAACTGAGTTTTCAAGGTGCAACACACTCCAACGGACAAACGGCCATCAAGGCAAGCGAAGAAGATTCACGTCTTCACTGGGTTGAATTGGAACCGCCCAACGGTCCCTTCTGACTCCGTCCTGGACACGCCCCTGGTCAGTGGTGCGCCGGCCTCCTCGCTCACAGATCAGCGGTACGTATCTGGGTGTCGTGTCTGACTCCCACCTTCAGTCAGCTTCTTCTACAGCTGAGAACAATAGAGACAATGGCGAGTTCCACATGCATGAAGCTGGATGTTCTCAGCACGACATCGGCCGAAATTTCATCACTTTTACACAATTTTCTGGACACCGATGTGAAGGGTGCAGTGCCCACTTGAGACAGCTACAGACGCTGCGAAGTTTCAGATTCAGCGTCTCGTGGTCTCTCCCTGCGCTGAACGAGTAGGGCCGTGTGTTTGAGGTCGTGTGATGTGTTGGTCAAGGGCGATGACCCTTGGTCAAAGGACAGCACTCTGAAATTCTGGTTGTTTCTGTCACTTTGTCACTTATCCGGTGCATTCAACGCTGCACATTGGTGATGGCTGCTAAGTCATAGCTGTCAGGATTGGACACGATGAACCTACTGTGAGGACATATTCCCATAGAAGGGGCAGCAAACGTATCCAAACATAATCAAGAGAATGTAGAGTTCAAATCTGGTGCCAACACCAGGGTGATAGGCGAAGCTGCAGAAGAAACATGAGTACCCGGATGTACAGAAGCTGCTGTGAGTCTGACTGAGTACTCACAGTGCAGAGTAGGATCTCCTCCAATTGTGCAATGCACAATGTCTGGTCTCATTGGGTTTTTGCACCCACACATCGTGAATTTGGACTCTGTCGGGAATCCCAGTGACAAGCAGTTCAGACGCCGATGCGGAAAATAGGTACAATAGATCGTGTACCTGTGCTCTCGTGAACACTGAACGGACTGATACTATTTCGGAACTATAAAGGACAGAACACTACACAGCCTCGCAATCCCAGCATCGCAGCTGGCTTTGCTGTATGGAACGGGTCGGGTGCGGTGCTCGGGGAAAGGCCGACTCCCATCACGACATGAGTCTCGAACTCTAGTCGGAGGTTAGTGTGACAAGCTGATTTATTTCCCAAATTCTGTGGCCCAAGCTGCCTGGTCAGAGATTTGAACTGGAGTCGTACAGACTTGGAGACTGATCTCGAGTCCTTAGCGGTGGTGTTTTTGTTGCCTAGCGACGGTTGTGAACAGTGCAGAAACCAAGTGTTACTGTTTTCGTGGTGTCACGTGTGATAGGCTTTAAGTCTCTCAATGACAAGTGGTCAATGGTGATTCAGTCACATGCCGCGCGCCTTCAGTTGGTGCCCAGTCTCTGGGACACAGAGCTCAAGCTGCTGGTTGTTGTGCCAGGACTTCTGCTGGTGTCCATTCTGTTGACCTGTGAAATGCCACATCTTGCTGCCCATTTTTGAATCACAAGTCCAAATTCTGTCCTGAATGAACTTGTAAATGCAATGTACAAGAAGAAATTGATAGCAAAATTTGTGTAGAACAGAGCATTACATGACAGATAATAGGGATTTGTCCAGTCCAAAATTATTTCAGGTCCAAAAATTTCCTTACCTAGTGTGTAATACAGTGTGAGAGGAGAAGATAAGATTATAAAACTGACAGAGATAGAGATAGTTGTTATAACTAATCGAATTTCCCCTGCTTGATATCCACTGCTAGATGTCATTGTGGATATTTGTTTCTTTTTGATGACAATTGTTGCAATAATAATTATGTTCCCCAGAACAACAATACAAGGTGGGATTACCATGGTGATGAGAACTCCAAAGTATTGCATCCAATCTCCAAGCTCAAAATTTTGACAAGAGGAATAGAGAAGGTTGTTATTCTCATCATAGAAGTTTTCAACAACATACTGAGAAGATATGTAAATTGAAATTGCCAGACCTACCAAAATAAATAGGAACAGACCAAAGAGTAATCTCTTTACAGACAAAAGTAGCTTTGCATGGAGTGGAAATGTAACTGCTATCACTCGTTCAACTGTGAGCACAGCCACCATCAAACCACTCACAAAAGCAAAGAAGAGAGTGGCAAATGTTGATAACTGGCATGTTATATCTGTGAGGTCAAAGTAGGACATTTTGAAGAATTTTGGGTAAATAATTGAAGGAGAAAGTAATACAATGAAGCTGAAGTCAGATATTGCCAAGATAGAAATGGTGATTCTGGTTGTCTTGGGAACCTTAGTGTATTGAATAACAACAATGTTCATAAGATTACCAAATAATCCAACAATACAAACAAGTAATTTGTAATAAAAAATAACTTCATCTGCCAGTGACGTTTGGTTTTCTCCTGTTTGATAATTTTGTGTTTCCTCCCAATATGTTGTGGGCTCCGCTATCTCTCTGTTGAAATCTGTTGTTTCTTCCATTTTGAAAACTCTCCTGGAGATTGTGAGTTAATTCCTCAGGTTTTGCAAAGCTCGTACCTGCAAACAGTGCTCGACTCAACTGCACAACTTTTGAAGGATGACAAAGACGTGACAGGTTGGTCAGATACACGCCTTCGTTGAGTCATGCCAACTCAGACTCCTGTCTGGCCACACCCTCCTGGTCTCTGTCCAGTGGATCCAGTGTTGAATTTTATTTGGAGTGCTCAGCCTCAGTCTCTGCAGGTGCTCAACCCTCAGATGTCCTGACAAACGATGGGTGAGCGCGGAGGGACAACTTCAAATTGAACTAAGAATGTGTTGAAACTGTGTTAAAACTGAAAACAGTTGCACATTCAACACAAACTATTGTCAGGGTGAGGGGGATTCAGGTTCATCCAGGATGTGCAGCTTTTCTGAGCCTTATGCAACATGAGAATCAGATGTTTTTTTCTTGGCTTATCTGTCAAACAATTGATAAGGAGGCAGGTGCACGCAGGGGATTTATCTCAGCTCGCTGAGTTGTTTTCCTTGCAGGTCCAGATGCATCCGCAGGGTGTTGTCCCTCCTTTGTGGTTGTTGTGGGTGTGTATGGGAGAGGGATGCAGGATCACTGAGGATCTACGAGGTTCGTCCATATAAAGAGACGCATATTTCAAGCTGTTGTGCAGTTGTGCGTGCGTGGTTTGTCGTGCACTTGGGAAAGTCATGAAGAAGTGACTCTTGCCGTCATGTTTTACCCAAAACAGCATCAATTGATTATCCACTTTGACTGTGGATACAAAGCAGTGTCAGTAACTGTCAGGGACAGTGCACTGCACCTTGAGAAGAATAAGAACTGTCCAGTGATGACAGCTTCTTGAGACCATAAGCAGAAACAGGAAAAGCAGCCTCATGTTTTGACGACATTTGTCGCCAAACTATTAACTTGAGCCAAGCAGTTGTGACTCATACACCAACTGTTACCTTCATTTTTCATGCTGATGAAAGCTCAACAAAAGTTGAAAACTTGTTGCGTGACGACAGTGTGATATGCAGCTCTCAGTGGACCAACCTCGCAGGGTGTGACCGAGAATGGCTCCATGGCCCCTCCTCCTGCCTCGCTCAACAGACACCACCACTCTATGTGCACACAAATGCACACACACACACACACACGCACACACACACAAGCATGGGCATACACACACAAATTGGACAGACACACAAACTTTTTGAATTCACATATTTTTTCACAATTTTGTCAGCCCAAGTTTGTATATTTTTGCCATTTATTCTTTCTGCTTTTGAAGCTTTTTCGGTGTCGTGGGTGTCACGACAGTAGGCAGTTTCAGCACAATTTGCCAACGTTGACGTAGATGCAGATATCTCCACAACAGCAAAGGCTACATTTTGTCTGACCCTACGTGTTGGAAAAACATAGCTTTTGCAGTTTTCACGTCACAGCACAATGCAGCTCTTGCCTGGTCAAAATTTGTGAGTTTTCTGCACCTTTTAGTTCTGGTTTTATTTGAGGTAAATACATGAAAAATGTTGGTTTGGGCTCATAAAAACTCTAAATACTAGCCAGAATGTAACAGAAGTGTTGTCATAGCAAATAAACTTAAAATAGAGCTACGTTTTCGTCTACGTTGCGTGTTTCTTGCAGAAACTGCCTAGTGTCACCACAGATTCTGAATTTTTAAAATTTGATCAAAATTATCAGGGAACATGACAACTATATGGTCACAAATGTGTGTGAAGCTGTTCAAGTGTACAGAAACTTGAAACTTACAAAAATTCAGTTGAAGGGTTGGTGAAAAATACTTTTGTTCCAGGAAAGGGCCAACAAGTGTGTGACAGTAACAAAAGAGACACAACCTCCTTGAAATGAGTCATTTCACATTCTCCCATTTGTAATTGGCAAAACAAAATCAGTTCGTAACTGAAATTCCCGTGTGTGAGGACAAAAATAGGAAAGTCATTTGTTGCTCATTTCATTTGTGTGGCCAAAAAACAAGCTGGCTCGAACACAAGAAATGTTCCTGACAGAAGGTGACAAAGAATTTTAATTTTTTGGGCAAATTACTACACACTACACTCTCATCATGGAAGGTAAAAGACGAATGATGTGATTTGATTTTCTCAGATTTTTAAACCAAAAAATACGTGCGATTGAATGACAAGTATTCTGGGCCACACGTGCTCAAATACTCCATTTTCCTGGTGCACTGTGTGTTTGAGTTTCTCTGATGCCGCGCGATTTCAGTTGGTGCCCAGTCTCTGGGATACAGAGCTCAAGCTGCTGGTTGTTGTGCCAGGACTTCTGGTTGTGTCCCTTCTGTTGACCTGTGAAAAGCCACATCTTGCTGCCCATTTTTGCATCACAACTCCAAATTCTGTCCTGAATGAACTTGTAAATGCAATGTACAAGAAGAAATTTATGGCAAAATTTGTGTAGTAAATAGCATCACAAGACAGATAATAAGAATTTGTCCAGTCTAAAAATATTTCAGATCCAACAATTTCCTCACCCAGTGTGTAATACAGAGCAAGAGGAGAAGATAAGATAACAAAACTTAGAGAGATAGATACAGTTGTTATTACCAATCGAATTTCTCCTGCTTGATATCCACTGCCAGATGTCATTGTGGATATTTGTTTCTTTTTGATAACAACAGTTGCAACAATAATTATGTTCCCCAGAACAACAACACACAGTGGGATTACCATGTTGAGGAGAACTCCAAAGTATTGAATAACATCTCTGAGTTCAAAATTGTGGCAAGAGGAATAGAGGAGGTTGTTGTTCTCATCATAGAAATTTTCAACAACATACTGAGAAGATATGTAAATTGAAATTACCAGATCAACCAGAATGAATAGGAACATGCCAAAGACCAATTTCTTTACAGACAGCAGTAGCTTTGCATGCAGTGGAAATGTAACTGCTATGACTCGTTCAACAGTGAGAACAGCCACCATTAAACCACTCACAAAAGCAAAGAAAAGACTGACAAATGTTGACAACTGACATGTTGTATTTGTGTGGTCAAAAAATGAAATGTTAAAGAATTTTGGGTAAATTATGGAAGGAGAAAGTAACACAATGTAACTGAAGTCAGATATTGCCAAGATAGAAATAGTGATTCTGGTTGTCTTGGGAACCTTAGTGTATTGCATGACAACAATGTTCATAAGATTACCAAATAATCCAATGATACAAACAAATAATTTGTAGTAAAAAATAACTTCATCTGCCAATGACGTTTGGTTTTCCCATGTTTGATAATTTTGTGTATCCTCCCAAGCTGTTGTGGGCTCTACTGTCTCCCTGTTGAAATGTGATGTTTCTGCCATGATGCAAACTCCTCAGGAAGTTCTGCGTTATTTGTTAATTCGTTAGTTTGAGTGAAACTTCAGGAAATTGTGAGTTGACAGTTAATTCCTCAGTTTTGTGAAACTCCTGTCCCCGGTACAGTGGCTGCACGCAGCTGCACTCTTGTGGAAGAAGTGAGGAGAGGCGACAGAATAGTCAGTCACCACACGTTACCTGTTGTTGCCACACCCTGGAGGTGAACTCCTGCTCCTCCAGCTGATCCAGCTGCGGGATGCGTGGGGCGCTCAGCCTCGGTCTGCCCCGGCGTCTGACCCGCAGATGCCCCGACAAGAGCCGGAGGGGAGGGCGGGGGACAGCTTCGAAAACAAGAAACAATGTGTTGAAAATGTAGAAAATGTAAACAGAAGCATATTCAGCACCAGGGTGAGGGGGCCCAGGTTCGCCCAGGATGCGAGACAGACCCTGCACCTTTTCTGGGTCTATGAAACAGGAGAATCATGTGTTGTCTCCGCTGCTCTGTCAAAGCTTTGACATCAGAGACAGGTGTTTAAAGGAAGTTTATCCTCAGGTCGCTGCGTATTTTCCTCTCAGGTCCAGATGCTGCCGCAGGGTGTAGTCCAGCCTCTGTGGTTATTGTGGGTGTGTACAGGAGAGGGATCCAGGACACTGAGGGCGCAGGGTGCAACACGTCGTGAATCTGCATTTTGTGAATTAACTCTGCGGCCAGCGTCAACCTGTCCCTCAGTGAACAGTTACAATCACTCTGAGAGCAGAGAAGAAAGGCGTTCGAGAACGTTTGCAGAATTTGGAAGAAAACACATGAAAATTGACAAGAAAAATGTTGGTCAAGTTTCTACAAATTGCGCAACAAGAGGATCAGTGCGTTTTTGCGGTGAGCTATTTTGGAAGGAAAAATGTACAAATCCTTTCATTTTGAAGGAAAAAAATAAACCTTTCTGGGAAATTCAAAGCTTTTGACAAACTCCACTCTGGTCATTCGTTTGGAGCAGCAGAAATTGACAACCTGTTTTCACTTGCTTCCTGTTACAATGGAATGCTTGACTTCGCATCAAAAATTTACACAGAAGAATACAAACTCATTATTCAACAAATACAGTGAGCTGCTCGTGTCTCCTCGTCACGAGGCTCAGACTGCTGCTGGACGTGGTCCCAGTGCTGACACTTTCATTCGGCTCGTTTCTCTCCACCACAGGTGCAGATCTGCACCTCCTCACACAGCTCTTTACAACAACTCCAACTTCATTTCTGAATGAACTTGTAAATGCCATGTACAAGAAAAAATTAATGGCAAAATTTGTGTAGTACAGAGCATCACATGAAAGGTAGTAGGGGTTTGTCCAGTCTACATACAGTTCATGCCCCACTATTTTCTCACCCAGTGTGTAATACAAAGCCACAGGAGTTGTGAAAATGATAGAACAGAGAGAGATGGAGACAGTGGTCATCACCAATCTCATTTCTCCAGGGTGGTAACCAGAAATCATTCCAGATATTTGTTTCCTCTTTACAAGAACAGTTACAACAATAACCATGTTTCCCAAAACAATAACTATGAGTGGTGTGATCATGTTGAGCATAACTCCAAAGTAGGGAAGTATGTCAGTGAATACTTCATGGTAACACATGGAATAAAGAAGTGTGTTGTTTTCATTGTGAAAGTCATGAATAAGAAACTGAAATGTTATGAATCCAGAAACCACAAAGTCCACCAGAATGAAGAGTGAAATACCACACAGTAATTTCTTCACAGTTAAGAATCGCTTAGCATGTAGTGGAAGGGTAACTGCTACAACTCGTTCAACAGTGAGAACAGCCACCATTAAACCACTCACAAAGGCAAAGAAAAGACTTCCAAATGTTGACAACTGACAAGTAAAATTTGTATGGTCAACATATGAAAGTCTGAAGAATTTAGGGTAAATGATAGAAGGAGAGTAGATAAGAACATAACACAAATCTGACACCGCTAGAATTGAAATGATGATTCTGGTTGTCTTGTGAACCTTGGTATATTGAATTACAACAATGTTTGTGATATTTCCAAACAGAGCAATGATACCAACGAACAACTTGTAGAAGAAGATAACCTCATCTGCCCATGATATGTGATCATCCCAGACGTGTGGCTGTGTTTCCAACCAAGCTGTTGTGGTTTCCGTCTCACTGTGGAGTTCTGATGTTTCTTCCATGCAGCGTATCTCTGCAGACAACTGTCAAATGAGTGGATGTCCTCAGCTGTGCCCGAAACACCGTGCGAAAGAGTCTGCACAAGACGTATCCTTGAGAACAGGTCAGATTCTTCTCCAGAGTGACAGGATCTTTGTCTGATGGAAATTTTTGTCAAAAGGGATACGATCCTTGTTCAAAGGAAGAAGATCCTGGTTCAAAGGAAGAAGGTCCTTGTCGAAAGTGACAAGATTCTTGTCCAAAAGATGAAAGATTCACTCCTCACTCGTCGTAAGCAACAACATTTCTGGTTCAGTTGAAGATATGTTGAAAATATCTCTCATTGTTGCTGATAACTTTTGGTGAAGTTGTTCAGGAGACTCAGGGGCGTCAGGGAGGGAGGGAGGGACGGGGGTTGAGGCAGAGGGCCACGTGGGGTGGGGGTTCAGGCACACACACCAACCCCTTCAGAACAAGACAACTTCCCTTCTCAGGGGCCTGGTCAGGTATCCTGGTGGATTGGGGTGGGTGGGCCTTGACCTCGGAAAACCTGGGGTTTTGGGGCCCGAGAGGGCCAATGGCTTTCTGCAAAGTCTTTGTTTCTCTGCGCCCGCTTTTGCCCCCCCACCCCGGTGGACCTCACCGTCGTCAGTGGTGAAGACTCCGCAGCTGTTCTTCACTCACAAAGATGTTCAGACAAAAGACGCTGCGCGGACGACAGAATGACCTTTGTCCAACACCGCGATGCTGTTTGCAGAATAGGTCTTGTTGTTGCTCAAAGGAAACCTTTGAAATCAGATGGACATGGCGCGAGGACGACTGAGGAAAATTAGTGCTGGACTCACTTCCTATCTCCTGTCCACGGCAGAGCCAGGATCTCAGTGGGTGGTGCATGGAGGGAGGGTCACTTTGACAGTCTGTTTCGTGTTCCGGCAAAAAAATTCTGGAAAATTAGTGGTGGAATCGCATCCTGTGTCTTCTCCAGGGTGAGGTCAGGATCTGAGCAGGGAGTGAACTTGACATTACACGCACCCCAACTCGACATATTCTGTGTCACTTTGTTCAGTTTCCAGCTGATTCTAAGAAACATTGTGGTTGTTGGAAAAGAGCCAGTTTCCGTTGGGTTTTTGCATCAGAGTGATGATTCAACCGAGGAGGGGTTCAGACATACCTGTGAGACGGCTCAAAATTAGGGAGGGGGGTCCGAGGGTCCAACCCCTGGATCCGCACCTTCCGTCAGAGTAGAAACTGCCCAGGCGCCTCTCCCGCCTTTGGAAAGAGAATAAAATGTGGGAATGATTTTTGTAATGATATATGTTGATGGTGGAAGGGTCCGGCCGGTGTCCTGCATCAGAAAAACGCTGTTTGTCTCTGCTTCAGTCACGGTTTCCGTCAACAAGTCTCGTCCACTCTGACTTCTGTGAACTGCCCACAAAGTTTCCCGTTTTCCGACGTCTCACCTGCTCACTGATTTTCAGTGCAACTAGGTGTTTCCAAACTTGCTTCAACAGAGACAGTTTTTGTCCTCTCTGACTTTTCTCCAACTCTCTTGTCTTGTCTTCACTTCTCTTTCTGTTTCTTTCTGCGCTATCGTCACTGGAACTTCACCACATGGTCTTGCGTTCTTCACAGCTTCTGTCTTTCTCCTCATTGTGTTCTTCAACAGATGCTGTTGTGATGGAGACTGAAGCCTCCACTCGCCCCGCCCCACCCACTCCTTATGGACGACTCGCCTCTCACCCCTCTCTCATCACTCCAAATCACAGTGAGGAGGTCCAGCAAGGAAGAAGTCAATGACATCGGTCAGCTGGCTGTTCCAATTCCTCCCCAGACCGCACGGAAGATCTGTAGAAACCTCGAAACACACGACACACACGTGCAGTCTTGCCTCTGCTTTGTTTGACTGGTTTCCTTTCAGGAACAATGAGCTTATGCTCCGTGGAGGTACAACTAATCAGGAAGAAGTAAACACGAAGCAGATGGCAGTGAGTTGGGAGATTCCTGCTCAAATCACCAAGTGCCTCCCTGCGCTGTCACTCAAACCTACGCCAGCCACGTGGACCGTACCGATAGCAGAGTCGTACTGAATCTCCCCATTGTGTCCATCAAAATCTGTCCAGAATGGACAAATACCTGAGCAAACACCCTCCCCCCTGACAGGTCAGTTGGAGGTCACGTCTCCCCTCCTCTGCAGTCGCACCTTGTCCGCAGCAGTGCCTGAGCACTGAAGCAGCAGTTGTAGATTTGGTCCCCCGCACCTGAAGTTGAATATCTCGCCCGACAGTGTGGCTGTCCATTGGACAGATTCCGGTGGGGAGGGGCTGAGGGGAAACGATTTGGCGTCCGGTTGAACCAGAGGGTCGGGAGGGGGCGCTGGCGGCGAAATCGTGCGCAATGTCAATTGTCATATTTTCAGGGCAAATATTATCCTTGTTTGATTGACGCTTGTGGTTTTCCGTGCCCGCGAAAGAGTTGACCTCGCTTTGTCTCCAACCCTGCAGGGGCGAAGTCGGACGTCGCCTACAGCTCATCGCACGAAGGAAGCGAACGCCGTCAAGGTCACGCCGCTTCTTCCTCTGCTCTGCGATGTGACATTGAGGTTTCTTCCTGGAAGGCGAATATTGCAGGTTGTTCAGTGAAATCAAAACTGTAATCAAGTGAATGTGGGTGTCATCTGCGCCACGCAGTCGGGAGATCGTGTGTCCGTGGTGTCAGCGTCAAGGCTGTGTGGGTGTACGAGTACCTGGAGTCGTGTATACACACCTGCACACACGTACACACGTACACACGTACACACGTACACACGTACACACACACGCGCACACACACCTGCACACGCACACACATCTGCACACATACACACGCCGTCAAATTTGGAAACACACTTCAACTGCATGTGAGTATGTGAACTTTGCCAACATTCCCTTTTCTGTGAAAAAGGTTCATTTCTTCACACAGCCAGAGCTGATTTTGACTCGCGGGGTTCCTGCGCCAAGCCAGCACGTTTTTACACTGAAATAGAAAAACAGATGATTTGTTCGGAGCAAATTTTGGCGCCAACGATCACGCGTTGTTCCACTTGGATCTTGTGAATGGGCGCGTGACGTCTTCACGCCGCTTGCGTAAATAGACCTGTGGTCGTAAATATCAGGTGATTTTGGTTCAGCTTTGCTGCCCCCCAACAAACGCAGTTCGTGGTGGTATTCCCGTGGAAAGTTTTGCGAAACGCTCCAGTGACCCACGGAATTCGACAGGACCAGACGACACTACGCGAGTCAAGTAGCCTGAGGTTTGAGAGTGATTGTACGTGAGACGTGAGACATGAGACGTGAGACGTGAGACGTGAGACGTGAGACATGAGACATGAGACGTGAGACATAAGATGTGAGACATGAGACATGAGACATGAGATGTGAGACATGAGACATGAGACGTGAGACGTGAGATGTGAGACATGAGATGTGAGACATGAGACGTGAGACGTGAGACATGAGACATGAGACGTGAGACGTAAGATGTGAGACATGAGACATGAGACGTGAGACGTAAGATGTGAGACATGAGACATGAGACATGAGACGTGAGATGTGAGACATGAGACATGAGACGTGAGACGTGAGATGTGAGACATGAGATGTGAGACATGAGACGTGAGACATGAGACGTGAGACATGAGACGTGAGACATGAGATGTGAGACATGAGATGTGAGACGTGAGACATGAGACGTGAGACATGAGACATGAGACGTGAGACGTGAGACGTGAGACATGAGATGTGAGACGTGAGACGTGAGACATGAGACGTGAGACGTGAGACGTGAGACGTGAGACACAGGCACGTTGCACCACAGAACAAGTTGAGTGAACTGATCCATGTCGGACCCGGCAGGCGCCCCACTTTGAAGCACAAACTCTGTGTGTGTGTGTGTGTGTGTGTGTGTGTGTGTGTGAGGTGGGATGGGGGTAGAGTTCAGTTTTGGGGACAAGGGGTGTGGCAGATCGGAGAGTACCAAGCGTGCGAGCTCCGGTCAGCTCTGGTCAGCTCTAGTCAGCTCTGGTCAGCAATCTTTCAGGGGGGGGGGGGGCGGCTCACGGTGGCTTCTCCTTTGGCGGAGGATTCTCGCTTCAGCATCACGCATTGCATGGGTTCACCACAGTGGGCAGGTTTAGCAGAACGGTCCGCAGCCGCAAAACGTACACGTAACACGTAGCTAACAGAGGCAACTCCCCTATTCTGGAAGAGTCCAGAGTAAACTTGATAAAAATTTATTGAATTGGAAACCTGTTATTGCTCCAAGTTATCCAGTTTCAAAATAGCTCTCAAGCCCAAGTTTGGTTTGCTAAATTGTGTGAATTTTGTATGTTTTCATGTCTATGGGCTCTTTCAGGACAGGGGAGTTGCCCCTGTCAGCTATGTGTTACGGGAACGTTTTGCGGCTGCGGAGCGTGCTGCTAAAACAGCCTGGTCACAACAACACTCGCGGACCTGGACTGATACCTCTCCATATCGCAGGTCCGTCTTTGCTGCTCAGTGCATACCAGCTGCTCGATCCGGCCCTGGTCATGGAAATCGACCTCAGCCCTTCGCCCTCACGAAACGGCCCGAACAACAGGTGAGCAAAACCCGTTGAGCAAAGCTGCTCACACAGTTCTGGGGATGCATAGATCTAGTCCCCACACAAACGCTGGATCCGATTGAACTATTTCCACTGTTGGGATTGGTTGCCGTGACAACAAATGCAATCGTTCTCATCAGAACATGTCAAATCTTTGCAGAGAAATCACACTGTGTTTTGACGTTTTTGTCTTTGATTCAGTTGAGCGAGAAACCCACGTGGACGGCACCGGCCCAGGGAGAGAGACAGAGAGACAGACAGAGAGACAGAGAGAGACAGAGACAGACAGAGAGACAGACAGAGAGACAGACAGAGAGACAAAGAGAGACAGACAGAGAGACAGAGAGAGACAGACAGAGGCAGAGAGACAGAGAGACAGACAGACAGAGAGACAAACAGGGACAGAGAGACAGACAGAGAGAACTCAAGCGCGAACTCGAGACGTCAGGAGAACTGTCAGGACTCAACCCGCAAGGTTACCACGGTGTGAGAGAAAACCGTGAGGAACAGGAGGACGAGGAAGACGCAGAAAGAACAAGGAAAGTGCAGAACAGGTGGAGCAACAGGAAGCGACGTGAGCGCCCCCTGCTGGCACCTCCAATCTGAGAAACCAACCCCCTCCCCACCCGCACCACTCTCCTGGAGGGCAACTGAACACAAACCCCGTCCAAACACCGTCAGTAAAATGGAAAGGATTGTGTGCATTAAGGTGGCTCTGACCTCCCTCTACACGATTGTGGTGTTTGGCTCCGTGGCAGGTTTCTGGTTCACTGTGGCTCATGATGAGTTGGACCATGAATATGTGGATAATATTTTGCAGAATGGGGGTTGGGTCGCCATCCTGTCCCTCTGTACTACTGTCTGCTCTGTGGTTATTATTGTAGTTGGATTTTGTAAAGGTTGGGTTGAGGTTCATGCTCGAAGGTTCACACTGAAATCCACTGAAGACAAAGCCTGCAAGATGGCCCTTCAGTTGTCACTCGTGTACCTGCTGCTCACTTGGCTCTTCATCCCAGTTTTTGCTGTTGTTACGCTTGGATTGATTCTGACGTGTGTGCACCACTTGATGAAAAGAATCGAGATTGTTTTGGATGATATCTTGGTGATACTGCCTGTCATGGCTTGCTTTATCTTGTGTTTGGCCTCCGTTTGTGCCTTTTGGTTTTCAGTCTTTCGGTGCCTGATGAATATATCAAACCAAGCAAACAAACAAAATGTTCAAGAAGAATACTTGGATCGTACCTTCCTGGTCTGTTTGAGCCAGAGTCTCCTTCTCCCACTCATATCTGTACTTGTAAAAGAAATATTGTACAAATACAAACAGGCTGAACTCGATTCCGATTTGGGTGGTGCACTCTTCGTGTACCTTTTTTTCACATGGGGTCTCCTCATTGGCTTCCTCTATTGGGTCCTCATTTATTACCTCATTGTGCACATTGTGCCCATCATTTATTACCTCATTGTGCACATTGTGCCCATCATTTGGACAGTCATTCTGTGGTTCATTGCCCTGATTGCAATCCCCATCATCATAATTGTTCTTCTTGTGGGGCTGGTGGTGTCCGTGTTGTTCCTCCCTTTCATCCTGGCAAAGTTTGAACCCGGCCTCACGATATATGGTTGGACCGCAAACGGGATCTTCTGGATTCTGATTGGTCTGTTCTTCCCTCTCCATCAATCGGGCCTCTTTCTGGTATTTTTTGCTTGTTATATGCTCGCCTACACCGGTGTAGTTGTATATCTTGTATATCTTGTTCTGAGAGTTCTAAAGGGATATCTTATTGAAAAAAATAGCTCCATGGAGCTCGCGGTGATTTGAGGAAATTTCAGTTGCTCTGATTTGGCTTGCTCTGATTTGGCTTGCTCTGATTTGGCTCACTCTGATTTGGCTTGCT
>JAAUXT010103538.1_pt1 | contig 16186 bp, 20 predicted proteins | sample 7278171 | NCBI WGS metagenome assembly JAAUXT01 (sample SAMN14350112, study PRJNA611818) | marine sediment metagenome | isolation source: surface marine sediment (1.8m) | place: French Polynesia: Moorea | collected 2018-08 | reverse complement strand
TAGCAGAAGCATTCCCGAGTGTTTTCACACATTTCTAACGGTTGGTTCAAAAGTTATACAAACGTGACACAAATCTCACGGAGGTGCACCGCCCATCGGGGAAAGTGCTTATGTGGCATTTCAAAACGGGACACACGACGACACGACGCGCCGTGTCTGAGCGCGATCAGAAGGGCTGTCTGCGTTGTGCACCAAACGTTGTGCGCCGGCCCTCACCGGACGTTACCTTGAACAGGAACGCAGTGCATTGGATTTCTGCACCTTGTGTAAATCTGGCCAAACGTGGCTTTTCACACTGTATGGCAATGAGAATTCGTAATGTGCGGGGTGAGGGAGATTCCAAACCGTCGGCAGCGCGCCCCACTAGACCCGGAGCGCCGTCACCCTCAGATCTCCCGTCTCAGCAATCAGATTTATTCCTCACAAAAAAGGGTCTGTGGCTGTGTAATTTGCCTCATTTAAGTCTCTTTTGGTGTCCCGAAGTCCCTTGACCTGCAGCGTACAACAGAGAAGCTCCGTGGTGCCTTACAAAATGACACGAGAGAAAAAGTCGTTGCTGCGGGGTTCAATTCAATACAGTAATTTCAATGATTGTTCACAAATAGATCCATATAGCCCGAGGTGAGGGTTCCGTCTGCCTTGTCTGTGTTGAGAGGTCTCAAAACCCAAACTTGCCGAGACAAAACAGGGGTTGTACTTGTGAGGATGACCTGAAGTCCTCCTGTCCTTTGAGATCTTCGGTTCCCTTGATCACATTTCTCCCCTTGACCCCCCCAAGTCTCCTGGGGTCTTCCGAATCCACTGTAGTCCCAGGTTCCCTAGGTCGCGCGCGTCTCCTGGACCCGCTGTGATCGCTTGATCACGTGTCCGTGCTCCGGTGGCCGCGCCCTCTGGTGGCTCTGGATCCTCGCGGCGCGGCTGCACGACGCGGCTCTTCCGCCGGTCGGTCGGGCTGTTCGCTTCGCACCTGAGTGACAGCGCGCCTTTGTGCGCCCCGAAAGAGACCGTCCAAACAAGACGAATCTCAGACCTCGCTGACAGCTGGGGAGATGCACAAGGTGCCTTTCATCCCACCTCTATTTGACGACTTGTACCTCGCTCATGGACAAGCTCTTCAACTGGATTCTTTTGTGAAGTGTGCTGAGTGTGTCTGCAAGACAGATCCATTTATCCGAGTCCAAGAGCCTCAGGTCCCTCTCCTGTCGCATTTCTGCATGTCAATTCTGCACCTGTGCATTTTGACAGACCATTCTGTGTGTGCGCGCAGTGCAAGGCTGCGGGCTCCTTCAAGCTCCAGTCCGCCACTTTGTTTCTCAGTCCCCTTGGGAACATGTGTGGCCACTTGACAAACTTGTGCGCTTGTCAGTCTTGTTCAGGCATCCTTGTTTTTGAAACCAAACCCTTTGTGTACCATTCAGAAGTGAACCTCAAGTTTGATTGAGAGGAGCTTGACACTCATTTCCCTGAACTCGGCCCTGAAAGTCCAGTGCCTCGTGGCCCACAATTTGCAGTGAATTTGACCCACAAGTTTAGCAGGTACACCTCACTGGATCGGCCCCACTACGCCACCATGTTTTCGAAACCGGCTATGTTTTCACGAAGGAAGGCGCGGTGTGAATCAGACTTGGCCTTTTCCTCTTGAAACGTGGCCACGTGTGAAACCGCAGCTCGTCTCACGGAGTCTGCACCGAGTGACCACGGCCCCGGCGCGGCGCGGCGCGGCGCACTGAAGCGCTGAGGGAACCACGAGCTGAGGCCCCACCGGAGCGGCCGCGGGGCTGAGGCGGGGTGGAGCCGGGGGGAGGGGGGAGGGTGGAGGTGAGCCCAGTTGTGAAATTCGACAGACGAGACCGTGAACGGTGTGTGGGAGTCTTGTGTTTGGCGACGCGTCAGGGTCTTCACTCGTTCCCGGGTCCTGTATTGGATCCGCCCTGCTGTTTCCACCCGCGGTGTTCCCTGGTGGCAGCCAGGTCCAGCCTGGGGACACTTCTCCACGATTGAGCATTTCAGGCCACATCACCTCTTTCTGTCGCTCGCGTCAGCGAATGCTTTTCTTCGCACACAGTTTTCTATTGTGTCGCGCTTTTTCCAGGAAACAGGTGACAGAAGGTTGAGCGGTCAATGAAAGACGCTTCAATGCACGAAGTCCCTGTTCGGGTCGTGCAAAGAGGGGGCTGTTTCACACAGGATGCGTTGCTCTGCGCGAGGTACTTGAAGCACGACTCGCATAAACGTAAATTTGTGTCTCCCTGAAAAAGTGAAAATTGGTGTGCGTGTCACCGTGGGGTGTGGTCGTCTGAAAACTGGCTGTTGGACGCTGCAATGGGAGCAACGACGCAGAATCCAGACTTTTTGTTGACATGCACGAGGCATCCAGTGTGAAATACGATTGAGCATGTGTACAATCTCGAGGAAAACTCAAACTTCCTCTCCTCGTCTTTCTTGTCGCTTTTGAAGCAATAAAAGTCAGTCATAAAATGTTGAGTGGCTCCGTTTTTGCTGACTGAACATGTGGCTGAAAGTGGTGAAAATCTGAGTCTGTCACCGCAATCTCACACCGCTCATGTTCGGTCGCTTTCACACTGAGTTCGCTTTGCTTTGCGTCCCTGTGCAAGTGATGTGCGGGGGTTTGGTCAACATCTACCAAGGGACAAGACACCCACGCAAAGGGTGCAACGCAAGACACCGCCAGTGTGAACCTCTACTTGGTGGACGACAGGAACTTTCAGACAAAACAAATCTCCACTTCCACTGTCTATATCTGTGGCCAGCACTGAGACAGTTCAGGTTTACAACCTATTTTATTTGCAGCATAAAACTCAGCCGACGTCATTTTGTTAAGTTTCACGTCAACGCTCTCACGTGTTCAAGGACAGGAATGACGCCCCGACTTCCTCCGATTCCGGGAGAACTGCCCTCAGCTCAATCGAGATCCAAAGTCATTGTCTTCAATGGGGCACTTCGTGGGGTGCAACGTGCAGGATATTCTTTGTTCTCTGATTACAAATTACACGCACGTATTTTGGCTGTGAAAGGACCAGATGTTACAGGTGCCGAGGCGGAGCCAGGGTTTCAGTGCGCTACCCTCAAACTTCGAACAACAAAAAATTGAACAAAACTTGTCGGGGGTTCCAGATCCTAAAAGTTTGGCTGGTTTAGTTTCAGGGCAAAGACTCGATAAACACACAAACACACACACACACACACACACACACACACACACACACACACACACACACACTTGGGTTGTTCCCAACGAGGAGTGAGTCGGAGCGGATTCGCGAGGGAAGGAAACGTCTGTGTCTCTGTTGACCTGTGCGTGCGGGTCAGGTCGCGCTCAGGAAAACGTGCGGGCGACGCGCTCCACCGACCGCGGGGACTCACGACGCACCGCCGGCGGAGGGGCCGGGGCAGAGCCCGGAGACAACTGGAGACTCCCTGATGACAGTTCCCGTGGTGTTGTCACGCGCTATCCTCCATTCTGACTTGATCCCTCGCAGTGCACCAACTGAGGGGCTCGAGGAAGCTTCTTCGGACACGAGTCAGCCGCTCGTTCGTTCGTTCCTTCTAAATCCTGAGTTTGGACCTGATGCTTTTCCAATCCAACTGCCACCATGCAAATGGGACGCGAGCATCTTGCTCCAAATCTCCGGACTCTGGTCATTGGACATTCTGTCCAACATCCCCAACACAAACAGAACAAGTTGGACCTCACTGTGTGTGGGGCCAGCACAGATCTGCAGCCAGGAGAGGTTGTGACTGTTAAACACTCTCATGTATGACACACAAGAGTGGATAGCGGACGAGGTCAAGGTGCTCGACCCCCAGAAGACATGGTATCAAGTTTGATTTTTTATTGGTACGTTTTGCATTTGAGGTGCGCAGGGGGGTCTTTTCTTTGGGAGCACTGGAGGATCCAGAGTTGCCAAGATCCGCCCCCGGTACATGTTTCAAGCATGTGGAGCAAGTTTGGGGCCACGAACAGCGAATTTACCCTCGTTTGACCCCATCTCAATGTCAACCCGTCCCCTTGCCGGGGTCACTCAGGTGAGATGTCAGTTAATAGCTGAGCCCTGCGTAAGGAGATGGGGACGACTCAGGTTGGAGCGCAACGCACAATTGTGCGGAGTGCAACAGGCCCCAACTACGAAGTGTGTGCCTTGAACCAAATGCGCATTGTTGTGTTGTCCTTGTTGGGTGTACCAGAGAGCACACAAAACCAAGCAAAGTTGAAGTGAGCAGCAACAACGACGAAACGGTCGCCGTCGCTTTGTCCATTCATTTGGGTCGCTGAAGACTGCACAAGTCAAGCTGCGACCTCAGGCTCTGGTTGCTACGGTGCAACGGCCACAGTTCCTGTTGAAAAGTTTAAGATCCAACGATCGTGAAGCGGAACGTCCGACGTCTATTCCTGGTCGTGTACGTGGGGCCCGACGTGTGCCTTATCCGACGCCCATCAGATCCACGTCTGTGTCGTCTGGAGGTCCGAGGACGCTCAAAAGAGTTGAGCTCACTTCATTCACTTTCAGGTCTCGCAAATAAATCGGAGACCTGCCTCGCCCGACACCCACCCAATCCGACAAAAGTTCTTTCAGCTCAACAAGAAAATCTGACCAATCTACGTGTTCTGACTTCACAACTGAGGTTGTGCAGACTCGATTCACAGTTCTGACTGCATTTTCACGGCAGCATGCTAAAATCTGGGCCACTTTCGAATTTCAAAAGTTGGCAGCGACACGGGAAGTACGGACCCAATCGAGCACGCCTAATGACGTACTCGGGGTCTTGGCAGCGAGGACGCGAAATGCAGGTGCTGGCTGTTGGTTACTGGGATTTGGAGACAAAACGCCCCGAGGCCTCGTGACATGTAGGTTGCCTTGGCTTTTCTTCGCAGAAAATGAGGATCAGCAAATTAGCACTGCGCTGGGAAAATCTCTCACCTCGCCACTTGATAGTTTGTGCTGCAAAAAAGTTCCTGATGAAGGCTGGGAAAAAGTTCACCTGGTCCGTCTTTTTTTATCAAAACGAACGGAACGAACCGCCCCGCTCTTAGTTTGAGATCCAGAGCGACACTAGTTCCGAAGAGATAGTCTTTCTTTGACTTCTGTTGACAAATTTGGCCAAACTTGCAAATGGATCGCACACGCGCCATAGTTTCTGCAGAGCGCTTCGCTTCTGCAACAGTTTTTCACAGCGTGCACGTAGAAAAATGTAACTCAAAGGAAAATGGCAGCGCATCTCAGCTACGCAAAGATTGTCGCTTTTGTCGCACGAATTCTCCGGCAGCAGCGCGAGCCACACCCTTCCCTGTCGCTCACAGAACGTCGCGCTGCTCTCACATCAAGCTCCACATGTAACGACGTGCACTTCCACTGCGTTTTCAATTTCAGAGATAAAATCTGCATGAGTTTCACTCTACCTGTCATATTGATTCCATCCCCGTTGACAGAATCCGATATTCGCGTCGAGGACACAAATGCAACTCCCTTTTTCGGTATCCAGACAAACGCGTAATGTATCATTTGATTGCGGCAGTGTAAAAATGACATACCTGATCGCGGGTACGTGTTTCATCCCAGAGGCCCATGTTCGGAGGTCAGGCAGGCAGGGAAGGTAAGCCCACACGTGTAAGCAGAGGATTTTCTTGACAAACTGTCGTCGCCGTACGGTTGCGAACCAGCTGGTACTGAGTGTATGTGGACGTCTCTCGGGCAGGGGTCGGTGCACGGACTCAGTTCATAGAGATTCGATTGTCACTTCTGGGAACAAATGCATCCGGAGTTCGCACGATCGTTGTTGTGTCATTGGGCAGTTTCACCAAAGTTACTTCAGACCTTATTTTAGAGTCATCGAATGACAATCACTTGAAAACAGGGAGTTCGAAGTTCGAAGGCGGGGACTGGCGGGGAAAACAAAATCAGTGTGGTGTGTACATTTGGTGCCACACGTTTCCCCTCCATACCCCAACAGGATCCAGGGGACCCTGGACAGTGGTAAAAAGTTCCCGTTTGTCCCACAGTTTTGGTCCAAAGCGAGAAATCACGTCACATTCAGCTCATTCAACCACCTGCGAAATGTCACCCAGAAAAACCCATTCACTGAAAGCAACCAAGGTCCTCAGAAACCAGAACCTTGAAGAGTCTGTATCCAGATTCGATCAGAACAGAAACTCTGACGCATCCAGGATCTGAGTGGAAGGCCCTGTCCGGGACCTGCGTGGGGCTCGACCACGGAAAGGGGAGGGTAAAGTGGGTGGAATGGGCTCGGGTGGATTCAGGGGTCCCAGGTTCTGATCCTGGTGGGGATGAATCAGGTCAAAGAAGTTGTGAAGTTGTCCTGTATGAAAGTTTCGTGACCTGTTTGTACTGAGACAGAGACAGAGACAGAGACAGAGCGAGGTTGGCGATGCTACCAATTCGAATCGGTCGGCACTCGCTGCGGGCCCTGGTGTCTCGACGGCAGGCTGTTTCACGCAGCAAATCATCGCGCTCAGGTGAAAACACATCTCGTGACGACAGCGAGGCAGAGGACGCAGAGCCGAGAGGTCCAGGTCACTGGGGATGAACCTGAGCTGGAAACCCTGCAGGGATGGATTCGGGGGCGCAGGCCTGACCCAAAACAGAACAATTTTCATTGTTGGACTGGGCCCTGTGGATGTGGCCCTCTGACCAAACACTGGATCAGTGCCCAGGTCCCAACCCCCTTCTCTTTCGCAGGACCTGAACAACAAAAAGAGTAAATTTGTATTCTTTGTGTACAAGTAATTTCACAATGTCTTTCACACGGCAGGGGAATGTTTTGATTGGTACAATGTCCTGTTGACCTGAAGATGTCAGGCCCGGCCGACTCTGCACGTTCCGCTGAGCGGGCATGCCCAGCAGCACTGTTTACCTTTTAAATCAGGGTCCATCGAGCGTGCACTTTTTTGCATTTTCCGTGTCACGACACATCTCCTCACGAAGGAGCTAAAGCCTGAACCAGGCACGGCCCCGTGGAGGGGCAGTCCACGTTCACACTCCCGCGGATCCAGGGTCCAGCTGCATGGCGGGACGGACCCGATCCTCCGTCAGGCGGGAACCATCCATCTTCAACGTCCAAAACTTTTCGTTGGGGAACTTATTTTATCTGGGGTCAGAAGGGTCCCCCAGCCCCCTGGATCCCCCGCTGACTGTATACGAGGCCAACCTCCATATTTGCCCTCTCGAGTGCTTCTGTGCGTGCGTGCGTCGAGTCGATCGATGCAAAATGCAAAACGATTCTGTTCGGCAGTGTTTCTCCTTGACAATGCAGAGCAGGTTTTCTTCACGTGCAACTCCAAGCCCACGCTTTTTCTCGGCAGAACTGTGTGCTCCTTCAGCACCAACGGAGGGAGCACTCGGAGGGTCTGAGGGGTCAAGTCGCTTGGCTTGTATCCACCGGCCATCTTTCCATGAGGCTGGTGTCAGGGGCTGGCGGGAAATGCGGGCGTCCCTGACCAAGCTTTGCACCTCTGCTGGTCGTTTCCTTCGGAAAGATATCTGCTGTCAGGCTGGATGAAAGGGGATCTATTGGAGGGAAAACGTGAACAAGCCGCATCCTTATTCCAAAAACTTGCATTTGCTTGAAAATGCAAGGGTTTGGAAAATATGCACATTTGTGGGTCCAGGGGGCAATGGCTTTCTCACAGAAAAAGGAATATCCTCAATCTTTGCACCCTCACTGTCCACCGACCAGAGTGAGAGGTTAAAGTCAAAGTGCCGCCTAACCTCACTCAAATCTCTGATTCGAGACCGACAGCCAGACGTCACAACAGCAGAGCCGTTGCGCCGACGCTGCAGCAACCCATGCGTTCACACGTGTGCATGTGTGATCCTCCCTCCCTCCATTCACCCAGGTCCTCCCAGGGCTCCCGGTGCGATCTAGCAAAGGGTCCATCCTCAGAACCCCAACCCCACTCGACTCTTCACTACAATTTTATAAATTTTATAAATTTTACAATTTAGGAGGTGTTTCTTTTGTCCAGAGCGGGGGTCGGATCCTCCCAGTTGGATCCGCGATGGAGACTTGTCACTGTGTCTTGTTTCCCTCCTGAGTTCGGCGCCCGCGTCTCCACCGAGGAACAACCGTCCTGCGTTCGCGTCGGACGTACCGAGAACCAAAGCGGACCTCCGGGACGCTCCGGGTTCGGTTCCTGAACGTGCTGGTTCAACTTCTTGTGTGACACTCAAGCTTTGGCAAGACATTTGGTGCAGAAAAATGTTGTTTGCCAATGTTGAGAGCATTTTCTTAATTCCTGCACGAAGGACCCTCAAGATTAGAAGTTTCAGTCACCCAAGCTGGTCATTTTACCATCACAAACTCTCACACCAGTCACCATGACTGCGGAAAGAGAATGAATCAATAGGAGGCAAATGAACTTCACGTGGGGTCAGGGACCGGAGCCCCAGTCCCGGGGTGAATCCACGACAAGATTGAAGGAGCCTCAGCCACCACCCCTGACTTGGGCCTGCGCATCTTCGCTGGAGCAGGGCACCTGCCTGCGCGCTCGGTTGCAACTTGTAACGTCTTTATCACAGGGCATAGAAACTCGATCCATTGCCTGTGTGGCACAAATCCAGCACAGTCGATACTCAGGGGACAACACCAACAATAATAATGGACTTGGAAAGACAAATGGTTTTGAGAACAAAGTCTAGCGCGCCCGGGAAGTGGGGGGAGGGGAATCGTGGGACCCTGCCGTCCCTGCATTCGGCCCTGCAAGGCACGGTCCCGGTGAAATCAGGCAGGAATGCTTTCACTTCCTTCTCGGTGCACGACTAACGGTGTGTTCCTTTGTCTCTGTTGTGGGAGACGTCGACTGCCACTTGCATCACTTCCCTGCAGGAAATGGGAATTCGACTCCACAGCTGCGGTACAAAGGCATCAAAGGTTTGTGCTGCTGCATTGACGGAGGCGGATGGAGGGCCCCGTTCACCCGGACACCTATTGCATTTTGGCAAACAATCCTTGATAATCACTATCAACTGGGACGTAGTGACCCAGTCCGTATCCGCGGGGGGTTGGCACGTCTCACCTCCCCCAACCTGAGTCAGCGTCGCACAAGATCAGGCGTATTGGTCCCCTGAGCTGACCTCCGTCCCTCCGCCTCGCTGCAGACGCGCCCGGCCCTGGCGCCCCTCGCCGCCCCTGGATCCGCCGCGGCCTGTGATCATCGCGCCGCGGCGGTCTCCAGGGCGGCGGCACGCGCCCCTTCGTGCCGTGTCTCCGGCTCCTCGCATCCATCTGGATCGATCCCGGATTGGGCACGCGTCCAGTGTACCGCGCCACAATGGACCCGAACGCCCCATTAAACCTGTCCTGCTGCAGCGGAATTGCCGGGTAGAGAAGCGAATCTGCACCTGACAGCGCACAGAGTTTTCAAAGCTGATTCGTGCGCTCATAGATGGGTCCACCCTGCGGATTTTTCACGAAACTGTTTTTGGCCTGTCTTTTCTTGTTTCAGCAAGACGTGCTTTTGGGGGCGGTGCACCGGACTCATAAACACCACGTCTGTCACCGCTCACACACAACATGGCAGCACCATGTGCAACAACGACACGCGAATAGTCAGACCAGAGTCAGACCCAAGAGTCGGACCGCGGTCGGACACCCTGTCTCCCCATCTCTCGAGGGCGGGTCTCAGGCCGAGGCGATCCCGCGAACCCGTCGGAGCGTGACACCTCTCGATGTTTTGTTGTGTTGACTTGGTGCTGCTGACTCTGCGTCAACAACACGTCTCCCTGGAACAAAGCGCGGCTCGTGGCAGCGGAATGAGCATTCGATCCACACAACCAAACTCGTGCGTCTGAATGGTCCAAGCTGGGGGACTCAGTCTCGGTCTCAGTCCTCTGAACCACAACCCGGATCCCCGATGATCATGAGCGGCGACGAACAAAACCCAGCAGGAGCCAAACCCAACCCAGGAGCAGTCGAGGAAAATGCATTGTTGTGTCTTTCTCTCAGGAAGCCCAGAGTGTGAGCTGACGACCAAGGAACCCGCTCTGCCCGGGTCCCCGGGTCACTCCTCAACCACCCCCGGATCCGCCCTGGGGCAAGTGCGTTAACGAGCATTTTGAGGGAAGGAGCATTGATTGTTTCTGTGATGGATTATGCGGAATCAGCTCGAGACGCGGGTCCCAACCCAGCGACCGGGTGCGGATCAATGGTCGTCCCCAACACACAACAACACGAGACGGAGATGCGCGGCGCCGAGGCCTGCAGTGCACGACGGCGACACGGCGCAGTGAGCGCCGCGCACAGCTCGAGCAGGGAGGGGCAGATTCAGCCCAACAAGCCCACTCCCCATGTTGGTCCCCAACCCCAAGATTGCGCTGCGCGCACAACATTGTTCACTTTCGACACCATCAATTTTCAAATTGAATCTTCCTTTCAAGGGGTCGCCACCCTGGCGAAATTCTGGAGGGATTCTGACGTGCAGATCAACGAGCGGACGCGATCACACAACAAACTCTTCAAGTCAGAGAGGCAGGTAGAGAAAAGGGAAGTTAGAGAAACAAAGGCGTGAGAGTGGAAGAAACAGACAGACAGACAGACAGACAGACAGACAGACAGACACACACACACACACACAGACACACACACACACACACACACACACACACACACACACTTGTATCCGAAAACATTTTGCCTGTGAAACTAAAACAACCGACCCTGGTATCACAAACAAACGCGCACGTTGTCCTTCACGTATTTATCAGTCATCATGAGATGGAGTACATGTATTCAACAGGCGTACCACAAGTACAATGACGATGCATTATGCACGACGTGTTGATGGGTTCGACATAGATCTACTGGCACGTCAATTTATCGCAGACAATCGCATTAATTTTTGAACTGTGGAAATGTCTGTTTCTGTCTCCACTGCCATGGAACATCCCAAGGAGGAGCCAGACCCCGAGGCGAAACATGGAGTTACCCGTGCTCTGTCCATCGTGCTCGTTCGACTGTTGATCAGCCTGTGAAGCACGACGTCCGAAGCAGCGATGAATGTGTGGCTCTTCGAAACGTGGAAACCCCAATCCAAGAGAAATGTTTGTGCATAAAAACCCCGATTACCCGACAGCACAAACTCGTCGAAATGTGTCCATCGTGATGTACTCAGTCTGTATCCGAACCTTTGTCCTTTGACCTCTTCTTTTTCTTTTTCTTCTTTTTCCTCTTCGTTTCATGATCCTCCTCTGATTCAGCGTCTGTATTCCCTTTGCTTTCTGCTTTGTCATTCTCCTTCTCTCTTTCCTTCTCTTTCACTTTCTTTTTCTTCTTTTTGTCCTTCTTTTGCTCGTCCTTTGACCTCTTGGCACCGTCATCACTCTCACTTTCACTCTCCTTCGCTTTCTTCTTTTTCTTTTTGGGCTTCTTTTTCTTGTGAACACTTGCACTATCATCGCCGTCACTGACATCCTTTTCCTTTTCCTTTCTTGTGTCTTTCTTTTCCTTGTTTCTCTTGTCTCCACGTGCTTCATCCGCGTCACTGTCACTCTTTTCTTTCTTTTTCTTTTTATCTTTTCCCTTTTCTTTTTTTGTCGTCTCTTCCTCCGTGTCGGAACTCTCCTCGTCGCCAGAGGGCGGTTTGTCCCTGCGCGCTGTGTGGTTGGGTTTGGCCGTGGAGTGGCGCCACTGGGGTGGAGTTCCGGTTCCGCTTCCGCTCGAGTAGTCCGACGTCTTTGAGTTGACGCTTGTGCTGCGCCGCGGCCCAGGCTCCGACGAGATTCTGGAGAGGAAAACTAGGATGTGGTAGTGATATCGAAGTGCTGAAAACCTGGTGTGAACAGTTCTCGAACTTTTTCCCTTCTCCAAACTTGCACAAGAGGCGTCGATTCAAAATGTTCTGTGGTTTACTCGCACATGTTACGTGTGAAAACAAGTTGGGCCAACGGTGCAACATCACTAAAGTTCTTCACTTTAGCTCGTGTTGGGTACGGGACGGTGACGGTCCCCGCCCCTGAGACGAGCGGACTGACCTGGCGCGCCCGCCCCGCCCTCCGCTGCCCACCAGGTCGGAGTGGCCGATGCCCGGGAGACTGACGCTCGACGCGGCCCCGGACGGCGGCTCCGACAGCGAAGACGCGCATGGCTGCGACACCGGAAACGGAAACGAGGCCATAAAGGGTCGCAGACGCCGATGGCGGGAGACAGAAACAAGGACAGAACCAGACCCGTCGAATTCATCCTTTCTGAATAAAATCAGTTCACTTTGGCGAAGATTCCTGCAGGCTGAAAGGGAAACTCGGCTTTGTTGCCAGAGTTAGTGGCCCTCAGAAATCAACACACCGAACAACGCGAGTTCGGACCTCGTTTGGTGCCCCGTCCACGTCCCGAGGTGTCAGCCATTCGCTTTGAATTGAGCTGGCGGCTTTTGCTGGGAAAACGTTCGAGTCTCAAGAACTTCAACGTTGCAATTGAACCAATTCCAGGAAAAAGTGCACTGCGCGACACAGAAAGAAGACTGCAATCGTTTCTGCGTCGTTGAACTCGGACAGGGTTGATGAGTACTGTCGGTTTTGCCCAGATTCAGCCGTCAATTCCACTTGAGGGAATCATAGCGGTGCCTCGACGGATGAACACCAGTTGCACCGTCGAGTTCCTCACATCACAATGACAATGTTCAGCGCATTTGTTCCGCACAACTTCCGGTGAGACGCTTTGTTGAGCTGTGTGTGTGGATCGAGAGCTGCAATGTGTGATCGCGCTGCAGGAGGGGGAAAGGGAAGAGGCAGCAGCGACGGACCCACACGGCCCTGATCTCCAGCGGATCCCGGGGCTGGTACACGACGGACATATTTTACATGTTCAAACAGCAGGCTGAAGTTTCCCCTCCAACCAATGAAGTTGGACTGAACTCGGGTTCCCTCGCCCTATCCAAGATTCCAGAACTGATCCAGACCCCAGGGCCTGCGAATCAACAGGAAGTCTGGTCCCAGGCAGCAAAGTTACCATTGTCAAGGTTGTTTTCCAGAACACAGGCTCGTACGCTTGATTCTGGTTGTGAAGTGCCTCAATTCCCCCCTCCTGTTTTGCATCGCCAGGAACTACTTTTACGCATGGGTTGCAAGTCTAAACAGCCAAACCCCAGGTATGTCCTGTCGGTGCGCGGGTGGACACGGGAAGCTCCAGGTCCGCCTCCACACCACGATGAATGGATTACCGCACTGAACTTGCGTCTCGACCACTTTCACCTCGCAGACATTTTCGAAGTTGAAATCACCCCTCCTCAGGACACGGCCCCCTGATCCACAGATCCTGCTGCGTCCGCGTCGTCTTCACTTCGCTCGCGGATTCAACACTGTGTTTTCCGGACGACAGTCGATTGCAAAAACAATGCGAGTCTCAACAAATCGATGGAGCAGCCTCCGCGCAGCCGGTGTTCACACCTCGTGCTCTGTTTGCGACATTGATCCCGGCGTCTCTGAACCTTCACAACGCGAATACAATATGTAGGAAGTTTATGCATTCTTGACTGTGTTTGGTGAGCGCACACTGCTGATCACAGGACGCTGCGGGATTTCCCGACGCACCTGGACGCGCGTGCTGAGGATCCGGTCCGCGAGCGACGCGCCGTCGCCGGCCGGGTCGTGCGGGCGGCGTTTGCGCAGGCGCTGGCGCAGCTCGAGGCGTCGGCGCCGCTCGTCCTCGTTCACGCCGTGTCGGGGGTCGAGCAGCGCCGGCCGCAGCCCTGCGGAAGCGTTCGTGCAGTTCGTACCAAACTTCCGTCAGAGTTGTGCTGGACTGATGTCGGCCAAACGGCAGTTCAAAGCCGAAAGACAGAGTGTGGACGTTGGTTCAGAACACGGTTGGCACATCTTCTGCCGACGACCACACATTCAAGAGAAGGTCAGTCAGCCCTGATCGTAGAGCGATGAGGTACCCATTCCGTGTTCCCAAAATTTAGCATGCGTGAGTAAAACTATAACAGGCACAAATATAGCTGTTTCTCCCTCTTGGGGAAGGGACGGCCCGCCCCTGGGAGCCCACCAAACGGCGCGCACAGCGGAGACGCCTCACCCCGCGCCGCCTGCTGCTTGGCGTCCTGGTAGTCGCTCTGGCGGAACTGGAGCAGCGCGCCGCGCAGCAGCAGCTTCTCGTGGTCGCGCACCCCGGCCAGCTCCGACACGCGCGTCCGGTCGACGCGCAGCACGTCCGACGTCGTCGCGACGCCCGACGCGAAGAGCGCGGACGCCGTGTCCGGCGACAGCCTGAAGCGCACAACAACACTTGCCGGAGGGTACAAACCGACCAGAGTGCAAGAACCCCACATCATCTCGTATCGCACAGTGTGACCCGTTGAAACAACAACTCAAACTGGCTCAGGGACGACGCCACGCGGCACCAGGGTGGAGCAGAAAGAAACAAGACCAGCTTCACAAACAGTGGACACTGTTTGTTGACAATTTGTTTTCACCTGGGACCTTCAGATGAGCGCCAATATTGTGTGGCTTCAGGTGTGCCACCAAAACCCTTGACCACACAGCCCGCATCTGGTGGTCTTGTTGTGGTACCAGAATGACAGAACAAAACGCAGTTCCGTTTCTGTGTCCCGTTTCACTCTGGACACACAAGTGCCGTGTATTGCGTCTTTAAAATCTCAGCACAAGCTTTGGAAACTGCGTCGCATCTTGCAACGTGGCACCCAAGGATTGAGGCACGACACATCAAGTGAAACAGTCCTCTGTACGCTGCCGGTGACTGACCCGTAGTGTTTGCACCAGACGTGGATGTACTCGGGGTCAGGCAGGGCGGACCCGACGCTCCGCTCGCTGTAGCTCGAGACTCTCCCTCTGGCGTCGCTCGCGCTCAGCCTCGAGGTGTCGCCTCCCGCGCCGCCGCCGCCGCCGCCGTGCAGCCCGGCTCCGCTCGCTGAGCTCAGCCCGGACCCGTACCCGGAGGGGCTCCGGCCGGGGTCGTATCCCGAGGGGCTGCGGCTCGGGGTGGAGGCGCTGCGGCCGCCGCCGGGGGCTCCGCCGCGGCCGCCCCCTTCCCCGTCCCCGCGGGTATGGCTCCGGCTGCGGTAGTAGCCCGACGCCCGGCTTGCCGGGTTCAGGCTCCCGCCGCCCGCCGACGCGACTCGGGAGAGCCGACCCTCGATGACGTAGGTCGGCTTCCTCCCGTTGTACGTCGACACCATGATGGCGTGGCAACACTGAAAACAGCATTTTTGTTGGTGGTTGGAATCCAAGCTGTACCTGAGAGTTAAAGGCACCCTTGGAAGGCTGTCTCACTGTCGATAAAATTCCGAAACCTACGCCTTGATAGTACGGCGCATTCACAAACAAATTTTTCTGTGATGATTCCAACCTGTTTCGAACCCCACGATCTTGATCGGCCCAGACGCCATCATGAATCAGCTGTTTTCACAATTTTAAGGTGCAAATCAAGGAAACCATCCTCACCGTTCCTCCAAATGAATTAAATCCACTCTACGCTGAAGCTTTCAAGACCAATTGCTTGTGCAATCCAACGGTGCAACTGCGCTTGTCCCATTCACATTGATAGACAGACACTGCTCGCTGCCGGCAGCACCACTGCTGTGAACAGACCCGTCGGGAGACGCGCCGAGCGGGACAGCTCCACTCGGGCAGAAGCAACAACTGGCTGTTGCGCTCGCTTGTTCTCTCGTGGAGCTGCAATTTCTACCCGAAGCTTTGTTCGATTCGGGCCCCGATGCTCAGAAGGCGGTGGCGTCTTGTTGGGCTGAACGGAAGTGCACGACGGTGCGCCAACCCACAGTCATGACGGTGTGCCAACCCGCAGTAACGACGGTGTGCCAACCCGCAGTAACGACGGTGTGCCAACCCGCAGTAACGACGGTGTGCCAACCCGCAGTCATGACAGTGCACCAACCCGCAGTCATGACGGTGTGCCAACCCGCAGTAACGACGTGTGCCAACCCGCAGTCATGACGGTGCGCCAACCCACAGTCATGACGGTGTGCCCACCCGCAGTAACGATGTGTGCCAACCCGCAGTCATGATGGTGCGCCAACCCGCAGTAACGACGGTGTGCCAACCCGCAGTAACGACGGTGTAGTAACGACGGTGTGCCAACCCGCAGTAACGAGGGTGTAGTAACGACGTGTCACAACCCGCAGACATGACGGTGTGCAGACCGGCAGTAATCACGGTGTTCCAACCCGAAGTAACGACGG
>JAAUXT010128129.1_pt1 | contig 16187 bp, 14 predicted proteins | sample 7278171 | NCBI WGS metagenome assembly JAAUXT01 (sample SAMN14350112, study PRJNA611818) | marine sediment metagenome | isolation source: surface marine sediment (1.8m) | place: French Polynesia: Moorea | collected 2018-08 | reverse complement strand
TATAAATATGTGTGTGTGTGTGTGTGTGTGGTTCCACTACGCTGGGTCAGTCGTCGACCGCATATTCTACCCACATTTGTCTCATTCTCTTTTAAGATGACGACGTGGTGGCTACCAACGCAGTTTCATGTGAGCCTCGCACCGTGACTGACGGTGAAGCTGCCTCCCGTCCCCATCATTTGCTCCCGCTCCTGCGTCGAGACTCATCTTCCCTTAGCCCTGATGAGAGGAAGCGCTTCCGCTGAGTCGTCGCGAGGAGGGGGAAAGAGAGGCGATCGAGACGCCTATTCCAGCCAAACGGAGGAAATGAGCCAATTCGCACCCGACGAAAGGTGTCGCAGTGTGCTCACCCTGTCTTCATACCTTGTTCGGACTCGTCTGATACGAGTCTGTCTCATTCAACATCGTCCAAATCAATCAAAGCTCATCGAATTCGAACTTGTCCTGCGCACACTAAATTTCTTCGCACTTGTTGCCAAAGCTCAGTTTTCCTGCGCCAGCACTGCTGTTGTAGCTCTCTGCTTCAGACAACTTTTTTGTGGCAGAAACTCGTGAAATTTTGCAGAGAAAAGATACGTGAAGCGTGAAATTGACAAACGAGGTTTGCTGTTGACGTAAGTGATTTGCTGTACACGTACGAGTCCGTTCCAAGTTCTTGCAATCTTGGCCACAACTCGGTGTAGTTTCAAAGGAGTGGTGAAAGTTTTCAAGGTGCAACCCGACAGCCAAACAGGGCTTCGGTGAGGTGGACCAACGGCCAGAGCGCAACTTCGAAAGTTTTCTTCCATGAAAAGTGAAAAAAACTTTTTGCGAGTGCAAAGGGGGAGATCTCTTGTTTCGTGGTTTGAAAACTTCGCTCCTTCATATCCTGTACTTCGAGGACCGAGGCCCAACACAGCAAGACCCCGTTCCTTTCTATTTCCCCTGGACTCCATGGCAACCAGCCGGCTCCCTGGTAACGTGATCAACAGACCATTGTTGACGACGTTGGTGGAAAGAATGCGCACAAAGGGTGCGTTGGGGACGGGAAATTATATCATAAGACTTTGTCCGAGTTTGAGGTCAGACCCGTGTTGCGCTGAATCTTGGGACGCGTGAAAGTTTAGCCCCATGTCTTGATCAACGCGGACCTCGTGTTGATTTCTCCAAGAGTTAGAATTTACCCTTGGTGTGTCAAATTGATATTTGACATTGACAATTCTTGCAGGCTGGAGGTGTTAGTGCGTTAGTGCACCCCAGTGCAAATTCTATGCCGAATGTTTGTGACATCAACGACCACAGGGGACAAGATCAACCGCGACACTGGTTCATACGTGTTGCGTTTGTCCACTTGCAGTGGATCTAAGTGGTGAAAACAGACTTGACGACACATGACGCTGGCGAAAGAACAGTGAAACTGGAATGAAAATTGTTTCCCACAACGAATGAACCAGGTGACAAGAACGCGTGGTGAAAGAAACACACTGTCATGCCTGATGGCAAAAATGCCACTTGGCACCGATTCCACAGAGAGAAAGTACAATGCATTGGAGGATCCAACAAGCTGAAGTACCCCAGATGACATGACACTCAGCAAGCCAAGGAAAAAAGCAGATCTGATTGTGCAGCAGGAACTGATCCATTTTGCTTTTCTTAATCACAGCTTGGGAAGTGCCGCAATGGAGAGACACGGGTGATTATTCACACATCCGGTGTTGGATTCACTCCCCACTCCGCGAGCCCTCTCATTACTGCAGCCAACAATGGCCAGAAGCCTCTAATCGTATCAACCAATCACAGAGCTCTGTAATCACATCTGCCAATCGCAGGCCAGTAATTAAATCAACCAATCAAGTGGCAGCTGCTATTGAGAAGTTCCGAACAGCGGGGTGAAAATCGGTCCAACGATGTTGAACCGAGCATTTCTTCTCAAACAACCTTTGTGAAACAAACAAATATTGGCAAGACAAGCAGGCCCTGATTTACTGAGTGCACAAGCCAACAGTTCAAGCCTGCTTTCATTTTCAATGCAAGAATCAGAGAACATTTCGAGCCCTTGCTTTTGACAATATCATGCGATGTCAACAAAAAATACTTTCCTGCGTGAAACCGAGAGAACCAGGACCCTGCGGTGATGGGTCAAATGTAGTGCTGCTCCAGAGCATCTGCTGCCCTTTCTGCACTCGTCTCGTGGTGAATCCAATCAGAGCCCAGCGCGTCCGCGTCGCGATTTATCATTGGCCCCTGACCAGCCCGGAAGTAATGGCTCGTTCCGGTGACAAACCGAGCTCATCAAATCTGCACTGGAAGCGGCGTCCGCTGAGTCTCTGGGCGCTGGTTTTGGAAGCAACGACACAGTCCCCGGTTTGGGATAAAAGGAACGCAAGACAGATGCATCCGGTGTAAGCCAAGGCCTGGAGGTCATCAAATTTGTCCTGGACCACGTCACGACTTGAAGTGACTCGATTCGGGTGCAGAAATGTCAACAAATCGGAAAGCACACCGCACAGAATTTCTTGAGTTGTCAAGTGCAATTTGACAGAAAATGAAACAAAATACAGTTGCTGAGAACTGAAATAATGCAACTGACAAAAGTGGAAGAAAAGCAACAAAGGCATTGAGACCTTGATTATCTGGTTCGTGTTACGTTTTTCTGTGTTCAGCTGGTCCGCATGCCCCTTTGGTGTCGAAGGTGGTGCAACCCACCCACCCCCGAAACAAGAGCTCGGTGGAAGGCTCTGGCTCAAAAGTGAACCAGTCCTCGTTGTCTCGATCTGAGGTAGGCTCTGGTCATCACAGGTCAGCTGAGTGCACATCCATCTGACCCTTTCAAACAACAATAGATTGCCAATTTGTGCAGTACATGTCCCAATTAACCCAGTGACCACTCTGAAGAGCCCGAAACAAATGACCCACTTGAACAGTTTGGCACAATGAACGTTGCTGAGGGATAAATTTAGAGTCTCGGAACCTCTTTTGCCTCCACTTAATCACTGCCGAATGATTGACTTGTCACGGAACAGATCCAAAGCGATGTCATTTGTCACTGCTGCAGCACTGCAGGAGGTCCAGCTTGTTGTGCACTGAGATTTGTTTGACTTGACCCCGAAAAGAAAACAAGCTGCAACTCAAAGAACACGCAACACGAACTCGCAAGAGTTCAGACGTCCTGTGCAGGTCTCCACACTGGACAGGAGGCGGAAAATTTTGTGGGTGCAGAATAAACTCTAAAGTGAGAAAATGAAAATGTCGAACGCCTGATGGCACCCAAGAAGGGGGAACAAAACACTGTACGGTGTGAGAAGCTGCATGGATCCGCTGCAGATTTTTCCCCATTAGAATTCTGAACCTCGCAGAATCTGCGGTTGTTCAGCAGATTGCGGGACAGTGATGGACCCATCTGACTCTCCGCACCTGCAGCAGTGTGGCCCAGTGGCTGCAGCAGGAGGGAGGGACCTGCAGCCAGCCTCTCCTCCTGCGCAGAATTTCCAGGTCGCCGATTGGTCCCTTGAGGAGCGGGATCTGAGACCGTGTTCACACTGAATTCGGTGCAAAAACAACCAGCGCCGAATGACCAGCACAGTCACAGCCACAGCCACAGGTTTCTCACTGAACATGACAAGACTGCGTTGGGTGGACGTGAGGTGCAACGCCGGACAATGCGGCATGAGTTTTCCAACTGCAGACTGCACGAAAGCCGTCGAACCAAAACTGCCCTGGAAACACAACCCTGGCTGCACTGGACGTGTCATGTGTAAAAATGGCTCTAGCCTGGCATCTGAATGACGTCATCAACCCTGGATCCTCATCTAAATGTCGTTTCCCGGAGCTGTTTCCAGATTGGGTCCTTGAGAGAATTGCAGACACGAAACTGAACACACAGGCCTTGGGACCCTGGACCGTCACCTTTCACTGGCAAAAGTGCAACAAAGAAACAGACAAAATCCAAGTGGGGGTGAATGTCAAAAGAAAGGCCAATTGAACTACAGAAATGGAACCCACAGCCGTTAGGGACAGGAAGAAGCCTTGCAGTGTGCGGTGGGAGGAGGGGAACTGTGCAGGGGAACCTCCAGGACCAATTCGCCTCCGGTTGAGCGTTGTGCTCTGGTCGTTGTCAATCCCCACTCAGGTTCTTGACAAGAACCAGGGACACACGGCGCCGTGAACAAACCTGTGTGATGTGAAGCCAAGAACAAAGAACGGCACGCACATTTGGACTCTTCATTTTGTCTGAGTACACAGAATCCCTCATCGGTTGGTTGTCCCCGAAATGTACCCGAACCCCAGTCGCATGGATTTGCCCGCGGTCAATGAACCAAGACAGCCATTGTGCACTTTTTAAGCTGGGTTGTAAGAACGACTCAAACGAGACTGCCCTGCGGGGGTGAATTGATCGGGGACGGTCCCTACGGAAGCACGTCGGGTCCAGGGCGGAAGCCGCTGCGGGGTGTCCCCTCGCGGGAGAAACGGGCCTCAGTCCCGCGCACTTCCGCCCAACACGAGACGGGCTCCTCGCCCTTTTCCCGCCCACATTTCCCGGCGCTTTTCTTGTCCGTGTGTGATTTGTGGAGCGGAAGGGGAGAAGTCTCAAAACAGCAGATCAACGCCAGAAGGCTCATGTGTGAAAGGATGCGGACTGGTGTTCCTACGTGGTGAGGTCTCTCATTCTCAGGTTGTGTGACATGGCAAAATTTACTTCTACTTGAACAGTCTGACTTCATTTCAGATCATGTGTTCAATGCTACGCGGAACAAGTGCGGTAGACTCTCCAACATCGCCATGGATCCAGTAAACACTCGATCTCGTCTCTGTGAAATCCCCTGCAACCAAATCTGGCTCCGCCTCCAAGTGCTTCGTGGTTCACAAGCTGCTTTGGGCTTCCAATGGGCATGTGAGTTGGCACCAGGGCTACAGATAGGAACGTGTGACCTTTGAGCTTCATTCCGGATGCAAATCAACTCTGTCCGCTGATGGACCAACTTGTACTGGAGACGCAGCCCTCTGAAAACTCGGCTGTTTCTGAGGACCCCGCAACAGCGCGCTTCTGGGAACACTTTTGGAGCCTCTCTTCGTCCGCTGCAGGTCGTCGCTATCTGATGTGGATTCTCACCTGAGATTTTTCGAGGTCATCTTGACGCCACCGTGTCACGGACTAACAGGACACCCGAGACACAAGTTCAAGTTCGTGCCCATCCACATTCAGGAAACATGGCACAGCAGAGCCATTCTCAAATCTGAGCAAATTCGAGTTGAATTCACACACTTCATTGGTACACAAGTGGTATTTGGATCAGACTCTGAACTCAGGCCCTTTGTTCACAGTGACAATTAAAGCGGAGATTTCCGCACGGCTGGCTCCCCGGAGTGCACTGCGCTGACGCCTCGGACTCACCACCGTCTCCATCTCTATCCGCAGAAACCTGCAGACACACCACACAGTGTGGTGACTTTTCCGTTTGGAGGGAAAAGTCGCTTTTGTGCGCTTCAAAATTCACCCCTGACTTTTTTGAGCTCTTTCAAAATGGGATCAAGTTTCTTGGCTTCGTTCTCTTGAAAGTGTCTGATACGTGTGTGCAGGTTTGCTCTGTATGGGAGTCTAATCCACGTGCAGTTACGCAGCTTTACGCATTGTTGTTTTCAAGGATGTAAACTGCATAAGTCAACACAATTCCCCACGCGCATGAAATATCGCCTTTGTCTGCATGACACCCACACAGATAGCGATCAACATGCAGGTAATATGCGTCGAAACATGTTTCATTTTCACACGACTGTCACATCCTTTTTTGCCAAGCGCGTTGCACGGATGTCGAACAAAGGAATTTCCTTTCTGGATACACGTACAAAGTCTGGCCCAATTCGATCTCCTGCACTTGGTTCGGTTGTTCCGAGCAAACCCTCTTGACCACATGTTCGGGCCGTGTTGCTCTTGTTCCTTCAGACAGCATCGCAATCAGAGCAGCAGACCTGGGGTGGATCCAAGGGCTTGACTAGTGAAGCAGAGTGGTTGTTCTCTCTTGTTTTGCTTGGTCTGCAGGGGAGGCATCAGAATGACCCAGGATCCATCTCTCATTTTCTTCGTTCCAGCAAATAAATGGGAAAATTAATCGTGACCCATGTCACTCACCTTGGGTGACCAGATGATCTTTTCCATGATCACGAGTCTGGTTCCGGTTCCAGCGCCCACCACCTCTCGTGGATCCCCCGCCACCGCTCGTGCGGTCCTTCACCGGGCGGGCGGGCGGTGTTGCCGCGGTGGGCTGACCATCGCGTGTCGGTGACGACAACTGCCTTGTTTCCCCCGACTCTGCAGGCTGGAGGAATCCCACAGGCCCCGCGCTGTGGAACCGAACTCTACGAATCCCGCCCGGTTCCAGTTCGCCCATGTCGACTCCTCCGAGTCGAACATACCCACGAAGATGAACACATCATTTCAGGTGGTAACAAAACCTCAAACAAGTGCACGAAGTCAGCATTGTTCGTCTCGTCATATCTCCTGAAGATTTCTGTGGTCTTTTATGCCCTCTTCACCTTTTGAGGTGCATGGGCCCACCACATTGAGGGACGCAGGAACGCAAAGCAGGATGCTCCCAGTGCAAGAACCGACGCAATACCCATTGACTTCTCGCGGGCTCCAACGCGGCCGCATCGCGTGCTGAAGAGGCCTGGATTCTTCCGTGGCAGCCTCGCGTGGTCGCTTGACCTTTCGAGATGCCTGGGCCCCGCCCAGGGAGCACCGCTCAGTGACCGGCATCCCAAACACCGCGCCCGCGCCCACCTATGATTCCAAAGCCTTCCATCAGCACGCGAGGGTCCACTTCACACTGCAGGGTCCACCGCTCTTAGAACAAGCCCAGGATCTTGTGCCTATATTTGACTCCAGAAATGGAAACTGGATCGCGTTGTGGACAACGCACGCAGAACCACACGTTCTCAGAATGAAACGCGTGTTGACTGGTGGTAGAACCCAGCATCCATTCACTTGCACAAAACTGAAGAGAACGCTTTACGTGGCGCATGACGCACCTTGTGTGAAACAGGCCTGAATGGGGGAGGTCAGAAAAGTTAAGTGGAAACGACATTGCGCACGTCAACGGATGAAAAAGGAATTGGGAGATTTTCTCTCCGTATTCCGTGGATATCTCACCGATTTTCTGTCTTGAAAGGACTGTTGGACAAGGACGAATCATAGAAGAAAAAGGAGAAGAGACAATGTTTGATGACGTCCCAGGCGCAGCACCATGGATGGTACAGCCCCCCCCCCTTCACACACACACCCATCAGGTGTTCGAATCACAAAACGTTGGTTTTCTATCATGTTGGAGTGCTCCCTCCTCGCCCGAAAGCTCGTAATTTGGCGCCATTCACCAACCAGATCCGTCTCACGTGCACGAAATCCTTGCGCAATATCACGTCACAATGCAAATTATTTCATTCCATTTTCCAATTGATTCGTGACACAAGCTGAAAATCGTATCTTTCCAAGAGCGGATGCACCAGATGGCCCAAAGGACAGCAAAACACAACGCAAACCACTTATCAAATTTTGCAAAATTTTCCAGCTCGTGAGTCGGACCCAGTCAGGACGTGGTCTGTTCTCCCCTTGACCTGGAGCCCTGCAGGAGAACGCAGTGTCTGCTTTAGGCGTAGAATCCATCCCTACCATCCGGTCCTTCATCAGAAAACTGACTCTGGATAAGACGTATGAGTGTCGATAGCGCCCAGAGTGTCTGATTGGGAGAAATGAGAAGCAGATGCAAGTTGCAGGCTCTCAGTTGCCACAAGGCCGGAACCATGATGTGTTGTGTGGAAGCAAGCGCAGACCACACAAGAGAGAGGTACCTTGTTTTCCTGTGGATTCTAAATCAGAGGATAAGGGTACAGTACACACCTTTGAGACCGAGGGCTGCTCGGCACAACGGATCCCTTCCCAGGGGTACGCTCCTCTCAGGGCTCATTTGAGGGGCCTAGGCCTCAGCGGCCTCTGTTCGTGCAACGTGAGCATTAGTGGGCCCTTCCCAACCAGACCATGTTCTCGTGGTTCTTTTCCGAAAACCAATGCCTCAGGGTCTTTCAGAGCTCCGAGTCGTTTGGTCAACTGGCTTTCACCTGAGATTCAGGATTCCAGGATCCGCTCCCGGACCACTGCACGAACCAGACTTCAGGTTGAGCCAGAACGGCCTTCACTCCAGATTGTATCAGCGTCGGGAGTTGCATATCTGTGACCATTAACTGCATCTGGACATTGATTAACGTACAGGACACCGTATCGCTGCTCAGCATCAATGATGTAAAGCAAGATATTTGCACGTCACAGACTTCGGAATTGATTTGGGGTTTCATGCCTGGAGGATCCAGAGAGTTGTCACTCCTGACCAGGGCAGTGTGGTCTGTCCTCTTCCACAGCAACATTTTTTGAAAATGAGGTCCTTTTTGTCAAAGCCAAAGAAGCGCTCTCTCTCTTACACTTGCAAACATGGAGATCTCAGAAATCTTACGAGCATGGATTGGTGGACATCTACGGCACCCATGCACACAGACCAATCGCCACGGCCGAACGCTGAAGCGCACACAGGCCACGCGCAAATCACAGCAGGGCCTGGTTAATCCATCGTGTTCAGCAAAACAAGTTTTCCGTATTGTATTGAGAATGAAAAACACGAATTCACCAGTATTGTGAGGCTGGTTGTGATCTGTTTGCAAACAGCACTTTCATGCAAAGAGAAAATCGGTGTGTGTTTCGCTGAGTGTGTTCAGGTGGTTTGTGACAATTGCGTTTCGTCCTATTCTATCCAACAGTGAGGTGGATCTGGCACTGCCATGGAGGACCCAAACCCAGAAGGGTTGTTCGAAATATTATCATCGGAAGTTTTACTATTGTGCAACTCAAAACAGTCAAAGCAGAGTGAAATATCTTGGTGCGTCAGTTGAGACCTCCCCCCTCACCCCGAATCAGGTCCCACCTCCCAACCTGGGAGCCGTTTCTGCAATTCTGTGTTCAGTCGAGATAAAACAGGATGAAAAACAGGAAACAATTGAAGTTTATCGTGTCGAACTCTCATTATATCTGCAGCTTTGTATTTCACAAAGTCAGCACACAGTGTCATACTGACAATCTTTTTGTATTCCAACGGGTTGTGTACACCGTTTTCGACACGCGTTGACTCGTCCACCCACCTGATTCGAGTTCGTCTTTTTTTCCAAACTTCTCCCACCTTTTGCGAACATTGCCCTTTGGGTGCTGACTGACTGATGCATGATAGGTTGGATTCAGTACCGATGAAATCGTGGGATTTGAATGAAATCTGCCTTGATGTGAAAATCTTTGTGCTTGAAAAAGTGTTTCTGCAAAATGACGCAGAGTTTTTCCACGGTTTCTTCTGCTGGGGCTGAGCTTTCAGTTCTTCTCTCTTTGCTCTTTGTGTCAAAGACTTTGGTGATGATCCAGAAGAGATTGATGGCGGCTGTCCCAACTTTGAGTTTTGATAAAGGAAGCAACAGTGTGTCAAAGAACAGTGTCAAAGCCTTTGCAGGTTAACTTGAGGCTGTTTGCATTGAATCGGATCTTGTGGTACCTGAAAAAAAAGACACTGAAACACAAATCTTGTCCACACCCTCTTTTGCAGGCAGATATTGTCAAAGCAACAACACCCTGCACCCCGAGTCTGGGCACCACATCAGATCCGCTTCTGTGCCTCCGTCTGCAGCTTTTGTTTGAGTTGTGTGGGTGAGGAAAGTCTTGTGTCATCCTAACCCAAAAGCAATCTCAAAAGCATCGTGTGAGACTTCAGAATCTCCGCGTGAGCTGGCTCTGTGTCTGCTTTTTGTGCGAATTTGAATCCTGTTGTGGTATTGTTGAATCGGCTTGTCTGGAAAAGCTTCTCGCTGAACTCGTAGCTGACAAAACCCGTCAAGACCTGAGTAGCTCTGACGATGGTGCGGGCACAAAGGATGCTGTGGTGTGACGGAGATAGGGAAAGGATCCAGGACCAAGAGATGCGGCGTTGGGTGATACCAAAGGGCAAATCCCCCAAACACCATGACACTTCAACAAAAAGCAGTCAACTTTCTGTAGTGGAGTCCCCCTCTGTTACCTGGTTCAGGACCCCACCAGCACACGCCAGATCTGTCCCTATGATGTGGAGGCGCGTGTCGGATTCCACCGACGATCTGTCAGCGCCGGGATGGGCGATAACACGATAATTGGCTGAAGCTGCAGGAGCACTGTCTCTTTTGGCGATCCATCCTGTTCACATTGACAGTAGATCCAGTACAACGGAGCACGAGGGAAGCACCGAGACTCGGGGGTCCTCAAACTTCGTGAGATCCAGAATTCTAATATGGCCAAACCTGGTGTGCGTGTCCAGGAAGAGACACGAAAAATCCGTGCGAACTGCGTGGTCTCTCGTTATTTCCAGTTCCATTTCAGGCGGCACGGTTGAGACCTATAGGTGTTCGTACCTGGATCTGAGTCTCTGGACGGGTGCGGGACTTCGCGTGTCCGTGTCGCGAATCCAAGTGTTGTCAGCTGGACCCGATATTGGTGCGACGCCAACCTTGTGAACATGGGGAAGGTCTTCCAGAATTCAGGTGAGGCAACCGGCGACAGGGACTCCACCAAGGAAGCCAAGTTGTGTTGGTCTGTACGGAGGGTTGACACATGGTATAACTCCCTGCCGTGGTAGGAGGGGGCGCACAGGGCCTTGTCTTGAGATCTCATTGAAAGTTAGAACCTCCTGGAAGGGGTTTCTCTGCCCCTGGATCCTGTGGAGGTTTCTGTGTGAACGCGGCCTGTGCACACACGACGCTGAAGACACGATTAGATCAATGAACTGCTTCTTGCGCTCTGTAATCTCGCGAAAGCAGTGTTCTCAGAAACAGCCCGAGCCACTTGTGATGACATCTGTGCCTTCTCTCCAGCGGATCTATTTGAGTCTTGGCAACAATCCAACCTTGACACCACTTGATGGGGGTTCCAGAGCCCCGAAGTTCCTGGACCGCACTGGATCTACCAGTAGTAGGAGTGAGGAGTCATCTGTCTGCCCCCCTCCAAAACTCCTGCAGATGTTGCGGGTGCTGACGCCTTGGAAAGAAGAGGGTTTGAGGTGTCTGCAGAAAATGAGGCCCTGAGGCCCAAGCTGGTGGATCCGTTGTGACGAACGAGATCTTGATAATTTGCAGCAGGTCTTCTTTCGCTGCGCACCTTGCACGACTGAAGGACTCGGTGAGCATCAGAAGTCGGACGGACCCCTCACTCTCAGCCCCCTGGATCCCCCCAAGGCTGTTATTTGGCGATGAGAGACGAGGTCTACATTCGCTGCACACCTCGCATGTCTACCGAGGGTCTCAGGAAACGACGAGCAATTTGTCTGATTGGGGCTTGATCCGAGACCGCTTTGTGAAGTAACACCGCCTGGGTCGGCTGCACACGGAACACGCCACGCGTTCTGTAACGAAACGGACACCGTGTGGTTGTTGGGGGTAAAGAACAGGACACATGGCAGGACGTGTGCAACTCGGGGAAAATGTGCAACGTGCATGCGTTCGCTCAGGTGTGTGCGTGCACGAAGTGGAATGAGGTTCCTCCGTTGGCTGATAGGCGGTGCCTCGTGACACATGAAATTCCAACCTGGCCTCAGGTATGTGAAAACACGAAAAACTCGCAGCGTCAGCGTCCGTGTTGTGACGTAGGTGCAAGGGTTGACCTGTTTCCCCCAGGGTACGTCACATGTCACGCCCAACAGGTGAGCGTGGGCCACACCTTGACGCGTGACGCACCCCACGTGAACCCCACCCTGAGGTCTCTATTCAACTGAGCTTCTTTCACAGAGACTTACAAGGACTCAGTTCGTTACTTTGATGATCAAACGTCCACATTTGGCCCTTCTTAGATCATTAGATGACTCCGGTATCTGAAAGCGAACCTGTTTGCGTCATCGCATGTATATTGAGGTCACCGACACCTTGAGGGCGGGTCCAGCACCCTCGGTCCCCATGACAAAGTCCCACCACTCCCGACAAAAAAGGTGTTCCACATTAGGCTGCCACGCCCACGGGTTTGGTCTCCACGTGTGGTGTTACTTCGAGCCTACTGAGTCCAGAATTCTCCAAGAAGGCTGTTTGGCCTTTTCACAGACATTTGTCCTTGTCATGTACGAGTCCACCTTGCCAAAGCGAGTCTTCAGATTATTGCTTTATGAGATGCCTGCTTTTGATTTGGTTCAGGCACAAAAAGTTTCAATGGGTCTTGATCTGTCTTCACCTGACTTCCAAGTTGGTTCGAACAAGACACGACTTCGAACCAAGTGTGCATTTCAGCGAGTATTGAAGTTCATTTCTGTTGCTAAAAATATCTCATCCCTGAGAAAAAAGTTTCCACCTCTTCGGATCCAAGCAATATTCCCCAAAAAAGATTTTCCCATGAGCTTCAAGTTTTCTGTGCACATGCGTGAAAGACGACAGCTGTTGAATGCAGCGATCAGCTAATGCTTAATTGCCCTCACCGGATGCAGGGGGCCCTCAGGTCCAGAACCACGTGCACGCGTTGGTGTCTTCCGGAACGTTTCTTGCTGATCGTCGCTGTGGAGACTGGGAGATGCACCTTCCACGAGACTTCAGTCTCAGACTCATGCCCAGGCCTCATCTGCACCGACACAGCACCTGTCCTCCGCAGGTCAGAATAAAACGCCCACAACACCCCTACATACAGCAGTCCGTCTGACTCACGATCTCGGCGACCCAGACAAGAATCCTTCACTCCCCAAATTTGGTGACTCTTTGCAAACTGGGTTTCTTTCCAAACCACTCATAGATTGACCCTGACCTGCCTGTCTACCTTCATCCATGGATGCGCTCCTCACTCATCCAGGCCATCTCCTCCCTGGATGAGCCCCCTGCGCGCACTCGAGGCCTGCGCGGCCGCTACTGTGTGGCTCCGGACTCCCGCGGCGCGAGATTCCCAGAGCCGAGGTCCGGGCGGACGGAGACTCATCGCGTGTTGATCAGTAGTGCGGGGTGCAGGGAGACTCTGCCGCACTCTGAACACACGGTTCAAAAGGCACTGTTCAATTACCTTCTTGATGCGAGTCAAACAGGCCTGAGGCGATTTGAATTACAATGTCGCTGTCAAGAAGTTGTATTCAGGAGTGTCCAGGACTTCTGAAACAGGGTGCATGCAGGAGGAGATTTTGTTGATGTGCCGTGCGGAATTGAATGAAGGTTCAGGCTTCAGGGCAGTTATCATGCTGAGAATGAGGAAAAAACACGTCGCAGTCAGGTCCAAAACGAGAACGTTGAACAGTGGATGATCAGCGGATCCAGTCGCGGATCCAGTCATCGGGAAACCTCGGGACGTCCAAGAGCTCTCTACACCCATAACACTCTGGGGAACCTTGGCCCTTTTGGCCTTTTGCACTCACAACAACTCTGATATCCCTGGTGACCAAAGAAAAGTCATACCTTGGACCACCCCGCCCAAACGCCTGGCCCTGTCCAAGATGGTTGAGAGAGCGCGGAAGCGGACCATTATGAGAGCGTACCGACAGATCCGTGGGATTCATCCCTGACGCGCTGCACCCGAACACCGCACGCTCGCGTCAGGAGACGGTGCAAAAAGCCAGGATGCAAAGGTGCCGCGGTGCGTTGTGAATATGGATGTTGAGGCAGTCACACCGGGTGCGTCAGGATTGTCCTCATGGGTGTTTCCGCGTCAGTACCAAACACGCATTGCGTTCTGTGCAACTCTGGTCTGGCGCTGCGCAGCAATGCAATGCAGCATCTGTTGACTTAGACTCTACATAAAAGTACAAAAAGTTCCTGGCGCCTCAGGTTACACATCAAGATGCTTTCCGTTCAAATTTACCTCATCACATACTGGGAAACGGACGGTTTAGTTGACGTGCTGCTGAAACAACCACGCGGTCAATACAACAGGTTTGGTTGGAGCGGATGGAGGGATGCTCGGGCCCCTCCCATCTGGTTCCACAAATGTTGTTCCCCTCGTTTTGGTTGAGGTCGCTTCGTCATTAGGCCTCCTAAAACTTGGATAGATCCGGCCCCAGTCGTTGTTGAACACAGCCAATGAAAGTGCAATTGCATCGTCTTCACGGTTCACAGCGGAAACACAAGGGGATTGAATGGGATGAGGGACATGTATCTCCTGTGTGCACTGTTTTTGACACGAATGCACTGACTCGGAGCCGACCTTAATGGATCCGAACAGATCCGTCTGTGAGCCCCATTCTCCCGGGAGTTAATCCTGGATTATCCCCGTGGATGCTTTCCGGATGTACGTGCAACACGGATTGAGACCTGAATGCGTCACGCGTTCTGTGCCAGCCAATGGCTGTGGCGTGACAAGGGGGGAGACGCAGCACCTCAGCATTGACAGGCAAGAGACGTAGATCCCAAAACTCACTCAGAGTGAACGGGTTTGAGCGCTATTCTCGAACCAGATATATTTAGGGCTGGTGTTCGACTTTTGCACGTCTCTCGACCTTTTCCTGGAATTTACCAAATGCCGTGGTACTGAAGTCATCGCACCCCTTGTGTGACAAATGCAATTCACTCGGCAAATATGGTTTGACTTTTGGTGGGGTCGGCTGTTATTTTTGGTGTGTCTGTGCATGGCCGGGAACAGGTGGTTCGGAACCTCGTCCCATGCCCTCAATGCCTGCTTCACGTGGGGTGTCGCGCGACGTGGCAGGCGAGGAGCTGCGTCGTAAGCGATGGCGTCGAGTTCATTGACTTGCGCTCAGACGCAATGCTGGATACACGCCTGTCACTCTCAACAAGTCATTGCAAAAGGATATTTTTATCTCTCTCACAAAGTGACCAGCGCCCAGTTTCAAACACACGACGCATACAGTGTGATTGACCCACCAGGATTTTCTGCCGAACGTCAGGTATTTGTCGTTCTCAGGACCTGGAGCTTTCAGTGGCCTCGTCGCAAATAAATTCTGCTTTCTTTGCTTGTTCGTCTGGCACCTGCCTCCCTCTCCCACGGCCACCCAAAAACGTAATTAACAGCCTCCTTTCAAACGGTGTAATTCGTCGTTTTCACACCCAAAGGCTTCAGTGGGAGAGTCACACACTCTGCCTGGCGTCATCGTTCCTTCGCCTGTCCTAAAACAGACATGAATCCACGGGCACAGCGAAAAATACTCCCAACATGAACTTCACGAAGTTTTGCTCCAGATAGCACCTTGCTGTGAATGTGAAAGCTGATCCACTTTTACGTGTCGATTGACGACCATTGGCAATTGGCTCTGTTCCGTGTCCCAATCCGAAATACTTTCCTGTATGGCGAACACACAGACTCAGACAGACAGACAGACAGACAGACAGACAAACAGACAGACAGACAGACAGACACACACACAGACAGACAGTCAGACAGACAGACAGACAGACAGGCAGACACACACACACACACACGCACGCACGCGCGCGCGCACGCGCGCAACTCCGGCGGATCTCGGCTTGGAGTTGGGTATCAACGTTTCTTTCAACCGATACAAAACCACCAGAACGACAAAAACAACACAAAATTGGAGGTTTACTTCCGTGGTCAGTGTGAGTCCAACCTTCATTGAAATTTGGGGAACTACAAGTTGGGTTCAGAATTATTGTTGCTTTGACGACAAGAAGCTGGCAAACTGTTCTGCTTGAAACGTAGGTCTAAACGTTCCGCCTGGCAGCGATGGAGGGTGTGTTCATTTTGTCGGGGTCAGAAGGTCTGCGCCACAGCCCCTGAAATTGCTGGCTCAAGATGGCAGGTGTGAATGAGTCGAGTCGGCGTGATGTTATTCGGTGCATCTCGCACTCTTGGGAGAATATCAAGGTGCGTTCACACTGAGCGTGGAAAGGTGCGTGGTTCACACAACTCCACTCCATGCTGCATTGCATGGATTGCACTTTCTTCCTGTATTTTGTACACACACAGCCTTGAACCACGGAACCAAATTCAGCTGATTACATACTGAAAAACCCAAATGGCCTTCGCAGGCATTCCATGTGAGTGGAGAGGAGTGTGAACAGGTGCTTCAAAAGGAATCTTGAAGAAGAGTCCCTGGAAAGATACATATTCTATGGCTTATTGCAAGGACGGTGGTAGTAGTGGAAGGCGTAAACCGAGTATGGTGTGAGTGAGAGTCTGTTCTGCCGATAACAATTATATATGTTTCAAAGCATTGACTGTGATATACAGC
>JAAUXT010067584.1_pt1 | contig 16189 bp, 16 predicted proteins | sample 7278171 | NCBI WGS metagenome assembly JAAUXT01 (sample SAMN14350112, study PRJNA611818) | marine sediment metagenome | isolation source: surface marine sediment (1.8m) | place: French Polynesia: Moorea | collected 2018-08 | reverse complement strand
GGGGGTGGTTAGTGGGGGAGGGGGTGGTCAGTGGGGGAGGGGGGGGTTTGTGGGGGAGGGTGTGTAGTGGGGGGTGGTTAGTGGGGGAGGGGTGGTTAGTGGGCGAGGGGGGTGGTTAGTGGGGGAGGGGGTGGTTAGTGGGGAGGGGGGGGTGGTTACATTCCAAAGTGTGGACAGAGGCACACATGAATACTAAGGGTTTTTGAGCCGACAGCGGCACCTAGATGGCCGGCTACGCGACCATCAAAAAGATTCAAACTGTTGGTAAATGTTTTCTGATGAAGTGTGAGTCGGGATCTTGACAAGACTGCAAAGAGGTAGGTCTACGTACGTCATTTGTAAACTTACCCATCTGGCAACACAATGCCATCGGCATTCAGGTATGTCTTGAAATCATCTGGGATTTTCAAAATTTTGCTGAAAATAAAGCGAAGTGTCTGAACGTCTACATCGATACGTGCAGAAAAACGCTGAATTTTACAGACACTGCACATCTGCTTGCACCGCAAAAACTGTTTGAAAGATTCTGGCACCTACCTCTCTATGGTGACACCGCGAAACACGTTGTACCACGATGAAAACATGCAATTTTCAACGTCTTTAATTTTCATCACGCCTGGCTCTGAAGATTCTTCTTGGCTGCCAACCTTCCTTCTCAGTTCTCGGAATCAATGTCACACACGTGTGCGCACACACCTTGCTCGTGCTATGTCCAGCGCGTCCTTGCTCGCTTGATCTGGATCTAGATCTTTATCTTTCGATTTAGCAGATGATGCAATGCCCAACAGCTCAATGTCTGAATGATTCAGCACTGAGCAAAGACAGTTGAGATTAATTTAAATGACGAAAACCGTATTTCCACATGTCCGATATGTGTACTGTTTATTCGTTGGAAATGCCTTGCAACAGATTTTTCTTCTAGATGATGTAACGACGACGTTGCATGCTGTTCTCTCACTGGGGGCTGACATCTTGAATCGTAAACCAGTCTGATACAGTTTGTCGCAAAATGTCTGCAACCTGTGTTCTCGTTTCGCACCTTTTTATGCACTCTTTCCACTTCTGGTGCACAAAATTGAGCAGCAATTTTGATTGAAGTCTGACTTTAATATTTCAGCTGTGTCAGAACAAAGACTATTTTCATATCACTGCCTTTCCCCGTTTTGTGATTGTCGTAAACATGGCAGACGACGACGAAGACGTGATTTTCGAGGTAAACCAACACTTTTTTGTGTGACAATCGTTCCAGACTGTCAGATTGGCAATTCAACATCAGTGAGATCTATTTCTAGAAACTCATCCTCGAAATTCTTCCAAAGTGATTTGATGGGAACTTTGGTTCGGAACTTTCAGGTGATCCTGGACTTGTGTCTGACCATCGATCAGACTCCGGCAGCATTCGGGCGTGCACACTGTGTGGTAGCGCTTGTGCTGCGAGATTTGCAACGTGAAAAAAATGCAGTTTGTTGCAGGCTGCAGAACAGCAGCACACTGCCTCACTGTTTTGAAGAATGATTGCATTCAGACAGCACAGACTGACTTCATCCGGGGTGTTACCCACATCTGGGATGCAGAGAACGTTCTGTTGTAAAAACTGGGGTTGTTTCTGACGTGAACAGTTTCTAATTTTCACCCTGTTTCTTTTCTAAATTTTCAGGACTCTGCTTTGTGTGATTACCTGAAAAACGTTGGATTCAACGAAGATGATTTTGAACCTGTGTCTGTGAAACCCGGCGCCTCAAAGCGTGATCCAGCGCTGCAGACCAAGGCAGGACTCATACAATGTTTATCCTCCAACAAGAAAGAAAGGCCTTGTGCAGGGCAATATTCGTTTATCCTTTTCCCTTTTCAGGTCAGGTGGACAGATCTGTCGGTGTTGCGTGCACTGCTTTGTGTGGACCAAGTGAAAGAAGCAGTCCGGGAAAAGGTGCGGGAATTCACAAATTGAGGAACGATGGAGGCAATCTGGTGTTGCTGGCTCGTCCTTTTCACATGATAAAGTGCGACAGAAAACGTTTCTTTTGCACTCGCAGAAAATTGTTTGGTACATCCCGTCCAACGAGGGATATCCAATTCTACTTTCCGATGTCAATTTGATTTTCATCGCCGCGCCATCAAATCGGTCAGTTCACAGGTGGCAAATTACGAGTACTTTGAAATGTGTCGAATACGTATTTCGCAAAAGTTCGACATGTTGAGTGAGACATCGGAAAGCAGAATAGGATATTCCCTCGTATCTGATTCAGCTCCAGAAGAACAAAAATGTTGCTGTTCGTCACTTTTCAGTACAAAGAATGCAATTTCGACCTGAGCCGTGAGGTGCTGAACTGTGGTGCTCTTCAGTCAGATGACAGCCAGTTCCTCCAGAATTACATGGACACAGATTACGAAGTGAAAAACCCGCATTTCCTTCGGCGAGATTTGGGGTAACTTTTCTTGCCGTGTCGTCTTTTTGGAATTAGTCCACCAATTGCAATCGAAACAATTTGAAAGTATTCTGATGACATGACATCCAACTTTGTGTCTTGCCTTTTCAGGCTCAGATGTCTTGCGGTTCTTGTTCTTGTCTTGGCGTGCAGCCTGTGCGGCTGCACCGGCACTTCGCTGAGTTCTGCGGGAGCCGGCGCTCTGTTGCTGCTGCTGCTTCTGTTCGCCGTCGTCTCTGTGACACCAATCGTTCTTTTTGGTGTGAACAGATTGATGATTTTCAAAAACACTGCGAAGTGAGCATATCAAAAATGCAAGCCAGTGGCAGATTTGGGACAAACCTTCTGTGTTGATGTTTACTCCACAGACAAAATAAGAGCTGACAGTCTGACTGTGCTGAGTGACATTTTCGGTGATTTTTAGAAGAGAACATCGTCTCAAGTTGCTGGTACAGCAGGTTGCTGCGCTGAGGAAGTGGGGCAAGAAGTGCGTGCGCCTGATCCAAGAGATGGAGCTGGTGGCGAGAGGATTCACGCTGTGAGAAACTGCGTTGTCTTTTGTCCGGTGAAAGTCATGAAATTCCGCCTGAAATTCCAATGGCAAAAGCAGCTTTCGGGCTGTGTGTGCTTCTAGGGTCGGTCGTGTGGCTTCTCTGTCGCGGCTGGAAGAGCAGCAAAAGTCTTCGGACAAGCGCGAGTGTATGAGCCTGCGCCGTCTGCTCTTCAGCACAGCCAGACACGTCTTGCTCGAAACACGTCGTGCCAACAACAGTTTCATTGAAAGGTACGGGCCCCGGTTTCTCTTGAGATTCCAAGAGATTTCTTTTGCACAGCCGTTGAGTCGTGGTTCCAATGACTCTCTGGTGCCTCAGGTTTCCAATCTCTGGTGAATCGGAAGAAAACGGCGCCTACCTGTCGACGCTGCCAATAGAGCAGTTCGGAGCGTTGGCAACTGCAACCGACCCTGAAGAACTGTCAAAAATTACAGACAATTACGCCTTGTCGTCACTGAAGGTAAAGTCAGAAAACAGTGGACGACCCAGCACCAAAACGCAAATTATCAGCTGACCAGAACAGATTTGTGTGTGAACAGCGTCTTTGTTTGTCAGGTGATGTTGGAGCTGTGCGACCTTCACACATCGGAGTTGCTGAGGCGGCTGATCCTGTTTGTTCTACTGTCCAGGGAGTACTCCCATCATGGTGACCACGTTAAACTTTTCTGGATTCAGACACTGACCTTTGGTTCCACAAGTTGATTCGGAAGAGTCAGCAAGACAAAAGGTCTGACTTGAAGCCTCACCACTTCTTCGTTCTTGTTTGGTTCAGAGAACTTGATGTTCGAGGAACTGGAGAACCTGACAGAAACCGTCAGAGAAAAACGCGTGGAGTTGGAGCAGTGTCACGTGCTGCAGCAGTGCGCGCTGCTCGACTCCCCTGAAGAGCCTGCGAACCCACGTCCGAAACCGTCCCAGGTACAACAAAGATCGGGTCGTTTCGAAACAGAACAGGGAATCCACACAGGAAAGAAAGACGAACCGAAATGTGCAGGCTTAATCGCGACAAACTTCAGATGTTGCACGCGGCGTTGAAAGCAATTTTATCGGCATAATGGTGTGTATGTGTTGGATCAGTGTTGATGATGATGTTGTGATTTCTTCTTTACAATCCACAGTTGAGTGACCTGTACGAGGCGATGCACAGCTTGAACCTCCACCTTCAAGCCGGGCTGAAACGGTAACATTTTGCAGAGTGTGATATGTTCTTCCTTTGAAAGATACAACTGTTTCAGTGGTGAAACAAGAAGCGCGTCTGGGCAGAAGCAGCTGGTTTCGGCCTCATTCTATTTTCTGGCTTATTGATTCTCCACCTCGTCGTTCCCGGAAAAAAGATTTGAAATGGGGAGGCGAGTTCTGAACCTGGGTCTTCTGATCTCAGCTGTTGTTGACAGAACTGTTGATCATTGCTTCAGAGTTCGAGAAATGGAGAGCAGAGTGCAAGACATGTGGACTCGTGAGCAAAACGCAGATTCCGTCCTGGGTGTTGAGGTAATGCGTCGTTCGGTGTTCAAGTCAACAAATTCTTGCATTGGGTCTTCTCACTTGCATTTTCGCCATTTCGCTCCGGATGTGGTTGGTCCATTGGCAGGAGAGAGAACGGCTGGAGCGAGAGTTGGAGTTGGTGCGCGCTGACCTCGGCGCCTGTCTGGACTGTTGGGACGTGGCCGTCAGCAGGACCCAGGTCTCAGAGACCAAGACCACGGCTGATGGCCAAACCGGTGCACTTTTTCACCTTCTGAATGCTGCTCAACCAGTAAATCCGTTGCCAGACTCACCAGACTTACTGTGACTTCATTCGTCAATCAGGTGAATTGCGGCAAACTGTTCCTGAAAAGACACGGGAAGCTGTGGAACCGAAATCTCTGGATGAAGATGTGGCCATCTTTGATGAGGTAAATCGCAGAAGCAGTTGCATATTGTTGTTCCATTTTGCTTTCTTGTCCTTTGCGAAAAAGAAACCAAGTGGAAGTTTTTGCAGGTGTTTGAGGCGTACACTGACGATGTGGACACGGAGCCTGTTGACTCGACTGAGGAGCCTCTGCTGTCTGCGGAGGAAAAGGTACAGCGCTCTTGTCTGCATTTTTTCTGCTAGGATACGGTCATTTCACGCGCAGAGTCTGAAGATGGTCGGTCTCTTGCAGGCGCAGAAGAAGCTGCAGCAGCAGGAGACGAAGCGGCTGCTGAACGAGCTGAGGTCTGTGATCGCCGTGCGAGACCAGCAGTGGCAGGTGCGCACAGAGACGACTCGGCTCCACTTGCTGTGTCTGTGGTTCCTTTCATATCAGGGACGGCAAAAACCGTTCGCGGCAGAGACCGCATTGATCAAACATGTTCTTCACACGGCAGAGTTGTTCTTTAGATGCGAGAGGAGCTCGCGAGACGACGCATGGCGGGCGAGACAGTGGACGAATCGGCTCTGCTGCTCCCAAATACTCATCTCGAACAAGCCCCAGGTGACGGGGACAAGGGCGACACAGATGAACGGAGTCCAGCAAGCGCAAGCGATGAGAAAGACATCAAAGACAACCAAAGTCCGGACAGTGAACTGTCAAGTTCACAAGACTCCAAGTCAGCTCATTCCGGTCGCACAACCCGAACGGAGCAGAGCGACACTTCACAGAGAAAACCAAGTGCAACGCCCACAGTTGAATCTCAGCAGATCGATCTCGCACAAACTGAGGACGAAGTGGTTTCAGCGGAATCTGAACACACGGAAGCTGACCTCACGGGAACGGGGTTCGGATTCAACTTTGCCAAGAGCGTCGCTGCCATGGCGGTGGCGCGAAAGCAGGCACTCGGACTCAGTCTGGACACGGAGACCTTCGGCAGCGCGTCAGACTCGGACTCTGACCAAGAAGGAGTCTTCGAGGACTGAATTATCGTGTTCCTTGCAATGGTGCTTTTGTTCAGCTGCAGTTTACTGGACCAGTGAATGCCTTGTTGCAGAAATTTTGTCCGCAGATCTGTGAACTTGTTTGTTCGAAGCGTCGGTGTCACGGTGACCTTTTATGAAACAGCCGCAAGTTTTACAACAAAGAAAACATTTTTTTGCGACACATAAATAGTCTCTTTATGGCTGTAAAGTCAAGCATCTGAAGTACACTTGTAAAAGGCTCGTCCGAAAGACGAAGTCAAAGAAAATGGTTCACGTATAGGAAGCCCATACTGTGCAGATGGTCAGTCGATATTTAGCAATTTCATATTCTGCTGTCGGCGACAACAGAAGTGACAACGATGATACAGCGAAAGCAATTTCGTATTCTGCTGTCGGCGACAACAGAAGTGACAACGATGATACAGCGAAAGCAAAAGAGAAATGAGAGTAAAAACAACAGCAGAAAAGCCCATTTTCTGAAGCAAAGGGAAAACACCGCAGAGCACGGGGGCCATGTTTTTATATCACAGATATTACACCAAACGCGCCACCGAAAAAGACTCCTCGCAACAAACAGACCTGGACGCAGAACGGGACCAGCTTGACGCACAGCAACAGTTTGCTGGGATGTGCGCTTATCGCCCCATCCCACAGACTTTTTCAAATCAGCTGATTCACTGAAGGTGCCGCAGTGCGCATGACACAATGCTTGAACGTCTGTGGGATGTTTGTGACACGTGACGACTCGCATCAAGAGAATTCGCGACCAACTGAACACAACAGGAACACAATGACCACAAGTGCAACACAAAATCGAAAGAAAAATATGAATGTCCAAGAAAAGAACTTCAAAATGAGAAATCCTTTTTTGTGTTTTCGTGACTTGGTGGCGCCTGGGTTTCTTTCTATTTTGTTTGAAATGAGGCAGTTGTCTTCTTCTTTTCCTCGAACATCTCTGGTCTCAGCAGACAGAAGGGCGTCACAGAAACTGATTGTGCGCGTCTGCGTTTCCGTCGGCCCCGTCTTCACCCCGCTGCGGCTCGTCCACGGGTGTGCCCTCAGAGCGATTCTCGTCCGCTTCGTCCGCCTTCAAACTGCTGTCAACACGAAGACGAGCCACTTCTCAACGTTCACTGACACTTCTGAATCTACTTTTATCGCAAGCAGGTATCCTGAATTCATCAAGGTGTTTACGCACCTTTTCGAGGGGGACGTTTCCCTGTGGCTCGCAGCCCACGGCAGGTCCAGCTTGACGGCGTGCGCCATGATGCTGTGGTACACCTCATCACGATTCAGAATCGCCCCGAATGTGTACGGCTGTGAAGCGAAGGAAATACAGTTCATTCGTGTCAGGCCAACAAAACGAGCACGAACGGTGCTCAACCACCAGATGGTGCCCTGCAGACCACATGCTCCCCCCACCACCATCACCCTTCAGCTCGTGACAGTGTCCTGTTCCGTTGCGTGTCCTGTTGTGCCTGGAGGACCCAACGACCGGGCGTCCCCCCCCCCCACAAAGAAGATACAAGTGGTGTTGGACCAGTCCACCCGTCACACCCCAGTCAGGCCCGCTTCCCGACAGGGAGAGTTTTGACACAATTGATGTCAGCTCAGGACCAACCTTTTCCTGTCCAAACACAGTGACTGCTATTGACATTCCTTCTCCTGGTATCCATGAATACGGTTTTGCCTGGCGACAAAAAAAAGACAAAGTTTACACAGCACGATCAGGAACTCGTCGATGAGTTTCCTCCTTTGCAAAAGCGAACAGCGCATCAACGTTTCGCCGGATAAACAGGCGTGCAGGCGAGTAAAGGAGGAGATTCTGTCTGCCATCCACGTTTGAAGCAGTTCCGACAAGATTTTGTGGGCCGAGAGAATCACAGATACCCTCACCTTGGAAATGCTGAGAATGTCTGTGAGGGGGATAAGCACGTTCATCTGTGCGTGGGTCAGGGTCTTATGCCGCTCAAAGCACAGGAAGCTGCAACATTTCATAATGCCCTGTGTCCATAACTAGCTGCGCGTTCTCGTTTGACGTTTTGTGAAATCTGACGGAAGTGATCTCAACGAATTGCAGAAAATCGTGCGACATGCTGATTCCAAACGTCCGGGACGAAAGTATCACTGAACGTACCTGTTGGTCAAGTAGAGTTTTCCAGTCTTGAAAGTTGACCTCAAAGACTTTTCTTTGTCGATCAATGTACATCTTTTCCCGCCTTTCCAAGCTGTGAAAATGGTGAATGCACTTGTACACGTACTGTTCTGGAATAACCTGGTGCGTTTTGAAAAGCCGCCTTTTCTCACTGTTCTTTCGACAGCCTGCTGGACATCGAACGATGATCTAAGAATCCCATTTGACCCATGGTGCCGACGTTTGCACCAGTTCTGTCCTGTCTCCAAACAGCCATTTTTCGAAGGTGTAGTTTTCGCACGGTACTTTCTGAGTGCAACCCAACAACAGCAAAGTGCTTGGTCACCTGGCAGCGGTCGTTCGGAGGTCGGGAGCTGGAAGAGCTCTGCGAACTCGGCGTCTCTCTGCGACACGGCGCCGGAGCGGGTGGCGCTACCTGCGCTGCCGACGTCTGCCTGGTCCCCGGCGCTCGGCAACACACACTGCAGCCACAAACAAGCGGTGCAGGCGTTTTATGCCTCCACACAGAAGCCAAGAAGTGCGCAGGAAAGTCACGATCTGAGCACACTCGTACCCTGTCGAGTGCAGCCTTGTGGTAGTGCTCCTGGATGTCAGCGTCGGTCGGCAGAGAGCGCCACATGTGTCGTGTTCCGTCGTGACGCTGCTTGATACGTGGAAACTTGGTGTAGATGAACTGGATGATGAACACACGCACTCCGAACAGCAATGCTGTGAAAAGACGTACACAGAAAAGAGTCACCGATGACCTTCCGATGTTATCTGGACTTTGTCTCATCAGTTTTGCCGGCAACGAGAGAAACCCAAAACTCACCAAGAACAGTGAACAGTGTTGTTCCTGGAAGCGCACTGGACAGCACAAACAGTCCACACAGAAAAAGGTACAAACGCCTGGTGACAGCAGGCTGCTCCCACAGCAACAAACTGCAAACATTTTCACTCTGCTACAGGCAAGGCATCTTGACGCCAAAGTTCGAACTCCAAGTTTCCGAAGAAATGGGAAGGTTAACACTTTTTGAATCACCCAACACCGCAGCAATGTTTGCCTCAAAATTGTTCATCGCTCACTTCTGCAGCTTCTCGAGGTTGTCGGCGAGGGCGCTCAGCGTGTTCTGCACCTTGCGCGCCACCTGCACGACGAGGTCGAACTTGGCGGAGACGCCGAGTTCGCGGAAGGCGTCGGCGTCGCGCTCGTCCTCCTCCTCGTCGGCGAGCAGCACCAGGTTGATGTTCAGCCCCCTACGAGTTCGCACCGAGGGAAGTGAACACCAAGAGGGCAACAACAGCACCGCAAAAAGTTCTTCGAATGTTCGTTGCCTGTCAGTGTTCTGCATCTTTCACGACTATTTCAGTTGGACACTTGCCTGTGTCGCAGATAGTTGACAGACAGCTTGAGTATCATTATGAAGAGCACAACCGGTAAGAGCCACCCGTACCAGACTGAGTACATGTACACCTGCAATTATGAGCGCAACTCAGACAATAAGATGCGGAAAGTCGCTGATTTCAACACATTGTCGGCACTTCCTGCAACAAACAATTGATCTCCTCACCACAAAAGTGATGAAGGTCAAAGCAGGATTTTTCCACGTCATCACCCTGCGAAGCCCCTTGGCCGTGCTTCCGAGGGGCTTGACGTCTTTTTCTGCAAGAATGGCAAGTACCGTACAAGAAAAGTAATCGAGAAAGCCCAGACAAAATGTGTCCCAAGAAAACAAAGCTTGAACACGTACTAAATCTCTTGATGTTATCTTTCAATCTGAAAACGAAAATATTGGCATTAGGAGTGTAATTCAACAGAAGGCATGGAAGACAACAGAAAAGAGTGTCACATTTTTGGATCCAGAAAATGAACACTTGCTTCTTCACGGCGAGCTGGTCGGAATCTTTCTCGGGAGTCTCAGTGGGTTCCACATCTTCTGTGAGATCAGCAAGTAGCTCAAAGTAAGCTGACACCAGCCAGTTGCTCAACTTGTCTATCAGGCCAGGTCGAGGCGCGTTGGGATCGCCTGCAGAGGACAGATGAGCACGTGGCCCAAAACTTGCCAGGAACGAAGGACAACAGCAATCTCAAGACACTGATCACTCACCAATGACGTGCGCAGGAGATTCTTCCGAAGCCTCATGGGCGACGTCCACCCAGTCACTGATGTCGCGCGTATAAATTCCTCTGCAACGTGCGTGCTGTTCTGATCAACTGACCCTCTGAAGGGTGGGTGGGAATCAACACAGGAAATTCGACAACGAAAGTAAAACAAACCGGATTTGAGATTTCTGCGCAAAGTCCATGTGTTCCTGCAGTGCTTTGTTCTTTCTTTTCTCGGTGTCCACTTCCTCCTGCAGCTCCGCAACTCTGGTTCCTTTGCGCAGTGACTTCACCTCAGCATCTGAAGCGCCAAAACAGCGTCGTTTTGTCAATGAAACTGCCGTCGAATTGTTGTATTCAAACTGAAGATGGCACCGAAACCAGTCAAAGCAAAAAGTGACCCACAACCTCGGAGGAAAAAGGAAGAAGACACTTGGTTGGTTTGACAACCCAACTCATGGCCCGATTACCAAGCAAAGACAGATCTATCGGCAAAACGTTACCTCGATGTTGGTCTGTTTTGATCTCACTTTCTCCTTGAGTTTGCAATGAATACAGCAAACATTGTGTTCAAGGTGAAACTTTTAAGCGTTAGATCACTTGTTCTTCACTTCCGGATCTCGTAGCAACACCAGATCTCGATATGGCTGGTCATCACAAGATGTATCTTTCACACACACACACACACAGACACACACAGACACACACACAGACACACACAGACACACAGACACACACACACACACACACACACACACACACACACACACACACACACACACACACGAAAAGCTGCGGCCGTTACCCAGAGATTGGTTCTCGATCATGGCTGCTACGAGTTGCTCCTGGAGCTGCGAGAGTTGTAGCTCATACACGCGCTTCTCGTCCAGCTCCTCGCTCCGCTCCCGACTCGGAGACCCCTCATCCTTCGAATCCTGCCAAAGTAAAGCAATGAGCTCTCCACCCGTGTTCGTTTTGCAAAATGGCACCGGTCGCGTGTGTGTACAGAACACGTTGAAGTACATGACGTAAACCTCAGAATGTTCCGACGATCTGTCATCGTCCTTTTCGTCCAGTGACGGAGCCGGGGACTTCTCCGGCCGAAAACGCGACCGCAGCTTCTCGGTGAGGCTCGTCATGTTCCGATCCTGGCATGTCACATTTGGAGATGTATTTGTTGACAGCAGCCACCAACAACCAACGAGAGAAGTTGGTCACCCTCGCCGACCAATCCAGTTGAAAAAATTCCGCTGTCGTACAAATGCCTTTTGATGCACACATGAGATTTTGAATTTTATTTGCTTTTGGTTCCGCAAAAAATCAACACATGAAGTCATGTGATTGACTTCCTTCTGCAACAAATGCCAATGTCTGGAACACAAAATGTTCAAACATTGTGAACACTTGTCTTCCTCCTTGAATTTTCATAACTGACCAAAGCACAATTGTAGCATAACGTGGAGAAAAATGTGTTATGTGTTGATATAAGCATTAATTATCAACACTAAATGGCCCCATGTTGCTCAGCGCTTTTGGAGCACCTGCTAAACAGTGAAGCATCAGCAAGAATAACCAGGGGCAAATTTCGTTTGTGAAGCAATTCTTAAATTTGGAGGGGTTGCCATGGTCTGAGTGATTATAGACGGTAAGGATGCCGTTCATAGCATTGTCTTTCAGAAAAACGAAAAAATTCTGACACAAACAGTGCGATTCGCCGTGCAGTGCCGTCATCATTTGTCAAGTGGGCGACAATTCAGACACAACTTGCCATTTGATCTCTATTAGATCCATATATCTGTGCACTGTTGGTGCATCAGTGACTGCGTCGCGTGACCTGCTTTTCGGAGATTTCCAACAAAGTTTTGTGTAAGATCTCAAAACTATCGAGACGCGTTTCATTAACCAGCTCAGCTGTGCTGACAGCTGACCAGGGAAACGCCCACCCCGATGTTTTCCTGTTTCTCTCAAGATTTCGTGACGTATATTCCGAGTTTCTCATTCACAGCCTGCCGTTGGGTGGCGGATAAGATCCGAAACAGCGGCAAAAGAAAGGATGAGAAAGAGAAAGTGAAAGGCATCGGGAAGCGGGAGTGTGTCCTCAGCAATGGGTTCTCTGGTTCACAGAAGCGAGGTGAGCAGGTGTAGTGATATCACAAACACACGGCTTGGTATCTCAGGAGAGACTGGCCACAGTGGCGCGAATCTCCGTGTTTATTGAATGAACAGTGCTGCCACCTGTACCGCGGTGGTTCAAATTCACAGCTGGTGTGTCACACCACAAGTGGTAATTTTTGGGTGTTGCACGTAAGAGCCTGTTCTTCCGTGCAACCCCGTTTTTAGCTATTTTTGGTACCGCTTGGAAGAGCCAGGGGTGTGGTCAAGGTGTCGCTCGGAAGAGCCATTTTAAATTTTTCAAAAGCTAAAGTGCTGATTGTTCCATGCAGAACTGTTTGAGCTTGCTGGGTTTTGCCGTTTGTCCAGGCCGAAGAAACCATGTGCAGTGTGACTGACTGTGTCTTCGTTTGGGCGCTAGAAGCGCTTCCAGATGTGCTCGCGGGCGGAAGGAAGGGGGGTTGTTATCGCCTCGCCATAGCAGTTTTCGAAGTCCAGCAAGTCTTGCCCCTCTGCCCGATAAGATTTTAAGGTTTGGTCCACCGAACACCTGACTCGACAAGGTCCTCAGTTACATACCAGGTAGGTTCTCCCCTGCCTCCAGGAAGGACGTCGTGTGTCGCAACGCGCCCCTGTTCAAGGCTTTTTGCTTTCGTGTTTGAGAGAGAGTCTCACTTTCTTTTCTTTCAGTGATCCAAGCCTTAGGAGAAGCGCTGAAAGTTCGGCAACAAGTTATCGCGACGGGCACAGTGTATTTCAAACGCTTCTACGCCAGGTAACCGAACCAAGCACACAAGGGGTTCTCATGTTACTGCAACCACTTGTTTCTTGCCACGTGGTGGTCAGCGTTGACTCGTACGCTCGTTCCAAAAAAGCGGAGTGGTCAATGATGGTGCTTACAGGCTCTGTTCAAGTTACGCCTTGTGTTTCAGAAACTCACTGAAATGCATCGACCCTCTGTTGATGTCGCCCACCTGCATTTTCCTCGCGTCAAAAGTGGAGGTCAGTTCTCGTGCTTTTGGTCTCATACACCAGAGTTTAGTCGGAAGGTATTGTGCTGAGCTGTGTCCTGTATCTCTGTTCTCCAACACGGATAACTCTCCGTGGAGTGTATCAAAAGTGTCTGTGGATGGCGAGCCTCATCCAGTTGAGAACCAACCCTTTAGGACTTCAATTCAGTACGCGTGACAAATGAAACCATTCCAACAAGAAAATGCGTTTGCTGTCTCTCTTCTCTTTCAGGAATTCGGCGTGATATCCAATTCCAGATTGATATCCACGTGCCAAAGTGTCAGTGAGTGTTGTGTCGATTCTAATGTCGACCTTATTGTAGCATAAATTTCGCCTGTCATTTCCTTTGGATCATTCCACGTTGGATTTGTCCAAAGTTTTCGCTGTCAAAAAGCGGTGCAAACATTTTTTGTTTCAGTCAAGAACAAATTCCAGTACGCTTACGCGAACGAATTTCCCTTTAGAATGCAAAATGTGTTAGAGTGTGAATTTTATCTGCTTGAAGTCATGGTAAGTTTGCAACTGTTTGCAACTGAATTTGTCTTGGAAGTCAACTTGACTATCTTATCTTGTTTGTTCGGGCCAGTTTGATTGGGACAAATCTGACCCATCGTTCTGTTCGCTTCTCACAGGACTGCTGTTTGATCCTGTTTCACCCTTATCGCCCGCTCATGCAGTACGCAGCCGACCTGGCGAAGGAAGACTCTGGACAGGGCAGTGAGAGCATCCTCCAACTTGCCTGGTGTGTTTTGTGGAATCAATGATTGTCACTTTCAACATTGTGAGAGCCTCGTATTTCACTTGCGCCGTGCGCCGACTGCGATTTGCTGTCATGTGGAACACACAAACACACACGCACGCATGCATGTGCGCGCGCACACACGCACACACACACGCAAACTGGTGGACGATTGCCAGTTTTGCGAGCCGCGCGCTCGCGCGCGTTGTCTGAGGCCGCGTCTCCGCTGAAAATGAAAAGTGTTGTTTTGTTTCGCAGGCGCATTGTGAACGACAGTCTGCGAACCGATGTGCCACTACTGTTTCCGCCCTACTTGGTAGCACTGGGTAAGAGGAGTCGGAACATTCCATTTTCATGAAACACGCGGACAATGAAAGCAAAGCTTCCGTTACAATGAACGGCGGAAAAATTGTACTTCTTGTTGTTTTCTACAAAGATAAATGAGACTGATATTTTTGAGGAACCAATGTGAGAGATTGGACGTGTGAAAACGTCTTACGGAAGTGTTTATCTTCTTGTCAGCCGGCTTGCACATGGCGTGCGTCATTCAGCAGAAGGACTGCAAACAGTGGTTCGCTGAACTGTCCGTCGACATGGACAAGGTTCGTTGCTTCTTTTGCAATTCGGCACACATCGACGCAGAAAAAGCCGAAAAATAGCTGACAACAACTTTCACACAGGGGCTTCTTTTCCGTGGTGATCACCCCTGATCACTGTTTGGCAGCTGCCAGGGGTGTACGGGGTGATCAATACTGAAAAATCTCAGCAGTAATCACCCCTGACCACTGCCAGAGGGTTGCAGTGGTTGTAACCAGCTGGTAAGAAGGGTGATTTGGGGTGATCACTGCCGGTGCCTTCTACAGCAGAGTTGTTTGTGTGTTTTCCATCAAGCAAGCGGTTTGTTTCTTCAGATTTTGGAGATTACCAAGCACATCTTGAACCTGTACGAGTTGTGGAACAGCTATGATGAGAAGAAAGAGATCAGCACCATTCTGCCCAAGATGCCAAAACCTAAAACTGCTCCATCAAGGTGAGTATCAAGCTTGCTGGAAAAAGGAACGTTCGAGAAGTTTTGTCTTTTGTGTTCAAACAAGAAGTTGGAACCCGACGATCGCTCTTGTGCTTCGCCGATCCGTTTGAGAACCCGGGGGTAAAGGTGGAGGGCGAGAGGTAAAAGGTGGGGGGCACATTCCTGGAACCTGTGTTCGAAGCTTTGCCTCTTGTTTGTCGTTGTCATTCGGTGCTCATGTTGTCCTCTTTGTGCATGTTTGCAAGTGAAGACTTGAAGCCAATTTTCTGGGCTGCCGTGGCGAAAGCCCAAATGACCTAGTAACTACATTCTTCCAGTGATTTCGTGTTCTTGTTGCGTTCGTTGGTTGTGTGATTTGGTGTGAGTTTTTGCAATCCGTGGACATGTACTCATCTGACCAGACGGGAGAAGTTTTTGTTTCTAGTTGACTTTATTTTCCCCTTTTCAAGGACATTTCAAGTTGTTGACTTTGATATGGTGACAGTCATTTCATTTTGATTTGTTTCTTTGAGGACTGGGGATAATTTGAGCCCGCAAGGTAGCGTGAATCAGCACTGGATTCTGCACTTGGTTTTGGCTGGTTGGAAGTATGACACACGAAGCCGCAGTAATCGATCAGGATGCAACATTGGAATGTTTTGTGGAGGTGTGATTCTTTGGTTTGTTTGTCGATTGCAGACCTCCGTCACAAGGTCCACAGGACGGATCGAACGCTCAATCTTCTGCGCAAGGATCCAATGGACAGAACACGCAACAGAACCAACAGACAACCCAGGCACAGGCCGTATAACATCACATCAAAGCAAGGATATGTTTCTGCTTGGAAGAGAATTCACAATGTTGGGTGTTGAAGTTCGTGGTTCCCGATTCGTCGCAGAAAAAAGTGCTTCCCAGAAGAGACATCAGCAGAGGGAATGTCTCTTGCTGCTGATGAATATTTTCGCACACACCCCGGGTATCGTCGCTCGCCTGTTGCAATGACTTTGGTGTCTCCTTCGTGTGTGTCCTCAGTTAGTCTCAGGTGGTCCTCAGTTGGTCCTGGGGGAGGGGTGAACCAACCTTCTCTCCTGCGATCCAAAACGAAGGGGGATTCATTCCTGGCCATTTTTAAGCGTGTGGTCGCCCGGAGGGCCGTGTACCACACGCTTAATGTAATCACTATCAGTCTGTATGTCCATCCGTCTGTATGTGTAAAGCGGGT
>JAAUXT010017277.1_pt1 | contig 16189 bp, 20 predicted proteins | sample 7278171 | NCBI WGS metagenome assembly JAAUXT01 (sample SAMN14350112, study PRJNA611818) | marine sediment metagenome | isolation source: surface marine sediment (1.8m) | place: French Polynesia: Moorea | collected 2018-08 | reverse complement strand
GTAAAAATATTCAGAATATTTAAAATTGTTTGCAAAGGCCAACGAGGCCAGCACCCCCTAGTGGGGGAGGAGTGTGGTGTGACACACCAGCTGTGAATTTGAACCACCGCAGTACAGGTGGCAGTACTGTTCATTCAATAAACACAGAGATTTGCGCCACCGTGGCCAGTCTCACCTGAGATACCCAACTGATCGTTTGTGATATCACTACAGGAGGTGAAGTGACGTGGGCTGCTGCCGGCAGCAGAGGACAGGGGAATATATTGGAGAACGCTGTGCTGACATTCTGATCCACTATATTTTCCAACAGATTCACCTGTCGGTGGTTGTGCTAAGTGTTCCAAACCTTCTTTCAGATGAAGATGCTGATGGAGACCGGATCACAGTTCGAACCGACGAAGAAATGGCCTCTATGCTGCAAGAAGTGAGTCCGTGGCCGCGTGTAGAGCTCCCGTGGTAACAGTGGTGGTGGCTCGGATTCTCCTTGACTCCTGGAAGAAACAAGCCACCCCACCCCACTTATGTGTTTCAGCTCCAAGTGTAAAATGTGTGATTATTATCAGCCGCTTGCGCTGATTTTGTTTTCCCGTGTATCTGGCACCTGTCCGATGTCCTGGTGCCAACTTTACCTCCCCCTCCACCCCTACCCATGGCTTTGTTTGAAAGTTGGACTTGTCATTTTTGACCATTTTGAGTTGTGCCCAAAAGTTATGCCCCACCTTCCCCAAAGTTACAAAAGTGTTGGGTGTGTCATTTTTGTCTATTTTGGGTCTTGTCCAAAAATTGTCTGGTTCACCACCTGACCAGTTATATTCATGACATGACTTGCCAATTGAGTCGACTTTTTCAGTGTGTTAGGTGCAGTTTACGGGCGATGTACGCGGCGAGTAGCTGATATTCCACTTGAAAGTTTGGTTGCCCAGGACCGTAACTTTCTGATCGTTTGAGTTGGGTCCCAGTGGGGACGGCTGTGACCCCAATTCTGAATCCGTTCCAGCAGGATTTTTGCTGTACCCCTGAACACCCCCCCACACACACACACACACCGAAATGAATGTTTTGTATTTCCCACACTCTTGACATGGAAGTGCCCAAGATCGTTCCAAAAGAAGTTGTCTCTTTGATTTCAGTATCGCAGCATTCTTGCTGAAGGAATGACAGATCCATTGATGATTTTTCCGAGAGGTCAGTTTGTCTCATTGCATTTAGTCTTGCTTGTGAATGCATCGTTGTACGAAAAGTTCGCAAAACAATGAGTTGCTGATGTTTCATTGCAGCCCAACCTCAGGGAAAGAAGAAACCGGGTCTCAAGGTTCAAACCCAAATTGGAGGTGCCGGAGGTGTTGATTCACCCATGGAATTAAATTCAGGGAGCAACAAGAAAGAATCGGGGAACATTGAAGAAATAATGACTTGTGGAAATATTCTGCACGGTGATTTACAAATGGTGGACGTACTCGGTTCTGGAAACGCTGGCACTGTTCACAGGTACACAATTCTGAGATCTTCCAAGAGTGCGTCTTTTGGAGTGTTTTCTCATTTGCGGTAGACATGCGTTTCAACATTGGCACCTCGAATGCATGCTGATGTTTGTTTTTGCAGAGCTTACCACACACCAAGTTCAGCAGTCATGGCTGTGAAGGTGAGCTCTGTTTCTGTGTTTCACTTCTTTTCTTTTCCACAGGCGCGTCCTTCAGAATGAGCCTGTTTTTACATCGGTAATAGGTTCAGGCAGTGGTGATCAACCGGGTCACTTCGAGCACATGTGTATCGGTGTTTTTGTCACAGCTTGGCGTCTGTCAAGGTGTAGACAGTGTGGGGTTTGGGCGTCCACGACACAACCTCAACCATGTACAGCCCCCCCCCCCTGCGCCCACTTGCAAACAATAAAACACCTGACTGGGTGTTGGGTCATCGAAAGCAATACAACAGCATATGCACACCCAATGCAGTCGAGGTTGTCAACTTGTCTTCTTCCTCCCCAGATCATATCACTTGACATCTCTCCCGAGGAACAGAAAAAGATCATCTCCGAACTTGAAATTCTTGTGCGGGTGAGTTAGTTTGGTCGAGGAGAGCCAGCACCTCTCTTCTAAATTTTTCTTGTGTGTCCTGATGCATGTATGTGGTTTGTTGTCATTTTCTTTCAGTGCAAAAGTCCGTCAATAATCGACTTCTACGGAGCTTTTTTCAAGGAAAATCAGATTTTCATGTGCACTGAATTTATGGACGGTATGCACAGGCTTTTTACGTGAATTACCGCTGTCGCCCATGAACGCGCACAGACGTGTTTATCCACCCTCTAGATTTGGAACAGTGCCAAACTCGTACAGCCAAAAGTCGGGCTTCTACTTTTGATACAATTTTGTGATCATTTGGCATGAGACACACGCTGAAGAACACGCTGAAGACCTGGTTATGTTGCCAGGTGGTTCCCTGGACAGGTACGGAAAGATCCCAGAAGCAGTATTAGGCCGGATCGCCGTTGCAGTCATCAAGGGTTTACAGTATCTGTGGAGTCTGAAGATAATGCACAGAGGTAAGAACACATTGCACTTTTCTCTGACGATGCGTATCAACACTGAAAAGCTTGAATTGCACATTTGCGTAATTTGCCGCTTTCAGACGTGAAGCCATCCAACATTCTGGTAAATACTCAAGGACAAGTCAAGCTCTGTGATTTTGGTGTCAGTGTGCAGGTACCCGTACATTAATTTGTTTGTTTTGAGTTGTTCGTTTGCTTCGCGAACATCTTTTCTGAAACTCGAAGAGTCCTTGGTGGTGAATTTAAATCTTTAATTTTTTTTTCAGCTGGTAAACTCAATCGCCAAAAGTTATGTGGGAACCAATGCGTACATGGCGGTGAGTGAATGATTCTTTGCTGCCAAAGTCCGTTTATTCCTGGCTGCTTCTTGGAGAAGGTGTTCGGATGCACTGCAAATTGTGAAATGGGTGTCTTTCAGCCGGAACGCATCAAAGGTGAAGATTACAGCGTTCACTCGGAGGTCTGGAGTTTAGGCGTGTCATTGTTTGAGGTGAGCGAATTCAGTTGCAAAGTACGTCCAGCCCCAGTGTCAGTTGCAACTTCGCATGGCAACAGATTGGACACAAAATACCACACGTGCCGTCCAGGCGCAGCAGACAGCGAAACTCGGGATTGGGTGAGGGTGTGCCACTGCGGGCCGGGTGCGTTTGTGACGAACTGCCGGTATTCTCCAACAGTCTTGTCAAGTTTACCCGCCGAGCGGGCTGACTGACCTCGGATCTCTTGTTCAAGACCCGCGATCGCTTCAAATTTCATGTGTACAGATTCAAGCCTCCCCTATAGTTGCTTTTTTCTGTCAAGTTCCAAAACCGCTGCTGTAGAGAATGTTGGGGTTCAGGAAAGAATCGCAAGAGTGGAGCATAATTTCGCTTTTTTGTCCTTTTCAGCTTGCAATGGGAGTCTTTCCGTACGAATCGGTGAGAACATCTCTTTCTTTGTGAGAATCGTTTGGAACAAGATTCTTGCGTCACATTTGATTTCACATCATTCATGACTGTTTTGTTTTCAGGCAAATAGTTCGACTTCAAAGGTTCGTTTGTCTTTTTTCGTTGTCGGACACTGATTTTCTTTGCTTGGGTTTCCAACTTGAAGAAACTGGGCAACACAATTCCCAATATATGTGCTGTTTGTCTCCCTTTTGCAGCCAATGGACCTCATCAACTCAATCGTTGAGAAGGTTAGTTGTAGAACTGCAAACATGCAAGAGTTGGCTGTGCCAAGCAAGAATCATCAAACTGTTTTGTGAGGGCAGCAAAATGCCTGAAGTCTCACCTTGATTTCAGGTGCCACCCACGTTGCCAAGTGACATGTTCTCAGATGTCTTCGTTGATTTCGTTTCTCAATGGTAAGCGCTTTCTGAGGTTTTTTCTTCGAGCCGAGATTGGGTCGGGTTGGGAACTGAAGAGCCAAAAAGTGCCTGGACCTGGATGTTAGTTTTCAGCCTGGGAATTTAAAACTGTTTGCACCTGCGTGATCCTTTGGAGAGGGAACTTTCTCCACACAAGAAGAACTTCATTTGACATGTGGCCCTTCGATTGGTGAAGAAAATTTCAGAATCAGGATGAATTTTTTTTTCCTGTATCAGCAAATATATGGCACAACTTTTCGTCGCTGTGTTGGTGTTGTCCGAATGTGAAAAACCCCTCACTGCAGGATGAGTTTCGCCAGATCTGCTTGGAAACTTTGTTGTCTCCGCATTGCAGCATGAAGAAAGACCCTCGAACGCGCCCTCCTCCAGAGGCATTGATGGTGAGTGAGCTCTCAGAAATGAACTCTCCCAAAACTCTGCGTGTTGTCGCACCGGCAAGTCGAACTCCAAGTTTAATCCCCCAAGGCTATCACAAGGAAGGCTTCACATGTCTTCAGCATATTTGACAGCACAGCGCAAAATTTTGTTCTCTGCTTTCACTTTTCCCCTGAAACATTTGGATACTCTCAAATGATTCTTTCAGCCACATCACTTGTTCTTGGTTTGCCGGAAGATAAAAGAACAAATTCTGACGCACCTTCCTCAAATTCAAAGGTCAACAAAGTTTTTGTTCCTCATCTCTTTTTGGTACCTCCCCGCCCCCCAAATACATTTACGGTACCGCACAATTTGTGGTCATCAAGGGTCACATGCCAGCTAAAACTGACGCAGGCGGTATGCCCACAGGATGGTCGCACCTTACGAGTACTTTGGGTGTCAAAAACTGATGCACAAAGAGGGACTAAAGCGCGGAGTTTTCACGTATTGTCAACAAAGTACAAGCAGGCTTTTCTGCCAAAAAAATGGGGAAAATGAGTGAATCGGAAGTGTGGCTTTCCGCCAGATATTCCGACGACAAAACTTGTCCACTCTCATCCTCGGAAACACTCGAAGTTTCCTGCTCCTGCTGCTGCTGGACTCCGTTTCTCTTGCGGGTTCCAGATAAAACATTCAACATCAGATTTTACTTGTTTGACTGCTGTCAAACTGTCCTTGGGGTTCCGTTGTCCAAAGAACCTGGCCCTTCTCAGAGGCGCAAAATCCCTGACACTTCAAGAACAGACGGTACACACACCATTTTGGGATGAAAACGAACAAACCAGGGGTTACACGACAGTCGCGGCTGTCTGCAATTAAAACCACAAAGATTGACTTCAGACCGTTTGCAGTTCGCAAAAACTCTTTTCTGATCCTTTCAGCACCATGCGTTTATTAAGCTGTACGACAACGCCAACACGGAGATGGTGGCGCAGTGGACTCAAGCGGTCATGCTCCACCAGCAACACGAGCTCAACAACGGGGCGCCGTAGCGCTGCCGAGCCATGTCTGGCTTCTCATTTGCTGCAGATCACCACAACCCTTTGCTGAAGCAACATGGTCAAGGACTCATTCTTCAGATCTGAAGCATGAAAGTAACGAAGCACAAAACAATAATGGGCCACAGTCAAGTGGCCAGCTCAGTTGCAAATTTTCGTCGTCTCGAATGCAGTCGACAAGTGCATTTGCTACTCGCTTCACCTTTTGATTTGTCGGTCTTGTTTGTGGTGCAGAAGCGCCAAAAGTTGGAAGTGTTTGAAAGAATGTGGCAACCGCGGACAATAAAAATGGGTTTTAGGTTTTGGACACTTCGATGCTGTAAATCTGACCTTTGCAGATTTGAATTTGTGTGCCTCTGTGAGTGGGGTTCAATAATGTGTGGATTGGGTCCTCGCGGCTAATTTGAGGAAAAACATTTGGTCGTATCTGCCACAACTGGAAGATGTCATTGATGTCCCAAACCTGTTGTCGACTCGGACGTTGTCCTGTGAACTTTTCGAAGTGTGGACATAAAACGAATATGTTGCTCAACTTGTTCGTTTGTTTTTAAACAACCACAAAACCCGAAGGAAAGCTAGACCAAGACTGTGTCAAAAAACCCCAACAAAACAATGAACGACAGGCAACAACTTGTCCGACTGAAAGAGCGCGACGACCCAGTTTATTTGGCCAGCATTGCAATTGTTATCCTTTTCATTATCACAGACCTAACGTTGTAACCTCACCTCAACGCAGCTGTTAATAAACCCGTCCACACCACAAATTTTACAGCTGAAATCAATACCTTCCAATTTAGGAAGCAAAAAATAGCTGATGAAATCACCTTTTGACTTCTCGCAAAATCACGAGTCAGATCAAGTCTCCGCACTTTGCCCCAGAAATTTTGTCTTGATGTCTCAAAGAAATCACACACTCCCCCACTTGGAAATACCCTTTTGGAGTGAAATCGTTCGGAACAGCAGACCTTGAGGTTAGATTTTCAACAATGTTGCAATGGAAGACGTGCAACTCTCCCCCCTTCTCCCCACGAACAAGTACGTACATTCCGATCTGGATGAATTCGAATCACGAAAGATCCAGTGAAAGGCATGTCCGACATTCGCTGCGCATCAAATATGACTGCGCTGGAACGAAGGGAACATGCCATGCTGTCACATACTTCACGATCACTCGACTGTTCCAACACGTTGACTGAGCACTGCCTGAAGACAAAAGTCCCGGACAGTTATGTTCCTGAGATCACAGATGCGTTTGTAGAAGCTGCTTTCGGACAAAAGGGACTACGTCACGCCTGACGTGATTTTCAACAGAACGTCTGACCACGTGTTCTTGATTTCCTGTCGGACCTTCTGGTTGTGCAGTCTCATTTGCTCGCTCACTTCTGTCAAATTAGTTCGAGCCATTTTCTGCACAAGTTCGTCCATGGAGGAGAAGTAGATAAGATGAGGCCACTGGTAGAAGTCCGCGAACCCCAACCAGTAGTACACGGCTTCGTGGTCAACGTCTACATTCGGGTCTGGCACGTTCGGCAGAAGGCCCGTGATCGCGGAGCCCGTACCTTTTCTCATCAAGTAGCCAGCCCAAGTTCTCTGCCGAAAGAAACGTCTTTGAGTGCAGTGCAACACGGGCAGTTTTGAGTACAGAAACAGAAAAGTGTCTCAAGTGGGGAAAGCAAACTCCAGCGAGGAAAGAATGGACAGGTCACGTCAAAAGGACACTCACCTGTCGGACAATTTGGTATTCTAGATGCCACTTGGTGAGGAGATCTCTGGTCGGAAAGAACAACGGGATGTTCATGCGGTACTGTTCCGTCAGACTGGCCATGGACACCTGGTAGGGCAGATAAATGATTCCCGGATGCGCCGCCAGATCTGAGAAGAGGTACTGCGGGTACATCTGGCGTAGTGGCATCACCTGCATTGTTACAAATTGCGGGTCACTTGGAGTTTGCAATCAGTGTTCACCAATAGAATGTGTTTCCTTCTTTGGGGCTTGTTGAATGAAACAAAAAAGATCAACGGCAACAATTTTTGCTGAGTTGAAGCCACGAAGGCACATAAAAAATGACGTAATTGTTTGCTACGAAAGTCGCTTCTGGGTTTTCAAATTGATTCTTGAATCCCTTCAGGCTTGATCTCAGATGATTCTTTGATGCCCATTCTTTCGCTTCTGTTACTGCTCTGCTGGTTTGTTTTCAATCAAGTACTAAGATAAAAAGCTCACCTGAAGGTCCAGCTGGTGCTTCATTAGAGCTTCGTCGAACTTTAGGTAGAAAAGTTCGCTCAGCTCTGAGCTGTGAATGGGCGTAACAAGAAAATGCTTCCTCGTCGGTTTGTACGAGTCCTGCAGGTAGTAGCAGGCATTGGGTATCAGCAGAGGCCTGACACCCGTGAAGTACTCGATGTACTTCTGGTCGTACTTGTTGTTGGCAGCCACAACATTGCTGTGTTGTTTCGAGATTGTGACCAGATTCTTGTTGAGTTGGGTCCACTTTTCCGCCTCAGGGCGTCCCTGTTCGTAGCGGATGTTGGCGATGATGATCATGCTCTTGTTGAATGGCAGGAACGCCTCGCACATGGCGACGGGCAGGGTGCACACAAAGGCAGTCACCTGCTTCATTTCCGGATCGTCCACGTAAGACTGCAACACACGTGAAGTTCACAATGCTGTTCTCCCAGTTGGCGCTCAGGTGTGAAAAGGACAGGAGAGCTGCGATCAAGTTGTCTAGCTCTGAACAGGAGAACAATGACTGGCTCACCCGTATTCTAATGCTACCTGCGAGTACAGCTGTGACGTCAGTTCAAATTGAGCCGCAATTTGAAGACAAGTGAAACAAGTCAAGAATCAAAACAATCCGCCGAGATTGAGAACATGGCGAGTTTGATTGAGGCGGAACCAGCGGATTACAAGCACTCTCACCTCATAAAACTGTTGAATTATCTCGGGCGTCAGCCTCATTCCATTTTCTCTTGTAATGATGCGCAATCCTTTGGCACAGGTCCCCACTTGGCCACAATAGTACGACAAACTCTTGTCGAAGACCTGGAGAAACGAAAGCCGCACAAGATCGCAAGCGATTCTTTCAGCGAATGCACATTGTGTGGTGCAACAAGAACAAGTGACGAGACGGGTCCCGGGTATTCTTTGATCGCGATCGAGAAAGGACTCGAAGGCCAGAAATTTCTTCAGCCAGCTTTGCCTTGTCTCAACTATTCATTGTCATGAAGTCAACAACAACAAAAAAGTCCTGGCCAAATTTTTCTTGGTCAGACAGAAAGTGTGCACGAGGTGCCTTTGGCCGTATTCCCCTGAATCACAAAGTGTGATGACTGCTGGAATTGACGCGTCGTTGCTTCTTGGAGCAAGCCAGAAAACCACCAACAAGCCAGTTGTTTCTGCAAACCTGACCCACCTTCACTCCTATCGGCTTGAGAAGGCTCTTCATGTCCATGATGGGCATGACATGGTAGTCCTGAGACCAGAGAACGGGACGGTGGCTGATGACGCGGCGCAGCGCCGCCTCTGTGAAGCCCGTGTCTCGGATGTACACACAGTCGGGCGACGTGAACGTGCTGTTCCACAGACGGCTCTCACTCACCTGTCACCAAATGACCCAGTCAGAACAAGCACTCTTGGTTCTTTCTCTTCCTTACGTATAAACCCATGTGTTGGACCCACAGCCATCTGCACCAGAGCTAGAGCAAGCAAACAAGAACACACACACGCACACACACAAACCACTGGCATTGGTGCTTTGTCCTGGGGGAAAAAAGTGACCCACAGTGGTGCAGTTTTGTTCGTGCTGCCTAAAGGACAAACTGGGGCTGAAAAGAACCCACCTCCATGGGAACATCATCTTCGTTGTACGGTTGCCCCACGTATTCATTTTCCTCTCGAAGTACAGGATATGGCTCAACATTGGGCCGCCAGTTTTTGCACGATACGCTGTCATGGCATACGCAGCTGAATCAAAACAAAACGACGAAGCTGAACACAGAAGGAAGAGTAACTCCGCTGATGATTGAGACGTTGCGACGACCAAAGATAACTCTCACGATCCTGATTTCAGAGAAAGAGACAACTCTCACGATCCTGATTTCAGAGAAAGAGACAGAGAGGAAGGGCGGGGAGGGCAGCCAACTGTCTCGTGTTATTTTTGGCATTTTAGATACATTTTTGGTATTTTGAGAAGCCAAAATTTTGGGAACTGTGAAAAAGAATAAAACAGCCTTTTCTCTGGTACTAGCAAACTTGGCAAAAATAATGGGAAAAAGATTGACACCAGATTTTGGGAGCCAAACTTGGGGTGCGACTTCTACGCCGGGGCGACTTATGCGCGGAGTTTTACGGAGTTTACCTCTTCTTGACGATCGGCCACAACTCGTCGTTCAGAAACTGCAGAGCCGATGTGTAGCCGCGCATAAGCGTGCGCACTGATTTGCGGAATATTTCCCTCAACATGACGGGCGCTCCTCCCACGAGGTTCGGCAGAAGCGCGTACCGGGCGTGCGACGGGTGGTCACGGATGCAGTGGAAAGCGCGGTCTGACTTGAGCCACAGCGCCAGTGCGGCCGTCTCCCGCTCAGTCGGACGCGCAGTTGCATTACGCACGATGAACCTGCGTACAGAACGAGTTATGTAGCTCCTTCCGTGCGAAATCATGACACCCGTGAGTTTCCACCATTTTAGCCGCTCATAAATCAGATGAAGCAAGACCACAAACAGGACTGCGAGTTTTCTGTACAAAGTTCTGAACTCGTACAGCCCAACTGGCAACAGCAGAAGCCCACCTGTTCACGTTGGAGTCATCCATTATGAGCAGGGGCCACAGGTCTGGGACCAATTCAGAAGCTGTCACGTTGTCCAGACGAATGATCTCCACCCCAATGTGGTCAAGTTTGCGCAGAACCACTTTGTTGACAGGGACGTACACGGTGAACAACTCGCCGTTTGTCGTGTCCTCCACATAAACACGCATCCTCCAACCAGGCATCATGATGGGCACCAGCTGCGCGTATCTGCACGACACACACAGATCTCCCTGAAGCCGAACGCGACGCCTAGCACGGTGTTTCTGCCAGCGATGAGATTTCATTGATCTTCCAACTGGAACCTCACACATCCCTGCTTCGATCAAGCGACGAAAGTACAGATCAAGAAACATACCGCATGATGCCGTACATCATGTCCGGGTTGTCTCCGAGCAGAGACATGGAGACAACAAGTTTGTCGTCCCGCGACCACGCCGCGGGTTGTCCGTCCACCAGCCCTTTCACGTAACGATGAAGCACCAGTTTTCCCACATCGACCTGCCAAAACACCACACGAGCACATTTCAAAACAGAACAAAATGTCTTTGAATGTTCGTCATGATTGTGAAGGAATCTTGTCAAATGATATCAATCGCGACAGGAATCTGTCGCTGCACGTGGCTTTCTTCCGACCGGGAACTGGTAACAAATCGTCTGTTGCATCAATCACAAAGACATCTGACAGCCAACGTTCTCACACAACGGCAGTTCGCGTGTTTGTGTATGCCGTGAGAAGAGTCAAAAGAGTATGCAGTTACCTCCACGTGAACCCTGTTCGCTTTTTCGAAGTGAACGACATAACGGTTTCCCATCTCCATGGTGTGTTTGACTCGCGTGCCTGGCACTTTTCTCGCTCTGTCTGGCCAGTACACACCTGTGATCCAGTCTGTCACAAAAACATACCGTCGTTTGTTCTGCGCATTTCGACGACCAGCTCACACAAAAAATCACGTGTCGCAAAATTGATTTGTCCTTTTACCATCAGCAAACCAGTCGGTGAATATTCGCGGGTAGTAAAAACCAAAGATGTCGATGTGAGTCCTGTGCACGAAGTCGTGCGTCATGATGGCCGTGTTTCCGTCTCGGAACCACGGGCCCACCACGCCCACGTTGGGCGGATGAAAACGCAACAGCTGCTCCACCAGTTTCTCCGTCCAGCCGGTCGTTTCCAGAACTGTATCGTCGTTCACCTGCGAGAGTCCAACATTTTTCTCTTTTTGAGAAAACAAGGGAGACCGAATGAACGAGAAAAATTTACCTGTCACTAACGCTGCGAATGTTTGTTCCAATTGAGCCCCTTTGGGCTCAGATGGGGAAACCGTCTTGCACTAAACCCCGTTCCCCGAATGAGAGGGTCGGGACGTGGGTCACAATCTTTCCCACTTCAACAGAGTTCACCGACACGGTTGAGAAAAGGCCCCCTACCCTGAAGAAGTAGGCAACGTTGTCCATGTAGGCGGTCATCATGGCGTCGTTCTGTGCCCACGCAGGGTTGCCGGCGTGGTCGCAGTCAACAAGATGCAGTGTCACATTCACATTTTGAGGACAGTTGCGCTGAATAAATCTGTCAAAAGGATAAATGCACTGCAAAATTTTCCTTTCACATTCATAAACATACAAAGAGAAAACCCGCCGCAGAGAAGACATCGGGCAGCAGATTGATCAGATTGAATGCAGGCTCACCCCTTGAAGTAGCCTTCGAAGAGAGCGTGAGAGGAGTTGAAATGGAAAAATGGATCGTTGAAATCGTGAGCCATGTAGATGTGGTAGTCAAATCCGTAAGAACATGTGCTGCAAAAGGAAGCCATGAGGCGACGAAAGAAAGGCAATTCCGTGGGGACACGGTCGGGTTTAATTTCCTGAAGGCCTCGTGTCGTTATGCCGAGTCCTGTCAAGGAAGAATCACAAGTTTGCAATTTCACACAACTTTTAGCGGTGGGTATCGCAATGCACGACAGTGTAATTTCTGAGAACTACGTGTGGATATATTCGTGGTTTATTGAGTCAGTTGAGTCACCAAATGCTTCAAGTTGCTATTCGCACGAGTGCTTCAGTTTTTCTTCAACAGCAGAAAGATGGATCACCTATTGCGACACTTCTCTCGTTTGCTGGAAGGTGGAGTCTGTCGATGTCTTCCCAGTTCGTTCGTGGCTGCAACGTGAACGGAGCCCTCTTCTCGGAAGCTGCCACTTCCGCGTCGCGCCTGTTGCTGGCCAGATCCGCCCCCGGCACCAGAGAGTCACGATGCACGTGGCCCATGGCCTCCTGTACCTGACGTCTCAAGGCCACCTGCTCGACGCTGTCAATGATGCCCAGGTCGCGGTGCGACCTTCCCTGAAAACAAGAACACTCCACCGTCGGTTTCAACAACATTGGACTTTGTGGCTTTGGCCACATTCGCAAAAGCTGTGGTTGACCTTGTACGGTTAAGCAATGACAGAATTACAGGTTTCTGAATCTTGGGAAGAAACCAAGAACTCGCCGAGTGGCTCGCACCTGGACCTGTGCAACCTTTCAAAAGGGGAAATTGCACCACTGTACAACTAACCGCAAGAAGCTCGGTGTTCTCAGTCAAGTTGCTGCCGATTTGAACGTACATGACGACCACCCATATCAACATGCCCGCACAAAGGGCAGACATTAAGATGCGTATGGCGTTTCTTGATCCGATCATGGCTCATGTTATTTCCTAAAATACAAAGCAAAATGTAGTCAAATTTGTATGTTGTGAACAGGTCAGAACAGTTCAGTCTATAGGTTTCTAGTTTGTTGCCTTCACTCCCTCAGGTGCTGGCCTTCACACAGTTTGGGCAGAGACCAGTGAACACAGCTCTTTTGTGGACGTGACACAGGCTTGCAATTGGTGTCTCCTGGCAAACAAAATGATGTGTGTGCTTTCGTTGACTCCACATCTGACTCCACAAACAAGAATGCTTCATGCACAACATTCAAGAGTAAACGCTGTTTGACACATCGGAAAGGAAACCCGCGTTTGCTTACCTTTTGTGTCTGATGATGTTGCTCCAGGACTTCGCGCACACAGAGCTTTTTGTTAAATCCTGTAAAACCCCACAATTTTCAATGGATCTGTCAAACACCAGGCCTTTATTCAAAGCCTATTTCGAAAAGAATGCCATTTTAAAATAGGCTGTTTGTTTCACAAAGAACAAGAGATCACAGGGCGTGAGATCAACCCCCATGATTCTGACAAATCAAGAAAAGAAGTTCTAGTGAAAAAAAAAGAAGTGAACACGTCCAGCACACTTTTATTTTTCCAATTTTGCCCAGAAGTGATTCCTGAACATTTTGGCCACGGCTTGGTCTGAGTCCTGCGCTGAGAAAGCGCGCCGTTCCAGGCAGCTGACACAAGGGCACTATGGTGCCTGTAGAACCTACCGGCAACCTGTACCCATCCCTGAGGGGGGCGGGGTCAGATCACCCGAACCCAAGCTGGACGCTCCTCCCCTCTTGACAGCATAGGTCCTAACTTGGGAGCCAACCGCGGTTTCTACCGTGGGCACTCGTGCCAGATCTCTGCCCCAACAGGACGAGTGTGCAGACACACGTACATTCCGATGGTGATTGTTGCTCAGCGGCCGCGTGTGAAAAATATGTGCGAAAGCCCCTTCCCCCACTCACGTCTCCCGGTGTCTCAGGACCAGAGGTCGGGGTCTGGTCCTAAAATATTTCAGGACCACATTCCTCCTACCTGCTAGGACTGAGCTCTGACCGGTGGGAGTGTGGTCCAAGAAAATTGTTTGGACCAGACCCTGACCACATGGTTGGACTGTAGTCCTGAAGTTTTAGGAGTAGATAACCATCAGATCAGGAAGTTGGCGTGTAGTCCCAGGACCCGATTGACACCTCATTGATGGGTTGGCATGTGGGCCTAGGACCACATTCCCACCATTCAATAGCAATTAAGATGTGCATATTGGACTTATATCTTTTGAGTTCTTCTGTGTTCTTAGATGAGTAAATCTTCAATAAATAGTCAAAATGTCAACTTCAACTTATTTGTTTTTCTTTCACAATTTGAAGTTCTGTTTCATTGAAAAACATTCAGTTGGTCACTTCGAATCCAGAAGCGCGAGGGGCACCATGGAGAGTGAAACAGTTTCTGTTGATTCCAAACTCTTGCAACTGAACAACTTCAAAGATCACACGGACAATACTTCGATAAACATTTCAAACTGTTTGTATGTATCATTAAAGACGTTTGTCCCCTTCGAAGCTCTTTGAAGGGCACAAAACACCTTCAAACATGTTAATTATGATCATAAGCATTGCAATGTACTTAGTTTCTTCAATGTATGACTTCGAAGACATTTGTGCCCTTCAAAGCTCTTCGAAGCAACCGAACATATTCGAGGATAAAACTTTGACCACCAAGGTAGTTGTAATGACTTGGCCTGACTACAGCTAAAAAGACTTTGCTCTGCATTGATACAAATTTTCAACTTTTTTTAACCCATCAGTCTGTTAAAATCCATTTTCAGACTTTTTGAACCATCTTCAGAGGTCATCATGCACCAACACAACATGTACTCGTCAACTATCATGCAACATGACCAAAGTAACACACCTGTTATCATGTGCCCTGATAATGTTTTCACATTGCAACACCTCAAAATGATCCCAATTTTCATTTGACCATGCTACACACAAATCCCATTCGTGTTACTATGCCACATTGGAATTTCGCAAACTTGGTATAAATGTGGAGCAAATCACATGCTTCATCACAAACCATTCAATTTTCACACTGAAATAACATTGAAACCATTCTAATTTACCCATACATGCACCCCAACCCCAGAAACAAAAAATCCTATTTTTTCACATTTTTCATGTTTGACCCCATGGCAGCCCAAGTTAAAATAGTCAAATACCTCCTTCTGTTGGATGCACATCATGTACACCCAATGACCTTCTTGCATCTTCATATGAAAAAAATTAGAAATTATTTTCACAACCACTTGTGGCTGACAACACATTTCTTGCCTCTGAGAGCCCAAATCCCAAAAATCAAACATGGACAGCCACAACTCAACAATGCCTGGTTTGATTCACACAAACTAAACACCAAAATATTCCTCTCAACATCCTATTCACTCTAATAGACTCCAATAATGTCCCAAATATCTGAAAAAAATAGATTGAAAAATCATTTTAAAAAAATTAATTTTTCACTTTTTTCAAACTTTTGACTTCAGACCCAGATGGTGCCCATACATAGGACAGGACAAATTTTCCAATACCTCAGGCATTATCTACCACCAATACTTTCTACCTTTACCACAATAAAAATTTTGAAACTTTGTACAATTTAGCTGTGCAGTGCACAACACATTTTGATCCAAAAAACTCAAAAATCACATTTTAACTTTTGACCAACTGAAAACAAGCTATGAAGGTGGCCATAGCAACCAATCACCACTTCTAAAATTTAGCCCCAGTCATTATCTACATTTTCTCAATATACATCCTTCAGCAGAATTGAACAATTCCAAGCTGTAAAGCCATTTGTACAGCCGTACACCAATTTGACCATGTTGGCAATATTCAGTACTGATCTATGACATGGCATACCACAAAAAATACTGAAAGCCTCACCTTAAAATTCAACATTTTTCAAGGTTTTAAACAAAATTTCCTAGTTCAAAGCTACACCTTAAAAGAATCTTTTTTGTCCAAGAAACAATATATTTTTCCAGGTTTTTGCAAAAAAACAACAACCTGTATTTCTACGTTTGGCTGATTTTTCCAGCTTTTCCAGGTCGAGTGGGAACCCTGTCTTTTCAGTAGGTCCCAAGGCACTTGACACACAATTTCATGGCTGTATAGTTCTGGGGCATCAACAACCCTGCTGTGGCATATAAGACAAGAGTCTTCTGTTTCGTGTCCACCTCCTGGGTTTGTGATGGCCACAAACATAACTAGACTTTCAAGTGGAGAATCAGCCGCGCGCAGCGTACATCGGCAGGACAGCACTTGTGTGTGTCGACGAATGTGTGCATAGTGTTATGTTTCTCAAAAAACAATTGC
>JAAUXT010148641.1_pt1 | contig 16191 bp, 15 predicted proteins | sample 7278171 | NCBI WGS metagenome assembly JAAUXT01 (sample SAMN14350112, study PRJNA611818) | marine sediment metagenome | isolation source: surface marine sediment (1.8m) | place: French Polynesia: Moorea | collected 2018-08 | reverse complement strand
CTCCATCTGCGGCCATGCCACACGCTCTGTGCAAAGACATTGATGTTCTCTCTGTGTGTGTGTGTGTGTGTGTGTGTGTGTGTGTGTGTGTGTGTGTGTGTGTGTTGTGTCGTTGGAGCCATTGGGGAGATCATGCCCATCGCGAACAGCCGCACGCTCGTTGATCTCTGATCTCTTGTTGACGACCGCACATATAATTTTGAGATGGTTCCTCACCGACCTCGTCTTGTCGTTTCAGTGCGGGGAGAAGATGAGCGTCGGGGAGATGTCGGTGTTCGCGTCGCGCGCGGGGCACGCCGTGTCGTGGCACCCGTCCTGCTTCGTGTGCTACACGTGCGCCGAGCTGCTCGTGGACCTCATCTACTTCCACCGGGACGGACACATCTACTGCGGGCGCCACCACGCGGAGACGCTCAAACCGCGCTGCTGCGCCTGCGACGAGGTGAGGCGCGCGGGACGCGACGCGTGTCGGGGTTCTTTGCGTAGCAGAGAAATCGCACGTACGGTGCCCCACTGCAGATCAGTGGCACAACCAAATTTTGCTCTGAGAACCAGTGGCAAGTGATAAAATGGTACCAGTATCAATGATCTGGCAACATTGGGGCACGTCGGAATAGGAGAGAACGGATTCTGCTGAACCTCCCCAGCGCTTGGTTTGACCATGTTGTGTAAATATAATGCAGTTGTCTTCGTGGGTGATCGTGGTTTACTCACTTTGTTTCTCTGTTTCGCAGATCATCTTCGCGGACGAGTGCACGGAGGCTGAGGGCCGCAGTTGGCACATGAAGCACTTCTGCTGCTACGAGTGTGACCGCCAGATGGGGGGTCAGCGCTACATCATGCGCGACGGGCGTCCCTACTGCTGCGACTGCTTCGAGAACATGTACGCAGAGTACTGCGACACGTGCGGTGAGCACATCGGCGTCGACCAGGGCCAGATGACCCACGAGGGGCAGCACTGGCACGCCACGGACCTGTGCTTCAAGTGCCACGAGTGTGGCAAGACGCTGCTGGGACAGCCATTTTTGCCAAAGCGTGGTGCCATTTTCTGCTCGTTGGAGTGCAGCAAAGGGGACACGAATGGAGCTGGGAATAGGGTGGTGCTGGGTACGAGACTGAAGCAGAACTTTGTGCAGGCGTACCCTGAGTACGGACCCAGGTCGCACGACCGCCAGGCGAATGTTGAGTACGGAGTCCACGCGAAGCTGGAGAAACTCAGCACCATCACGAGACCCGTGACTCACAACAACAACGGGCTCGAGGAGGAGCACTACAGCAAACCCAGGAACAACGCCAGCCTCACCCCAGACAAAGCGCAGCAGTTCCAGCACAACGTGCAGAACTCAAACCGCAATGGACTCAACGACAAGCAAATGTGGGAGGTGAAGAATTTTGAAAAGGGACACGGGTGGGAAATGGGGCCGCACGGGTCGCCCGGTAAACCCGTCAACACTGCTGAGAACGGTGGTGCTACCGTCATGCCTGTGGTTGCAGTCAGGGAGAACGGTGTACGGAGCTCCGTCAGCTCCAACGAGCACGAACCTCTGCTGCAGGAATGTCGCCAACAGGTTCAAAAACTCCTGGTCTGTGATAGAGACGGAAACAGCACCACTGCGCTCGTGCACAACACGACAAACAATGGACCTGTGGTGCCCAACGGTGTTTTACCCAATGGTGAACCAGTGGTGTATACCCAAGGCAATGTGTTGTTGAATGGTAATGTACAGAGGGGGCCTCCGATACCCGTGTTCCCCCCGCCCCCACCCGACACGCCTTCCAGACAGGCTTCCATACAGGACCTGCGTCGTCGCAGTCGAGACGACAGTCAAATAGACAGTCGGAATGGATCGTTGAATAGAAACTCGTTCATTCGTCTTTCAATGCCAGATCTTACCCAGGACCCTCCCAGCACAGCCAGTACCGCGTCCAGAAAGAGCAACCTGAGCAACAAGGACAGTCGCCCTAAAAACGGCTCGGAGAAAAATTTGACTGTGCGGTTTGATCCCAGACAGGATCCTTTCGCGACGCGCTTCGATCCTGACGCGCCTAAAGGTCAGGGTCGCGCCAAGTCACTTCCGCGCATGACCGCGCACACGTCGGACAGCGTCCTGCAGAGATACGCCGAGCAGGGGTACCCGCCCCCTGGTGGTCACCCCGCGCGGCATCCGCCCCACCCCGACCGGCGCTACCGCCGACACCACCGAGGCCGAGTCCCTGTTGTCGATGACGATGACGACAAAATGAACCCGATTTCGCGCCCGAAGGACGCGCGTCTTCCTCCGCCACTGCAGGCGGCGCCACCGCACAACGAGAACTACTTTCCGCGGAGCCGCAGCCTGAGCGCGCGGCCCGTCGATCCCAGACCCGGCGACCCCTACTTCAGCGACAACGCCGACTACGCCGCCACCGGGGAGCCGTTCGAAAACTACGACGATGACGACGAGACGTGTTCGACTTGCTCCTCGTCGAGTGACTCCGAGTTTGACTATTACCTCGACCCGGCGTTTAGAGCGGCGCGGATCGCGTACGTCGGAGAAGACGGCTTCACGCTGCCGGCGTCCGCGCAACTGTCCCCGCCAAATAGTCCCAGTAAACACGCCAAGCGACGCAGAGGCAAACACGCCGACAAAAACTGTGTTATTTCCTAACTTCGCTCACGCTGTGTGACTTGGATGGTACTTGTCATGTTTTTAGTTGCAATTGTTACTAATTTATAATCTGACCCAGAAAACTACGCACTGCATGTTCGACTGCTGATGGTCCGTGTGATCCAGTTGACGTCAACTCAAGGATTCACCAACGAACCTGTCGGATCAGATACTTTTCTTTTGTTTTTCCGTTGCGATTCATCGTCCAAGTCCCAGTACTCGTGTGTTCGAAACACGGTCCAAGTTATCATTTCTCGCGTGGTATATTTTTCTGTTTTCCTTGATGGAACCTCGATCACCTTTCACGAGTAAATTATGTGACAATTTTCGCAGACAGAATCCAAACGTGTACACATCAAGAAACACAAATTGTGACCATGTTTTGTCCAACTTCAGTCGACTTGTCGTCCAGAAAAGCAATAGTCTTTGCCGCTTTTCCAAGTGTGTACAAAGACTGGAATTTGTTTTGTGCTATTTATAAATACAGTGTATGCAGATTTGTTTCATTATCAGCAAGAAAAGTATTGGACACATACAGAAGAACGTGTTGTGTTTTTCTTTGGGAACGAGATGCGTGAAAATGTTTTCTCATCAGAAGTCGGTGTGACCTGAGAGTTGCTGAACGAACTTCACTTTCTCAATCTTGCCGCACATTCCTGTCTCAAACAACCGGAAGAATCCAAACTGACTCCATTCCCCTGCAAAAGAACGACAAGGAAGAACAGAATGGCCCTGAAGAGGTCCAGGGTTTGGGCTGGAGGGGAGGGGTCAGACCCTGGGGCTTACTCGATTTGTTGTGTGTTTCCAGTGCGACGTTGACACTTTTGAACTCCACCACAATTGTCTGATTGAGGGTCCCTGGTACCAATCCCCCCAAAATAGAACACGGAAGATTGCGAATGTTGCGCACTTTTTCAACAAAACTACATGACAAATTGTCGAGTGGATCGGTTGTGCCTCTCGTCCGAGAGCCGCACCGCCAGGTGTCGCCACCTCCTGGACACTTTTCCACAACGCGCACCGGCGGTGCCACATAAACAAATATGGCCGCCAATCGTGCACAAAGTTTGTCAAATTGACTGAAATTGAAAAGCACACAGTTCTCCAGCTGTCTGTCGGAATTAAGTGTGTGTAGGAAGCCGCCAAAATGGATGTGTTCATCCACGGGTTCTGGATTCTGGCCGTGGTGTGCGTCCTTTTGTACCTGTACACACGATCGGCCACAGCCGTGACAACGGATGCCAACTTCCTGTCCTTCCAGAGAGCCTACCTGGTCGTCTACCTGTTGGCAATGGGTGCGTTGTGCCTCCAGATCAGTTACGCGTAGATCTGCTGCCAGTGAATCAGCAGTTAAGAACTGGTGTCTTGGTGCAGATGCCGGGGTTGGTGCACCCTCGCGTCAGGTCAGGCAACGGTCACAGATTGACCCTCATCAGATTGAAATCGCCTGACGACGCTCCCACCAAGAGGCTTCGGTGCCTTTCAGTCAGAGGGTGGATCTCAAGTCACTGTTTCCTTGACAGGGTTCAAAGTGAATGGTGAAGGGTGTCTGGAGGTGACTGACGTTCAGGACCTCTGTCATCTTCGTCCTGCATTGGGAATGCCGCGACAACTCCATGGAAGCAATTTCAGTGAAGCAGAAACCCGACAGACTTGTTTCTTCGTTGTTGATTTCAGCTGGCGACTGGCTTCAGGGTCCCTACGTGTACGCGCTCTACGAACACTACGGCATGAGTACCCACGAGATCGAACTTCTCTTCGTCGCTGGGTTCGGCTCCAGTATGGTGTTCGGCACCGTCGTCGGATCGTTCGCCGACAAATAGTGAGTGACTTTGCGTCTTCAACGAGTTTTCTTTTTGGTTTATCCCAGCCGAAACACACAACACGAGGAATTTCTCAAAAGCCGTTTTCGCTGACTCAGCATGTTTTCTTGCAGTGGAAGGAGAGCCAACTGCATCTTGTATGGAATTTTGTACGGACTTGCCTGCGTTACCAAGGTTCGTTTTTGCTTCGTTCTCAGCTGTGTCGCATTTTGTGCCTGTTGGGGCAGAATGTGAGGCTCAGCAGATCGCTGCGTGTGAAGTTATTTTTTCACGTGTTTTGCAAAGTCGGTTTGGTTGCCCTCCTCCCCCCAGACGGTCAGTCCCCGGTCAGGACCGGTGGAAAGAAATGGCCAAACAGCCCGAATCAAGGAGACACAAGTGCCTGGCCATTTCAGGTGGCACACCGCACACGTGTTCCCTCCCCAATCCTGAACCTCCCCCACCATACACACACTGGAATGTTCAGCCAGTGGCTGGTTGTGTGATACTCAAGGTCGTTTTTCTTTCTTCCAGCATTTCAACAACTTCCACATCCTGATGGTGGGTCGGTTGCTGGGCGGCATCGCCACCTCCATCCTGTACAGTGCCTTTGAATCTTGGGTCATCTTTGAACACAACAAGGTCAGTTATTCTCTGTTTGCCTCTGGTGTAGCTGTATCGGCAAAAAATGTTCAGAATCGACAGTTGTCCGGCGCGTTGTGGCGTTTGATTCCAGAATTTGTGTCAAATTGTCAGAGACACTTGGGGCTCGTTTGGAGGACCCAAACCTGTCACGTTGTGTTGAATTTATCACAAGAGCAACAAGAGTACAAACTACAGGTTCTTATTGACACGACCTTTGTGCACTCACAGCGGAACTTCGACGGAGACCTGCTGGGCACCATCTTCTCTCACGCGGTGCTCGGGAACAGCATCGTCGCCATCACAGCCGGAATCGTCGCGCAGCAGTTCGCAGACACGTTCGGATTCGTGTGAGTACCCACCGCCCGAGTGGTGTGAGTCCCTATTGACCGAGTGGTATGAGTCGTCACTGTGCAGTGTGAGTGGTGATTGCACAGTGTGTGACTGAGTGTTGATCAAGACAAAACGCAATCACCTGAGCCTGAATGAACATGCACGTCGACCTGATGCAAAAGCGTTGCCAATCACAGTGTGAGTGGTGATTGGGCAGCAGCAACCACCTGGCCATGCAATTTTCTGTTGCAAAGTGCGTCCGAATAATGTGAACACAGCTGGATTACCAATTCAATTGTCCCGAAATCTCGAGGCAAAATCCTTGGCGTGCAGCGCGTGTACAAACCGCAAATCAAACTTTGCACATTGGTGTGAAAATGCCAGAATTCTTACCCTACATCTACTGGTTTCTACACTTGTGTAAGCGATTTGTGCACTGTGGGACGTCTGTTCAACAAATGGCACAAAAACAAATTGCGGACAAGCACGTTGTTCGCTGGAATAAGCTGCTCAAAGGTGAAGTCTAGACTTGCCACCGCGAGGGTGGTGTTTGCGATCAGAGTGCGCGCGGGTGGGAGAGCAAACTTGTTGTTTCTACCTTTACAAGTGAATCTGTTGACATTTTGATCTTCGAAAGCTCCACGTGGCATTTGTCAATCTGAAGCAAGCGCAGACGTTCTGAAATCATTTTTTGTCAGGAAGGGTTATTTTCACGGAAACTTCACAAGCGTGTGTCCAGAAAGTTTGGGTTCTCTTGCGGCTCATCTTTCACTTCGGTGAGATACTTCTTGATCTTGTCGAGCAGTTTGGGATCATCTCGATTGAGGAACGTTTTGCTTCTAAAATATTTGTCCATGTAGGCTGTGTAGTGCTTCAAACTGTCCTTCGACTGCATCATGACCACTAAGAGTTTGTAGGCTGGATCTTTGCTGCTCTCCTCCACGCATTCCTGCAACGAAGTGGAACTTCTGAATCAGAAACACGTTCAGCTGAATCTGTTGCCACCTGACTGTACTTGACCAGTCCACACCAATCGAATTGTGAGCGACAGGTCAGTTTCCCTTCCCTTGTGGACGTTCCATCAGGTTGAAAAACATTGACAACCAAAACCAGAAGCACAATTGAATGTGCATCACTGAACACGTCACGTGGCAGTGTAATGCTGAATTCATATAGAATGTTTGCATTTTGCGGCAAAAGTCATGGGCAGCGTCAAACTTCAACATGATGCCCAATGTGATGCAGGTAGCTTGCCGCAGATAATCACTGGGAATCAATTCTTGACGCAAGAAATGTGCGGACACAGGAGTCAATGACTTTTGCCACAACAGTTCTATTTGAAGCCACCTTGAGGCTGATTTCATATAGATTTTCTGCGGCAACAAATTTGCTTGGCCTTTCTTCTGTGTGGCAAAATTTAACATGACGCCCAATGTGCCGCAGGTAGCTTCCGCAGATAATCGCTGCCAATCGATTCTTGACGCAAGAAATGTGCGGACACAGGAGTCAGTGATGCCGCAAAAACGCATGACGCATACCGCAGCTCTATATGAAGCCACCTTGAAACAGAAAACACGGTTCTTTGCCCCTCTCACCTCAAATTCTTCTCTGCACCAGCGGGAGTTGACGTACTCTTGTGACATGATGATGATTGCAGAGTTGCTGTTTTCAACGGCTCGGCGGATGTTGACGTAGATCAGCGTGTCTGCTTCGAAGTCTCTCAGGTGGATTGTCAGTTTGAAGGGCGGGTTCGATTCGACTTCCAGTTGCGGCTGCAGAGTGTGTCTGACGAAGTCCATGTCCAGACCCTCATCTCCCGTGAAAGACACGAACGCGTCGTTTCTCCTGTTGCGTTTCTCAAATGGCTGGTTTTCAAAGTATGCAGCCACTCGTTTCTGTTCCGATTTCCATCTCAGTACAAGGATAGTGGCTACCAAAGCCTCCAAAATTATAATTCCTGCAACACCGCCAGCTATGAAGCCTGTGACGCTGTGCTTCCGTTTGCAAACTGGAATGGGCGACCAAAGTCCAGAATACATGCATTCTGAAGTCCCATTGCCTTGCAACGTGAAATGCTTGTTGCATTCGTATGATACCACTGATCCAACGCTGTAGTTTCCTGCTGCACTGCTTGAATGTCCCGGTTCACTGGTCAAATTCCCGTTTGCAATTTTGGGTGGAGCCTCACACGTAACTGGCATGTAAACACAGGAGCCACCTGATGGAAGGACATCCTTGTATTAGTTGCAGTCCACCATGGAAAAGAATGCACCCAGCGCTACTCGGCAAACACCAATTATTTCCCAGCACATTTTCTGACATATTGGTATCAAATGCGAAACCTCATTGGTGTTGCCGAAATCCGGGCAACGAGGAAGAATGCCTTGACAAATTGCGTAGGCCAAGTGTTTATGACAGGGATCACGATCATACAAATTATCTTCGAATATCTGCTTCACCGGGAATGCCTCAGCTTGGGAATCGTGGCCGAATGGGTTGGGGAAAGCAACAAACTTGTAGAATTTGCTGCAAACAAAATGTGTATTGTTGTAACCTTTCGCCTTTTGTATTGCCTGGCAAGTTGTGGTGTTCCTAGCAGAAACTGTGTAGCTGTACTCAAATCCGTGAAGCGACTTTTCTTGGCCACAAGGGTAGGTGAAAATCAAAGACCACACTTTCGGCTCGTAGTTGAGTTTTTCGAACGTAAGATTGCAGTGATAGTGGCCGCGCTTTAATGGACAAGGTCTTTTGTCGGCGGTGTTGTTTGGCAGGACAAAAAATGTTTTCCTGTACCACAAGAACATGTCGGGTACAAACCTATTTAAATAGCAGTTTCTACCGCCGAAGTATCTCTCTTGGTACTCCCTTTCTCGATGTTCGTAGTCGATCAGCACAACGACAGGACAACATTTTTCCTTGGGGAAAGTGACGTTCATGTGAACTTCAATCCTCAGTGCCGGACTGTCCAGAGCGCGCACGATGTGTCTGGAAGAGTTCGTTGTGATTTTCTCGGTGCCTTGTGAAGACATGACTGCTTGATATCCGTGAATTACAGCTGGAATAATCGTGAAGAAAATCTTAAAGTTGAGCATTTTCAGCCACTTTGTCTGCCGTTAGCTTCCTCGTGGTGTGTGTTTCTCAAGGACCACGTTCAATTTTCTTTGCTTTCCCAAGTGTATCCTGCGAAGCGAAACGCTGAGTTTTTGGCCAATGGAAGATGTTGGAAGAAAACGGGTGAACAACAGGGAAAATCTCTTCCTTCATTGCCTGCCCGTGCAATCGACCATCCCATAATGTCCGGTTTCGATTTTCCCAAACGCCCATTGTTGGTGATTTCAGTGCTCCGTTCGACGTGGCGATCGGGGTTCTGATCGTGATGAACGTCATCATCGTGTTCACGTGGCCCGAAAACTACGGAGACAAGGCGGTCGGCAGCGCGCAGTCGTTCCGCAACGCGCTGTCAGCCATCGTGTCCGGTGAGCGCGACACAGTGCCGACATCGCAGAAAGCTTCGGGGTTTCAATGACGTGTTAACTTCCGTGGTGCTGACAAAACGTTTTGAGGAAGGAAATAACTGTAGATCCCTACTTTTATTGTCGTTCAGGCACGAAGTGCCTGTCACTGAAGTCTCCTTTTATCCCAGAACGAAACACCCACAGAGTCGAAGGAAATTCCTTCTCACCCGAAAGTTGTTCATTTCAGACCACAAAATCATGTGTCTGGGCCTGATCCAGTCCCTGTTCGAGGGCTCCATGTACATCTTCGTGTTGGAGTGGACGCCGGCGCTGACGCCGCCCGAGCCGGCGACGGCGTCGCACGACGCGGCGCGCCACCTGCTGGGCAAGGACGACGCCGGCGGCGCCGCTGGTGGACGCACCACCATCCCGCACGGCTACATCTTCGCCGGCTTCATGGTGCGGCCCTTTCCCACACGAACACACACACACACACACACACACACACACACACACACACACATGCACGCAATAAATGGCACCAGGAGGATTCCCAAATTCACAATTGCGTGAAAGCGACAACCGAGATGGGATTCTCGTCTTTCATCTTTGAAGGACCTTGACCCGTCTGGTGAGCGTCGGTGATCTTTTATAACGTTGAGACCAAAGCCGCTGAAGTTCGAACTCGTTGTTGCGGCTTGTCCCTCAGACATGTTCTCGTTCATTGCAGGTGGCCATCATGATTGGTTCATCCCTGTTCAAGTTGATGTCCAAATACACAAGAGTGGAGTCTTTCATGAGGTCAGTGTACAACCGTTCCAGTTGAACTGGTGCCGGCAGTTGGTATCAGTCTGTGCCAAAAGTGACGGTGGGAATTTTTCACAACTGGAATACTTCCAGATAACGTACAGATTTGATCAGTTTTTGGCAAAGCCGTGTTCTCAAACAATTCTGGGATGAAAGGTTTTCATTGTGCCAGTGTTACTGTTGCGTTGACACAAAATCAATTGTTGAAACACAAAATCAAGGTGTGGAAAAGCCTCAATGAATGAAGCTGTAGCAGGTGAACACTCGTAGAGAACACACTTGTGTTTGTCAGGAAAACAATGTTTTGTTTGCAGCCACAGGTGTTGTCGCCTTTTTGTATGGTGTTCCAGTTATTGCCACCCAACAGTGACTTCAAGTCAATCATTGACTCAATGTGGCAATTTGTTTCTATTTCAGAGCCGTTCTGTTCATAGCTGCGCTGTCCTTGTTGACTCCAATATTCTTCAAAGGGGTACGTTCGTAAACTCCTTTCCACTGACATGAAGCAAATGTTTCTTGACCTGTCCTCGCATGTTCCTGCAAAAATGTGGGACCTCGACTCTCGCCACCGTTCGTGAAGATTTCAAAGTACGTGTGTCGTGTGACGTGATGCGGTCAAGGCTTCTTGGTTGCGAAGTCCGTAATGAGTGAGCTGTGTGGCAGCGCCAAAATCTTCTCAGCATATGCAACGTGGACACATTTATCCAACCCGTGGGTTTGTGTCCCCACTCCCTGTCCCCACCCGCTTGTCCCTCATCCCTGCAAGTGCAGCCTCGTTTTGGCATTTGTTCACATTCGGACTTTGCATTGCAACGTCAAGCACTGCTTCTCACATTTTAGAACCAGCTGTACGTGTTCTCGGGTTTTCTCGTCTTCGAGACTTGCGTCGGGATCTTCTGGCCCTCGCTCAGCACGATGCGGGGCAAATACGTCCCAGAAGCCAGTGAGTCGAATCACAGCGACGTGTCTGTGTGTGTGTGTGTGGGTGGGTGTGGGTGGGTGAGAGTGTGTGTGTGTGTGTACGTGTGTACGTGTGTGTACGTGTGTGTGCGTGCGTGTGTGTGCGTGTATGTTGGGGTTGTGGTTGGGGGTGTGAGTGAGAGAAAGAAGTCGTCGAATTTGCGGTTCTGTTGGGAGACGGAGGTGGTTGAATGCCAGTCGAGGAAAGATGTCACGGTTTCCTCTCCTGTTCCTGTTGTGCTATTGTTTTGGATTACCTATTTGCTGCCTTTTGTTGGAAAACCAATCCTCGGTTGTTTTTGCAGCCCGAGCAACGATCATGAATTTCTTCCGAGTTCCTCTGAATCTCATCGTTGTGATAATCCTCACGCAGGTAAAGTGCTCCGTTGGTGCTGACACTTGTTGTTGCCAACGAAATGCGGTATTCAAGCAGAATCTGAAGGGTGGTTGTTACCCAGGGCTGCAGTGCGGTTCTGGACACAGTCAGAGGAGGTTGGGTCTGCGTCTTGGTGCACCCCAAGTCGTTCCTTGGGGCGTGTATTCTGTCTCCTGCTCCCAGTGTCAGTGTTGGATTTTCCGCTTGTTGCGGTTGCAAAACATGAACAAAGGTTGAGGGGGTGGGGGCAACTGAAGCGTCAGACTTCTAATCTTGTCTCATGCTGTGCCGCTGCCCCACGGCGTCAGTGCTTGATTCTTCTGCGTCTTGCAGAACGTGGCGATGGACGTCATCTTCCAGTGCTGCGTCGTGTTCCTGCTGCTCGCGACCGGCGCGCAGTTCTGGCTCTACAGGTACGTAGGCGTGCCGCCGCCCGCCGCCCGCACTAACGCCGCACTGCTGTCCGCTTTCAACCTCCACTGACCGCTGCGGCTGCAGCAACAGCAGCAGCAGCAGCAGCAGGACTGGCACGTGCTGCCACCCAGCTGACTCTCCGCTTCCTTCTTGGAGAAAGGCTGTGACCGTGAAGGCGTTCGTTTGTGAGCAGCACTCAGGTGCGCCCGGTGAAATTTCTGTGAAAGGAACGCGCGAGCTTGTGCACCCACAGTGCTCCACTGCCGCCATTTTTCATTGCTGATAGTTGGATGTTCAGTTGATTGTGAGTACTGCGATGAACGAACGCCTCCAGGGTGATGTCAGTTTTCCGTGTGATATTCGCTATGCTGAACACACCGGTTCGTCTTTTTCTGCAAAGTGGTCTTTCTCAGACGTGCAGTCATAAGAAGAGTCCACGCACGTCTGAAATTGACCACATGAAAAGTGTGATTTTGAGCTTGCGGTGACGGTCTTTTCCTGTGATGTCTGGTGTGAGGCACAACTAATCCATCGTCTTACTTCTGACACTGTTACAAGACAAGTGATATGAAAAATGCAAAAACGTTGTGCACAACAGATGGGAAAAGCTTCTGCGACAAGCTGGAAACCCAGTGTGCATGCATGCACAACGTTTTTGCAATTTTCGACGTTTTATCCGGTGATGGTGGGGTCAGGTCCGGGGCTGGGTTGGAGGGTGGATTGGGGGCGGGGGGGGGGGACACCTGACCCGTGGAGAAATGTTTTCCGTGCCAAGGTCGGACCCTTGCCTCGACCAAATTCCGGATCTGCCCCTCAAAAGGGAACAATGTGGAAATGTGACCAATTGAACCTGCAGATGTATTGTTGATTTAACAATAAACCCAGCGTTGCACTATCTTCTCTTCTGCTGTTTCTCTTTGAGAACTAATCTCTTCGGTGCTTTCTGCTGATGTGAAATTGCGCTCATTTCTTCTCTCTCCAACTCTTTTCGTTTCTTGTCTGTTTCTCTGAGATTGCTCCACTGCAGTCTGTTCTGTCTGTGTGTGGCTTGTGTTCTGTTTGTTGCAAGAGTTTTGGGTGGCGTCTTGTCGCTGACAGCGTCGATTCCTGGAGGAAGCTTCCATCCACATGCACTGTGGTCTGGGTCCAAGATTCTTGATCTGTGGAGACTTTGTGCTTCAGGGGAGTTGGTCTCCAGCTGTGATGTACAAAACGATACATTTCAGTTTGCTCAACTGTCGAAGTTTTCGGTGGAGTTCTTTTCTTTGCAATCTTCTCAGACTGGGTCAAACCCTCAGTTGGTGCCGAAATGTCCATCTTCTTTTCCAGCCGAAGGTCAAGCGCTTCACAGCAAAGGTCAACATCATTCTTTCAAAAACTCAGTCAGAAATTTTTGAAAGAAACATTGGTTTTGCCAAGCTTGTCGAAGAAACTCGTTCTCAAATTGACAAAGACAAAGCAACGTCGAGTCATCAGTGAAGGAACGTGGAACATGGCAGTCCCATTCTTAGACGTTTCACTGCCAAGTGGCAATCACGACAGACCTTTCCTTGCCTTGAAACTGAACAACGTTGCACCACAGGATCCTTCCTACTGCTTTGCATTTGCACACTTTTGTCTTGCGGAAGGTCTGTGAACCGCATATCGTGATTTGAAGAACCCGCGATTCTCCTTCTCAGACGTAAATTTAACCCCTGGATGCACTGCTTCTCCCGTAGGATCGTCCCAGCTGAGCACACAAAGCGTTATGTTGAGTAAAGTGGTAAGACAACGTGTTTAGTGGAACAACCTCAGCCCTGTTCCCACGTCTTAACCCAGCACCTTTTTTACGGAGCCAACAGCTTCAATTAAATGTTTCAGAGACTGACTTTCTGCCAACGCACTTCGGAGTCTCTCAGTTCTTTTGATCTCGAGGACGAAATCACAAATTGAGCATCAAGGGGCAGCAAGTTGCGACAGAGTTGCTCGCGGGTTTCGCTCTGGTGATGCGGACGGACTTCAGTTCGTTCTTCATGCAGTGGCTGTTCGCACTTTTCCTCTGTCGGAAAGGAATTCCTATCTGTTGGAAATCGTGGGCTGGCGCTCGTTTTGTGCCGTAGCGTTATCAGAAGCGAGATCCGTGAGCAAATCGTTGCTGTAAGCTTGAACCTCTGCGTCGCTTTCACCACGGTCAAGTCAAACCGACTGCGTGTGAAAAGCATTCTCCAGACCTGAAGGTCACGAAAAAGCCAGTGATTGTCCTTTGTTGGTGGTGGTTTGAATAATTTGTGCCCGTGCTTTTATTCGCAAAGACATTGGTCCTGATTCGAGTGTGGGTGTGTATTTCGGGAAAGAATGTGTCCATGGAGGTGGGTGAGTGTGGACAAGTACATGTCTCGATGTGAATGTGGATGGGGAGAAACTGGAGCTTGAGCTGGTTGCCTGGGGTGGCAGACAATCGGGTCTTGTCTTCCCCATTGCTGTCTCCGTCTGTTCAGTGCTGTTCAACGAGCAAGACTGACGGACGCTGACGCTTCACGTGAGAAATGCCCCAATTTTCTCAGAGGGTTTTATGTCGCGCCGCACATCAAAATGATTGGACGCGCCCGTGCAGACGATCTATTTTGTTTGACGTCAAGACCGACTTTTTACTGACCTTGTCATTTTCCTTTCAGCATAAGTCATGTTGTGTGTGATGGTGACAGCAGTGATTGTTAGCAGTATTCCCCGTGCCCAGGGTCAGTGTTGCTTTGTCTTGCCTTACTTGTCCTTCAGTTTTGGTCTTCGTGTTACTCGTAAGTGGAGCTGCTTCAGTTGACAGCTCTTTGATAATATGCTTTACGAACGAAAGAGGTTCGGACGTTTCGGCATGCAAACAAGCGAAATGCTAACAATTTGCGCATGTGGTTTGTACGTCAACTGACTCAAGTGTCGTTTTCGTTTTGCTGTTCTTTAGCCGCAGACTTTTTGGGCTTCAAGTCTGAATTGTGCATGCAAACCGACATATTTATTTTGCTGTTTGACTTTAAAAATTTTTTGCGACTTTTGTTTGAAGCCCGCGGCGTTTGGGCGAGTACAACACTTGCTGTTTGGAGCCGCGGGCTTGTTGATCTTTGATCTCTTGTTTCTTTTTGGAGCTTGAAACACGTCCAGGCTGTTTCAAGGGAACCCTGCGGCGGAGGGTCGACACCAACCAAGGCCTTCCGCAGCTTCCGTTTGAAAGCAGTGCACGATGAGGCCACCAGAAACCCACATCAGTGCGTGTTGATTGTTGGTTTTCTTTCCAGATGCGCCATGGCGATGCCGCAGAAGCCGGCCGCCCCGCCCACCGACGCCTCGCCACAGAAACTGCCGCTGGAGGACGCCGCTGCTGAGCAGGGCAAGAAGCTTCTCACGGGCCCCGGCGACGAGGATTCTGACCTTGTGAAGGCGTAGTCAGGAGGTGACGGGGGGGGGGGCACCGCTGGGTGGATCCAAGTTTTAAATGGGGGATCATTTGGTGATGAGTGTTTGATGAGTCAGCCGAGAAACAAGCGCAAGAAGTTTTTGTGAAGAGACGAATCTTTCAAAAGTTTCTCGCGTTGTGGCAATCGTCATTGGAACAACAACTTATCGCGTAATTGAATCCGCCTATCTGGGGACACGCATCACGTGACAACACGTGGATAGGGCACGTGACTGGTGTTCGTGCGGGGCACGCACCGAAACGCGCGAGACTTGGGGCAGCTGTAACAGGGCGGGGGACGGATTTTAGAGAGAATGGGACGGACCCTCTGCGGTGGGCGTCGTGTGAGCATCTTGTCCGAGCGTCGCAGCCATTCGTGACGCCTACTTCAAACAGCTTCAATGCAACATCCACAGGAGCGAAAAACTTCTGCAGTCCATTCGGTGTTCCTTCGCTTTGCGTCCCAGCTGCGTTCCCAAAATAGATCCAAAGTGCCTTTGTTTTCCGTGTGTGTCAAGCAATTGTTCACGCGAGAATGTCGCAGATAATGTGTGTAGATTCGGGTATCGTCTCTGCGGGTGTGATTGTGGGGCTGGGCGACGAACAGCTGCATGTTTGGGAAGCGGTGGTGTTTTTTGTTGAATGTGGTGATTGATTTTTTGTGAGGAGAATTACGCGCTTTTGTACTGGCTGGTTTGGTTTTTATCCAGAAATGTCATTTGTGTTATTGTTTCAGCGTGACCAAGTCACACATGCTGAGTTGCTGTGACGACTTTAACCTTGATTGGCTACTGTGATTTTACGAGGGCATTGGAAAAGGCCTTGTTCATGCTCCAACATTCCGAAACAAAGCATTGTGATCTTGAACAACAAACTCATTCATGAAATTTGAATGCTCTGCTTGAGACAAGAGATGTTTCAGTGAAATCTTTGTAGACATTTGTATTTCTTTGGTGTGAGTGGAAAATTCCGGCCGTGTTCTACATCGCCAAAAACAAATCAAAATGAACTTCGAACCAAATTTACCGAGTTTTGTGTGAAGCATGAGAGGAAATCTTTGGGTGTGTCGCACCTGCTCTCAGAATACGTGGTTGGGATTCTTGTACTGTTCATGAGGGATCGTACTTTCGTCAGCGGGGCTGGCGAGAAGTGGTGTACAAATCGACTTGCCTGGGTGGGTGCGCACTGAATCACTTGCCACAATCCGAATCGTTCAATCAAAAATAGCTCCATGGAGCTCACGGTGATTTGAGGAAATTCTGATTTCGCTCACTCTGATTTTGCTCCCTCTGATTTCGCTCCCTCTGATTTCACTCCCTCTGATTTTGCT
>JAAUXT010070178.1_pt1 | contig 16191 bp, 18 predicted proteins | sample 7278171 | NCBI WGS metagenome assembly JAAUXT01 (sample SAMN14350112, study PRJNA611818) | marine sediment metagenome | isolation source: surface marine sediment (1.8m) | place: French Polynesia: Moorea | collected 2018-08 | reverse complement strand
GGTAATCACAGCCGTCGCTCTGCAATGCAATCGCACCAATCAATGTAAACCCTCATAAACAACAACCACCCCGCCGGGCAAGCCCCCCCCCCCCCCCCATTCTGGACATCTGCTTCCGAACCCCACAGGTCTCACCTGATGCAGAAACACGTTTGTGTCCGGCATGATGTAATGGGGAAAAGGACAGATCGAGCTCCTGGAGGTTGGAGTCGCTTCCAGCGAACTTTTCTGCTCCCTGTGCTCCACATCGTCGGGAAGGGGTATGTGCGGCGACCCACTCCAGATATCGTCCCGCAGGTAATGCTCGCGCACGATCTTCAGAATCTTGCCCTTTCGAGTCTTTTTCATAAAAACTTTAGACTTCAACATGTTGCAACAAACTTGACAATTCAGAGCCTTAACACAACGAGTTACCGAGACTGGAAGGTATTTTGTGAAAAAGTGCCAAAACATGTGTTTGACAGAAGCAGATGTTTCTGTTTTCAAACGTTGAAGAGCTACAATGGCTGTTTGACCGCAAAAGTCAACTTGCAAGGCTGAACCTGACGATATATAGTAATAAAATGTTTTCCGTAAGATGAAAAAATACCAGAATTAGCTAGTTTCATAAAATTTAATTTTTTATAAGTTATTTTATCAAAATCTGTTTTGAATATTTTGTATTTTTGGCAACAAATGCTCACAACCCGTGTCTGTCACCTGCGCTGTGAATTGACAGAAATCAATCATTGTTGGGAAATCGGACTGCTGAAACAAGAATCACACTCCTGCAGGAAATAAGGTAAAACTGCTCTCGTGGAGGGTTATTCTGCAGGTAGAAGGGTTGAACGTATCCCTCATGTTGTAGTTTTTAAGGTGAATGCGGAATGTTTGTGCAGTGAGGCTTCAGATTTTCGAATTTCGTCCTGCAGTTGTGGGGTTTGATGGTTGGAATTTTTTTGACACCAGTTTCAGGTTAAAATCAGGACACAGGAATCTGAAAACTCACTTGACGTTCAGTGTGTGTTTCTCTGCACTCCAACAGTTGGAACATGGCCGTGGTATTTGTTAGTTGTCAGTGAAATACATGTGCGCTATCGTGTGAAAGACTGTCTGGCCAAGCACAACTCGACACCAACGAAATCACAAAATTCTTGTGGATCTGATCACGTCACATGTCGTCATGCCTGTCGCTACACAAACCTCGCAGATCTAGATCTGTGCCTGCAACAAGCAAAGATGGAAAATTTGTGTGCAAGGTGTGCCACACAAGGGCAAAGGTTGAGCGGTGACCATCTCATCTCATCGAAGCTGTCAAGATTTCTTGTTGCTCAGTTTCGTTGTGACGATCAATTTTCTTTCGGCGTCCACTGTCTCAGACTGGAATGACCCCTTGTGGCTTGATACAAAATCTCGATAATTTGAGTGCCACAAATCACATCAAAATCGCAGCCACAAACAAAATTAGATTATTTTTGCAAAATGGCGAAGACGATTTTGTGATGGCTTTCGGACATAACGGAGGAAGAGGACAATCACTAAATTCGACGTGCACTTCTTTACATTTCAGAAAACACGATGTGAAGAAAAGAATGGCAGAAGTATCAGATGTCAAGCTGGAATCACGAGGTGAGGCTTACACGTATTTCGCGTGATGGAGAGGGTGTGGTGTCCTTGACGGATTCAACTTGGTGGTTTGTTGGTCGCAAGGCACTTCCGCATTTCCACCCCCGTCACACTCACCACAATCATCAGACTCGTTGACCTGCTGTCTGCTGCCTTGTATTCCGACTCTTTGGCAGAGACACCGGGCAACACCAATGTTATGCGTGCGAAATATCTCCAGAGGGAAAACACGCCCACCCTCCGCAACTCCAAAAGAACCTTTTTCAGTGACAAAGAACCGACAGATCACAAAAATAGCATTGCGTGACGCATTCTCGGCATCTAAACAGGTGAGAAAGAATCATCAAAAGCAGATCAAGGGATCATCTTTATTCACGCAACTTTCCTCAGCCCCCAAACACCGTCAGGCAAAATTGTGGATTGCACAACAAATATCCGTTGCTGCAGTCACCGCCAACAGGACACTGATCCTCTGACGTGTTACGCAGAAGATCCCACATCAAATGTGGGCACCTCAAGTTCACTCAGTCACATATGACAAAGGGTTTTCGCGCGACAAGAAATTATTGCTACAAAATTCTTACACGCAACTCAATGGAGGTGGCCACACCAGAACCACTCGCGCAAAAAAAGTAATATCTGGAGAGAGGCTTTCTCATGCGAAAATTATCCCTCACACCAGCTGGTGGGGCCAGATCACAGTCAAGAACAGAAACCACGTGACATGACCCTGTTCACCACACCATCTGGTGGGGTGTAGATCCACCAGTTTTGAACCGCCAGTGATGGAAAATAGGAAATTGGAAATTGGGCGTGAGTTTTCGTTCCAAAGCCCGGGGTGGCCTGTGAATGTCCATTGCAGGATTCAGAAACTTATTTTGTGAGGTCAATTTGTTGCAGGCTCACAGCAGTGGTTTCCCTGTGCATGTCCGGACTGTTGTTTTGCGTCTGTCACTTCGTAAATAGATCTATGCGCAGCACAAATGTTTCTGTGATGTTGCTCGACCCCCTTTGTGGCAGTGTTTGTAAATAATTTACTGCCAGATATCATTGCCATCTCCCTTTGATGAATCTTTGATATCAAAAACAGTTTTACCTCAAAACGAACCATCTCCGCAGGGACATCGGCAGTTGTTCCAACATCTCTTGGCGCGTGGTGTTTGCTCTTGATTCGAAGAATTATCGCCATTGCCTTTTCGTTGGGCTATTTTTGGGGATGCAGGAAAGGACTTGGCTGCAGTGATTTGTTGCCACGGGTTCTTCCGTTTCATCCGAGGCGGATTTTTAGGTGCAGAAAATCAATCGGGATAAATGGATCGAACCTGTGAGTTGAATGAAGGGAACAAAGATGGATTACGGCTTGAAACAATTGACACTGATCTCGCGTCATTTTGAGCTCACACACGAGTGAGGAGTAGAACCCTGTAGGCCTATTAAGGGAGACCTTGAGGATCACCCCCGCACTTTCGAGGAAAGCCCCGGGCTTTGGTCATCGATCGTGGGTCACAGCGCAAGAAAGTCCTGGGCCGAGTAACACTTTGCCTTATCAGCGAATTTGATCAGCAAACAAACTTCATAAATCATTTGAAATGTCAATTTTACTCTGGTAACTGGAGGCTGAGAGGATGGCCACAGCACACACAGCGGCTGCGACGGTGAGGGAGGCGAAGCAAGATGGACTAGAGAACTTGTATCGCTTGCTTTACAACATTTCGTATTCTCTATACAAATTGGATGACATGCCAGGAACCAAGAGAGTATGGAGGAAACTCTCCCGCTCCAAAAGCAAAACATTGCCGCAGGCTATCCCAGGTAAGGCTGGTTTTCACGATGGTTTTGAAGGTTTTTACCAGAATCAATTCGATGCACACCAAGAGAAAATGGGTTTTTGCTCAAATATTGATGAGTTCGGGTTCCACACGTGTCAGTGAATTCAGCTGTCATTAGTTTGTGGCCACTTGTTGCGTTAAATGTGTGGTTTCAGACTTGTGGATATACACAGTGACCCTGGCCCACCGGTTGGTGTGGTGAATCTGACCCCACCGGTTGGTGTGGTGAATCTGGCCTCATAAGTTGTGTGTGGTGAACCTGACCCCACCGGTTGGTGTGGTGAATCTGGCCTCATAAGTTGTGTGTGGTGAATCTGACCCCACCGGTTGGTGTGGTGAATCTGGCCTCACAAGTTGTGTGTGGTGAATCTGGCATCACAAGTTGTGTGTGGTGAATCTGGCCTCACAAGTTGTGTGTGGTGAATCTGGCATCACAAGTTGTGTGTGGTGAATCTGGCCTCACAAGTTGTGTGTGGTGAATCTGGCCTCACAAGTTGTGTGTGGTGAATCTGACCTCACAAGTTGTGTGTGGTGAATCTGGCCTCACAAGTTGTGTGTGGTGAATCTGACCCCACCAATTGGTGTGGTGAATCTGGCCCCACCAGTTGTGTGTGGTGAATCTGACCCCACCAATTGGTGTGGTGAATCTGACCCCACCAGTTGGTGTGGTGAATCTGGCCGCACCAGTTGTGTGTGGTGAATCTGACCCCACCAATTGGTGTGGTGAATCTGGCCTCACCAGTTAGGATGGTGGTTCTGGCCTCACCAGTTGGTTTTGGTGGCCCTGCCAGATGGTGTGGTGGATGTGGCCCTTCAGTTGGTGCCCAACCAGTTGGTGTGGCAGACAGGTCCTGGTTGGTGTTGTGGATCTGGCCCCGCCAGTTTATGTGGTAGGCCTGGCCAAATCAGTTGGTGTGGTGAGCTCTTGGCGATTCTCACTGGTGAATGATCGCTCGCTTGCAGCGCGTGACCGACTCTTCCGAATGGACACACTGGATGAAGCACCTTTCCGTTGAACCCGGCGTGACGATGTGCTTTCTTGGCCAGTATCTTCTGTCTGGAGTACAGCCCGATGTTGGCCCTGATGGAGTTCATTGTCAGCTTTTTCGGAAAACGGAATGCAGGAATTGAAACAGAAAAGTGCATTTTGTGCCTGAACATATGTTTTCTGCACAACTTGATCCGAAGTCGACTTGCAGTTAGTTTTTGCGATGGAAGAAACAATGTCTTTGGTGGGAGTTTCTCTCCCCTGAACCTTGAATTGTTTTGTGTTGTGCATTAACAATGCAAATGCTGCGGTTGCCAAGTTCAGCAATACACTTTTTACCACCTTCTGACGAAAAAAATGTTTTGCTGTTGGCAAAATCCGCTCCAAACGAAATCTTAACGAATGACAGATCAAGTGAAAGCGAGAACTGCACGAGATACCGCTGTGCGTGTGCATTTCGCTGCAGAATGTGTCCCCGAACTTGGGTTATCTCTGATATACGACGGCAACGTCGTTAGATAAGAGTTTGTATCTGGTGATTAAGGTATTATGAAAGACTGTAATCTCCGAAGGCAGTTATGCTGATAAGGAAATGTCCTTTTGGCAACCTTACGTTTGGAATGGGCTTGACTGGAGAGCGTTGGAGTGCTGGGTCGTTCCAGAAAACTTCCTGAGGTCGTGAGACGCGTGGAACTGGCACCCGGCACTTTCTGGGATCGTGAGACGCGTGGTACTGGCACCCGGCACTTTCTGGGATCGTGAGACGCGTGGTACTGGCACCCGGCTCTTTCTGGGATCGTGAGACGCGTGGTACTGGCACCCGGCTCTTTCTATCAACAGAGTGCGCAAGAGCAACAACCACGGAGTGCGCTGCAGCAAAAAAGGTGTTTTCAGTGCAGGAAACAAAAAGCTGATTGTGCAACCACAAAACACTGCAGTGCATCAGGGTTTACTTTGCGCAGAAAACAATTCTTTGACAACGTTCTTCGTTGGCATACACACAATTCCCGGTTTGGCTCGGTCCACAGCTCGACGCTGCAGCTGGGGACACGTGATTGATGGTTTCCACGGTGTTTGCCGAGCACTTGACGTTGGTCGCGCACTTTGCTGGGATAAGGGTCCCCGGTGGGAAGGTTCTCCCCGAGTGAGTCACTTCCCGCTTCACTGTCGTGGTCAATAAGCTGTCGGAGACGTGCTGTCTGGACAGGAGTCAGTCGTGTTCCTGCAGGCAGCCAGGACAAGGTGACGTCACCAGAGCTGTGGCACAGATGACAAACTCTGAGAGCTTCGCCACTTTACTTGTCAATGCCTTTCTTCTCTTGCAACAGCTCGGGAGAAATCTTCACGAGGAGATGGCCCGGTGGAGTTGATCTTCCCGTGTCGTCAGTGGTTGTTTTGGCGCACCCCAAGTTGTGCCCCAAAAATCTGGTACGAGGTGCTGTCATTCACCAGTGAGAATCACCAAGAGTTCTTCCGTGACGCGAGAGTTCAACGCAGGTGTGTTGGATTTCTGAAGGACACAACATTTCTGCTGGAAAACTTGCGCAGGGATTTGTTTATCCTTGTTCATTACTTGCGCAGAATCGTTCGAGTGTTATTGGATATTGAGCACTTAGCAATGACAGTAATGGCCAGTGAGCTGCATGAGTCCCCCGCTCCCGAGTCCAGGCCGCCATGGATTACTTTATCTGGCAACTTTTCCTCTGCGGATGGCAAACGTTGATTGTCCGGGCTGCCAGCGAATGTCACTCGTCTGCCCATATCGGACCAAATTTGGTCTGCCTATAGATCTACCTTGGCAAATAATCTGCATTTATGCGGCGGGAGTTTTTGCGCGGTATTTTTTTCCCTGCGGATTGGGCTTGTCTGGGTCCGGTCAGGAGCATCACTCATCACGGGGAGTCTGCACCGACGTGTTTCCCACGGTACCGAGAGAGACAACTGAAAATGGGAACAGGCTCCGTGTGTGTGTGTGTGTGTGTGTGTGTGTGTGTGTGTGTGTGTGTGTGTGTGTGTGTATGTGTGTGTGTGTGTGTATGTGTGTGTATGTGTGTGTATGTGTGTGTGTGGTGTGCGTTTTAAGTTTGACCATCAACACAGAGAAATTGTCACAGAAAGGTATTTGACAGCATTTGCCATGTTTCTTGCACTGTGACCTTCACTTTGAGATCTTCCTCGTGGACAGGTGAAAACTTTATTCACAGCCCCTTGTACGTTTTCGGACCTTTGTCTCAATAGCTGCTGGTCTGTTCCTGTGACCACTCCTCACGTGTACGCTGGAAAAAGGGACCCCTGTACATCGGGTTGGTGTTTCAAGGGTGTAACACCGATCCCCACTGCACCGGTCCGTGCACCGTGAGTGTGGGCGTGATGGTTGTCACGCCATTGCGATGTTCCTCACGTGTGATGACCCACCCCCTGTGCACTTAATTCAGGAACAAAGGTGCTCATCAGTGTTTCATCACTGTAGCTCAGCAGTGGCAAGGATAGGATGTCGGGTGTCGTGCAGCGTTGCAGAGGTGGGAAACCCATCTCAAACTTTTGTCGCCTGCAATGACAATCGCATTGACAACGCTCAAGGACACCGCGCGTCTTTGACACGCAGTGCTCTTGTTTGTCATCCTTGTGGTGAAGTGGTTGCCTGTGTGTGCCCTGACAATGGCCACTAGAAACGCCCAAGGACACCGCGCGTCTTCAAACACGTCGTGTTCGTGTTTGTTCTTGTTGTGAAAATGGTTCCTGTGTGCGCCCCAGAAACGCCCAAGGACGACGCGCGTCTTCAATACGTCGTGCTCTTGTTTGTTCTTCTTCATTGTGAAATGCCACGAATATCTGCTTGTTATGCAACGTGAGAGGGAAACGCAGAACGAAGTGAGGACTTGTGAGATGAATTAATCATTGTTGGCTCAACTGCAGCGTGGTTCCTCCATCAAACATTTGCCGTGTACGCAGATGGGGGAGGCGCGGTGCGTGCGGCAGACCGGGACCTTCCCCGTAAGCCCGTTGTGTTTGCCTGCGCGGCGAGTTGCTATGATACAGCGTACACCCTTTTCATAACAGTCTGACTTGGGGATTTGGCCGTTTTCAATCAGGAAAGACTCTGCGGGTGAAGAAAATGAGAGAAGGCTCAGTTTCTACGAGCCGGAGGCCCTACAGCGGGCTGCTGCATGCTGAACGATATCCACGCATCTGTCGTGTGGAGATCGGGGGGAAATGAGCGAAATGACAGAGCACGCATAACTGAGGGAGTCACATGTTTAAGGAATTGTCGAAAGTGGAGTGGAAGTGCATTTCTTGTTGTTTGCACTGTTTAGCAACCTTCATTTGGCGAGATGTAAGGGTTCACCCACACTGTAAAAATGGTTCCTGTGAAATCATACAATGACTTTTTGAGACCTTTGGTCGAGAAAAGAGTTGTATGATTGAACAGGAACCATTTTTGCAGTGGGTGAACTCACTTCTACCACAATGAGGTCACGTACGAGAGGCGTTGTGACCACAGTGTGGTAGAAACGAGGTGCTGTCGTTCATTGGTAGGAATCTCATAGAGCTCAGCACACCAACTGTAAGGTTCAGATCCACGCAACAAACTGGTTCTGGTTGGACCAGATCTGTCAAACCAGCTGGCAGGGCCAGACCAACCCCAACAAGGGTAATGCAAGTCCACCACACCGACTGGTGGAGCCAGATCCACCACACCAACTGGTGGGGCCAGACCCACCACACCACCAACTGGTAGGTCTGGACCTGCCACACCCAGGTGTGTGGACCAGCCTTGCCAAAATGTGTGGTAGATCTCGCCTGTTTCAGTGGTCTGGCTTCTTGTTGTTCGCACAGTATTTTCGATAAGACGCACCCGTGTGTCAGAAGGTACCCTCCTTTTGATACTCTCTTTAAGGTGCAAAAAGGTGCGTCTTGCACACGGAAGTTTACGGCACACAACAATAAAAAAGCTTTCGTGGTGCTGGGTCAGCTGGCCGTCTCTTCGGGACATATCCCTCCTTTTGTGTTCAATTTTGGGGTTGAAAAGGTGCGTCTTGCACACGGAAGTTTACGGCACACAACAATAAAGTCTTGTTGTGCTGGGTCAGCTGGCCGTGTCTGCGCTCGCTCCGAACACTCAGCGCCGAACGGACCGCCGAGTGAAGTGCGGTTCATAAGCTGCGGATGGAGCCTGAGGCTCAAGACGTTTCGCTGCTGACATTTTTCCACTTGGCACCGTTTCGCGCCCAGCGTGGCCACTCGCCTCTCTCTCCGCGGTGAGAAGGCGATGGAGAGCGGCGGAGCCACGGCGCGGCCGGGCGGGGCGGGCAGGCGCACTCTCCCGGTGTAATGACATGGCCAGGCACCCCGAACCAGTAGACACGGGTGCCTGGCCATTTCAATTATCACCTGAAGTGGCCACACAACAAGCCGTTGAGTGGTCTGTGTGAACTGATCTCAATGCATGAATGCAATGGCCAGACACCTGTGTCAACTGACATGAAGTGTGTGAGTTGAAATGAGGAGGCAGAGGTGGTGGGTAGGAGTTGAGGGGAGCAGGAGTTTGAACCCATGCCCAGACCATCACAGCCTTCAACCCTTGTAAAAAATTTGGGGTGTCTCCCCATTTCGCTCCACCGGACCTCCCACCCGCACCACTCCAACACACACCCTGCCAGCACCTGAAAACAAGTGCCCAATGACCCAGTGACGCAAAAATATAAATACATTATCTCCTGCTCGGTGAAAGGGCGATAATAAGCCCATCATAACGATGTGTCAGCGCTATCCCACGATTTGTGAAAAACAATGCTCGCGGTCAGGGTTGTTTGTGATTGAGTGCAAGGTGAAAGCTGTTGTGGGGTGAGGATTGAAAAGTTTTCATAGTGAGGAATGGTTGGATGAGGTGAAGAGCAGCTTTGTTATTGATCTGCATCGATCTGTCTGGCTTCTTCTTGTTAGACAGTGAAGACAACAACGCTTCTGTGTTTGTTCAGTCAAATCAGAATAGAAACAGGTGATTTTCCCAGGTCAGCGTTTTGTGGGAGTCGGACGCGCACGCGCACGCGCACACGGAGTACGTCGCGCCACGCGTCTGTTTCCACGGACAACGCCGACTGAGAGAAAAGTTGAGGAGTTCGGATTGGATGTTTTCTCCTCGGTTACTGTATTGATCCAACTAATGCGATGCACAGTTTTAAATGTGAATCGGGCGCTTTCGTATGCAGCTCAGCGAAAAGCAGCTGAACGATTTCTGACTTGACATGCAGTGGAAAAAATAACTTTTTTTTGTCTCTGTGTGTGTGAGGAGAGAACGCATTGCGTATGTGCACATGTGAGGAGAAGCTGGTGGTACGAGGTCCACAGTCGCAGCTTTGGGCGGTGACACCGGAGACGGACGGGTGGATTCAGTGCGGCACAGCGTGGAGGCACCACAAAAGGAAGGTGTACTCACTGATACTCCATCAAGCGGCGTCGATACGTACCTGAACATACTAATTTCGCCAAACACAGGAGGTGGTGCTCAAAGGAAACTATGTCAAATCGAGTCGAGATTGGAGGAACCGATCAATGGCTGCCTTCTTCTTTTTTTTCCAGACTTCAGTACAAAAGGGCTTGGCTTTAGCTTTTGTACTTGCAACGCTGCTTCTGACTGAGGAGACTACGTTTTGAGCAGTTTGCAGTTTTTGTGGGCACAGGCTCCGTGAGGTGTATGCATGGTGGAGCAATTGGTATTTAGTTGGCGTTCGGTGTGGCAGATCTTGCGAAGCGAATGGCAGGAGGAAATTGGGAGCATATCCATTTCCAAGGAAATTTCTGCGGAAACCATATCTGTTCACTAAAAGTGTTGTCGTGTATCACAATGAATTATTCAACTGGCAGCAGAGAGAAAAAAAGCGACGAGATGTGTACCCAGAGAGGTGCAAGAACAAAAATTGTAATGTTAGTAGGAGTGGGGTGGGGTGAGGGATTTTTGTTGATAAAATACTGCGGAGAATTTTGATGGTGCTTTGGATCGCTTTCGCAACACACTTCCCGTGCGGTAAACATGTTCAGTGATACACATCAACATAGAGCGTTTGATCGAGCTGCTTCTCTTTGAGTTGAGGGGTTTTCACGTTAATGACGGCGTCAGTTTTTTTCTGACGTCGACGGCAACCTTTCTTGATGACATCAAAAACGGTATGGACCGTTATTTGATGCCCACCAATTGGGCGACATGTTAAATTTTGATATTGACCTTAAAGTTCTGCTGGCGACGTCAAAGTTTTGACAGCGACGGCACCAATGTGAAAACGGCTTTGCGTGTCTTTGGCGCTGGGGAAGCCGCTTCAGTGGATGTACGTACGCAGCAGAGCGAGAGATGGAGACCTTTCGCAGAGGTGAAACGCACTTCCGGCACGGCTGGTGATTCTTGCACGCTGTGCTCAATGTTTGAGCGTTCTGTGAACTGTCGATCACAAACTGTCGCAGGCGTGAAACAGACGACAAAGATGACAACATGTTGCTGCAAACACTTAATATATTCAACAAATAACATGAGAAAAATCAACAAACGACAGTCTGAACATCATGGCCGCCTACAAAAGAGACTCTGGACGCAAATGCCGACACAGCAAATCACTTTTTGCGATACTTCAACGACAACCACATTTTTTTGACAGCACGAGAGTGACGTTGTCCTTCCAAAGTATTCAGGAACTGACAGATGGGAGGACAATTACCATCTTTGTCCACTGCAGGACTTGACCACGGTGCAGCGGAACACGTGAATTTTCAACTACCTGCTCTTCAACATGACTGACTTTGGGCAAGTTGAACTTGTCGATGTCAAACTCATTTGAACTTGTGGACATGCCAGACAGTGTGCTGCCACTCGTACGGTGGCTGACCGATTTCAACAGAAACTTGCTGTCACTTTCACCCAAAGTTTGGTCATGTTCAGGGTGCACAATTGTCGATGAAGCCTTCTTCAGAAGACCCTCACTGGTGTGTTTGTATGCGTGCACAGAGTCACTTTTATGACCAGTGATCTCTTTGATCACTTGCTCATCGACACCCCCATTGTACATTCTGGTTGCTGCTGTAGCACGCAAGGAATGGTTGGTAAAGTGGCCGACCAAACCTGCTTCTTTGGCCATGGAAGACACTATCTTTTTGAGACTGTTGATGCTGACAGGTTTATCTGAGTACCAAGTACGACCAGTCAACTTCTTGTCTGACAAAGGATACTTGTATAGAGCCTCGCATTTCCCATTGACAGGCAACAGATTTGTGTACTTGATGAACAACCGGACAACATCTCTGTTTGGATCGGCATTCCTCCACACTTTGACAACTTTGCAGTCAGACTTTTGGCCCTGCAAACCTCCCTGATTAGTTTTCTTTTGCTCGTCTTCAACATACTGGAGGTACCTTGCACCTGTTTCGCTGTCGGCACAAACAGTGAATTGACAGTCATGCCCTGGACATCGCAAATTTCGGTGCTCCTGACCGCTGCGCAGACCACAGCTCAGCCCCAAAAGGTACATTACCGTGTTTCTGAGTTTGACAGGAGTGTCCTCCCCCAAAGTACCATTCAACCACATTTTCTCCTCATCCGCGAAGGAGATGGGAGCAGCAGATTTAGTGACTGACACACGGTCTGCAGTACGTTTCTTCATCAAGTTATCCAATGTGTACCGCACCCGCACAAATTCAGAGTCATCAACTTCCATGGCAAGCCTTGTTTCTCAAGGAAGAATTGCAGCATGACGACCAAAGAGTAAAGACCCTTTGCACCAAACTCAAACCCATCACTCCTTTTCACCTCATTCAGAAATGCAGATAGACTGTAGCAGAAATTGTCAGCATGCAGAGTCTTCGACCTGATGTCCGCGAAAACTATCTGAGATTCAGGGACCACACTGTCAATTCACTGCTTGCGCCACTCTTCATAGAGGGCCACTGCCCACTGAATTTTCCTCTCTGTGCTCGGAGCAAATTTCTTGACACATAACTCACGCAAAACTGCATCGCTGGAAGGAGCCTTGAACCATGAAGAACGCTGTTCTGTCAGCAGTGAAACCGGCGCACTGCTCATGGCCCGCGATGCATTGTCATGATGAGAAACACACGTGCTTTTGGCAAGAGGAGGGTCTGGACACTTGTCGGAAGATGGGTAGGGCACAAGGAGCTGCCTGTCAGGCCTGCAAAACAATTGTGAAGACTAAGTGTCACACATAAGTTCGGCAAAGGAGTATTCTGAACGACACACATAGGTGAACACCACTCACCACCACATGTCGCTGAGGTGATAGTGCGGCTGCATGGATGGAATTTCGTCTTCCTTGTCGTCCTCAGAGTCGAAGCTGAAGTGGCATTCAGGCAGGTTCCGCGTAGACATGACCTCCTGCTTCTCCAGGTCATCCGGAGTAGTCGAGTCGACAGCACCCTCAGCCAAACCAGTGAAGACAACTGGGACTGGGTCGCCTTGAGTAGAAGTCAGCGGCCCACTGCAACCACAACGTGGACATTGAGACTCAACACCTCCATGCCAAGGAAAGAAACAAATTGTCTTCAGTGTCGCTTTCACCCGCAAACAAAACTGACCTGTCGAAATCGAAGAACTCTGCAGCTGACAACGTCTTGTCGAGAAGACCAGCGTCACCAGTGGAAACCACCTGAACCTCGTCGTCGCTGCACAAGTCAATGCACTGAGGCAGAGCAGGAAGTTCCCCTGCCATCTTCCACAACACCAAGACCACGCACAGTAGCCAGAAACCACGAAACTTTGGCATTGAAAATGAGCGTGCAAAATTTAAACTCAACCAAACATGGCACCCGTTGATGAACTGAATGACGCACACACACTTCTGCCGCTGCAGACACCAAACCAGGTCACTGTCATGCTCCAAAAAGCACCCCACAACAAGGTAAACAAACCAATCTCGATGACCAACATGATCAAGAAAAAAACACATTCGCACAGCGTGCAAGAATCACCACCCACACCGGAAATCCATTCACAAACACATCGACGTGCCAGAGTGCTCGACCGCAGCACGCTTGTCTCAATATTTAGTTTGTTTGGTCTGAAATTCTCGATCCAAACTCGAGCGCTTTGCGCTCTCGTCCTCCATCTCGAATTTCAGACCAAACAAACCAATTTTGACTAGCGTGCTGCGATCTCGCAATCCCGCACGCCGACGAGGTCGCGAACCCTTACTTCACGCTCAGTGACTGACGCATGCATCGAAGAGCGGAAAGGATGGAATACGCTCAGAACACGGAGGGACGAGCATCGGGGAAACTTGCACTGGAATAGGAAGGTTTCACGACCCGAACTCGTTGTGTCAGTTTCTTGGTGCTGGAGCTGACTGCACGAACACGGTCATTTGCGGAAGGGATGAGAATACTCGTACGCTCAGAACACAGAGGCACCAGCATCAGAGAAAACTTGCACTGGGATAAGAAGGTCTCACGACCCAAACTCGTGTGTCAAGAGTTTCTTGGTGCTGGAGCTGAACTCAAACTGGGGATAAGAACGCCTCACGACTTGCAACACGTGGGGTCAAGTTTTATGGCATTTGGTGCTGCTGGAGCTGACTGCACGAACGCTGTCAGTTGTCAGTGGACTCGGGATGGTGGGCTGACACCGGACACTCACCGCAAGGAAACGTGCATGCCGCAGTAATATTCCCATCTGGTGACATTTCAAATGGCGTTTCACGTGGCGAGGACAGACGAGGCGAGCAGAGCCATGTTCATTATGAAAATTCTTCACGGAAGTAAAGTCGGAGAAAATAGCGAAGCAGCTTCAGCTACAGCGTGAGAGTGAGACACACACACAGGGTCCCGGCTTCAGGATACACTGTTCCAGGTGACGGGACTCGGGACTCACCACCTTCCGTCCGTCCCCAAACTGTCAGTCGTTGGCGCAAAGTCTTGTCATTCTGAATCAAAAACTGGAAACGACTCTGTTCAGTTCGCGCGAACTTGTGTGAGGACGAGGGTGCGCAAAGTCATTGAGTGGAGAGTTGGATTCTGCTTCTTGTTGGGATTTTCATTCAGTTCATTCATTCATCAGGCACGGAACTCAGAGCAGGCAGTCACTTCTCAGCAAAGTCACGTGCAGTGAGAACGAACTCAAGTTGTACGGAATGCGAGGAACAATGGCGGATTACGCATCTCTTTTGTTGCGTGCACGGCATTGTTAATTATTGAAGAGGATTTTTTTGAAAATCATGACGCGACGGAATCAATGAGAGTCGTGTTCCTGCTGCTTCAGTGTTGAACACGAGGCTCAGCAGCAAAATAAACACGAGATTCACCAGTCGGTCGGGTCGTCATCCTGCGTCCGATGCTGCGGGTGTTTGCGCAGCTGAAGCTCAGTGGAAGAAGCAATGGCCGAGTGAGGGAGATGAGGCGTAAATTGGAACCGGACAGGGAAAAGTGGATCCAAGACGTTTGGATGGTTGTGGTGTTTGGAAAGATGTGAGGAAACTGTGCTGTGAGAGCTGGTGGTTGTGCCGGCTTGGAAACCACGTGGTTTGACGTGTGAGATCTTCCCACGGACGACAGAGATTTAACATGAGTGGGAAGAAGGAGGAGAAGAGGGCGCTGGGAGCGATCAAGAAGAGCATCTCGTCCTACAGCGTGCGATGGCGCATGGGGCAGGTGTTGCTCCGGGGGTCCGGGGCCCCCGCCGGCGGCGGCGCCGTGGGGACCGGCCGCGGGAAGGTGGACGCCTCCCGCTCGTTCGAGGGGCACCCGACACCGCCGCTCCGTGGACGCGGCGTCACCGCGTCACGGTCTCTCAGCGCCATACGTAGGCATCGTGTGTGAGTGTGTGTGTGTGTGTGTGTGTGTGTGTGTGTTGTGACTACATGCTCGCGCGCGCGCGCGCGCGTGTGTGTGTGTGTGTGTGTGTTGTGACTACGTGCTCGTGTGTGTGTGTGTGTTGCACGAACGTGTGTGTGTGTGTGTGTGTTGCACGAACGTGTGTGTGTGTGTGTGTGTGTGTGTGTGTGTGTGTGTGTGTGTGTTGTGAGTACGTGCTTGCGTGTGTGTGTTGTAGGCACGCGCGTGTGTGTGTGTTACACGAATGTGTGTGTGTGTGTGTTGGTGTGTGCGCGTGCGTGTGTGTGTGCAGGTGAACTGCAGTGCACTCACTGCAGGATTGATCTCAGCCGGGGGTCAAATGATGGGGTCATCTTTGTCCTGGCCTTGGTTGAAGGACTCGATTCGTGTGAAATCGTCGTTCAACACACGACGCTGTCTTCGCGCAGTGGTGCATCAGTGAACCTGATCAGCCTGACTGTTGATTTCCTGTCCATTCATTCGCATCTTTTCATTCATTCACACTCCCAAGTTCAGTTCGACTGAGAACGAACAACGCGATCACCAATGGAGTTCTGTGACGCAGCGTCCAGGTGACGCGACGCATTTATTGGAGCGCGTCACAGCGTCAATGAAATTTGATCACGTTTTGTTTTTCGTTTGTGCGTTGCGCACTAATCGCTCTCGTAAATCGTGAATGGACAGGTTTTTTGCAACAGCTTGATAACTTTTGTCGATAAAATCGACTTTGCTATATGGATGATGCGTTTTCCCTTCACGCCAGTTTTTAAGCGTGTGGTCCCGAAGGGTGTTACCACACGCTTAGTGTAATCACCATCAGTCTGTATGTCCATCCGTCCGTATGTGTAAAGTGGGTCTACCCAGGGGGGGGGGTTGGACCCACTTTTGGAAAAATGGTCAGTGAGTATCACTGATCATTTCTGGCCATTTTTCCCAAAGTGGGTC
>JAAUXT010004506.1_pt1 | contig 16191 bp, 13 predicted proteins | sample 7278171 | NCBI WGS metagenome assembly JAAUXT01 (sample SAMN14350112, study PRJNA611818) | marine sediment metagenome | isolation source: surface marine sediment (1.8m) | place: French Polynesia: Moorea | collected 2018-08 | reverse complement strand
TGTATAAGACACACTTTTTTGCCCCAAAATCAGGCATCAAAAGAAGGGGTGCATCAAAAAACATGAGTACGTTAAGATTTTTTGAAAAACAAAGGGACAAATGACAACTTAGTGGAGTGAAAAAGACTCTTCTTTCTTTGATAAGATCAAAATGAGCTTTGGAGGTTTAGCTTCAAGCAATCAAACCAAAACGCAGCATTCATAGCCCCAGTTTTCTGGAGATTGTCATGAAAATTCTGAATTTGAGTGATTTAGAGTCATGTTGATTGCTTTTGAAAATAATGAAGAAAGCTAAACTTGGGGTGTGTCTGAAAATGAGTATGTTGAAATTATACAGTTTGGTCACTGAAAACTTGGGGTGCATCTTTTACGTGAGTGTGTCTTGTACACGAGACAGTATGATGGTAAGTCATTTACTTTTGTCGAAAAAGTGATAACAAAATCAAAAGAAATGCTTACAAGAGGTAGTAAATGAACAACCAAGCAATAAGCAATATTTTTTCTGCATGATTTTGGGTGAAGCGAGAGAATAGCAAATAAATGAGCATTCAAGGTGTTCTTTTTGACATCAAAGTACATTCAATATCAATGAAACTTGGTAGTACTAAAGACCTGAGAGAGTTCTCTTTGCCAGCTTGAAAAATAATGTTTGAGTCAACGAACAAAAATGTTACGATGAAAATACGGTTTGTTTTAGATGCCCCACGTACTTGGTCAAAGTTGTTTCCAGGACGGGGATGGGGTCCTTGAGGAATGTGCAATGATGCCGCACATATTGACTTGTTTCGAGATGCAGCTCCCATTGGCTGGTGCTGTGTGGGCTTGCGCGTGCGTTGACCTGAGCTGCGACACATTGCGCGACGCGTGCTCTTCCATCCATGGACGAATCAGTTGTGTGTATGCAAAATGATGACAATCAAGCAACAAAGGTTCAGTCCAAACAGGTGGGAGTGATCATCATACGCCAGTTCGTGTGTGGGAAGCTGGATTTGAACAGCAAGATGTATTGATGTGAAAGAGGCTGAGGACACCACACTGCGAGAAACAGGTTAGTGCGGCCACCTGGTGTTAATGTGAGGCTCTGTAAGACTGTGAATGAGGCTTGACCTTGTCTCTGTTGTACATGCATTGAAAGGAACTGACCCTTTCGCAGTGTGGGTGCAACCACTCTTTGAGTACCGTGTCCACTCGTGAGAAAGTCTGATCCATGTAGAAAACATGCACCCCGAAAACAGCACTCGTTCTGGGGTGTTCAGGTGTTGTTGACTGGAGCGGAATGGATCCCCTGTCTTTGGGGAAAGTTCAAATCAGAAGCTCAAGGACAAACAGCTGAGCTACAAATTGCATCTTGAGTGGGATGGCTTGCTGCCAACATAGTGCACAAGCAACGCGGGGGACAATCATACAGGCACAATCAAATCCGCAGCACACAACTGTTTGCCAGTTCAATCACACTGACTTTGGCTCTGCCAGACAACCCCTTCCCATTTTCTTCTGTTGTTGTCTTCTGAAAGACAACAAAACTGATCAGGAGCCATACTGAACAAAATGAGCATCGTCTTCCACTGTTTGGCGAGTTCAACTGTTTGCTGACAAGTGAAAGAAACAAGATTAGAGTCCATTGCCGACCCACAAACACTGCAACAGAAACACGCGGCAAATTTGTCTCAATGCCAAATTGAACTGCCCACTTTCTAGACACAGCCTTCTTGTTTCACTTCAAATTTGAGCAGCCTTCTCACTGCAACAAGTACAAAAATGGAGGGTATAACAAGGGGATTTATGGGCACAATGCCTGCATTTGTTACCAAGAATATTTCCGAAGAAAATTTGTGAAACATGGCAGCAAGGTATACAACATTAGTTGGGAAACAACATAGAACATTTGACAATGTTATTGTGAAAAGTTGCATCACCAGAAAAAGACCAGAGTTTTTCTTGGATTTTTTAATGGTTTGTTGAGATATCCAAAACTGCTTCACAATGACGCAGTGCACAAGAGCTGAGGAACTTGAAGTAAACACTTGACAGACAGCTACCAGCCATGTCACTGTTTGTGACAAAATAACATAATTTTCAGGATTTACAAATGGCAAACACAAACTGACTGGCAGAGATTTCTGAGTGATCTTCAACACACATATATTTACAAAACTTGCAAAAAATACAAGGGAAAACAGCCAGCTCATACAAACAAGGGTGAACCTTGTCCTCTTGAACTTTGTATCAATGGGATTGATCACTACCATCAGTCTGGTGACAGACAGGAACAAGAGCAGAAGTTGTGAAAGAATGGCAAACCACAAAACAATGCCACATGCAAGGAAGCAAATGAAACTTGATCTCCACAAATGTTCCTTTGTCACAAATGTGTTTTTGTACATGATATTGTTTGACCACATGATGGACAAGTAAAACCCAAACAGAATGTCAGAAATATGTATAAATATGGCAATGACTGCAAAAGTGTCCTTTTTACTTCTGGTCATGATCTGAACAAATACAGATGTTGTGTTGGCTAAAAAAACGATAACTGAAACACAGAGAAAGGATAAGAAAAAGTGATTTGTAACAAGTAGATGTTCATGACAGGGTGTGTACCAGGGTCCCCTGGCTGTGCAGGTGCTGTTGGAAGGAGATATGCAACACACATGATGGTCTATTGTCCCAATCACCTTCACTGGAACTTTATCAAACATGCCATTTTGAATCTGTGCCAATGTCAGATTATTCATCAAGAAGATCAGCAAATGAGGTAAACCAATAATGAACAGTTCCGGCAACTCACTCAAAGGGTTGTTGGAAATACCAAGGAACTGTAGATTTGTCAGGCCATTGAAAGACATTTCTGCAACAAAATCTATTTCATTGTTATCTACCATAAACATCGCCAAGTGGCTATAAGAATCCAAACATTTTCTCTTGAGGGACAACACAAAGTTGTGCCTGACATCAAGGTAAATGATGTCAGTGGGAAAGGTAAAGAAACAAATGTGCTTGATTTCATTGTTTGACAAATGAAAAAATCTAGTCACATTGAAAAAAGTAAGAAATTCTTCCAAATCAAAGTTCTGCATAAATGACAGAGATACAGAAACCATTGGATAAATAATTGTGAAGAAAGTAGCTGTTGTATGGTCACATGCTATTGCTAAAGCCAAGCAGTGACAAATGAGAGGGCAAACGACTGACTTCAGTTCACACAGAGCTTCATCATCACCAAGAGGACAATTTGCAATGCCATCACAAACATTGACCAAGTGGAGACATTTTCTGGTTGCCTTTTGACAAACAAACATCTGGGTGCATGGCTGGCTGTGATTGCACACATGCTCAAAAACTTCATCTTCTCCTGCAGGACAGTCCCACTTTCCATCACAGACATGTGACCATGGTGTGCAATAGGAATCATAACATTTGAAATATGTGTCGCACAAGTAGGTTTTGCAGTTCTCAAGGTGACCACCATTTGCACAGGGTGTGCTCTGGTAGTTATCATTCAGTTCATAAACACAAACATTGTGAACAGAAAAACATTGAGAACTGTTTGGTTTGCAATGAAGTTGATGCTTCTGTCCACATGACTTGGCCCTTCTGATCAATGGCCCACTTTCAACATGTTTGTCCGTACCCAGAGGAAGAAATCTCATGCAACTTCCATGAATGGTCATGAAATGTAAAGGTGAACATTTTGCTCCAAAGTCTTGTTGCACATGGGGTATTTCTTCTGAATGGTTATTTGGGCAGTCAGTCTCGGAATCAGAGACAAGCAGTGATGATGCAAATTGACCGGTCCTGCATCTGAACATGTTTTCTCCTTTTCTGACCTGCATTTTGTGTGTTTCACAAACAACAAATCCTTCAGCTTTAGATATTTGAACAACTGCCCTACTGTATTGATATAGATCAAGTTGCCTGTGTGACACGTACCTGTTAAAGAGCGTGTGATAGGACATGTGTGGGAAGAAAATTGGTGGGAATGTTGACAGTGTTGCTTCCAGCAGAAATGTGAAGTTCTTTATGCCACCCCACTCTGTTGCTTTGCAGAAATTCTGGCTCAGCCAAGTGGAAGAGGCATCAGTGAAAGAGGCATTTTTCCATTGAAATGAAAAACATTTTGCAAGTATTGCCAAGTCCAAAGGAGAACAGATGAGTGTAGAGTTGTGTTCATTAAAATTTCTTCTTGTCTGTACTTGGTGCCAATTTTGTACTGTGTGAGCACATGCTAAGGTTACCAACAGTCTGCTACTACAGTTGATGGATATCCACTCTGGCTCTGCAAGATTTGTGAACAACATGAGGGTGCATGTATCATTCTCAACTCTTTGAGGATGAAGTGTTGTTGTAGCCTGTGCCTTGATGTGAGACAGTTTCACACAAGGGTAAGGCACACAAAAAGAGTTTCGCCTCCACTGAGATCTGCACACTCGTGGAAGCTTTCGACGTGCTGCCTTTGTCACAGCTGTTTGGGCAGGGTTTCTGATGCTTTGATCAGTGCAGGAAAACTCCATTATGTCCTTTTGTCTGTAGTTGATGTTGTGATACATTTGGTACACTACTGAGCTTCCAGTCTGCCAGGTGTGAACAACCTGAAATGGAGCAACACCCAAAGAATTTATCTTTGTTTGCTTGGATCAGGACATTTTTCAGTGTGTTGTGGTTTGTTGCTGAGATGTTACCTTGGTGCTGTTGAACTTGAGTCCTATATAAAGGGCTTCCAAAGGGGAAATTTCTTCTGAAAGTTTCAACAAAGCCACCAAGCCTTGTGACTCATCTCTGCTTATGAACCAAGGTAAGTGTCCTCCATATTTTGTGCACAATTGTGAAGATCTGTCCCATGTCATCAGCCTTCTCTGATGTCCCATCATAAATTTGCTTTCTGGATAGGAAGGGCGAAATCTTCTGCTTCTGGTGGGTTTGTCCAAATAATAGAATTCTGTTTTGTGGAAAACGTAGTACTTTACATCTTCAGGCAGCACAAAGGAGGAAAAGTTTGATTTTGTTTTGGAATTGGGTCTGAAAATGCTGCCACTAATTGTGGTTGTTGGTTCTTTGTTCAAATAAGGTGCAAATGTCTTGTAATTATTATGAATCCAGGAAGCCAGGATTGAGACATTGTTCCTGTCATTCCTGTCAGAAACTTTAAACACAACTTCATGCACACTGCCTGGCAATGAAAAATATTGCTGACTGCTTTTCACCAAAGAGGCGAAGTAAAAGTGCAACAAAACATTCTTGGTTGAGTTTGTTGAAATGAACACATTGACAAGTGTGTTTCTGGTCAGATTAGACTGCAAACAGAGAACATCTTCCTGGTGTGTTCCAAGTGTCTTCATGACATAATTGGTATCAGTGACTGCAATGTGTTCAGACAGGTATGAAGGAAATATTTGGAGAGATATTTTTGTCATTTCTGGCAGTTCTTGCCAGTAAACAGTAAGATCAAACCAGCTCTTAGTTCCCCTGGACAACTCTATCTGAAGAATAGTTTGCCTGACAAAAGGGGTTGTAATTTTTTTCTCAACAAGAAATTGGTTGAATGGCTGATGTAGGCATTTCTGTTGGAAGTTCTCCCTTTCCTGTATCTGGTTACCTGTACTTGTTCTTACTCTTTTATGCATTGCAGCATATTCAGGGACAAAAATTCTATGTGATTGGAAACTTTCAAGTGACCCACTTATTTGGGTTTTGATTTCTGTGTTTGGTTCATATATTGTTTCCAACATTACTTCCAACTGACAGGAATGAACAGAGTAACGTTGCAAATCTGTAAAGTTTGTTTCCATTCTGACTGACTGCAAAACAAAGCATTTTTGATGGAGCAATGTCAAAACAACCTTCTGAAAAATGCCTTTGATTTGCACATTGGCAAACTTGGCAATGTCGTTGAGATATGTCTTACAGTGTGGTGATTTGGCCACAAAGAATGTTTCTGTTTGCTCAATAGCACACCTGTCAAAGGTGCAAACATTGATTTGGACTAGTTTGCAAGGAGTTGGAGACACTGCAAGTTTGACTGTAATTGTGCTGTATGCTTTGTACCAAAAGAGTATCAAAAATAATGTTAAAGTGTGGGGATAAATGTTCCTCTGAAAGTCATTCTTGCACAGGGTGATTCCTTCTTTGATATCCTTGTTGAGATATTCCACAGCTGATAGTCCACCATATCTGCAAGCTGGATCTTCCAGGCCTTGGTAGTCAAGCTGGGAAACTGAGACATTGACTTGGGCATCCTTGCCAGCCCTGAAACTCATGGCACAAGGCCTGGTTATGCAGTAAAATTCTGGAATTTTCAAGTCAGTGTCTTTGTAAATCTGCATCCTGACAGAAAAGGAAACTATCTTTGCTTTGTAAGACAATGTCCTGGTAATTTTACTCAGTTTTGTGCTTCTCATATTCATCTGAAGAATGCATTGGAAGGTGGAACACAGACACAAGTCTTGTGTGAACCTGAGTTTGTCGGAGAGGAGTCCTGGGCCATCGTATACTGCATGGGCAATTTTGCTAGAAAGCTGCAACAACACTTGGTGAATCTTCTTTGTGTGGAAGAAATATGTCATCACAAGCCTTTTCTTCTTTGGATAGTGTATTTTTGTGAATTGATAGTTTGTGGTGTGATAGGTTGGGTCGGTGGTGAACAAATAATCCATCACCACAAAAGAAGCTTTCCAGTGGAAATAGGTGAATCTATGAGTTGTTGTCATCACAGACAACTTTGCAAAAGATGGATAAATAATAAAGTGAGAATGATGACCACAGTACATCAGTGCTTTGTTTCTGCACCATGCAATAAACTTGAGAGTTTTGAGATAAGATGACTGTATGTCGCAATTAGCAAACTCATCCTTGTTAAATGTGGATGTTTCCTGAGTGACAGTCATTGGGGTCAGTGCTGAACCTAATGAAAAGGAAACTCATGTTCAGGGAAAGTTTTTTATGGATTGAAAAATCCCAGGTGAAGTGACAGAATGCTTTCATATGATTTCTTCCTTCGCATTCCATGTATTCAATGTCAAGCTTGGCATCCATGTGCCCAGAGGCCTTGAGTACAGTACCACTTGCGTGACTTTCTGGGAGTGGAATAATCTTCTTACTGAATGTCCTGAAACTATTGACAAGAAAGCGATATCTTTCTAGTGTATTGGTCAGACCATTATTTTGCTTTCTTCTATTCACAACCAGAAGTATCAATTGTTGAGAATGGCTTTGCCACACCCTTGGTGCCTGTTTGAGATATTTTCTCCAAGAAGAAAATTGAAACAAGTTCATGTCTGACCAGCTCAGGTCCCATTCAATAAAGACAATCAAGACAACTTTGCAAACCTGCATCCTCTGCATGTGTTTTCTGCAACATTTTTTGACAACAGGGAATATATTCACATTGAATATTCACAGTGCTGTCTTTTCCTTCAGTGGGATGGTAAAAGAACTGATTGGAAAGTCATGTGAGTGTGCAATAGTAAACAATGCCAATCATCTCAAGTTTCATTTTGGCTTCAGTTGAGTTTGATGAGAGTTTGACAGAAGGAACAATTGGTTTCATCAAAGTCATGGATGCTTTGAGGCAGTGATCATGTGACACACTACAATGCCATCTATTGTGAATGAGGTGTTACCAGATCAGTTTGATGTTTGGCTTGCATCTCCGTTCTTCTTTGTTCTTGTGTGCTTTCCCTTCAAAAAATCCTGCAGTGGAGTCAACCTCCACTTATAATTGGCTCGGTGTCAAGTGCGTGTGCAGTTGGTCTTTGCGAAGTTTCTGCAGCAAAATCTAATGACATGGCCCGTAGTGTGTGGTCAGATTGCGTTCGTAGCACTCTTCTCACTCCCGGCCGACACAGCGGCCGCTGAGTTTGTGTGGGAGGCCGAGCGAGTGCACCAGACTCTGACCTGTTTCTACCTATTGCAGGTGAAGATGTACTTGAGATTCTTGATGTACTTGTTGCCTTGTTGTCTCAGAGTCTCACGTGCTGGGTGGAGAAAACAAGGGGATCTACGTGCTCTTCAGCGGACTCGACATAGAGAGGGGCACCGGGGGCGCAGGCCCCATAGGGTGAGAGGGGTGTGGGGCTGGTGAGGGGTGGGCTGGGGTGGGGTGGGACATGCCAGGGCGAGGAGGCGCGGGGCCCATGGGGTGAGGTGGCAGGTGGCTGGGTGGGGAGGGTGAAGTGGGCGGGAGGAAGTTGTGCCGGGACCCCATGGGGTGAGGTTGGGTGGGTGTGTGGCAGGGCAGACAGGGGAGCAGCCGCACCGGGTACACAGACTCTGCCCCATCAGGTGAGAGAGTCCTTAGCTGGGAGAGGAGAATAGAGGGGTCACAAGGGTGCAGGAAGGATGGTGGGCCGATGGGTGAGGCATGAGGGAGAGTGACACACAGGGGACGTCACTTTCGTTGTTTGTGAAACCTGGGAGGGAGCGCTACAGCAACAACGGGGTGCGGACCCCTTTTTTTTGGGGGGGGGGGACAAGGGGGTACTTGGCCCATTGGCCTTTGTGCCCTGCTGCCTCGGCGGCTTGAGATGTTAGACTTTCGAAGTTTAATTTTTAATAGATCTAAGACAGTGAGTGGTGGTGGGTGTGGGCTAGGAACAACACAGCAGTAACAGCGCCAGGTACTACCCAAGGGCAAGACTTACAACGCGCAGAAAATTTTGCATCTCCGTCCCGATGACAACCAATGCGTGAAATAACGCGGAGTGGTCTTCAGTGACGGAGGTGATGTACAACCAAAGCGTAGTGCTGTGACAGACTTGTGATGGGCCGCAGTGTCTGCGATGTTGGTTGAGGATGTGTACGAAGGCGATTGTTTGCAAGTGGGGTTGATTTTTTGCTGCACATGAATCTCTGAACAGTCACCTGAAAGCGGTGGAGAAATTCATTGTCTGAGCCACTAAATGGCACAGTGTGAGCAATCAGGGTTAGACAACTGGTGCAACCTGGAAAAAGGTCACAAGTCGCGAGATCTTGTTCAAGTAGCGCCTACGAACTTTTGAAATCACCCTGGTAGACTCTACATGGATGTCACCAGGAACCAAACGGACAAAGAAACAGGAATGTTGTGCGGCGTCAAAAATGGGAGGTACCGATGTGTGGTTTCCCATCCCATCAACCATGTGAAGTTGCTGTCTCTTTTGTTCTGTGGAGTTGTTAGAATTTGTTCGTGGTGCCATGACTTGTGTGTGTCTGACGTGTGCGACCAGGCCAGGCTCCTGACGTTTTGGCTGAGAGGGGAACTTGTTGCGTTCCATCAGGTTGGGAGACGATCGCAATTTTGCCCCGTGACGTCTGTGAGGTGGAGGACGTCGGAGCACAACACGACTTCGTCCAGGGCAGTGTCTGGGGGCAGTGCTTGTCTGTTTAGGGGTCAGGCGGTGGACTGGAACAGATGCGTATCTCGTCGTGTCGACACCTTGCAAGCAGGTCACATATCTGTCCCAATGTGATGCGCACTGGACCAGCCCCACGTGGTCCGACACGGTGTCGCACCACGTGATCTAACGGAGCGCTCCGCGCATGCGTCTTTGCAGAGAGTCACGTGCTCGGGAAGCTGAACAGGGGCATTTACGTGCTGTTCAGCGGACTCGACATAGAACGGCTCGTGCTCTCCAGCGGGCCCGTCGGGTAAGAGAGGGCAGGGTGGGGTGTAGGGGCGTGAAGTAGAAAGGGGAGGGGCAGGTGGTTTGCCACTGCGGTTCTTCGGAGCGACTTTGCGTGGCGCCGCTGGTGTGGTCAGCACGCACTGGGTGCGTCACGTGTTGTATCCCCGTCCGTGCTCAAAGATGGCTGACGACCATTTCGCAACGCTTGACGCATCTAACGCACCCATGTGCTTTGGGTGTCTGCTGTCGAGCCTTGTTTCTGCCACTGTTGCTTCCATCCCTGTCGGACACTTCCGTCTTCAGTTGTATTCAGTTTGGTTTTGAGTTTGGCGTGCGCATTCGAATCCTTTGTCTGGGTGGGTCAGTTACTGCTGTGTTGTTCCTCCGCGTTATTTCAAGATAGATCTCAAGTTGTGTGGAATGACACCATTTGCGTAGTTTCTTGGTGGTACATTTTACGCCTCTCACTGTGGTTTCCACGTTGGGGTGTGGGTGCGCGTTTTTCTTCCAACCACAATAACGTGGAACTTTTCTTGTTGTGTGTTGAATAATTGCAATCTCAACATGCACGAGTCACGTGTGCAAGTGCCTGCGCAGAAAATGCATGTGCATAGGAAGGAAGGAAGAACGCACGCATCCCCAGTGTGGAAACGCCCCCCCCCCCCGATTCACACCACGTTCCTGATCCGTGTTGGACAGGCCTTTTCTTCACTTGGCGCTCAGTACTCTTTGGTCTGTGTCTGTTGTCCACTCAGTGTGGACACTGCATTGTCAGAACCACTGAAGAACAGCTTCTGACGGCGATGCACCAATTTTACGCGTGCGTCCATCGCTCGCGCACAAACTGCCCGTTCACGGATTGCGGATGCGGTTTCAATTGGGTTCCATGGCGGTTGTTTGGCTTGCTCTTGGCGAAGGCCTTCTTGCCATATTTGGGCGAAAACCTGGCGCATTTCGACACCCAACATGCATGTTCCAAACATCCGTGTTTTTTCACCGTTATTGTGGGGCGGGTTTAGAAATTGTCCAAGGATCAGAGAGGCGGGCCTGAGGACCCATTGAATCCTCCCCTCCCCGGCTGCCTGCCTACTCGCGCTTTGCACGTCAGACTCACCCATATTTTCTTTCCCCTGCCTGACCATATCTGCTTTTCTTGGTGTACAACTCAAAACTCTCGGAAAGAATAGAGAAAACTTGCGTAGGCCTCAAATTTGTCAAAGTCAAAAATTTGAAATGTGTGGGTTGTGAAGTGTGTGTGTGTGTGTGTGTGTGTTTGATATTTGTGTTGTGTATTGCAGGATTATGCAGGCGGCATGTGACATCGCGTTCGAGTACGCTCACCACAGAGAGACGTTCGGTCAGAAGATTGGGACGTATCAGGTGAGAGAACGGAAGAGAGGCAGTGAGGAGGGTGGGCGAGGGAGAGGGGATGCGAGAGGAGAGGAAGAAAGAGAAGAGTCAGGAGAGGACGCCTACAACAAAGATGTTGGGTCAGAAGAGTTGGGTGTGGCGGGCAGAATGCAGGAGAGTAAAGCTGGAAGGAGCGAGTGACTTGTTGGACAGGGAGCCACAGGTAGGGTGTGTCAAGGGACTGGTTGAGGGTTGGGTCAGAGCACTGATGTAACCAGGCTGATGATGGATGGAGGTCAGAGGGTGCAGATTGGGTGAGGTTCCGGGTCTTCAGGGTTACGAAGCTGGCGAGCCGAGTGGCGTGACGGTGGGGGAAGCAGGGCCGCGACCCATACTTCGTGTTTACAGCACCGCACAGCACAATTGCAAACAAAATATCACTGCACTAATGATGCGCTTGTTGTTTGCAGATGATCCAGGGGAAGATGGCGGACATGTACACGTCTCTGAACACGAGTCGCTCCTACGTCTACAACGTAGCGCGGAGTCTCGACCGTGGGCTCATCGTCTCCAAGGTGCAGCGCGCAGTCATGTGCATCATCGCACGAGCAAGATCAGCGGACACACATACAACACACGCTCACACTCGAGCAAGAACACAAAACATTAGCATGTCATCCAGTGTCCACGTTCGTGCATGTGTGTGTGTGTGTGTGTGTGTGTGTGTGTGTGGTGTGTGTGCAGACCTCTCTTGCCAACACGACCATGTGTGTACGTGAGTGTGTATCCGTCTGGTGTGTGTGTGTGTGTGTGTGTGTGTGAGAGAGAGAGAGAGAGAGAGAGAGAGTGGTGTGGCGTATGCGTGTTCACCTCACCTCACCTCACCTCTTTCTGTCTGTCTGTCTGATTGTCTGTCTGTCTGTCTGTCTCTCTCTCTCTCTGTCTCTCTCTCTCTGTCTCTCTCTCATCTACAGGACTCCTTGGCCGCAATCCTCTGTGTGTGTGTGTGTGTGTGAGTGCGTGCGAGTGTGCCACTCCCCTCTGTAGTAAGCGTGCTCACACCTCTCTCTCATCTCTCTTCAGGACTGCTCAGTCGCGATCGTGTGTGTGTGTGTTTGTGTGTGTGTGTAGTGTATGTGTACTCACCTCACCTCTCGTCTCTCTTCAGGACTGCTCGGCCGCCATCCTGTACGCAGCGGAACGAGCGACGCAGGTCGCGCTCGACGCCATCCAGATCCTCGGTCAGTGCACCGTCCTCTGGGTTTCGTCCATTATCTTGTTGAAACCGTGGGCAGAGCAATCTAGGTCCACGACACATGTTCTCTCAGCAAGCAGCTGGCTATCGTTTTCTTGTGCAGCCAAAATTCACCGGTGTCTTGTATGAAAGCCCAGTGTGTGCGGGTAACTGTTTTGCCTGCTCTGATCATCGTGAGCCCATGTGTCTTTGGGTGCGTATCTGCACTGTAATGCAGTCTTGTTGACACTCGGTCATCACCATCCTTTCTGTCCCATTTTGGTATAGCTGGTATTAGGTGTTTGAAGGTGACCCTTGCGGGGGGGCGTGTTTGTACTGACTGGTGTTCTTGTTGATTGTCAGGTGGTAACGGGTACATCAACGAGTACGCGACGGGGCGGCTGCTGCGGGACGCGAAGCTCTACGAGATCGGAGCGGGGACGAGTGAGGTGCGGCGCCTCGTCATAGGGAGAGCCATCAACGCTGAGTACGGGTCCTGAGTGGGCGGGGATGGGCGAGGCAGGGTGGGTGGGCTGGGGTGGAGTGGGGCGAGGCAGGGTGCGGTGGCGGTAGTGTGGAGTGGGGTGGGGTGGAGAGAGAGGGGGGAGGTGCGTCGTCATAGGGAGAGCTATCAACGCTGAGTACGGGTCCTGAGTGGGCGGGAAGAGGAGGGGTGGAGTGGGGCGAGGCAGGGTGGGGTGACAGGAGGGTGGGGCGGGGTGGAGAGGGAAGGGCGGCGCCTCGCCATAGGGTGCACCATCCATGCTGAGTACGCGGCTCCTGGTGGGGAAGGGAGGGCATGGGTTTTGATTGGGGGCAGAGCTGGGTGGGGTGGGCCAGTTTGTGGGCTGTAGTTACAATCAAAGGGTGATACCTCCTTGTCGGGTGCACCACCAGATGCTGCGTACGGGTCCTGGATTGGGTGGTGCAAGGTCAGGGTGGAGAGGGGTAAGCATGGGCAGGGTGGGATGGAGCTGAGGTCTAGAGCTCTGCAGAGTGGTGTGGGACACTGGAACATGGCATGGCAGATTTGAGTGGGGTGGCTGTGGAGAGGTCTGTTGCCATAATGGGAAGCTGCGCAAATCATTTCGTGTGTTAGAAACTGAGCATCAGTGACTGTGAATTGAACATTCTGCATTCCTACGAGCTCCCAGGATCACATGCCAGAGAGCTGGAGCTTCCACGCCCACGCTTCCACGCCCACGCGAAAATTTGCTGATTCCAAAACGGAGTCAGTTGCACCAGACAGTATTTGTTGTTTCATACGGCTTGTTTCACACTGGATGCGTCCCATCTGTGCATGGATGGGCGCTGCGTCGCATTCAGTGTGAAACTGACCAGCACCGTTTAAAATGGGTGAAGATTTGCATCTCCGTTGTTCCACCAGGGAGAAATTCGAGAAATAGGATGGAGTGTTTGATCGCACCCGTACCGAGTGCTTCAAAGTCGCAGAATGTATCGTGCTCATCCGTGTATGCACAATCAACAAAAGACGCACGTCACCTTGTGCCACAATTTTGTCAAACCAGGCACCCACTGAAACAAGGGCAACGCCATCCCATGTACGAAATAGTATCAAAGAATTCAGGGACTCAGCATGACCAGTTGTCGATCGCACGCAAGCATTTCACTTCTGCCAGTTATCATGCAGTCACAGATTTCTTGATACTGTACCACCTCGTACGTCTTCTTTCCATGATTTTGAGGCAAAAGGGTGCGTCGTTTTCACATGTGCATGAACAGTGGATAAAACAAAAGAATAAATTGTACAAAGGCAATTCAGAACATTTTCAGTGGTTTGTCCTGTGTCCCGTGTGAATTTCCATGTTGGGTTCGCAGACAGATCGGAGCAAACCGGCTGAACCAAGGGTTAGATTCAGGAGAAAAAACGCCCCCCCCCTCGCCGCTTAGTTTCTGTTGTTTTGCAAATGTGGGTCCAATTACCACGGAGCCAAAGGACAAATACAGTTTCTGCACTGGTGGTAGATTCAGTGATGATCACCTTGATCTGCCACAAGCACACACCGTACAGTTTGATGAGGCCAGATTCACCACACCAACTGGTGGGTGGCGGCATCAACTGGTACTGAATTTCACTCGATTTAATTTCAATCTTTGGCATTGTGTGTGAAAGTGAACAACTTTACGTTGCGGAGTGTTACAACTGTGGAATGTGTGGCTGGAAACATGCTGCAGAAGTGCTTCCCAATCGCCCGATCAAGAAGTTGAGCTTCTGAAGCCTGCTCATCACAGGAACACAACTCCCCACCTGGAGCCCTGCATACCGACCGGAAATTGCTTCCGTAGACTCCTGTCGATGTGCCCAGTATGGCTACGCCAGTGTCGCGCTGGGTGCGTCACGCGTTGCGGCAGAGTTCCGCACGCTGAGGCAGAGGCAGGTGCCCCAAGTGACGCGGGCTGCGCTGCATGCGCCGTGTGGTGCATGTCATGTGTATCCTGAATGCATCGCGTGTTGCTGACAGTGAAACGTTGACATTCAGCCGGTGCCTCCAGTGACCCGTCAACAGGTGCGTCCACCGTGCCACGTTGGCTGCGTGCACACAACGTGTTTCCACAGGGACATAGCACAAGGAACGACGCTTCCAGTGTGAAGCAGCCTCACATGGACACCACGTCCTAAATGGGTTTCACGTTGGGTGTGACGTTGACGCCAGCGTCAAGTTCGGGTTGACGTAAAGCGAATGACAGACGCTATTCCGATCGTGATAGACTCTACTTCACGAAACTTCCTTGACGAAAAGACGAAAACTTTTTTTGCCTTGAATGTTCAGCGCTGCCAACACGAAACAGACAGCGTGGTCTGGTATGGCCTTCTTCCTCAAGCACACGAGCGCGTGACGCCTCCAGCCGAACTACTTGCCCCCCCCCCCCCGCCCTCCGCGCCCCCCCCCCTCCACTGCCCCAACCAAGCTTGGTGGAAAGACGCAGACTCACGCTTTCTTATCTCTTCTCGTTGCACGCCTCCAGCGTGAATCTACCTGGCCTGGAGCGTTGTTTTATGCTGTGCTTACACTCAGCTGTTTCCGCTGGCAGCCACTTTGTTTGTGGTGTAAGAGGAGCCGCTGTTGTTCCAACCGAGATTAGGGAGGCGTGCGCGAGATGTTTAGCAAACAGTTTGCATGGAGCCAGCAACGTCGCAACGTCGCGCGCGGTTTCCCACAGCGTCGCTTAGAGTCTACTGCAGAGGCCAGGCACCTGGCCCCGGTGAAAGTTATTGTTGCCCTCCCAACCAGATCGTGCGTCCGCCCCTGAGATCGTACAAAATCGGGCTTTGTTGGGGGGGGGGGCGCATTTCTTCAGCAGAAATGTGCAATTTGAACGTTGCAGTTTTGAGACACAGGCGAAAGTGAAAATTCATTGTTGTAGACTCCATGGACCTGGAGTGCATGAGAAATTGCAGAGAAGTAGGATTCAACACGAGATGCTTCGCTTAGAATTCCTGTGTTTTGCTTGTGGTTTCAACGGTGCAACGTCTCTTTGCAAGCGTTTGAGAGACTTGCAGTTTGGGTGTGAAGATTTTAAGTTTTCCCTACAAAACGCTCTTTCTCACTGTCACAGTCACCTCATGCATCTTGGACTGTGCCGCCTGCATTCATTCGTCTTGTTATGTTTCTTTTGCATTTCTTGTGTTTTCTTGCCTTGGGGTATCTCAATTAATTTCACAAAAGTTACATCACATACTGGAAAGTCACCATCATTCATGATATTTATCAGCCGCGTTAGCGGAGCTGATATTGGTTTGCCCCTGTATCCGCATCCGTCCATCTTGGGCGGACAAAACCTCCGTTTTACCCCTGTTCCAGTGATCACAGACTGGAATCACAGTGGGTGCAGACATCCTTAGGGGTGCTTTACACATTGCATATGGTATCATTTTTTTCTTCTGCTCTGATGATGAAAAAATGACATATGAAATTACAATAGAAATGCTATGGATTGTCCTGGTTAGGGGGGTATCTCAGACACATTGTCCGATTGTCTGGGTTG